>Ga0163215_100391_pt1 | contig 80778 bp, 93 predicted proteins | sample SynspAceP_FD_185934 | JGI IMG/M metagenome (GOLD analysis project Ga0163215, IMG submission 185934) | Saline lake microbial communities from Ace Lake in Antarctica - Synechococcus sp. Ace-P (Hybrid Assembly) | ecosystem: Environmental > Aquatic > Non-marine Saline and Alkaline > Saline | place... | reverse complement strand
CCACCGCCGAAGCCGCGTTGAGACGAAAATGCATTGTATGAAATTACTGGGCCAATCGTTCATGGCGAGGGACTTCGAAAGGCAGGTCGCAGAAATCCAAATCCGCATCGCGGTCCTCAACCGCTACACCGCTATTGGCCTACCTGTCACGGAGGCAGTAGGCTGAGTCCGTCTGGGAAAGGGGAAGCTCACCCTCAGGCCGATTTGTGCAACAAAGCCACGTGCGGGTCATTTCAAAGCCTAAAGCCTAAAGCCACAATGCCGCCAATCAACACCATCGCCAGCCCATCCGCCGCAGCGAAGGCCCGGCCCGGCCCACGTCTGTCCTGTGACAGGCGGGCGGCATTGGCAAGCGTCATCCCTGTGGCCCGAAGGCGCTTCATTTCCGCTATTTTGGTTTTCTTTGACATGAGTGGCCCGTTCAGATCTTTACTGCGTATTTACTGGAAAAACGTGACGAAGGTGCCCTCGGCGCCCTGCTCGAAATGCACCTGAATGCCCAGAAGTGCTGCTGTCTCGCGGATCATCGCCTCGTTTTCGGAGAGCTCCAGACCGGTTTTCTCGTCACTCAATGACACGGTCAGACCCAATTCCCGTACCGTGTGCTGGAGAACCGTCTTTAGTCGATGCTAATACATGACTGGCTGTATTTTCACCCCGGTTTGAAACCCGCACCTTCATTGGCGTAGGCTGATCATACTACCCCATATTGTGTTCTGCCACCCGTGGATGTACAACTTTTGGCGTCTGATTGCATTTGTTTCGACAGGATGCGGTTTTGTGCGCTGCGGCTGGATTTCCGGCCAGTGGGTTGCGTTTGGCGGCGGTTCTGGTAGCAGGATTGCAACATCTGAAGGACGCAAGCGACATGGACGATCTCAAGCAAAAATACCTGAGCCAGATTGCAAATGCAGCCGACGAGGCCGCATTGGAAGACATCCGTCTGGGTGCCGTGGGCAAAAAGGGCGAAGTGGCGCTGAAGATGCGCGAGTTGGGCAAGATGACACCCGAGGAGCGGCAGGCGGCGGGGCCTGCGCTGAATGCTTTGAAGGACGAGATTAACTCTGCGTTGAGCGCCAAGAAGGCGGCGCTGGGCGATGCGGCGCTGGACGAGCGGTTGCGCAGTGAATGGCTGGACGTGACACTGCCCAGCCGCATGCGGCCTGCGGGCACTTTGCATCCGGTGTCGCAGGTGACCGAGGAGCTGACAGCGATCTTTGCCGAGATGGGGTTTTCCGTGGCCGAGGGGCCGCGCATTGACACCGATTGGTACAACTTTGATGCGCTCAACATACCGGGCCACCATCCTGCGCGCGCGGAGATGGACACGTTTTATATGGCGCGCGCCGAAGGCGACGACCGTCCGCCGCATGTGCTGCGCACGCATACATCCCCTGTGCAAATTCGCACGATGGAGGCCGAGGGCGCGCCCCTGCGCATCATCTGCCCCGGTGGTGTGTACCGCGCGGATTATGACCAGACCCACACGCCGATGTTCCATCAGGTGGAGGGGCTGGCGATTGATAAAGACATCTCCATGGCGAACCTGAAATGGACGCTTGAGGAATTCTTTGCCGCGTTTTTCGAGATTGACGGCATCAAAACCCGCTTCCGCGCATCGCACTTCCCGTTCACGGAGCCGTCGGCGGAGGTGGATATCCAATGCTCGTGGGTCAATGGCCAGTTGCGCATCGGCGAGGGCGACGGCTGGATGGAAGTCCTCGGTTCCGGCATGGTCCACCCCAAGGTTCTGGCGGCGGGCGGGATTGATCCGGACGTCTACCAAGGCTTTGCCTTTGGCATGGGGATCGACCGGATTGCGATGCTGAAATACGGGATACCTGATTTGCGGGCGTTCTTTGATTCAGATTTGCGGTGGCTGCGGCACTACGGGTTCGCGAGCTTGGACCAGCCGAATTTGCATGGTGGGTTGAGTAGGTGACGGAAGCGGAAACTGTTCCACTAATCGCTCAGTTGGCACCATTTTCATCACTGTTTGCAGCCATTATTGCTTCTGCATCTGTGCTTTGGGTCGCTTACAGGGTTTATCCGTGGCAAAAATCGAAAGATCATGCGTTCGAACTTCGCAAAGAAGTACGTCAATCATATCGCGAATTTATTGAGGCGTGGCTTGTAGTTCAGAGGCAGATAAACTCTGCTCAAAAGATTGCTAAAACAGCGTCTATCAATGATGCAATTGGAGAATACTCAGCAGCCATGCGGCTTGCCGATGCCTGCGTTCTTAAAATCGGATTAACTGGATCAGATACTGTGGTGGGCTGCGTGGCAAAAATGCACGATGCCTTGTACAACCTTTACGAAAAATTTGGTCTATCGTTAAAAGAAAGTTTCCAGTCTGTTTCCAAGATCGGCTTGACTAAGGCCGAAACTGGTAGGCTTTTTGGAGATGCGATTGTCGCGCTTAAAAATGAAGAGATGCAGCTGCTGGAAGATTTGTTGTTTCTTATGAGGTCTGAGGAGTTTGGCCGAACTGAACGCCTTTTGCTATTGGAACCAGAGAAAATCGAATTCGGCGAATTGGAAGAGGCTAACAAATGAAATTCACACTCTCTTGGCTCAAGGATCACCTTGATACCACCGCCTCTGTGGACGAGATCACTTATGCCCTGACCGACCTTGGTCTTGAGGTTGAGGGGGTCGAGGACCGTGGGGCAAAGCTGCGCGACTTCACCTTGGGTTTTGTGAAATCCGCCGAAAAGCATCCCGATGCGGACCGTTTGCAGGTCTGTCAGGTCGAGACGGACGAGGGCCTGCAACAGATCATCTGCGGTGCGCCCAATGCGCGGGCGGGGATCACGGTCGTGATCGCCAAGCCCGGCGTTTATGTGCCCGGCATTGATACGACGATTGGCGTCGGCAAAATTCGCGGGATCGAGAGTTTTGGCATGATGGCCTCCGAGCGGGAGCTGGAGCTGTCCGAGGAGCATGACGGGATCATCGAGCTGCCCTCGGGCAACGTGGGTGACCGTTTTGTCGATTGGCTGGCCAAGAATGATCCGGCCAAGGTTGACCCCGTGATCGAGATTGCGATTACGCCGAACCGGCCCGATGCGCTCGGCGTGCGCGGCATTGCGCGTGATCTGGCCGCGCGGGGCTTGGGCAAGCTCAAAAAACGTGATTGCGATGTGACCAAGGGCGCATTTCCCTGCCCTGTGAGTGTGAGCATCGACGAGGACGCGCTGGAGCAGTGCCCTGTCTTCTTTGGCCGCGTTATCCGTGGCGTGAAAAACGGCCCCTCCCCGCAGTGGTTGCAAGACTGCCTGCGCGCCATTGGCCTGCGCCCGATCAGCTTTCTGGTCGATGTGACCAACTTCTTCACTTATGACCGCAACCGCCCGCTGCACGTCTTTGATGCGGACAAGATCGCGGGCAATGCGCTGCGCGTCCACCGTGCCAAAGGTGGCGAGACGCTGATGGCGCTGGATGACAAGGAATACACGTTACAAGAAGGCATGACGCTGATTTCCGACGCGAAGGGTGTCGAGAGTATTGGCGGCGTGATGGGCGGTCTGCCGTCGAGTGTGACGATGGACACTGTCAATGTGTTCATCGAATCCGCCTATTTCGATCCGGTGCGCACCGCGTACACCGGCCGCGCGCTCAAGATCAACTCGGATGCGCGCTACCGTTTCGAGCGGGGGATTGACCCCGAATGGACCCCCTACGGGATCGAGCATGCGACGCGGATGATCCTGGATCACGCAGGCGGCGAGGCATCTGTTGTGGTGGTGGCGGGCAAAATTCCCGATACCTCCCGCGCCTACCGTTTGAACGCCAAGCGAGTGATCTCGCTGGTGGGGATGGATATTCCCGAGGCGATACAGCGCCAGACGCTGACCGCGCTGGGGTTCATCCTTGAGGGCGATATGGCCCATGTGCCCAGCTGGCGCCCCGATGTGCAGGGCGAAGCCGATCTGGTAGAGGAGGTGGCGCGGATCGCGTCCCTGACCAAGCTGGAAGGCCGGCCCTTGCCGCGTCTGACGGCGGGTGTGCCGCGCCCGGTGATGTCGCCCGCGCAACGGCGGGAAGTGGCCGCACGGCGCACGGTGGCGGCGCTGGGGTATAACGAATGTGTCACCTACAGCTTCATCGACCAGCGCGCGGCGGCCCTGTTTGGCGGCGGCACGGATGCCACACGGCTGGAGAACCCGATCAGCGCGGATATGAGCCATATGCGTCCCGCGCTGTTGCCCGGTTTGTTGCAGGCCGCAGCGCGCAATCAGGCGCGCGGTTTTGCCGATATGGCGTTGTTTGAGGTCGGGCCTGCGTTTAGCGGTGGTGAGCCTGGCGAGCAGCATCTGCTGGTGACGGGCCTTCTGGTGGGCCGGACGGGTCCGAAGGATGTGCTGGGTTCTGCGCGCAACGTCGATGTGTTTGACGTGAAAGCGGATGCGGAGGCCATTCTGGCAGCCATCGGCGCGCCTGCAAAGGTGCAAATCCTGCGCGGTGCGGAAGAGTGGTGGCATCCGGGCCGTCACGGCAAAATCTGCCTTGGTCCGAAAAAGGTGCTCTGTGTCTTTGGTGAAGTGCACCCGAAAGTACTGGCAGCGATGGACGTCAAAGGTCCCGCGATGGCCTTTACCATCTGGCCCGCCGAAGTGCCGCTGCCGCGTAAGGCGGGTGCCACACGGCCCGCGCTGGTCACACGTGATCTGCAAGCGGTCGAGCGTGACTTTGCCTTTGTGGTCGATGCCCATGTCGAGGCGCTGACGCTGGTGAATGCCGCGATGGGCGCGGACAAAGTCCTGATTGAAGACGTGCGCGTGTTTGACGAATTTATCGGCGGCAGTCTGGGCGAGGGCAAGAAATCTCTGGCACTTACGGTACGGTTGCAGCCGCGGGACGGGACGCTCAAGGATGCGGATATCGAAGCGGTTGGGGCCAAGGTTGTGGCGTCGGTGACCAAAGTGACGGGCGGCGTGCTGCGCGGGTGATCAAAGGAAGCTGTTGCACATTCCGGCAGCGGCAGGATTGAGTTTAAAGGCAAAATGAAGGGGGGCGTTTGCGCCCTTCAGAGGGAGAAGCGATGTTGAAAGTTTACTTGTCGGGCGAGATTCATACTGATTGGCGCGAGCAGATCACAGATGGCGCGCAGGGTTTGGACATCGTGTTTTCCGGTCCTGTGACGGATCATGCCGCCAGTGATGATTGTGGCGTGGCCATTCTGGGGCCCGAGGGGGACAAGTTCTGGCATGACCGCAAGGGCGCGCAGATCAACGCGATCCGGACGCGCAAGGGTATTTCGGATGCCGATGTGGTCGTTGTGCGGTTTGGCGAGCAATACAAGCAGTGGAATGCAGCATTTGATGCAGGATATGCGGCGGCGTTGGGGAAGTCCTTGATCATCTTGCACGGCGCCGATCATGCGCATGCGCTGAAGGAAGTTGATGCGGCTGCATTGGCTGTGGCTACTGATCCGGTACAGGTTGTTGATATTTTACGGTATGTTTTAACGGGAAAACTTGGCTGAAAGCGGGCAGTATTTCCCCGTAAATTTAGGCTGTAGGCGTTAGATGCACATGCTACTGACATCCAGCGGTGCGTCTGACTGACGCATGTAAAATATCAAGGAATAAAAAATGCTGAACGAATTCAAGGATTTTATTGCTAAGGGCAATGTCATGGACATGGCTGTCGGCATTATCATCGGTGCGGCGTTCACGGCGATTGTGACATCGCTGGTGGGTGATCTGATCAACCCGATTATCGCGCTGTTTACCGGCGGTATAGATTTTTCAGGCTGGTTTTATGTTGTTGGTGGCAGTGCATCGGATTACGCCTCGATAGAGGCGGCGACCGAGGCGGGCGTGCCAGTGTTTGCCGTGGGTCGTTTTGTAATGGCCGTTATCAACTTTTTGATTGTGGCATGGGTGGTTTTTATGCTGGTCAAGATCGTGAACCGCGTCAAAGCTGCGGCCGAGAAGCCCGATGATGCCGCGCCGGAAGTGGTTACGGGCCCAAGCGAGCTTGATGTACTTTTGGAAATCCGTGATCAACTGGCGCGCCAGAACTGAGTGTTGCAACGCTTAACCGGATATACGGGGGGTCACAGTGATGCGGCCCCCTTTTTGTTTACCGGATCGCTTGCGCGGGTGAGATGGAGTCCATTCCCAGTGCGTCGCCTACGGCCTGATAGGTGATCTTGCCCGCGTGGACATTCAGGCCTGCCAGCAGATGTGGATCATCTTCACAGGCTTTTTTCCAACCTTTGTCTGCAATCGCTAACATGAACGGCATGGTTGCATTCCCAAGGGCGATGGTTGAGGTCCGCGCAACAGCGCCGGGCATGTTGGCAACGCAGTAGTGCATAATGCCGTCAACTTCATAGATGGGATCCTGATGGGTGGTGGCGCGCGAGGTCTCGAAACATCCCCCCTGATCAATCGCCACGTCGACCAGTACCGCACCTGCCTGCATGAGGCCCAGTTGTGCACGGCTGATCAGTTTGGGGGCTGCAGCACCTGGCACCAGTACGGCACCGATGACCATGTCCATACGCGGCAGCAGGTCTGCCATTGCACCCCTGTCTGAGTATTGCGTGGTCAGACGGCCCATAAACACGTCGTCCAGATAGGACAGGCGCGCGACAGAGCGGTCCAGCACGGTGACATTTGCACCCATGCCGACCGCTACGCGCGCCGCCGCAGTCCCGACCACACCGCCGCCGATAATGGCAACATTTGCGGGGCGCACACCCGGAACGCCGCCCATAAGGACGCCGCGCCCGCCGTTTGCTTTTTGCAGCATCCAAGCGCCGACCTGAGGCGCAAGGCGGCCCGCTACTTCAGACATGGGCGCCAGCAGCGGCAAGCCACCAGCGCGGTCTGTGACCGTTTCACAGGCGATGCAGGTCGCGCCGGAGGCCAGCAGACCTTTTGTCTGCTCCGGATCGGGGGCGAGGTGCAGATAGGTGAACAGGATCTGGCCTTCGCGCAGCATCTTGCGCTCGCCTGCTTGCGGTTCTTTTACCTTCACGATCATATCGGCTGTGGCGAAAATCTCTGCGGCAGTGGCGATGATTGTCGCACCGGCCGCGACATAATCTGCATCTTCAAATCCGGCGCCGAGGCCTGCACCCGTTTCAATCATCACACTGTGACCACGGTTAATGGCCTCCAGGCTTGCATTCGGTGTCATCCCTACGCGGAACTCTTGTGGCTTGATCTCTTTTGGACAACCCATTTTCATTTGTAGTTCCTCCTTTATATATGATTTGGACTATATACGAAGTCCTGCGCAAGCCGTTGGTGATTAATACTCGCCAACAAGGGTATTGTGCGAATATCCTGCCGGTCAGAGCTGATTGCGTGCAAAGGTATTGCAACTATGATGGATAGTATCGACAGGAAGTTGCTTGCGGCACTTCAAAAACGTGGGCGGATGTCCAATGCGGAGCTGTCAGAAAAGGTGAACCTTTCTCCCTCTGCCTGTCACCGGCGCGTGCAACGGTTGGAGACTGACGGATATATCCGTGATTATGTGGCACTGCTGGACGCACGCAAGCTGGGAATGCCGACGACCGTTTTTGTTGAAATCACGTTGCAGGGGCAGGCGGACGAGGTTCTGGATGCTTTCGAGAAGTCTGTTGCGCGTATTCCTGCGGTGTTGGAATGTCATCTGATGGCGGGGACGGCAGATTATCTGCTGAAGGTTGTGGCCGAAGATACAGAAGATTTCGCGCGCATTCACCGGCAATATCTGGCGCGCCTGCCCGGTGTGGGGCAAATGCAGTCAAGCTTTGCGCTTAGGACTGTGTGCAATACAACCGCGCTGCCAGTCTAGCACGCGCGCGGATTTGTATGTGATCGGGTTTGTGTGGCAAAGAATATTTCTTTGACGGGTGAAACGATTGCTTTTGCGTTTTTCAGGTGCCGTGCAATCAGCTCTTTTTGTGCTTTGTTCGACGGGATCAGGGCAGCCGATTTTGCGCTATACTCAAGCGAGAGCAATTGCGGGAACAGACTTTCCAACTCTGCGCGCGCGGCAGGGAGCACGGATTTAAGCGCCTCCGGCCCTGTGAACAAGCTCTCGCTCAGCGTGCCTTCAGCCCAGACCATTTCATGGCTTTCGAAGAGAATGTGGAAATACTCGACCTCCCTCACGTCATCGTCCACATAAATACCGGGAAGGACTGTGAGTTTGTTCGCGGCGATCAGTGCTTTGCGCGTACCGAACATCCGCTCGGCCACTCTGGAGTCTACCAGCATGCGGTGTTGACGGCTGACCAGTAAGTCGCGGCGCGGCAATCCGTTACCCAGTGCGCCTGCGGTGATGCGCACGGGGCGGTTTTCAGGTTGGCGGGCAAGAGCGGCCTGTCCCAGCATGCTGGAGCTTATCCACTTGATGTGTTTTGTGCCGCCGCTGGCCACACAGACGGAATCGCCCACTTTCAGGGCTTCTACAGGTCTTGGGCCACGTGGGGTTTCAATCAGGGCGCCACGGGTAAAGCACAGAATATCCGCTAGGTTGCCGAACAGCGTGTTTATTTCTGCGGGGGTGATGTTGGCGTCGTTTACGCCGGTGTAATAATCCAGTGGAATAGTTGAATAGAAGACGTTGCCGGACCCGAAGGGATAGGTGAAGGCGACGATCTGGTTGGGATTGGAATTGGTCAGCAAGGGGATCGCGCCTGGCGGAAGGGAGCCGAGGGTAACGTATCCGTGCGTAGACGAATTTCCGTTATCAAATGTCGCGTTGGTGATTTGGCCGTTTGCCCCGTTTGTAAACGCTGTTGGCGCGCCGGCTGCGATATTGACGTCGCGGTCATTGCTGAAATCGCGCAGGGCGGTGATGGCGCTGCCACCGGGTAGAACGGTCTGGGCATTGGTTACATAGCGGTCAAAGATGATCAGGTTCATGCCGCCGTTCACCGCCGCAGTTATGGCGGACAGGTTAGCCATGTATTCGGCACCGAAGTTGGTGTTGCTGGGGTTCACGACATAAAGGGAATCGAGCGATGCCAGCTGTGTGGCATTCGGAATGGTCACGTTCACAGCGGTGTCACCGTTGGCCGTGATCTCGTTGATTTGGGACGCAATACCTTGGCCGTTCGTCATCGAATAGTAGCCAACCGTCGCCATGTTTCCACCTATTGTTTTCGTTCAATGGATATGATGACTGACAAGTATGGCAATTTAGCGGCTAAATTTGGAAACAAGAAGTCGGTTGTATAGGCAACTGTAATTAATTTTGCCAGTTGGTTGCTGGAACCGGAACAATCAATCTTATGACTGGCAGTGGCGGTTCGCTGACGCACTTCCTGCTGGTGTGACAGTTTGCGGATGTGGCGCTGTGGTAAACCTGTGCTATGTCTGCACTCAATTAAAGGAGCGTTTTTATGACGAGCGGACATACCACCCCAAAGGATCTCTTGGTGCAGGCCGCCGTGATGCATGTGCCTTTTGACGGCTGGTCACGGGCCACGTTTGACGCTGCTGTGTCCGATTCGGGCGTGGAGCGGACAGTGGCGCAAAGTGTCTGCCCGCGCGGTGCTGTGGATCTGGCGATGCATTATCACATGTGCGGTGATGCTCAGATGCTGGCGCGGCTGGCAGAGGCCGATCTGGCAGAAATGAAGTTCCGCGATCGGGTGGCCGCTGCCGTCCGGTTCCGGATTGAAGCTGTCGAAGACAAAGAAGTTGTGCGCAGGGGGACCGCGCTGTTTGCCCTGCCGATGTATGCGGCAGACGGAGCCAAAGCCATCTGGGGGACCGCAGATGCGATCTGGGCAGCACTGGGCGATACATCGAGTGATGTGAACTGGTACACCAAACGCGCGACCCTCAGCGGTGTGTATTCGGCCACCGTTCTCTATTGGCTGGGCGACACCAGCAAGGATCATGCAGAGACCTGGGCATTTCTGGACCGCCGGATCGCGGATGTGATGCAGATCGAAAAGCTGAAGGCACAGCTCAAGAACAGTCCTGTGCTGAGCAAGTTGATGGCAGGCCCGAACTGGCTGCTGGGCCATATCAAAGCGCCGCAGCGCGGGTCAGGCAGTGGGCTGCCCGGCCGATGGAAAGGTTCTTAGGGCTTTAGCCAAAGGGTGGTTAACGTGACGCTGTGGAGCGCCACCACAGCGAGATTGGCCTCAACCACAGGATTGTCGATCCCCACAGTAAATGCACTAGCAGTCTTGTAGATGATCGGGAGCGGAAACAGGACAATCGCGATCTGTACCGCCGTCTGAGGTGCGCCATATGCGGCCATAGCCAACGCATATGCACTGGCAATCAGGGTAGAGAGGTAGACGCAGGCCAGAATACAGCGCGCGAGGCTGCCGGGGCCAAAGGCATCCGCCATACCGGGCGCATCACGAAATAACGCGCTGCACACGGCAATCAGGAGGATGACATTGGCGGTATGTGAGATGTAGGCCATTCACCCGAATAAGACCGACACCCACAAAAGTCATGTTTGGCCTGTTCGTACGGCGGGGCGGCTGTTAGATCGCGGCAGAGTTTACTGTGCCCATTATTGTGCCAAAGGCCCGTTCATGCTATCCCAGAGCCCGCTATTGTCCCTCGAAAAGGTTGATCTGCGGATCGACGGGCGTGATGTGTTGCGCGGGGTATCGTGTGTGTCGGACGCGCGGCGGGTGGCGGTGCTGGGGCGCAACGGGTCGGGCAAGACAACGCTGGCACGCGTGATGGCCGGTTTGCAGGTGCCCACCGGCGGCACGGTACGGATTGCAGGTGTGGACGTGGCGCGCGACAGACGCGGTGCCTTGGGGGCAGTGGGTATCCTGTTCCAGAACCCCGATCACCAGATTATTTTCCCGACCGTGGCCGAGGAGCTGGCTTTTGGCCTGAAGCAAGCGGGCCTGTCCAAGGCGGATGTTGCCGCACGGGTCGCGCAAACGCTGGCACAATTCGGCAAAGCCGCATGGCATGATGCGGCGATCCACCGGCTGTCCCAAGGGCAGCGGCAACTGGTGTGCCTGATGGCGATCCTTGCGATGGCCCCCAAGGTCATCATCCTGGACGAGCCTTTTGCCGGTTTGGATATTCCCACGGCGATGCACCTGACACGGGTGCTGGATGCAGCGGCTGCGGTGTTGGTTCACATCACCCATGATCCGCGTATGATTGCCGGATACAACCACGCGCTGTGGATTGATGGCGGGTGCGTGCAGATGCAGGGAGCCGTAGCCATGGTGGCGCCTGCGTTTCAGGATGCAATGGCGCAAGCGGGGGCGGGCGATGATCTCACTCACCTCTCCGGTTAGAACCCGCGCGCATGGCTGGCCTGCGGGGGCCAAGCTGTTGGCGCTCTGCGTGGCCTCGGTGGTGCTTTTTGCGATGCCCTATCTGGTGTTCCAGCTGGCGGTGGCGATGACAGTGCTGCTTCTCTACGCGCTGCCGGGCGCTGTGTTCCTGCGCTATGGCCTAAGGCGGATCTGGCCGCTTTGGCCGTTTGTGATGCTGCTGCTGGTCTGGCACATCTTTACGGGCGCGCCTCAGGAAGGTGCCGTGATTGCCCTGCGGATGGTCACAGCCGTGGCGCTGGCCAATCTGGTGACCATGACCACCACGCTGGAGGCAATGATGGCCGTGGTAAACCGGCTGTTGCGCCCTTTTGCACGACTTGGCGTAAACCTGCGCGCGATTGAACTTGCGGCAGCGATGGTGATCCGCTTTACCCCTGTTCTGGCGGATAAGGGCGCGGCGCTTGCGCTGGCATGGCGGGCGCGGTCGCGCAGGCGGGCAGGCTGGCGGGTCATCGTCCCATTTTTGGTGTTGGCGCTGGATGACGCCGACCATGTAGCAGAGGCGTTGCGCGCACGCGGCGGCATAGGATTGGATAATAAAATATGAGTACCGAACGCACCGTGGCGCAGATTGCGCTATTCACCGCCCTGATTGCCGCACTCGGGCTGATCCCGCAGCTGACGCTGGCCTTTGGTGTGCCCGTCACGGCGCAGAGCCTTGGGATTATGCTGTGCGGTACAGTGCTGGGCGCACGGCGGGGGGCCTATGCGGCGCTGTTGTTTGTGGGGCTTGTGGCGCTTGGGCTGCCCTTGTTGGCGGGCGGGCGCGGTGGCTTGGGGGTCTTTACGGCACCCACTGCGGGTTTTCTCATCGGCTTTCCGGTTGCCGCTTTTTGCGCAGGTTTTGTGATGGAGCGCCTATCACGGCTGGCCGTTGTCTGGGCTGCCGGTATTGCGGCTGTCATCGGCGGTGTGCTGGTGCTGTATGTCTTTGGGATCATCGGGATGTCTGTCGTTTTGGGCCGCACTTTGGGCGAGGCGGCGCTGTTGGTGACAGCCTTTATTCCGGGCGATATGATCAAGGCAGCGGTGGCCGGACTGATCACAGCAGCGCTCTACCGCGCGCGGCCCGATAGCGTATTTTCGCGCGCCTAGTTCAAGGGGTGTACACCGACCCGCGCCGTCTTATGGTGGCGTTGAAATAAGATTTTTGAGGGAGCAAACCATGGCCGAGATGATGCGTGCAGTAGAGATCACCAAACCCGGCGGGCCGGAGGTGTTGCAAGTGACACAGCGCCCCGTGCCGGAGGCGGGTCACGGGCAGGTGGTGATCAAGGTTGCGTGGGCCGGCGTGAACCGCCCCGATGCGTTGCAACGCGCAGGTGCCTATGCGCCGCCGCCCACCGCCAGTGATCTGCCGGGGCTTGAGGCCTCTGGCGAGGTGGTGGCGATTGGTGACGGTGTGTTGGGTATTTCTTTGGGTGATAAAGTCTGCGCGCTGCTGCCCGGTGGTGGTTATGCGGAATATGTCGCTACCCCTGCCGCGCATTGCCTGCCGGTGCCTGCGGGCATGGGGATGAAGGAAGCGGCCTGTCTGCCAGAGACATTTTTCACCGTCTGGTCCAACGTATTCATGCGCGGCGGCTTGAAAGCGGGAGAGCGGATTTTGATCCATGGCGGGTCCTCCGGTATCGGGACGACTGCCATCCAGCTGGCAAACGCTTTTGGCGCGCGGGTGTTTGTGACGGCAGGCAACGCCGAGAAATGTGCCGCCTGTGTGGGTTTGGGCGCGGAGAAAGCGATCAACTACCGCGAGGAAGATTTTGTCGCGGTGATCAAGGCCGAGGGCGGTGCCGATGTGATCCTCGATATGGTCGGCGGCAGCTATATCGCGCGCAACATCGATGCGCTGGATCTGGAAGGGCGTCTGGTGCAGATCGCGTTTCTGACAGGGCCGAAAGTCGAGCTCAACTTTGCGCCGCTGATGATGAAACGCCTGACGATGACGGGCAGCACCCTGCGTCCGCAGTCTGATCTGGCTAAGGCACGCATCGCGACTGAACTGCGAGAGGCCGTCTGGCCGCTGCTGGCATCGGGGCGGATTGCCCCCGTGATGGACAGCGAGTTCGCGTTTGAGGATGCCGCCGGCGCCCATGCGCATATGGAGGCTAGCGGGCATATCGGAAAAATTGTGCTGAAGGTCGGCGGCTAGAGCGCGGCGATTTTGGGTATGTAAGGCGAGAGGGCGGCGATCAGCGCTTCAAGGCGTTGACGCTGCCATTCTATGGCTTCGGGCCAGTTTTCGGGATTGGTGGTGTCGATCTCCAGCGTGTGCATAAGGCTGCATTGTTTAGCATTTGGTGGATTGTACCAGAGAATCGGCGCGCCATATTTCTCTTCGATCTGTGGTTTGTGATCATGTAGATAATCAAACATGCGTGTGATGCGCTCCGCATCAGGATGATCGAGGGTGAGTTGCACCTTAACTTCCTGACGCAATACCGTGATCGCATAATGTACTCCGCTGGTTCCGGATGCGACAGTCATCCAGTTGTCTGATGAGTGTGCCTTTGCGGATAGCGTCATTGTACCGGCAGCTTCCCATTGCGCTTTGAGTGCTTCCCAATAGGCGCGTCTGCGGTTGTGGCGTACTGACTGGGCGGTACTCTCCGTTTCTTCCACCGCCGACTTCTCTGCCAGCTGGATCATGTAGTCCGATGCTTCCGGCGGCGGGATGATCTGGTCTACGGTCAGGAACAGGTCATCCCCCTTCGAAAACGGTGTGACCTGAAAGCAGGTGATGTTCACGCCTTTGCCCAGCAGCCACAGCGCGGTGGCAGTGATTTCGGGCCGGAAGCTGGCCGCGACAAACATAATGCGCTGGCTGTTGGCGGTGTTGAGCGTCAACTCCTCACTGTCGCCGGTGCCGATAAACTCGGCAATCGCTTCGCGGGCGGTATCCATGGGTTGTTTCAGATAACGGCTGTAAATCTCCACAATCTGCGAGGTTTTCAGGGTCGAGCAATAGGCGGCGTATTTCAGCGTCTGCCACGTCACATCGCGCCCCGAATCGTCGAGCTTGTTTTCGATCACCACGATATGCCCGCGCCGGTCCAGTGCCAGCAGGTCCAGCCGTTCCTTAGTATTATCAAACCCTGCGAATTCCTTCTGGATGATCAGCAGATCGCCCAAGGCTTCGGGGTGTTTGCACAGCCATTCCTGCAAATGCTCGCGCTCGCGGAATTTGAGGTCTTTGAAGCTGCATTTTTGCAGCGGGATGATCGTGTTGTTGGTGCGGTTGATCGAGAACATTTGTGGGTCCTTTCGGATGCGCCGGACGTGTGCTGTGGGGCTGACCGCAGTATTGAGTTTATTGGCAAAATAAAGAAGCGAGGATGGCCTGTTGTTTGCAGGTGTCAGCGAAGGGGTGTGAACAGGGCGTCTTTCAGAGTGCAATCCTTGATGACATCTGCACCGCAGGGAACAGGCTCCAGTTCGCGCGACAGGCAGATGCGGGCTTCTTGGATGTAGCCATTTCGGCAGGTGATGGTGATGCTGTCGCGGGTAAGTTCTGGATTTTCTTTTAGGAATGCATCCTCGACCACGGAGGCGGGCAGTTTCACGGTGCGGTCCAGTTTGCGGAAGATAGCAGGCCGCGTGACAGTGGCGTAGGCGCGGCGCGAAAGGTCGTAATATGCAGCGGCATCAAGGCCCGTGCAGGTGCCGTGCTTTTTCCATTGGTGCCATGCAAGGCCGCCGGTGCCCATGATATCGGCCATATCGGTGGTCATGCCGCGAGAGGGCGCGCGTTTGGCGGTCTGGCAGAAGGAGGGGAAGCCGCGATGGAACTGCGGCCAGAGGCCATGCAGGATCCAGCCGTGATCCTCACGCGTGTCGCACTGCGGCGACTTGCGCGCATCACCCTCCAGTGCGCACCAGTTTGCTGACCAGCTGAGCGCCATGACATAATAGTCGAATGTGCCTGGACGCTGACCTTCCGCGCGGGCGGTTATGGCTGTCAAGCAGAGCAGGAGGGCGAGATATATACAGCGCATCTGAGGTCTTTCCTTATGGGTGGACGTTGGGTATACACATCATAAGTTCCCCCACATTGGAAACGGTTCTGGCCTGCCAGGACAGCCTATTTCAGGCGACGGGGAAGGTGCGTTTAGAGGAGAGAGACATGGGTAAACCGATTATGGCAAGGGCCACCGCCGTTTGGCTGGTGGATAACACAACCATTCCCTTCAAACAGATCGCTGATTTTGTGGGCATGCACGAACTGGAAGTGCAGGGCATTGCCGATGGCGATGTGGCGACCGGCGTGAAGGGGTTTGACCCCATTGCCAACAACCAGCTGACGCAGGAAGAAATCGACAAGGCGCAGAACAACCCGCTGCACAAGCTGACATTGAAGTTCAACGCGGCGGCTGCCGGTGAAGAGAAGCGCCGTGGCCCGCGCTATACCCCGCTGTCCAAGCGTCAGGACCGGCCTGCGTCCATTCTGTGGCTGGTGAAATTCCACCCCGAGTTGTCGGATGCACAGGTGAGCAAGCTGGTCGGCACAACCAAGCCGACCATTCAGGCGATCCGCGAGCGGACCCATTGGAACATCTCCAACATCCAGCCGATTGATCCTGTGGCGCTGGGCCTGTGCAAACAGTCCGAACTGGACGCAATTGTGCAAAAAGTGGCTGCCAAGAAAGCAGCCGAAGGCGGCGTGATGAGTGATGACGAGCGCCGCAAGCTGGTCAGCACCGAGCAGAGCCTTGGCATGGATACAGAGGCACGGTTGCCGTCAGGCATTGAGGGTCTTGAGACGTTCACCCTATCGCGGGATGTCTCGGATGATGATGAGGATGACAATAAAAAGAGCGATTTTTCAAATGCGGAAAGTTTTTTCAATTTGCCCGATGAGGACGAAGACGATGAGGACGACGCAAAGTAAATAAAACTACACCCATCGGGGAACTGATGGGTGCTGTTGCACGTTGATCTAAAGGGCGTCCGGTCGCGGGCGCCCTTTCTATTTTCAAGCGCAGGGCGGTCCGGTGATGATATTCTATCTCCAATTGGCTCTTTACGGTGTGACGGCGGGTCTGGTCGCGGCAACGCTGCTGCCGCTGAGCAAGTTGCGGTATGGCGCGGTCAGAGGCCCTTCGTTTTTCCGGTTACAGATATTCTGGGTTGCTGCCGGCCTTGCCGTGCCTGCTTTTATGCTGCCGCAGGAGCCTTGGGCGGGATTAATACTTGTCAGTGTCGCCGTGATGCAACTGGCGTATATTGTGAAATTTACGCGACTATGGCCGCGGCAGTCTGTGGATGCTGATGATGTTTTGAGAGACGATGCGCGATGCCACATCTCGTTGATGGCGTCGAATGTTAAAAAATCCAACCGTGATTTCGATGCGCTGGTCCGGCTGGTTCAGATGCACGATCCGGATGTTGTGATGGCGATGGAGGTTGATCAAGGCTGGATCACAGCGTTGGAGGCGGCATTATCGGAGGATTACATCCATTGGGTAAAGGTGCCCAAAGACAACGGCTACGGGATCTGCATTATGTCACAGCTGGAGTTGTCGGAGGTACATGTGCGGGAGGTGGTGACCAAGGGTGTGCCGTCTGTGCGCACTGCCGTCACTCTACGGTCGGGTGCGCAGCTGCGGCTCTATGTTGTCCATCCGGAGCCTCCGGTGATCAATCATGATACCAAAGGCCGCGACAGCGAGATTGCGCATGTGGGGATGGAAGCGTCGCGCGATACATTACCTGCAATCGTTACGGGGGATCTGAATGATGTGGCGTGGTCCACGACCACGCGCAGCTTCCAGCGTTTGTCAGGGCTGCTGGACCCGCGTGTGGGGCGTGGATTTTTCAATACATTTAACGCATTCCACTGGTGGGCACGCTGGCCTCTGGACCATTTGTTTCACGATCCTCAATTCCGGCTGATCAGGATGGCACGTCTGGACAAGATTGGTTCGGATCATTTCCCGATGTTGTTCCGGCTGGCGCTGGCCGGTACACCTGAGGTTTTCAGCGGAATAGAGGCGGCTGACGCGGAGGAGGTAGCCGATATTCGCAGCATGATTGCCGATGAGAAAAAGCGCGAGCGCACGGCGATCGGGAGCGACTGGGAAGACTAGAGCTGTTTGCGTGCGCGCATGGCGGCAGTGATGGTGCCATCGTCGAGGTAGTCAAGCTCGCCGCCGATGGGCACGCCTTGGGCCAGCGAGGTGAGGCGGACCTGCCCCTCCAACTGGTCAGCAATATAATGCGCGGTGGTTTGCCCGTCGATGGTGGCGTTGAGGGCAAGAATGACTTCGGTGATCTCTTCGCTGCGGACACGGTCCAGCAGGCGGGGGATGCGCAGTTCTTGCGGGCCGATGGCGTCCAGTGCGGACAGCGTGCCGCCCAGCACATGATAGCGCCCGTGAAACACACCCGACCGCTCCATCGCCCAGAGGTCAGCCACGTCTTCGACCACGCACAACTCGCCGTTGGCGCGCTTTTCGCTGTTGCAGATGTCGCAGATATCGGCGGTGCCCACATTGCCGCAGTTGAGACACTCGCGCGCAGTGGCAGCGACCGTCTGCATGACATCCGCCAGCGGCGTAAGCAGCAGCGCGCGTTTGCGGATCAGGTGCAGCACCGCACGGCGCGCAGAGCGGGGGCCGAGGCCGGGCAATTTCGCCATCAGCTCGATCAGGGCGTCGATGTCGCGGGTAGAACTCATACATTTATACCCGCGGCATCTGTGGGATTGAGTTTAAGGGCAAAATAAAGAAGCCGCCTAGAACGGCAGTTTCATACCGGCAGGCAGGCCAAGGCCATCGGTTAGTTTGGCCATCTCCTCAGCCGCGCGATCGGAGGCTTTCCCTTGCGCGTCCTTGATCGCGGCAAGGATCAGGTCTTCGACTACTTCCTTGTCGTCTCCGTTGAAAATGGAAGGGTCAATGTCGAGCGTTTTCAGCTCGCCTTTGGCGGTGCAGGTCACTTTCACAAGGCCGGCACCGGATTCGCCTGTGACTATTATATTGTGCATTTCCTCCTGCATCTGGGTCATTTTGCCCTGCATTTCCTGCGCTTTTTTCATCATTCCGGCCATATCGCCGAGTGCGCCAAGTCCTTTAAGCATGTCAGTCTTTCTCCGTATTCTGGCCGCGTCCAAAGGGCGGGGCAACGTAAACAATCATTGCCACACTTATCGCAGCGACTGCTGCGATGAACAAGCTTGGCGAGCCTATACAGCCTTCTTGAAGGGCCATAAGTTGTATATCGTCATCGGCCCCGACGAAAACAACTATAGATGCCCAGGCTGTCCAGAGTACAACGACAATGAGTGCACCCCATTCATGGCGAAAGCGAAGGGCGAGAGCCGATAGCAGGATAAGGATCAGGGAAGGCGGGGTGCCCATCAGGGCAATCATCTCGCCCCATACTGTTGGTTCTGTTTCTGGCGTCCAAAGCGGGCGAACCTTGTCGCATACTTCGGCTAAAGCTGGTGTTGGCAGAAGGAAAAGGTAGAGTGCAAATTTGCGCATCAGCTGTCCTCGAACGGGTCCCATTCGTCTTCGACCTCCGGCAATGCTTCGGATACGGCGGCGGCCGCGATATCAGCGGCGGTGCGGATTGCAACAATTTTGGCTTGCGGAAATTGGGCCAATACGGCCTGCATCAACGGGTGTGCTTCAGCCTCGCTGCGCAGGGCGTTGTCTTTGGCATCCCGCAGGGAGGCAATGGTGGGCGCGCCGCCGGAATTTACGATTGTCACGGCCCAGCGGTTGCCGGTCCAAAGTTGCAGCCTGGCGCCAAGGCGCTGCGCCAGATCGCGGGGGGCGGCATCAGTGGGGACAAATTCGATTCTACCGGCGCGGTAGGCGGCCAGTTGCAGGGTGGTCTCAACCTCGACCAGCAGTTTGACGTCACGGTTGTGGCGGATCAATTCCAGCACATGCTCGAACGTCGGATAATGGGCGAGGGCGCTATCAGGGTCTTGGGCAAGTGCTGTTGTCTGGCCCGCCGCGTTCGGGTTTGTGGCCATGCGTGTCTGGGCGTGGTGGACCGCTTGCGCACCTGTGCTGCCGGAATACGCGCCGCCACCCGTGGGCTGGGGTGATGCACTGGTGGGCATGGGCGTGTTCTGCAAAGTGCGCACAAGCTCATCCGGTGTGGGCAGATCGGCCACATGGGTCAGCCGGATGATCGCCATTTCGGCGGCCATCATGGCATTGGGGGCACTTGCCACTTCCTCCAGCGCCTTGAGCAGCATTTGCCATAGGCGGGTCAGCACGCGGATCGGTAAGGCACCTGCCATGATACGGCCACGGTCGCGTTCCTCGGGGGAAATGGTCGGATCTTCGGCAGCGCCGGGGGTGATTTTCACCACGCTGATCCAGTGGGTGATCTCGGCCAGATCACGCAGCACGGCCATCGGGTCCGCGCCTTCGGAATATTGCGCGCCAATTTCGGTCAGCGCACCTGCCGCATCACCGCGCAGGATCATGTCCAGCAGATCAAGGACGCGTGCGCGGTCGGCAAGGCCCAGCATCGCGCGGACTTCGAGCGCTGTGGTCTCGCCCGCGCCGTGGCTGATGGCCTGATCCAGCAGAGATGTGGCATCACGGGCAGACCCTTCGGCGGCGCGGGTGATCAGGGCCAGCGCATCATCGGTGATGTCAGCGCCTTCGGCGGCAGCGATCTTTTGCAGCAGGGCAATCATCACTTCCGGCTCGATCCGGCGTAGATCGAACCGCTGGCAGCGCGACAGGACGGTAACGGGAACCTTGCGGATTTCCGTGGTGGCGAAGATAAATTTCACATGCTCCGGCGGCTCTTCGAGGGTTTTCAGCAGGGCGTTGAAGGCACCCGTGGACAGCATGTGCACTTCGTCGATGATATAGACTTTGTAGCGGGCAGAGGCCGCGCGGTAGTGCACTGAATCAATGATTTCGCGGATGTTTCCCACGCCGGTATTCGACGCGGCGTCCATCTCTATCACGTCGACATGGCGGCCTTCCATGATGGCGGTGCAATGCTCGCATTTTCCGCAAGGCTCGGTTGTGGGGCCGGAAGTGCCATCGGTGCCAATGCAATTCATACCTTTGGCGATGATCCGCGCGGTGGTGGTTTTGCCGGTGCCACGGATGCCCGTCATGATGAATGCCTGCGCAATCCGGTCCGCCGCAAACGCGTTTTTCAGCGTGCGCACCATCGCCTCCTGCCCGACCAGATCGGTGAAGGTTGCGTGGCGGAATTTGCGGGCAAGCACGCGGTATGCGGTGGTATCGGTCATGGGGCTCCTGACGGTAGGATTCGCAACATCTGCCTAAAGTAGGCTCTGGCGGCGGCGGGGGCAACGGGGCTGCGCGGATTGGTGCGCGGGATTGCCCGTATAATTCCCCGTTCGGCGGAGGCTGAGGATATGGGAGATTGAACCAATGCGGGGCGATGGTGTTATGGTTCTGTAAACATATGATCACAGGAGAATGCCATGCGGCTCAAAGGGATCAAGCGCAGCAGCAATGTCGAGCGGCGGAGTGGCGGGCAGCGGCGCGTAGGTGGTAAAAGCAGCCTTGGTGTTGCGGGTGTGTTGGCGGTGCTGGCGATCGGGTACTTCACGGGGATTGATGTCTCGCCCTTATTGCAGGGCGGCGGTCAGGTCCAGCAGGAGACTGCGGGCAGGGGTGATGACGCGGCCGCTACTTTCAGCGCGCAAGTGCTGACCACCACGGAAGAGGTCTGGACCAAGGTTTTCCGCAACCAATTGGGCCGCACCTATGTGCCGCCGAAGCTGGTGATTTTTACTGGCGTGACGCAGAGCCCGTGTGGCGGCGCCAACGGGGCGACGGGCCCATTTTACTGTCCGGCGGACAGCAAGGCCTATCTGGACACGGATTTCTTCCGTGCCCTGGACCAGCAGATGGGGGCAGGCGGCGATTTTGCGGCGGCTTATGTGATTGCCCATGAAGTGGCGCACCATGTGCAGAACGAGTTGGGGATTTTGGGCAAGGTGAATGCAGCGCGGCAAAGGAGCAACGAGGCAGTGGCCAATGCAATGACTGTCCGGCTGGAGCTGATGGCGGATTGTCTGTCCGGTGTCTGGGCGCGCAATGTCAAAGGCCTGATGGAGCGGGGCGATCTGCAAGAGGCGCTGAATGCGGCGCGCAAGATCGGGGATGATCATTTGCAAAAGCAGGCGGGGCGCGTGCCGCAGCCGCATACGTTTACCCATGGTACATCCGAGCAGCGCGCGCGCTGGTTCGGCGTGGGCTATGACGGGGGCGCTGTGGGGGAGTGTGATACGTTTGCGGCGGCGCGGTTGTGAAGGGGCCAAGTGCGCTCTTCGCTGCCTTCGGGCGCTCATCGCTTGATTATCGCTTGGTCCTCTCGGGAGCATCCTTTGGGTGCCCCTGCCGGACTTACGCTCGAACGGCTTTGCCGTTCAAGCTTAGGTGAGAGATTGATAACGACCCAAGCGGGACCCGTTGTGGCTGCTGCCTTCCGGCTCTGACCAGGTTGGCGAGGCGCCTGCCCGCACCAACCTCTCTACTGCAATATAGGGAATGATGCGTCCTGCTGCAAGTCTAGAGCGTGACCTGAAGCCGGATAAACCCTTGCGGTGTTGTGCCTTTGACCTTTGGGGACAGATGCGCGATGTCCCCGAGGAGGGCCTGCGCATCGGGATGGGTCCGGATCATTGCTTCTGCTCCGCCAATCGGGACGAATCGCCATGGCACAACATTACCCCAAGGGGGTGCCACTGAAGTGCGCAGAATTTCGATCATGCTGTCGTGCAGTGGCACGGTTGATCGCATCAGAATACACTCTGGTGGAGTCGAGGCATATCCGCCGCCGCCAGATGCGCGAAACTGGTTGGTTGCGAGGATAAACTCCTGCCGCGCCTCTACCACTATCCCCTCATATCGGAGGTCTTTGATACGTTCATAGGGGGTGGCGCGCAGATCAATCCGGTACTCCAGCCCGAAAATTGTGTCGAACTGGAAGGCGGGGATGTCCGGATTGGCGAGCAGCTGGTCAGGAAGCCCCACCTGAATGCTGTTGAACAACAATGCCGAATGCTCAAGCCAGTGCCGCAGGTGTGATCCGGTAATCCTGATGCCGACTGTCTGGTTGGAAAAGCGGTTTAGCCCTGCAATATGCCTGCGCAACACCGGCCCTGACGGAATGTGGATATAGTTGCCAAGCCCGTCGCGTCCGCCTGCTGCATGTGCTGCGACAGCGGAAAGAACGGGCAGCCCGGCATATGCCGTGTCTGCGAGTGCCGTACTGACGACCGCGTATTGCGCCTGCGCTGTCAGCTGTTGCGTCGGGGCGGGGGTGACCAGCGAAAAATAGCTGTGCAGCACCTGTGATGTTGTGGCGACCTGCTGTGACAGGTGTACGCGGACCTTTTCATGGAATTTTGAGGCGAATGCGGTAATTGCCGGATCAGGGATCACATCCGCGTTGTTTGGCAGTAGCGTGCACGCATGGCTGATGATCTGCCAACCTTGTCCGGCCTCATGGCCGAGTGACAGATCCATGACACCCAGATCGGAACCTGCATGCCCCGCCATCAGCGCAGCTACGCCGCCGACAGTGCTGGCGCCCAGGTCTACGCCGGTGCGCCCTGCATATTCATCTGATGGCAGACGGCGGTGTGTATGCCCGAGAATAAGCGCATCAATCTGGCCAGAGCGCGCGAGGGCTTGCGCTGCCTGCCCTTCGTCTGTCGCGCTGTCTGCATGGCCCACGCCCAGATGCGCCAGTACCACAACCAGATCGGCACCCGCCGCACGCAACGCCTGTGCGGCTGTTGTGATGGACTGCGAGGGCGCAACGAGCGTGACCTGCGGTCCCAAGTGGTGGCTGTTCCATGCGGTACTTTGCTCGGGCAGCATGGACAGGATCCCTACTGTCAGTGGCGCTGGTGCATCCGCGCCAAGAGGGATCTGCAACAAAAGGCTGTCGCGCAGCGGGTTCAGGCTGATATCGCGCAGGTTTGTGCTAAGGATCGGCATATCCAGCTTTTGCGCCACAGCCTTGAGATAGGGTAGGCCATGATCCAGATCGTGGTTGCCAAGGCCGATTGCGGCATAGCGCAGATGGTTCAGACTGGCGACAATCGGGTGGTCGTCCCCCACATCGTGCAGCGCCAGATAGCTGGCCAGCGGTGTGCCCTGAAACGTATCGCCATTGTCCAGCAGCACAACGGGAATGCCGGCCGCGTCAGCCTGGGCACGCTGTGCGGTGATCAGATGTGCCAGCCCCGCCAATCCGCCACCTTGTGTCGGCTGGTCCTTGATGTAGTCATGGGGCAACAAGTGGCCGTGCAAATCGGTAGTCGCCAGAATGCGCAGCCGCGCGGTGATGCGGGTTGAACTTTGCGCTGCGGTGATATTTCGGACTACCATGCCCGAAATTACCACTGCGGGTTGAGAGGGTAAATCGGATTATGCAGGGGCGCTGCATGACTGTTACCGCACTGACACGCCAGTGCCGCGCGATGCGCAGTGAACAAGGAAGACAAGATGAAGAACGCAGAGCAGGTGACATTCGGAGGCTCGGGTCTTGACCGTGCGGGAGAGTTGCGCGGCAATCCTCAAGGGCTGAGCGAGGCGATGGCCGATCCGGCGGCGCGTATGATCGTGTTCTGGCGCGGCAAGCCGCTGATGTCGACCGAACGGCCTGCGGGACTGATCCGGCTAGCGATGGATCATGCAATCCTGCGCGATGCAACCGAAGCGCCGATTTTGCTGGGGCGCGAAGAGGGCGCGCCGGTGTTCGCCATTGATATCTCTGCATGGGCCCCCACAGGGCTGGATCAGGCCAGCTATGGCGCGTTTCTGGACCCGAGCGAGCAGCAGCACCCGGCCGTGCCCGACTGGATGGTGTTTGCAGAGTTGCGCCGTGTGATGACATGGTTGACCCAGCGTGATGCGGAACTGGCCGCCTCTGGCAAGGCGGTGTTCGGCTGGCATGAAGGTCACAGGTTCTGCGCCAGATGCGGTGCCGCAACCGTGATCGCGATGGGTGGCTGGCAGCGCAGCTGTCCGGCCTGCAAGGCATCGCATTTTCCGCGCACCGATCCCGTAGTGATCATGTTGATTACAAACGGAAACTCCGTTCTTATGGGGCGCTCTCCGGGGTGGCCTAAGGGTATGTATTCCTTGCTGGCCGGGTTTGTAGAGTCGGGCGAGACGCTGGAGGCTGCCGTGCGCCGTGAAGTGTTTGAAGAAGCAGGTGTGCGTGTCGGTGACGTGGGTTATCTGGCCAGCCAGCCTTGGCCTTTCCCTGCCTCCTTGATGTTTGGCTGCTGGGGCCATGCGACCAGCAGCGAGATCACGATTGACCCCGCAGAGATCGAGGATGCCCGTTGGATCACCCGCGAGGATATGATGACTGTTTCGCAGGGGCATCACCCCGAGATCATGCCTGCCCGCAAAGGCGCTATCGCGCATTTCCTGATTGAGCGATGGCTTGCTGATAAGCTTGACTGATTTGATGTTAATGTTTCATTAACGGTCCAGCGGGTGGACGGTTGACGCATGCAGGGTGTGCTCTAAGCTTTGACCAGTCAAAAAAACAACAAGACCAAAATAACAAGAAACGGGCAAGGTATGAAGTTTTCAACCAAAGAAGACATCGAAGCACCAATTGATGCGGTGTTCGCTATGTTATGCGACTTCGAGACGTTCGAGCGCGCTGCCATGCGCCGCGGCGCGGAAGTTCAGCGGACTGACAGCAAAACCGTACCTTCCACCGGAATGGGTTGGCGCGCTGCTTTCAACATGCGCGGCAAGCGGCGTGAGGTCGAAATCGAGATGACTACCTTCGACAAACCTACCGAGATGGGCTTCGAGTGCCGCTCTCAAGGATTGTTGATCCATATGACGCTGGACGTTGTTGCACTGTCCAAAAGCCGGACGCGGATCATGGTTAACTTTGACATCAAGCCTCTCAACCTCTCGGCGCGGCTACTGGTGCAATCGCTGAAGCTGGCCAAGACGTCTTTGACCAAGAAATATAAATTGCGTGTAGCCGAGTTTGCCAAGACCCTCGAAGAGAGGCACGCGCGCGCCTGAGGCAGGGGGCTGTCAGAAATAGCTCAGGCCTCTATATCCCAGCGACCCGGATGCGCGTGATAAACACCTAGAATGTCCAGCATGTTGGTGAAATATCCCAGCTCTTCGAGCGCACGTTTGACGGGCGCATCATCGGGGTGGCCTTCGATATCGGCATAAAACTGCGTTGCAGTGAAGGATCCGCCGACCATATAACTTTCCAGCTTTGTCATGTTGACACCATTGGTGGCAAAGCCGCCCATCGCTTTATAGAGCGCTGCAGGAATGTTGCGGACCTCGAAGACAAATGTCGTCATCATCTTTGGCCCGCGCTGAGACAGGTCAATGTCGGGTGCCATCAGCAAAAAGCGGGTTGTGTTATGCTCCAGATCCTCGATCCCGTCGGCCAGAACATCGAGGCCGTGAATGTGGGCGGCAACGGCGCTGGCCAACACGCCCTCATGCGCGGGGCCACCAGCGGCAAGGTCTTGTGCCGCACCTGCGCTGTCGGCGGCGGGCTCTGACGTGATCCCGCGCGCCTCAAGATAGCTACGGGCCTGTGGCAGCAGCACCATATGCGCGCGCACGTGTTTGATCTGGTCCAGCGTCACACCGGGCAGCGCCATCAGGGCGATGCGAACGCGCACAAAGGCTTCTTCGATGATATGCATGCCGCTATCGGGCAAAAGACGGTGGATATCGGCCACACGCCCGTAGGTCGTATTCTCGACGGGCAGCATCGCCAGATCCGCGCGGCCTTCGCGGACAGCCTGCAGCACGCCTTCGAATGTTGTGCAAGGCACCGGAATGCCATCGGGGCGCGCTTGCAAGCAGGCCTCGTGGCTATAGGCACCAAGGGCGCCCTGAAACGCGATACGCAGCTGCGGTTTGGCGGTCATCACGTGGGTCCTTTGTAAAGACAGATCCAGAAGGGCGATTGGTCGCGGTAACTACACCTTGCTTGCAATGAGGGAAAGCAATAGGTAGCCCTTTAAATAATTGAAATTTGCAAAGCGATGGACTGACCCATGGATACAATGACCATTACGAAGATTTCAGCAGGCGTTTTCGGTGCATGGCTGGTGCTCTTGTTGGGCAAATGGGCCGGCGAAGAACTGTATCATGCCGAAGTACACGGCGAGCCTTCCTATTCAATCGCCATTGAAGGGGCCGAACCTGCCGAGCCGGAGGCAGAAGTGCCCTTCGAGGAGCGTATGGCTGCTGCGTCGGTCGACAATGGTGCCAAGGTTTTCCGTAAATGTACCGCCTGCCACAAGGCAGAGCAGGGCGCGAATGCAACCGGTCCCTACCTCTACGGCGTTGTGGGTCGTGACATTGATGCAGTCGAGGGTTTTGCCTATTCCGGTGCGCTGGAAGCGGGCGGGGATGTCTGGACACCCGAAAACCTCTATGCATTTCTTGAAAAGCCAAGCGCATGGGCACCCGGTACTACAATGGGTTTCGCGGGTCTGAACAAGTCCGAAGACCGTGCAGACGTGATTGCCTATCTCGACAGCCTTGATGACTGATCGTAGCCTGCCGGAGTGAACGACTGCAAAAGGTCGCCCGCGGGGCGGCCTTTTTTGCTGTAAGTGGACAGATTTACGCCAGATCACAGAGTTGCAACTTGTATATTGGCGCACGGGGCCATTAGCCTGTATTTCTGTATGCAACGACAGCCTGTTTCGCCTCGAAAGGAGACCTTCCATGATGCCTCTCGCCCGCACACCCTCCCGCCCCCGACGGCCAGTACAGCTTTTGTCTGCATTGGCCTGTCTCCTGACGTGGGGCGGTGCGGTGCATGCGGAAGGGCAGATCATCAAAAGCCACGGCTATTCCTTTTACGGTGACCTGACCTATCCGGCGGATTACCCACATTTCAACTATGTGAACCCGCAAGCGCCCAAAGGCGGAGAGATTTCAATCTCCACCCTTGGCACGTTCGATTCAATGAACCCTTATTCGCGCAAGGGCCGTGGTGGTGCGCTGAGTACGGTGATGTACGAGAGCTTGTTGGGCGATGGCATTGGCGGTGAAGCCGCGCCCGCCGACGTTTATTCGGAAAGTTACTGCCTGCTGTGCGAGAGTATCGAATACCCCGAGACCAAAGACTGGGTCATTTTTCACATGCGCCCCGAAGCGCGGTTTTCCAACGGCGACCCCGTTACAGCGCATGACATCGAATTTTCGCACAACCTGTTGCTTGAGCAGGGGCTGAAATCCTACGCTGATTATGTGCGCAAACAGATCCCCAAGGTCGAGGTAATCGACGATCACACGATCAAGTTCTACTTCACCGAAGGCATCTCGCGCCGCAGTCTGATCGAGCAGGTTGGCGGCGTGCCTGCTTGGTCGAAAAAGTGGTACGAGGAATCCGGCGCGCGGCTGGATGAGAGCCGCTTGGAAATCTCCCCCGGATCGGGCGCCTATATGGTCGAGACGGTCGATGTGAACCGCCGCATCATCTACAAGCGTAACCCCGAGTATTGGGGCAAGGACCTGCCGTTCAACGTGGGGCGCAACAATTTTGATGGCATTCGCGTGGAATATTTCGGGGATGAAAACTCGGCCTTCGAGGCGTTCAAGTCGGGCGAATATACTTTCCGCAACGAGGGCAACTCAAAGCAGTGGGCAACCGCCTATGAGTTTCCGAAAGTTGCTGAAGGCTTTGTGGTAAAAGAAGAAATCCCCGATGGCGCGCCGCCGACCCCTACTGGGATTGTGTTCAACCTTGGCCGCGAGGTGTTGCAGGACAAACGCGTGCGCGAGGCCGTAGCGCTGGCGTTCAACTTTGAATGGATCAACGAATCGCTGCAATACGGGCTGTTCAAACAACGCGCTTCCTTCACACAAGACACCCCGCTGATGGCGACAGGCGTGGCGCAGGGCGCGGAACTGGCGTTGTTGCAGCGCCTAGGTGACGTGATCGCACCCGAGATGCTGACTGAAGAAGCGCGCATGCCGCATACTTCAGGGGCGGAGCGGTTGCTGGACCGGACCAATGCCCGCGCGGCAAAGCGCCTGCTGGATGATGCGGGCTGGCCTGTGGGCGATGACGGCAAGCGGCACAATGCGTCCGGCGCGCCGCTGCGGCTGACGTTCCTTCTGGATTCCTCCGGCTCTGCCACTTTGTCTGCCGTAGTCGAGAATTTCATGTCCAATCTGGAGAGTTTCGGCATCGAGGCGGTGCTGGAGAAAGTCGATAGCTCGCAATATACAGCGCGCGAGAGGGACCGCGATTACGATCTGGTCTATGATCAATACGCGGCTTTCCTTGGCACGGGAACGGGGCTGTCCCAGCGCTATGGCTCGGAGGCGGCAAGCTTTTCACTGTTTAACCCCGCAGGACTGGCCAGCCCGATGGTCGATGCGCTGATCGAGGCGTCTTTGCGGGCGGAAACCCGCGAAGAGGAGCGGGCGGCGATGACAGCACTTGACCGTGCACTGCGCCATGAATTCTTTATGATCCCCGCATGGTACAACGATGTGCACTGGACGGCATATTATGACCAGTACGCCCACCCTGACGGGCAACCTGCCTATGCGCTGGGCTATCTCGACTTCTGGTGGTACGACGCGGAAAAAGCAGCAAAACTGCGCGCGGCCGGCGCGCTGAGGTAACACATGGGCGCCTATATTCTCAGACGGCTTTTGCTGATCCCCGTGACGTTGTTCGGAATCATGCTGGTCAATTTCGCGCTGGTGCAGTTTGTGCCGGGTGGACCGGTTGAGCAGGCGATTGCCCGTATTCAGGGCGGCGGTGACGTGTTCGGCGGCTTTGCCGGTTCTGGATCGGATGCGAACACTGTTGATCTGGGTGGGTCGGCGAATTATGTAGGCTCTCGCGGGTTACCGCCTGAATTCATTGCGGAGCTTGAAAAAGAGTTCGGCTTTGACAAACCACCCGTCGAGCGGTTCTTCCGCATGCTGGGCAACTACATGGTTTTCGATTTTGGAGAGAGCTACTTCCGCTCGATCTCCGTGATCGAGTTGATCAAGGAAAAGCTGCCGGTGTCGATCACGCTGGGGCTTTGGTCGACGTTGATTGCCTATATGATCTCCATTCCGCTGGGGATCAAAAAGGCGGTCAAGGACGGATCGAAGTTCGACACATGGACCTCTGGCGCGATCATCGCCGCCTATGCTATTCCCGGTTTCCTGTTTGCGATCCTCCTGTTGGTGTTGTTTGTGCCCGCCAATTGCTTCCGTATCCCTGGTCTGGCCGATGCCTGGCCCGGTGGCGCAGCGTTCAACCCGACATGCTATGAGCTGTTTCCGCTGCGCGGCCTGACCTCCGATAACTTCGCCGAGCTCAGCGCGTGGGGCAAGGTCAAGGATTACGTCTGGCACATAACGCTGCCGGTGCTGGCCTCGACTATTTCTGCCTTTGCCACGCTGACGCTGCTGACGAAAAACAGCTTCCTCGACGAGATCAAGAAGCACTATGTGATGACGGCCCGCGCCAAAGGTCTGTCCGAGCGTCAGGTGCTCTATGGTCACGTGTTCCGCAATGCGATGCTGATTGTGATTGCCGGTTTTCCGGCGGTGTTCATCGGCGTTTTCTTCGGCTCCAGCCTGATCATCGAGACGATCTTCTCCCTCGACGGCCTCGGCCGTCTGGGATTCGAGGCGGCTGTGGCGCGCGATTATCCAATCGTCTTCGGCACGCTGTTTATCTTTGGCCTGATCGGTCTGGTGGTCAGCATCATCTCCGATCTGATGTATGTGCTGGTCGATCCGCGCATTGATTTCGAGAAGCGGGAAGGCTGATGGCACTCTCCCCACTCAACCAGCGGCGCTGGCGCAATTTCACGCGCAACCGCCGCGCCTATTGGTCCATGTGGATTTTCGCTGTGATTTTCACGGTGACCCTGTTTGCCGAATTTATCGCCAACGACAAGCCGATCCTCGTGAACTACCGCGGCGAGATGTACATGCCGATTTTCAATTTCTACCCCGAGACGGCCTTTGGCGGTGATTTTCAGACCGAAGCCGCCTACCGTGATCCAGAAGTGAAATGCCTGATTGCCAGCGGTGGTCTTGAGGAGTGCTTTGATGATCCTGAAGGGATTGTTGAAGGCATTGGCGCGGGTACATTCGGCGTAGGTGTCGCTGATTTCCAAAAGGGCTGGTCCATCTGGCCACCGATCCCCTACAGCTATGACACTGCTGTTGACCGCCCGGGTGCAGCGCCGCTGCCGCCCAACGGCCAGAACCTGCTGGGCACCGATGGCACCAAACGTGACGTTCTGGCACGGGTGATCCACGGCTTCCGGCTGTCGATTGTTTTCACGCTTGTGGTGACGGGCCTCAGCACAATCATCGGCATCACTGCGGGGGCCGTTCAGGGCTTTTTCGGCGGCTGGCTTGATCTGATTTTCCAGCGGATTATCGAAATCTGGACCTCCACGCCATCCCTCTATGTCATCATCATTATGTTCGCCATTCTGGGGCGAAGTTTCTGGCTGCTGGTGTTCCTGCTGGTCCTGTTCAGTTGGACCGCCCTTGTAGGGGTCGTGCGCGCCGAATTCCTGCGTGCGCGCAATCTGGAATATGTGCGGGCCGCGCGGGCCCTGGGGGTGGGCAACGTCACAATCATGTTCCGCCATATGCTGCCCAACGCCATGGTCGCCACGCTGACCATGCTGCCGTTCCTGATCACAGGCACGATTTCATCGCTGGCAGTGCTCGACTTCCTCGGCTTTGGTCTGCCGTCCTCAGCGCCCTCATTGGGCGAATTGACGCTTCAAGCCAAGCAGAACCTGCAAGCGCCTTGGCTGGCCTTTACCGCCTTCTTCACCTTTGCGATCATGCTCTCGCTGCTGGTGTTTATCTTCGAAGGGATCCGCGACGCGTTTGATCCCAGAAAGACGTTTAACTGATGGCTCCGCTTCTGGATGTACAAAACCTGTCCGTATCGTTCCGGCAGGATGGCAAGCTGACGCAAGCTGTCAAAGGCATCTCTTTCCATGTCGAGCGCGGAGAAACCGTGGCGCTGGTCGGGGAGAGCGGGTCGGGCAAGTCTGTCTCCGCGCTGAGCACTGTGTCGCTGTTGGGCGATACGGCGGTGGTTGAGGGGTCCGTCACTTATGACGGGCAGCAGATGATTGGCGCCTCTGACGCCCTGCTGCGCAAGGTGCGCGGCAATGACATCAGCTTTATTTTTCAGGAGCCGATGACCTCGCTGAACCCGCTGCACACCATCGACAAACAGTTGGCGGAGAGTTTGACCCTGCATCAGGGGCTGACGGGTAAAGCTTTGAAAACGCGAATACTTGAGCTGTTGGAGCGTGTGGGCATCGACGATGCCGAAAGTCGCTTGGGCAGCTATCCGCACCAGTTGTCCGGCGGGCAGCGGCAGCGCGTGATGATCGCCATGGCGCTGGCCAACAAGCCTGACGTGCTGATCGCGGATGAGCCGACAACTGCGCTGGACGTGACCATTCAGGCGCAAATTCTGGACCTGCTGAAAGAGTTGAAAGACAGCGAAGGCATGGGCCTGCTGTTCATCACCCACGATCTGGGGGTGGTACGCCGCATCGCGGACCGTGTTTGTGTGATGCAGCACGGCGAGATTGTGGAGCAGGGGCCAACGCGCGATATCTTCGACAACCCGCAGCACCCTTATACGCAAAAACTGCTGGCGGCAGAGCCTTCGGGCCGGCCGGGAACGGTGGCAGAGAACGCCGAAGTGGTGGCCGAAGCGAAGCACCTTAAAATCTGGTTTCCCATCCAGCGCGGCCTGTTGCGGCGCACGGTGGGGCATGTGAAGGCCGTGAGCGACGCTTCCTTCGCTGTCCGCGCGGGTGAGACGATCGGCATTGTGGGCGAGAGCGGGTCAGGCAAGACCACGCTGGCGCTGGCGCTGATGCGGCTGATTGCGTCCGAGGGTGGTATCACTTTTATGGGCGAAGACGTGCGCAAATGGTCCACCAAGCGGCTGCGCAGTTTGCGCAAAGACATGCAGATCGTGTTTCAGGACCCTTTTGGCAGTCTGTCACCGCGTATGACCTGCATGCAGATCATCGCTGAAGGCCTGAGTATTCACAAGGTCGACCCGCAGCGCGACAAGCGTGAACTGGTGCATGATGTGATGGTTGAGGTCGGCCTTGATCCGGCAACGATGGACCGTTATCCGCATGAATTCTCTGGCGGCCAGCGCCAGCGCATTGCGATCGCGCGTGCCATGGTGCTGCGTCCGCGCCTTCTGGTGCTGGACGAACCGACATCGGCGCTAGACATGACGGTGCAGGTTCAGATCGTTGATCTGCTGCGCGCGCTACAGGTGAAATACGGGTTGGCCTATCTGTTCATCAGCCACGACCTGACCGTCGTACGCGCGATGTCGCACCGGGTTATGGTGATGAAGCGGGGCGATGTCGTGGAATTTGGCGATGTAGACGCGCTCTATGACAACCCGCAGACGGAATATACACGGACCCTGCTGCAATCTGCGACCTAGGGACGCTTAGTCAGGGCCGATCATAAAGCAACTGATGCTGCGCGCCTTCAGACGCTGGCAGGCCAGATCGGCCGTCTCGCGTGTCATGCCAAGGAAGTTCGCGTCAAAGCCTTGCGGTTTTTGTACAACCTTGCGCAGAGACCCATCCAACGTTGCCATTTCTGCCAGTGCCGTCTTGATCAGAACTTTTTCTGCTGCGTAGCGGCTGCTGAAGCGGCCTACATTGACACCCCAATGCCGCCCCCCCGATGTCGAGACACGCGTTACAATTTCCTGCGGAGCAGCCGGTTTGACTGATTTGGGTTGTGCGCCAATAACAACGAGGCCCTTTGGTCGCAATGTTGGGCGCAAATTTGTATTGGCCGCAACAAGCACAATATTCTCGGGCTCGTCCGAGACCAGAGGCGGGGCAATTGCGGCTGTTGCAGATTGATCTGGGACTTCGGGCGGCGCCGTTGCGACAACTTCAAAGGGCAGCTGCACCGGCTCAATGGCCTGTGCGACCGCGGCTTCAATGGCACTGCTCAGAATGTCGCTGATGGCGTCTGACGTATCAATTGCAGCGACTTGTACAAGGGCATCCGGCTTGGGCCGCAGCTGGGGTCGTTTGGACGCCGTTACGGCGCGGATCAATCGGATGGTCTTGCCTTTGGCATCCGGCGATGTGGCCGCAGCCACTTGGGTGTTGTCCGTTTCCACATCTGCCTGCGCCACATAGGCTGGTGCGTTGGGTTTGTTAAGTGGTGCGGAAGACGGCGCGCGGTTGAACCCCAGATCCATCAGTTCGGCTACCTTTGCGTTGCGTGCAGAGGTGGATGCACCCCCAAATACTGTCACAATCACACGCTCGTTGCCGCGCTCGGCCGATGCGGTCAGATTGAAACCTGCTGCACGGGTGTAGCCCGTTTTAATGCCATCAGCCCCCTTGTAGGAGGCGAGAAATCTGCGATTTGTGTGCGAAACCTGCCGGACACCGGCGTCCGCCGTGAGACGGGAAAACAGGTTGTAATACTGCGGATAATCATAGAGCAGATGGCGCCCCAGCACTGTCATGTCGTGCGCTGTCGACAAATGGCCCTCTTCGGTCAGGCCGTGTGCGTTTTTGAAGGTTGTGCGGGTCATGCCCAGTTGTTTTGCGGTGCGGTTCATCCGGCGTGCAAACTTTGCCTCGGAACCCTCAATCGCCTCACCGATTGCAGTGGCTGCATCGTTGGCAGACTTTACGGCTGCGGCGCGGATCAAATAGCGCATTGCGATCTTCTGGCCCTCGCGCAGGCCCAGCTTGCTCGGCTCTTCTGAAGCGGCGTTTCTGGTTATGGTAGCAAGGCTGTCCAGCGATAACTCGCCCCGCTCGATGGCCTGAAACGCGATGTAGAGCGTCATCATTTTGGTAAGGGACGCAGGATGCAAACGGGTATCGGAATTACGCGCATGCAAAACTTCGCCTGTGCGCGCATCAATAACATACGCCGCATAGGGCGCCGCCTTGGCGCTGATCGGGACGAGAACGAACATCCAGATAGCCGCAAGAATAAATAGCCCGAAACGGGCCGACTGCATGCGCCGCGCCTTCATGGTAACCTGCCTAACTCTGCCTCTGACCCCCGATTTTTCGGGTGGCCGTATTATTTGTTTGATGAAGCTAGCACTTATTCAGGCCTCTGATAAGCCATATTTAGTGCGGTAATGCGTGATTTTTCGCGATGGGGCGTGGCACATATGGGGTGCATAATTACGTTAACCACAACACCCGCCATTGTGGCGAGATTGTGGCAACATTCAGGCAGGCTTTGCCGCATTTGAGTCGGCTGCTTACTCCAGTGTCATCGAGGCATAATGCGGCTCCAGAAACCCCAGCTCGATCCCCAGAATACACGGCACAGGAACCAGCGGTTTGAGGGCAGTTTGCAGGGCGGCCAGCAGCCCTTGCATAAAGGCATCATCGCGGTGGGGCTTGCGCAACATCCGCAGGCGCAGCAGGGCATGGGTGTGGTGGGTGTCCATCACCGGATAGCCACGGCCTTTGCAGGCACCCGCACTGTCATCGTAGGCGGCAATCGTCTGCTCGATTGTGGCAAGGATCGCTGCGGCGTCCAGCGGTAAGGTGGCGGAATAGCTCAGGTCAGCTTGGGGCATTGAAGTCTCCTTTTGTGACGGATTGTATCAGCGCGGGCAGATCGCCCAACGTATTGATTTCGCGGAATCTGGGATGATCTGGCGGGTCTGCATGTTCGATCTCCCATGTCAGGCCGTGGGGCGCGTAAATGCCCCAGCCGCCTGCGGCAATCATTGGCAACACATCCGAGACCATCGAGTTGCCGACCATCAGACCCTGTTCTGCGCCTGTGCCGTGCTGCGCAAAGATACGGGTATATTCGTCGCATGACTTGACCGAGATGATTTCGATCCCGTCGAAGATGTCGCGCAGGCCGGATTGCGCCAGTTTACGCTCCTGGTCCAGCAGATCGCCTTTGGTGATCACCAGCACGGTATACCGATGCCGCAGCGCTTCGACAGTTTGGCGCGCATGGGGCAGCAGCTCTACTTCATGGCTCAGCATGTCGCGTCCGGCATCCAGTATGTGCGCGATAACCGATGCAGGCACCTGGCCATCGGTGACCTCGATAGCTGTCTCTATCATGGACAGGGTGAAGCCTTTGATCCCGAAGCCGTAATGTGGCAAATTGCGCCGCTCGGCGGCCAGCAGGCGCGTCATCAGCGTGTCGCGGTCCGTATGATCTGCCAGTAAATCGGCAAAGTGATTTTGTGTCAGGGCAAAGAAACGCTCGTTATGCCACAAAGTGTCATCGGCATCGAACCCGATGGTGGTCAGTATGTCGGACATAGGGCCGCTGTTTCCTTTTCTGGACGGCACCTCTTTTCTAAAGGGGGCATCACGTTATATAGACACACAAGCACCCAGACAAACCCGCATTTACCGCAGGAGCAGCAATGCACCTAGACTTGATCACAATGACAGGCCCGCAAGACGGTGACGATACCGAATTGCTGACCAAAACAAAGCCCAAGACCAAACGTCCGCCGATGTACAAGGTGATGCTGCTGAACGATGATTTCACTCCGATGGAATTCGTTGTGCATGTTCTTGAACGATTTTTCGGGATTAATCACGCGCAGGCGGTTGAAATCATGTTGGTCGTTCACCAAAAAGGGCTGGCTGTTGTTGGCGTGTTCAGTCACGAGATCGCAGAGACAAAAGTGGCGCAGGTCATGGACTTTGCCCGCCGTCACCAGCATCCGCTGCAATGCACTATGGAAAAAGAAGAATAGTCGATGATTGATTCGCGACTGCCGCTGGCGCTTGACGGTGGCGGCCTGACGTGGCCCCCCGAAGGCCTGATTGCTGTTTTTGCCCCCTCGGCAGATGTTGATCTGGACGGGCTGCCCAAAGACCGCACCAAGATTATCCACGATTTCTATCCGGCCCACACCGCTTGGGCTGCGCGCGGTTTTCAGGTGGCTGTAACCAGCGAGGGGCGTTATGCGGCCGCTGTCGTGTGTCTGCCCCGTGCCAAGCACGAGGCGCGGGCGTTGATAGCACAGGCCTGCGCGCTGAGTGACGGTGTGGTCGTGATCGACGGTCAGAAAACCGATGGCGTTGAGGGCATTTTGAAAGCGATGCGTGCGCGTGTGACTGTGCATGGCCCCGTGACCAAGGCTCATGGCAAGTTGTTCTGGATCGACGCGCCCGCTGCGGATTGTTTTGCCGATTGGCAAGCGGGACCCGAGTTGACCGAGGGCGGCTTTTGGACTGCACCGGGTGTGTTTTCTGCCGATGGTGTCGATCTGGCCTCTGCCCTGCTGGCGGATGCGCTGCCCGACAAACTTGGCAAGCATGTTTGTGATCTGGGCGCTGGCTGGGGATACCTTTCAGCGCATGTGTTGAGCCGTGACAGCGTGGAAGCCGCGCATCTGGTCGAGGCGGGACATACCGCACTGGAATGTGCGCGCCGCAATGTGACCGACCCGCGTGCGCAATTCCACTGGGCGGATGGCACCGATTGGGCGCCTGCGCACAAGATGGATACGGTGGTGATGAATCCCCCGTTTCACGTGGGCCGCGCTGCTGAACCGCAGATCGGGCAGGCGTTTGTTGCGTCTGCCGCGCGTCTGCTGTCACCGGCAGGGCATCTTTGGATGGTTGCCAACCGGCACTTGCCCTATGAAGCCGAGCTGAGAACCAGATTTATACAGGTTGAGGAAGTCGGCGGTGACGGGCGGTTCAAGTTGTTCCATGCCTCGCGGCCCATCCGCAAAAAGCGTTAATCCGCACAAAAGGGTACTGCATGTCATTTTCCATTTCTGGCAAAACAGCCATCGTGACAGGCGCGGCCAATGGCATCGGCCTCGCCATTGCGCGCAGTTTTGCCGATAAGGGCGCGAATGTGATGTGCGCTGACATCGACGAAAAGAGGCTCAAAGAAGAGCTGGGCGATGTGCGTGACGAGGGCAATATCCGGTTTTTCGCCGGTGATTTGCGCCAGCGCCTGACCATCGCCAATCTGGTGTCCGCCACGATTGATGCCTTTGATCAGGTGGATATTCTGGTCAACGCCTCGCGGCAGGTGATGCCGACCGAGGCACTGGATGTGGATGATACCTCCGTCGAAATGCTGCTGGAGCAGAATTTGATGACGGCGATACGCTTGTCCCAACAGGTGGCAAAGCGGATGATGAAACAGGGCGAAGACCAGCCGGAAGGGCCGATCGGCTCTATCATCAACCTCAGCTCGACCACTGCCAATCACACACAGCCCGAACTGATGGGCTATTCCATCGCTTCTGCGGCGCTCAACCAGATGACGCGCTCCATGGCGCTGGCGCTGGCGCCGCACCGGATCCGCGTGAATGCAGTGGCTTTTGGCTCGGTCATGTCGGCCTCGCTGAAGGCCTCCGTGGCCGAGAATCGCGAATGGCGCGATGATATTCGCAGTCATACGCCGCTGGGCCGCATTGCGTCACCTTCAGAACTGGTGGATGCGGTGCAGTTTCTGGCTGCCGAAAGCTCCAGCTTTATGACCGGCGAGGTTATGGTGGTGGACGGTGGCCGTTCGTTGCTGGATGCAGTCAGTGCGCCTGCGCATTGATCTGGCTCTAGGCAGCTGCGGATAAATGTGATGTAAGACTGTCAGATAATTCTGACAGAGAGCGATCCGATGACTGCACCTTTCGACACTGAAAAAGACCGCGCCGCCGCGTGGTTCCGTACCCTGCGTGACGATATTGTCGCATCGTTCGAGGGGCTTGAGGATAGCCACGCCGAGGGGCCGTTAAATGACATGGCGGCAGGCCGGTTCGACGTCAGCACGACAACCCGCACCTCTGATGACGGATCGGACGCAGGTGGCGGATTGATGAGCGTGATGCGCGGGGGCTGCGTGTTCGAGAAGGTCGGCGTCAATATCTCGACCGTGTATGGCACCTTGGGCGAGCGGGCGCAAAAAGCCATGGCCGCACGCGGTGTGCCCGGTATGGCGGATGATCCGCGCTTCTGGGCGTCCGGCATCAGCCTTGTCGCACATATGCAAAACCCGCATGCGCCTGCCGTGCACATGAATACCCGCATGTTCTGGACACCGGGTGCATGGTGGTTTGGTGGCGGGTCTGACCTGAACCCCTGCATCGAATACGCGGAAGATACCGCGCATTTTCACGCAACACAGCAAGAGCATCTGGATCCGCATGGCACCGAGATTTATCCCAAGCTCAAGGAATGGGCGGACGAGTATTTCTATATTCCACACCGCAACCGTGCGCGCGGCGTGGGCGGCATCTTTATGGATGACCGCAACACCGGCGACTGGGAGGCGGATTTTGCGCTGACCCAAGACATCGGGCGCGCCTTTTTGCCGGCCTACGTGCCGCTGGTGGAAAAGCGCCGTCCGCAGGTCTGGACCGATGCCGACAAGGACGCACAGCTGGTCCATCGTGGTCTCTATGCCGAGTATAATCTGGTCTATGATCGTGGCACAAAATTCGGTCTGGAGACAGGCCATGACGCCAACGCAGTGTTGATGAGCCTGCCGCCACTGGCGAAGTGGGTATAACGCAGCCATTGCATGCGGTTTCTGGCTTGACGGGGGCGGGTGGCTATCATAGTTCACCCGCACGGCGGCGTTATAGCTCAGTTGGTTAGAGCGAACGACTCATAATCGTTAGGTCCCTGGTTCAAATCCAGGTAACGCCACCATTTTCCTGTCCCTGATGTGTTACAGATGGGGTCTGTACGGTGCGGGGATGTATCACAATCAGACGTGACAAGTTCTGTGGAATCTCCTAGCGTGCTCTTCACAATGATTGCGCCACTGTAAAACAGGCGCGGCAATAAGGGAGAGAGAACCACATGACATTTACCCGCAAAGCTGTCCTCGGGATGCTGGGTGCTGCTGCGTTCGGCACGCTGACATCGCTGCCCGCGATGGCGCAGGACGTGACGCTGCGCCTGCACCAATTTCTGCCGGATCAGGCCAATGTGCCAAATCTGATCCTCTATCCATGGGCCGACCGCGTTGAGGCCGCCAGCAATGGGCGGATCAAGATTGAACGCTACGGCTCCATGCAGCTGGGCGGCTCCCCGCCAGAGCTGATGGATCAGGCGATCGACGGTGTGGCCGATATCGTCTGGACCGTGGTGGGCTATACGCCGGGCCGTTATCCCAGCACCGAAGTGTTCGAGCTGCCGTTCCTGATGACCGATGCGCGCGCGATGTCCTCTGCCTTTTGGCAGATGTTCGAGACGCATATGAAAGACACCGAGTTTAAGGATCTCAAAATCCTCGGCACTTGGGTGCATGGCCCGGGTGTTATCCACTCCAAGGATCCGGTGACAACGCCTGCCGACATGCAGGGTCTGAAGATCCGCGGCGGCTCGCGTCTGGCGAATGTGTTGCTGGAAAAGGTCGGCGCGACCCCTGTTGGCCTGCCTGTGCCTGCAATCCCCGAGGCGCTGAGTAAAGGTGTGGTCGACGGTACGACGATTCCGTGGGAAGTGACCGGATCGCTGAAAGTGCCGGAACTGGTCAAGAACCATACCGAGTTCGAGGGCGGCGCGCTCTATACGCTGGGCTTTGTGCTGGCGATGAACAAGGACAAGTTCGACAGCCTTGATCCGGAGCTGCAAAAAGTGATCGAGGATAACTCCGGTCTTGAGTTCTCTATTCTGGCGGGTGGTACGCAAGCGGATGCAGATGGCCCGTCGCGGCAGCTGGCCGTTGACGCGGGTAACAACATCATCACCGTCTCCGGCGATGGCCTTCAGGCATGGAAAGACGCAAGCCAGCCCATCTATGACGAGTGGATCGCCGATATGAAGACCAAAAACATCGACGGTCAGGCCCTGATCGACGAGGCGCGCGCGCTGATGGATGCCTATAAGCCGTAACGCTTAATGCCCTGCGCGCCTTTTCACATCGGCGCGCAGGGTCACTCTCTGCAAAGGTTCCCCATGCACAGATTTATCCGTACACTTGCCCACGTCACGGCCCTGATCGGCGGGACAGTGCTGGTAGCACTTGTTGCAATGACAACATTGTCCATTATCGGGCGGACCATCAATAAACTGCTGCATGGCGATTTCTTTGAGGCACAGCTAACCGCATTTTCCAAATTCCTGCTGGATCTGGGTGTGGGCGAGATCAACGGTAACTACGAATTACTGGAGGCGGGTGTGGCCTTTGCCATTTTCTCATTCCTGCCGATTTGCCAGTTTTACGGCGCGCATGCCTCCGTCGACGTATTTACCTCCGCGCTGCCTATGCGGATCAACCGCTGGCTGATCGCCTTTTGGGAAGTCGTGCTGACGGCGGTGATCCTGCTGATCATCTGGCGGCTTTATGGCGGGCTGGAGCGGTATCTGGGCAATGGCGAAACGACGCTGTTCTTGCAATATCCGCTTTGGTGGTCTTATGCGGCCAGTTTTGCAGCCGGTGTTGTGGCCTGTATCGTCGCAGTCTATTGCGCCTTTGCGCGCATTGGCGAGGCATTGGGCGGGGCCGATATCCTGCCGTCCGAATTTGGGGAACACTAAGCGATGAGCAATCTTGAGCTGGGCTTTTGGTCCTTCCCCGTCCTGTTGTTGATGGTGTTTTTGCGCGCGCCCATTGGCCTTGCCATGCTGCTGTGTGGCTTTGGTGGGTGGTTTTTGGCGATGGGGGGCAACCCTGTGCCGCTGCTGGCCAAACTGAAGTCGGAGACCTACACCACCTTTTCAAGCTATTCGCTAACGATCATTCCACTGTTCCTGCTGATGGGGCAGTTTGCCACCCTGTCAGGCATGTCAAAGGCCCTGTTCCACGCAGCAGAGAGCTTTCTGGGGCACAGACGCGGCGGCGTGGCCATGGCCGCAGTCGGCGCTTGCGCGGGCTTTGGCGCGATCTGTGGATCGTCGTTGGCGACTGCGGCGACCATGTCCAAAGTCGCCCTGCCAGAGTTGAAGCGCTACGGTTATTCGGGGGGCTTTTCCACCGCGACGCTGGCGGCGGGTGGCACGCTGGGCATCCTGATCCCGCCTTCCGTGATCCTTGTGATTTACGCGATCCTGACAGAGCAGAATATCGCGAAGCTGTTTCTGGCGGCCTTCATCCCCGGCATCCTTGCGGCGATGGGCTATGTGCTGACCATCTCGATCTATGTGCGTCTGTATCCGGACGCGGCTGGCACCCGCCCGCCTGTTCCCATGTCCGAGCGGTTCGCGGCGCTGGCGCAGACATGGCCGGTGCTGGCGATCTTCTTTATGGTGGTGGGCGGCATTTATCTGGGCTGGTTTACCCCCACCGAGGCTGCGGCGATTGGTGCGGCGGCTACGGGGCTGGTCGCACTGGTGTCCGGCGCACTGGGCTGGGCTGTCCTCAAGCAGAGCCTGATCGGCACGGCACGCACCACGGCGATGATCTTTTTCATCGTGCTGGGTGCGGGGTTTTACAACGGGTTTCTGGCGCTGTCGGGCGTGCCGCAGTTTATGGCGGATTGGGTGGTGGGCCAAGGCCTCAGCCCGTGGCTGGTGCTGACCATTATCCTTGTCTTCTACCTGATTTTCGGCTGCTTGATGGACAGCCTGTCGATGATCTTGCTGACCGTGCCGATCTTCTTCCCGGTGATCTCCGCAATGGATTTCGGATTGTCGCCCGAGCATGTCGCGATCTGGTTCGGTATTCTTGTGCTGATTGTGGTCGAGGTGGGGCTGATTACACCGCCGGTGGGGATGAACCTGTTTATCATCAACTCCATGGACCGCGAAACGCCCATGACCGAGACGTATAAAACGGTCATGTTCTTTGTGGCCTCCGACATTGTGCGGGTGGTCATTCTGGTGGCCTTCCCCTCGATTACCCTGTTCCTGCTGACCTGAGCGAAGCGTCTTTTTGCATGTGACCTGTTCCAAATAAAAAGGGCCGCGAATTTCGCGGCCCTTTTCAATGTGTCATACTGTTAAGCGGCGTGGATTAGGTCCATGCCATCCGTGCGGGGTGGTATTCGAACGCGATGTGATGCGCTGCACCTGTCAGGCCCGTTTTCGTATGGTTATAGAGCGAACGCCAGTAAGGCTGGATCGTCACCCCTTCATCCTGGATCATCTGCTGACCCTTTGCCATCAGCGCACGGCGCTTTTCCGTATCCGGTGTGGCCAGTGCTTCGGTCAGCAGGGCGTCAAACTCGGCATTCGCCCAGCCAAACTCGTTCCATGCCTCGCCCGAGCGATAGGCGAGTGCCCAGATCTGCACACCCAGAGGACGCGGGTTCCAGTTGGTGGAGGAGAAGGAGTACTTCGTCCAGTCGTTCCAGAACGTGGTGCCCGGCAGGATTGTCCGCTTCACCTTGAAGCCCGCATCGCGCAGCTGGGCCGCCACGGCATCGGTGGTGTCCTTGCGCCATGCATCATCGATCGAGAAGATCTCGTGCTCGAAGTCCATCATGCCGGCTTCTTCCATCAGCGCAAGTGCGCCTTCGGGGTCGGCAACGCGATCAGGCATCGCTGCATATTCGGGGTGCATTGGCCCGACATGGTGGTTCTGCGCAAGGATCCCGCGCCCGCCATTACCCAGTTCCAGCAGGACGTTGTTGTCCACCGCCATCGAGATCGCCTTGCGCACACGAACATCGGCGTAGGGCAGCTTGCCGTCTACTTCGGCCAGCTGGTTTGGACGGATCACAATGGTCGCCGCTGTGGCGATCTGGTGCTCGTTCCAGCCTTCAAGACCGGACATGATGTCGATGAATTCGCCTTCCATGGAGTAGAATGCATCCACTTCTTCGGCTTCTGCTGCCGCAATCCATGCAGAAGGGTCTGTGCCGTAGTCGATGTATTCCAGACGGTCGATGTAAGGCCCACCGTAGACAGCGGTCCCCCACCACGTGTGGTTCGCATTTTTGACCAGAACGCTTTTGACGCCAACTTCCAGCGACTCAGGCAGATAGGCGCCGGTGCCGATGGGATTGTCGACCATGGTGTCAGCGGTAAAAGAGCTGTGTACGATTGCAGCCGGATAATCCGCCATGCCCGCAATCAGCGTGATGTCAGGGACCGGCAGCTTCAGCTTGATCGTGTGGCTATCGACAAGTTCGATCGCACCCTCAAGCACCTTATCGGTCGCGGGGTCGATCAGTGTGGCAAAGCGGCCAGCCATGGAGTTGCCTTCCAGCGCCTTGTCGCACCAGCCGTTGATGTTGCGCACAACGTCCTCGGCTGTGAAATCGTCGCCGTTGTTCCACTTGACGCCTTTGCGGACGTTCAGCGTGTATTCGGTGGCGTTGTCATTGATTTCCCAGCTTTCCAGCAAGGCAGGCGTGAATGTGCCATCGTTCTCGTAGATCGCCAGATATTCCAGCCAGCCACGCGAGAAGTTGGCGATTTCTGACCAGTCGAAGGTGCGCGGGTCTTTCATCGCGCGCACTTCCATCTGCATGCGCACGGTGCCGCCCATCTTTTTCTCGGCGGTCTGGGCTGTGGCGGGGGCTGCCATGCCAAGCATGGCATAGGCTGTTGCCGTCGTCGCGCCAAAGGCACTGGCGAGTGCAAGGAACTCGCGGCGGTTAACCGGATCAGCTTTTGCATGCTCCGCATTGTCCAGAATGGACTGGGGCAGCGGCGTTCCGGTGCGTGTTGTGAATGTCATTGTCTTCCTCTCTGATGTGTTTGTGACCGCGCACCGTCTGGCGCTGTGTCACATATGACCCGTTCATGCGGGCTTGGTGATCGCAGGGTTTGCCCTGCTTGGTGTGCCCGCAACGCGGCCCAACGGGCTGATGCCGAAGCGACGCCTTAATGATCAAGGGATATGACCCGCCCGTCAACCCCAACGCGGGAAACGATGCTTTAATGGCAGTCGCTACAGCGGTACCTGCCCGAGTGCAGCCCTATGTGCCGCGGGACACAGAAGGCCTTTACCTGTGGCGAAAAGCGCGGCACGAATGCAGAATGACACCTCACCTCAAAGGCATATTGATCACGTTGACCGGCGTTGCATGTGTTGTTCCCGACAGTCTGTTTGTGCGCCTGATCGAAGCGGATGCGCTGACGGTGGCGTTCTGGCGGTTGCTGAATGCGGGTCTGCTGATCGGGTTGGGTCTGCTGGTCTGGCAGGGCACAGCGCCGTTCCGTGCTGTGATGCGAACAGGGTGGACAGGTGTGATTTACGGCGCTTGTACAGCCCTCAGCGGGGTGATGTTTGTGCTGGCGGTGGCCAATACCTCTGTGGCCAACGTGGTGTTCATCATCGCTTCCATGCCTGTTTTCGCTATGATTTTTAGCCGCGTTTTTCTGGGGGAGCCGATCACGCGGAGGATGTTGTTGACCATTTGTGCAGTTGCTGCGGGCCTTGGCGTCATTGCCTACGGATCGGGCGAGACAAAAGGCGCGTCGATCAAGGGCGATCTGATGGCGTTGGTTGTCTCGGCTGCCTTCGCGGCAGGGCTGACGGCGGCGCGTCAGATGCGCCATGTCTCCATGGTCGCGGCGGTGCCGTTTGCCTATATTGCGGTGGCGCTGGCAATCGCGCCCTTCGCCCTACCGCTGAGCGTTCAGCCCGCGCAGGTGCCACTATTGGTGCTGCACGCCGGATTTATCGCGCTTTCGTCTATTTTTCTGGCACTTGGGCCGCGCTATATCACCAGCGCAGAGGTGGCATTGCTGGTGCTGGGGGAAAGCATATTCGCGCCGCTGCTGGTCTGGTTCATGCTGGGCGAAGATCCTGGCCCGTGGACATTGGCGGGGGGCGGTGTGGTGCTGGGCGCACTGTTTGCGTCCAACGTCTATGTTCTGGTCAGGCGCAGGCGCGCCTAAAAATCCGCATCAACGCCGGGCAGTTTCAGCGCCTTGATCATGTCGCGCAATTCCTGCCGTGCAGCCACGTTGGATATGTTCAACTGTTTGACACCGATGTCCTTGAGGTCCAACAGGGTGAGGCCGCGCGGAAACAGTTCGCGGAAAATCACGCGTTCGTTGAAACCGGGCGCGATGCGAAAGCCGATGCGCTTGCTCAGGTTCTGGACTGCGCGCTCCATCTTGTCCTTGTTGACCATGCGCTGCGCCCCCATGCGATTGCGCACAACAACCCAGTCGATCGGCGGCAGACCTGCTTGGGCGCGCAATTGCCGCGCGCTCCAGACCATTTCCGAATACACGGAAGGGCCGGTGATTTTGTCACCTGTGGCATCTGTATGGGCCAGCAGGTCAAAGTCGATAAAGCTGTCGTTGAGCGGTGTAATCAATGTGTCGGCCAGCGAATGGGCCACCTGCGACAACCGCGTGTGCGAGCCGGGGCAGTCAATCAGAATGAAGTCGTTGTTCGGCTCCAGATCGGCGACGGCGGCAGACAGGCGGTGGTCATAAATATTCTCGCCGGGCTTCAGTGTGCCGGGATCTACCTCTGGCAGTTCGTGGTAATGCGGGCTGGGCAGATCTAGGCCGGATTCCTTCAGGAAGGACTGGCGGTTCTCTGAGTAGCGGCCAAAGGTGCGCTGCCGCAAGTCCAGATCCAGTGCGCTGACCTTGTGGCCCATCCGCGCCAATGCTGTTGCCAGATGCATAGAGACAGTGGATTTTCCCGCGCCGCCTTTTTCGTTTCCGACAACGATAATATGCGCCATGCCCCAGCCCTTCTTGCCTTGCCTGCCATTGCGCAGGACCTTGTTTGGCGCACTATATGTAGGCGGTGGACCTTTGGAAAGCGGTGAACGCCCTAATGCCGGAACACTGGGGTGCGCATGTCACTACAGCCCGATCGCAAGGTCCGCCAGCCAGATCCACAGCGGGATGCTGAGGATCGCGACAGGGGTGCCAAGGCCGGTCGACGCGCCGACATAGGCCGACGCGTTCGCTTCGGGCAGTGCGCCGCGCATAGTGGGCGGGCCCGAGATGTCAGAGCTGGAGGCTGCCATGACGGACAGCAGAACAACACCGCCCGCGGAGAAGCCGGTCATCTGGTGCGCGATCATCCCCAGACCAAAGCCGATCAATCCGTGGACCAGTGGCGCAGTGAGGCCGTAGAGAACATAGGCATGCGCCACCTTGCGCAATTCGGACAGGCGCGCCCAGGCCTCCATTCCCATGACCAGCATCAGGATTGACAGCAGCCCCGCAAACAATGGCTCATAAAAGCTGGCATAGACTGTTTCGGGGCGGCCCAGCACACCAATGGCGATGCCCAGCAAGAGGGCAGAGATGGCCGCACTTTGCACCGTATCGGTGAAAATCGTCCCCACTAGGCCATGCTGCGCAGGCGCCCTGTCGCTGGCGCGCGGTTGTTTCGGCAAGCCGCTGGCAAAGCCGTCCATTGTCATCGCAGCAGCGCCGTTTTGCGGCAGGATGGTGCCGGCCGTCTGGGCCACACGCGCAGCCGACATTTTGGCCAGCAAGATCGCCGTGACAAGTGCTGCAATGTCCATGAACGGATAAAGTGCGCCGATGAATCCTTCATATGAAATGCCTTGACCGTCCAGCATGGCCATAGCAGCGGCAAGCGTCGAGGCCGAAACTGCGCCGAACAGGCCCGCTGTGGCATAGGCATCCATTTTCGACACGCCGCGCCACCGTGCCAGCGTATTGCTGCCCAGCACCACAATGCCTATCCCTGCGATGACGGAACAGGCCGCAGGCACTGCCAGTGCGAGCAGATCGGCCTCGCGGATCGAGATGCCAGCCCCCAGCCCGACCTTGAGCAGCAACAGCATCACTACAAATTTATACACCGGCTCCGGCACTTCGAGTTTGCTGCCCAGAGCGGCCAGCATCATGCCGCCGAGCAAGAAGGCCAGTGTGGGTTTCTGAAGCTGACCGAGAAGTGATGTCGCGATGTCGAGGAAGATATCCATGGTTCTGCCCTAGATGAACTATCTGTTGCAAAAGGTCATGACAGGTGGTGTGCGTATAAAAAAATATATCTTTTGCAGGATAACCTTCTATTAAAAAGAACGGACGGAGGGTGTCATGCTCAATTATCATCATCTACGGTACTTTCAGGCAGTTGCACATGAGGGAAATCTGACCCGCGCGGCGGAAAAACTGAACCTGTCTCAATCTGCTTTGTCTACGCAGATCAAGGCGTTGGAGGCGCGGTTGGGGCAGTCACTGTTTGACCGGGTGGGCCGCCAGCTGGTGCTGACCGAAGTGGGGCGGATTGCACTTGATCACGCTGACAGGATATTCGCCACAGGTGCCGAACTGGAGGCGACACTTGCCCAGACCTCGACAACATTGCCGCCCCTGCGGATCGGGGCGCTCTCCACGCTGTCGCGTAACTTCCAGCTGCAATTTTTGCGCCCCGTTCTGGCGCGCGGCGATTGCGAGGTGATCTTGCGGTCCGGCGGCACAGACCTGCTGGATACATTGCGCGCCTTGGGTCTGGATGTGGTGCTGACAACCGAACCGCCGTCCAGCCTGCAAGCAGGTGATTTTACCACTCACCGGATCGCCGCGCAGCGGGTCGGGCTACATGGCGCGCCGCACCGTTTGAAATATGCCACCCTGCCGGAGTTGCTGGCGTCCGAGCCGCTGATCTTGCCGATCGGGGCGATCCGCATTGGCTTTGACAGCCTTCTGGCGCGGCTGGGGATCACGCCGACCATCGCGGCAGAGGCGGACGATATGGCGATGGTGCGTCTGCTGGCGCGCGAGGACGCAGGCGTGGCGCTTGCCCCCGATGTTGTGCTGGCAGACGAGATTGCCAATGGGCGGCTGGCCACAGCCCCCTTTGATCTGGCCCTGACCGAGACATTCTATGCCATCACTGTGCCACGCAATTTCCCGCATCCGTTGCTCGCAGGGTTGCTGGCCTGACAGGCAAAAGAAAAAGCGCAGCCCCTTGCAGAGATACGCCTTTCAATTCGTTTGCACAGGTTTGGCTTAAAAGCCGAGGCCTGCGTACTTGTTCTTGAACTTGGACACGCGGCCGCCGGTGTCCATCAGACGACCGGATGTACCTGTCCATGCAGGGTGCACAGTGGGATCAATATCAAGCGACAGCTGGTCGCCTTCCTTGCCCCATGTGGATTTCATCACAAGCATCGTGCCGTCGGTCATCTTGACGTTGATGGTGTGGTATTCGGGATGTGTATCTGCTTTCATCGAGATTACTCCTTCGGTGCTTTGTAGTGTGTGTTCTCGATGATACGCGCGGACTTACCACGACGCTCACGCAGATAGTACAGCTTGGCGCGACGCACGCGACCACGGCGAACTACGGTGATGCTGTCGATATTGGTGGAATGCAGCGGGAATACGCGCTCTACACCTTCGCCAAAAGAAATTTTGCGAACTGTGAATGCGCCGGCGATGCCTTTGCCGTGCTTGCGGCTGATGCAAACACCTTCATAATTCTGCACACGGGTGCGTGTGCCTTCGGTGACTTTAAAGCCAACCCGAATGGTATCGCCTGCGCGGAAATCTGGGATTTCCTTGGCGAGTTCGGCGATGTGTTCCGCCTCGATCTGTGCGATCAGGTTCATCTGATGCGTCTCCTTAAATGCTCGCGGTATGCCACGAAGGTGTTGGTGATCCAAGAGCTTCGGTCTGTCTGTCGGGTCTGCCGCAACAGCCCACCGGAGATAGCATCGTTGTTTTATTGTCTACCATGCCAAGCACAGCTGTTCGGGATTCGCTTTCGCGTCCCGACATCGCGCTGTATAAGAGCGATCTAGGTCCGGAACAAGCCCTGTCATCTCCGTACTTGGCTGCCATTATTTGACGACGGCGATGATGCCCAGGACCACCAGAAGAAACAGGACCAGCACCAGACCAATCAGAAATTTTGCGCCTGTCAGGGCCACACCGGAGAGTGTTCCAAAACCCAACAAGGCGGCAACGGCCGCTACAATCAGCAAGATAAGTATCAGTTTCATCATTTGGTCTTCTCCCGTTATGTTTTTACTATAACGGTTCAACAGGCGAAGTAGTTCCGCCTAATAAAGCTTCATATCCATCAGAACTACTTCAGAATACATATGGTCGATTTCGGCGAGTTGCAGGGTGGTGCCTTTGAAAAAGCGTGGCACCTCGATGGGCTCGGAGGTTCCTTGCTGCGCATTTTTGACAAGGCGGCTGTCGATGCTGAAGACGGCAGCCTGTTCGGGCAGCAATGTGTCTGCGACTGCACGCGTATGCCGCGCCAGCAGATCGGGTTGACCGACATAGACGACCTCATGGGTCACATAGTCATCGGCTTTTTGTTTGACCGATAAAACCAGCGTCAACGGCCCGTCTCGCGTCTCTATGACCACAGATTTCAGCTTCAGGTCCGAATGATCCGACAGGACTTGGGTGTCACGGGCGTTCAGATGCGCATCGCGCAGCGGGTCCAGGGTGTGCGACAGGGCTGCCAGACCGCTGTGCCGCCAAACCAGACGCGTGTCATCCAGCACATTGAAGCCGATCCGGTGCACCAGGGGCAGGGCCGCCTTGGCGCTCGTCAGATTGGTGGAAGTAAGGGCCGGGTCAGCCATTGCTGTATGCATCAACTGCTCGCCCAGCCCCATGCCCCGATGGGATTTCAGCACATACCATGATGTCAGGTTGCGGTAGCGCCTTGGCCCGCGCGGCGTTTGGCGCAGGCTGTCGTTCATGCCCATCACACCGACCAGTCTATTGCCATCGCGCGCTGTAACAGCAAACTCGCCCTGCGCACCGCCCCAACGGTTGGCCAGCAGACGGGTCCAGCCCTCTGCCCCCCATTTGGCACGGGGGAAGGCAGCATGCATAAATGCCTCGACCTCGTCGCGCTGGGACGGGGATGCAAAAGTGACTTCTATCATGGCTCAGACCTCCTGTTGCATGTCGGGCACGGTAACCCACATGCCGCGTGTCGCCGTGAGCAGCCTATCGGTAAAGGCCCAGACCTCTGGAGGGGTCTGGAGGTGATGCGTGACATAGCCCACGGGTTTTGATGGCGCGTTCATGCGGCGGTCATGCAGGTGTTCCAGTAGCATATCCAGCATCTTGCCCTCCCCGCGAAACACGCGGCCGTATTTCCAGCGGATCGGGTCCAGATGCGCGTCAACATGGGTTAGGCCCGTTACCTGCGCAGTATCCCCGCGCCCTTCATAGGCGGACAGGAAGGTATAGCCCCAGGCAGGCAGATGCTGTCGTGTGGCATCGCTGATCCGGTTCCACGGCGGGACAAACCCGCGCAGCAATCGCGGTAGATGTCTATCTTCCAGCATGTCCCAGCCGCGCCGCACGTCAGCCTCTTGCAAGGCAAGATCACGGGTGTTGCCGACTTCGGAGGCGGGGTTGCCTTTGGGCTCATGGTTCACATGCGCCAGCCCGTGTTGCAGGACAAACGCGTGGCCGGCATCGCGCAGGCGCGGGGCAAGATTTGCGGCCAGGCCGTCAGGGATCACCGCCAGATGCACGGGCACGGCATAGGTGTCCGACAGGGCCAGCAAGGTCTCCAGATCGGGCGTGACCTGTTGTGCATCATCGTCGCGCCACCACAGACGCGGGGTCAGGCCAGCATCACGCCACAGGGTTAATTCGGCGTCCAGATCCGACCAGTCAGCCATCTTTGCGCGCCTCATGCGCGGCCCAAAGGTCCGGCCTGCGATCACGGGTTAATTTATGCGACATCTCGCGCCGCCACTTTTCTATCTCGGCATGGTTGCCGGACATCAGCACGGGCGGGATGTCGCGGCCCTGCCATTCGGCGGGTTTTGTGTATTGCGGATGCTCCAGCAATCCTGCGGAGTGGCTTTCCTCGATTGTGCTCTCGGCATTGCCCAGCACACCGGGCAGCAGGCGTACAGTCGCGTCGATCATCGCTTGGGCGGCCAACTCGCCTCCTGTCATCACAAAATCGCCAAGGCTGACTTCGGTGATCCCGTAATGCTCGATCACCCGCTCGTCCACGCCTTCGAACCGGCCGCACAATATAGTCACACCTGCACAGCCTGCCAGATCACGCGCCATGGCCTGATCAAAGCGTTTGCCGCGTGGCGACATATACAGGACCGGCCAGCGGCCGGTTGCGTATGACTGGGCGGCTTCTATTGCAGGGCCAACGACATCGGCGCGCAGCACCATGCCGGCCCCGCCGCCTGCCGGCGTGTCATCGACGTTGCGGTGTTTGGTCAGACCAAAGCTGCGCAGATCATGGGCGTGCATCTGCCAGCGCCCTTCTTGCAGCGCGCGCCCTGTCAGGCTGGCACCCAGTACACCGGGAAACACCTCGGGAAACAGCGTGATGATATGGGCCTGCCAGACGTGGGCATAATCAGGCGTATCCTGCATCAACGGACGAGGCTGCAAGGTTGGCACAACGCGGGTCTTGCCGTGGGATGGATTGGGCGGCGTCATTGCTGTTTTCCTTTGTTTAACAGGGCTGCCTTTGCGGCGTTGCGGCTGTCTGTGTCCCTGTGCGTCCTGTTTATTTCCAGCAAGGCGGCAAGGGTAGGCCCTGCCAGACGTTCGTTCTGGGGGGCTTGCGGGATCAGTGTCTCACGGATGTCATCGGGGATATCGCACAGATCCAGCACGGGATCCGCCGGACCTAGCGGCAGCTGTGCGCAATCCTCCAGCGCATAGCTGTGAACGGCTGTGGGCACGCGGCCGCGGACGTCGTTTATTACATCCCCAAGGTTTGCGGCATCACGATAGCGCGCGGCGAATTCGGGAAAATCCAGCGTCATGCCGGACGATTTCACATGCTCAGCCCATGCAGACCGCAGCCATGCCGCGGGAAGACGTGTCGCAAAGCAGAACACAACGGGCGTGTTGGGCAAAGCCTGCTGTGCCCGTTGCCAGAACAGATAGGCGAGTACGGGAGCGGCACGGTAATCGCCCAGCGGTCCACGCCCCGGCATATGGCCTGAAAACTCCTCGGCGCTCAGCACCAGCGTGCGGCGCGGCATGCCGGGCAGATCGGCCAGCAGCGCGTCAAAGCGGCGGCTGACCTTGTCCAGGGCATTCTCGGTGCCATAGGTTGAATAGCCGCGTGTGGCACTCATCAACTCTTGCATCTGGCCCTTCAGGCGAATGGCCAGAACAGGCATCAGTGCCTTGCGATTGGCGCGCAGCACGGCCTGCACGGTCGAGGTGCCGGTCTTGTGAAACCCTGCGTGGATCACGATTTTGCGTGGCATCAGGAGGCGCCTTCAATGAGGTCACGCTTGGCCTTTTTCAGCGCAGCCGGATCAAGATCAGAGCGGTTGAGCGCCAGCATCTGTGCCCGGATAAGGTCTGGTAATGCAGCGTTGCGCAGGGCGGAAGGCGCCAGCGCGCCGCGGCGCTTTGCGTCTATCTCCAGATGATCCAGCAGGGCCTCTGCAATGCCCAAACGGCGGCTCGCATGATCCTCGAGGGTTGCACTTACCACCGGATGCTCGGGCACTTCGTGCTTTACCAGATTTATCACATGGTCGAGTTCGGCAGAGGTTTTGAACCGTTTGATATAATCTGACTCGCCCCATATCATGCGCATGCTTTGCAGGTGTTGGGCATAGCAACTGCGCAGCCATGGACCAGCCGCGCGGGTCGTGAAGAAAAACGTAACAGCGGCATCGGGATCGGCCATTTTTATAGCGATAGCCAGCGCCCGCATCAGGTGCGGGGTGGCGCCATAGCCGTGCAGCCCATGGCGGCCCGGCATATGCCCGCCGAGATCTTGAGAGCTGAGGATGATCGTGTCGGCCATCTCCTGTTCTAGTGCCTCGACCAGCAGGGCCGCCTCGTATTTGACCAGACCCAGATCGTAATCCTCGCGCGAGAGGCTGTAGGCACGGGCGGAGGCGCACAGCGCCACCATGCCCGGACGCAATACCAGACGGATGTCAGGTCGAAGGGCGCCGCGATTGGCGCGCAGGGTCTGCTGCAGATTGGTCGTGCCTGTTTTGTGAAAGCCCGCATGAATGATAATGCTGCGGGATGTCATGGGGCAGTGCCTCGGGTATCAATTGATTTCATGCAGCCGGACTGTATTGATTTATCCATGCATCAAGCTGATAGGCAAATGCAGCGCATTATCCAAGGCTTTTGGCCGCAACACGGATTTTCTAACACCATGCACTCTGATTTTGATATTCTAGTCGGACGGGCGTGGAAGGTTTTGTCTGCGCAGACGGGTATGCACTGTGACGATCCTGTGCGGGTGCTGTCCGCGCGGGAGGCGGGAAAAGGCAACTGGCGCGTCGTCGCGCGGGGGGACATCACGCCCCCTGTGATTCTGAAGTTCTGGACGCAGGGGGGGGCGCAGAAGGCTCAGAATGCTTTTCGGGCGCTGGTGCAGGCACAGACTGCGTTGCATTCCTATCCGGATTTCACGGCACCCATGCCGTTGGCATGGGACGCGCAATCGGGTGCCGTTCTGATGGGGGTCTGTGAGGGGCAGACACTTGGGGAATGTCTGGGGGCGCAGTCGGGCGATATTCTGGCGGAAGATCTGAAACCTGCATTACAGTGGGTGGCCGCTTTACATGCAGGATCGATGGTCCATGACATTCCGTTTGCGGGCCTGAAAAAACTGCATGCGCTCGGGCGGTCCGCCAGCGCTGGACAGATGCCCGAGCCGGAGCTTTTTCACGCCTGTTTCGCACAGCTCGCGCTTCTCGCGGCGCAGGCCGCTGATTTGCCAAATCCCGCTGCGTTTATCCATGCGGATCTTACGTCGTCGAATATTCTGGTGGACGGTCCGGCAGTAGCCGGAATCGACATCAACAATGTGATCCGTACATCGGTGGCGATCGACCTTGCCATGCTGCTGTGCGAGGTGGTCACCCTTTACGGGCAGGACATGGCTGCCCCCGCATTTTCGCTGGTGCCGCCGGACTGGGCCGCGATGTGTGATGCGGTCTATCCGGCATTACCTGTGGATAGCGCGAGTTTCCGGTTTTTCGCAGGAGTCAGGCTGTTGCGGATATGGCTGCAAACGCCACGCCGCGCGAAAGACCGCAGCCTGCGCCGCGCGCATGTCTGGCAGGGCACACGGATCGCCGCGATCCGCCTGTTGCTGGGCTAACCTAGACGGATTTTCCTGCGTCGGGCAGGATGCCGTCTGGTGGATCTGCCACAATGCGACCCGATGCCAGATCAACTGTCGGGATCGATGCCATGGTGAACGGCAGGAAGGTCGTCGTGGAAGTACCGGCCAACTGAAGTTCGAGCAGGTCATCGGCACCGTGATTTTGTACTGTCTTTACACGGCCCAGAAGGGTGCCGCCGGTGTCATAGACGTCCAGTCCTATCAGGTCGGCGTGGTAGTACTCGTCGTCTGGCAGGGAGGGCAGCTGCGCGCGGCGGGCGAACAATTTGGTGCCACGCAGCACATCCGCGTCCTCTTTGTTGGAAATCTCCGGCAAGCGCGCGGAAAAGCCGTTGGTGATCGGCCGCAGGATCGCCAACAGAAAGTCGCGCTCTCCGTGCTCGTCCGTAAGAGGGCTGTAATTGCCGATGTCCTCGGGGATTGCGCAGAAACTCTTGATCCGCAGTTCTCCGTGTACACCATAAGAACCGGAAATCACCCCGACACAGATACGGCTCTCACTCATTGCATCAACTCCGAACTTACACAGATCATGCCATCAAGCTGGCCGCCGCTGGCGTTGCATTCCGCGCGCATCAGCATGCCACTGAACGTAAACCCTAATATAGCACCAATGGCCAGAACGATTAAGAATTTCAACAGTCGAAACATCGGGGTTCCCCGTATGGCGGGATCAAATCGGATATCGCATCAGTATGGCAGGTCCAGCACACTGTGCTGCGTGCGGGACCTGCCTCAGGCTGCTTACTCAGCAGCGGCTTCTTCAGCGGCTGGTGCAGGGGCTGCTGCGGCTTCCGCTGCTGCGGCGGCCTTGGCTGCTTTTTCTGCGACGCGGGCAGTGGCTTTCTTGCCGGGTGCGCCTTTGATCGGGTTGTTACGCTCTGTCTTCGGGTTGATTCCGGCAACTTCCAACAGACGCTGGACGCGCTCTGTCGGCTGTGCGCCCTGACCCAGCCAATAGGCAATGCGCTCGGCGTCCAGCTTTACGCGGTCTTCGCTGTCTTTGGCCAGCAGGGGCGCGTATGTGCCCAGCTTTTCAATGTAGCGGCCATCGCGTGGCATACGGCTGTCGGCAGCAACAACACGGTAGAACGGGCGCTTCTTGGAGCCACCGCGGGCGAGACGGATTTTCATGGACATAGGGGTATTCCTTCAGAGTTGGTCTTGGTGGTAAATATGATGCTGAATGACTTCAGCGATGATGAAGTTGAGAAACTTCTTGGCAAATTCAGGATCCAGATCGGCCTGTTTTGCCAAATCTTCTAGCCGTGCGATCTGGTCCGCTTCGCGGGTGGGATCGGACGGGGGAAGGTCGTGCGCGGCTTTGAGTTTCCCCACAGCCTGCGTGTGTTTGAACCGCTCGCCCAGCGTATAGACGAGGATTGCATCAAGCCGGTCGATGCTGGCGCGGTGGCTTTTCAGCACTTCGGCGGCGAGTGTAACGGCATCGGTCATGGTTATTTCTTCTTCCCGAAGCCGCTCAGCCCCGAAGGCAGGCTCATCCCGCCACCCATACCCGGCATCTTGGCGCCCATCTGTTTGGCCGCTGCTTCCAGCGCCTTTGGGTCCATGCCTTGCGCCATTGCCGCAGGGTCCATGCCGCCTTTGCCGCCCATCATTTGCTTCATCGCGGCTTTCATCATGCCGCCTTTGCCTTTGCCCATTTTCTTCATCATGTCGGACATCTGGCGCTGCATTTTCATCAGCTTGTTCAGCTCGGACACATCCATGCCCGCACCCTTGGCGATGCGCTTTTTACGGCTGGCTTGCAGCAACGCGGGGTTAGCGCGCTCTTTTTTGGTCATGGAGTTGATCAGCGCGATTTGTTGTTTCAGCACGCGGTCATCAAGGCCCGCTTCCTCGACCTGTTTGGCCATCTTGCCCATGCCGGGCATCATGCCCATCATGCCCTGCATGCCGCCCATCTTGATCATCTGTTCCAGCTGCATCTTGAGGTCGTTCATGTTGAACATCCCCTTAGCCATGCGCTTCATCATCCGCTCGGCCTGCTCGGCCTCGAATGTTTCCTGCGCCTTCTCGACTAGTGCAACAATGTCGCCCATGCCAAGGATCCGGCCTGCAACGCGCTCCGGCTCGAAGGTCTCAAGCGCGTCCATCTTCTCGCCCATGCCGACGAATTTGATCGGCTTGCCGGTGATCGCGCGCATGGACAACGCCGCACCGCCGCGCCCGTCACCGTCCATGCGGGTCAGGACCACGCCGGAGATACCGATGCGGGCGTTGAAATTCTCGGCGGTTTGCACGGCGTCCTGGCCGGTCAGGCCGTCGACGACCAGCAGCGTCTCGCGCGGGGTGACGATATCGCGCACCGCTTCAACCTGCGCCATCAGCTCTTCGTCGATGGACAGGCGGCCCGCAGTGTCCAGCAGATAGACATCATAGCCGCCAAGGCTGGCTTGGGTCTTGGTGCGTTTGGCGATCTGGACAGGCGTTTCGCCTTTGACGATCGGCAGGGTGTCCACGCCGATCTGCACGCCCAGAATCGCCAGCTGTTCCATCGCGGCGGGGCGGTTCACATCGAGCGATGCCATCAGCACGCGCTTGCCGTCTCGCTCCTTCAGCCGCTTCGCCAGCTTGGCGGTAGTTGTGGTCTTGCCCGAACCTTGCAGACCCACCATCAGGATCGGCGCGGGCGCATTGTCGATCTTCAAGGCACCCGGCTCGCCTTCGCCGCGCAGCACGTCAATCAGCGCATCGTGCACAATCTTGACGACCTGCTGACCGGGCGTGATGGATTTGGTAACCGCTTGACCCGTGGCTTTTTCCTGCACTGCGGCAACAAAATCACGCGCAACAGGCAGTGACACATCCGCCTCCAGCAAGGCGATGCGCACTTCGCGCAGTGCTGTTTTGACGTCCTCGTCGCTGAGCGCGCCCTGTTTGGTCAGGCGGTCAAAGACGCTTGAAAGGCGTTCGCTGAGGTTCTCAAACATGGGCGGGCGCCCCTTTTCGTCGGTTGCGGTTGGCTCCTATGTAGGAACAGCCGCGTGAATGCACAATTGCCCCGCTTTTCCTGTAATCAAACAGGTCAACGGAGTTTGCCCCAGTGGGCGTAAAACGCTGACTGGGGGCGATCCTGAAAAGTTCAGGACCGGAAGGCTTTGCTTCCGGGGATTTGAGATGCGTCTAGGCGCATGGGCGTCATGAGTCAAGCAGGGTGCTACGGGTTGCACTTCGGGCTGAATGCGCGAATGTATCAGAATGGAAGCGGGCAGACAGGGAATGGCACCATGCAGAACTGGGATGAAGTCCGCACAGCCTTTCAGGTTGCCCGAATGGGCACGGTCAGCGGCGCGGCTGATGTGCTGGGCGTGCATCATGCGACTGTGATCCGGCACATCGACGCGCTGGAAAAGCATTTGGGCGTCAAATTGTTCCAGCGCCATGCGCGCGGCTATACCCCGACCGAAGCAGGCACGGATTTGCTGCGCGTGGCGCAGGCGACCGAAGATCAGTTCGGCCAGCTGGTCAGCCGGATCAAGGGGCAAGGTGCGGATGTTTCGGGTGATCTGGTGGTGACGTCGCTGGCCTCGCTGGCCCCGCGCATCACGCCGCTGCTGGTGGCATTTCAGGAAGAATATAACGCCGTGGTCGTGCGGTATCTGACGGGGGACCGCCTGTTCCGGCTGGAATACGGCGAGGCGCATGTGGCCATTCGCGCAGGCGTTGCCCCCAACCAGCCGGACAATGTGGCGCAGCCGCTGATGGATCAGGCGATGGGTCTCTATGCCTCCAAGGCCTATGTAGCAAAGTACGGAATGCCTGCCGGCCCTGAAGATTACAGCAATCACCGTTTTGTCGGGCATGAGGATTCAGAGATCCGTGCGCCCTTCTTTCAATGGCTGGGCCGGACCGTCCCCCGCGAGAATGTGGTTTTCCGAAGTGATGACCTGCACGCACTGGAGTTGGCCGTGCGCAGGGGTGCCGGGATTGGATTCTTGACCGAAGAAGTGGCAGCAGCGCAGCCGGATCTGTTACAGGTTGCGGCGCCTTTGGCGGAATGGGCGACGCCTTTGTGGCTGGTCACGCATGTGGATCTGCACCGTACCAGTAAGGTGCAGGCACTGGTGCAGTTTCTAAAAGCCCACATCAAGGACGGCTATTTATGAGATACGCGCGATAATGACCGAGCAAACAAAAGGCCATCTGGCGATGCTTCTGTTCTCGGCGCTGGTGGCGGGGTCTTTCTCGCTGGGTGGGATGGTCGCGAACGAGATTGCACCGCTGGCGCTGAATGCGGTGCGCTTTGTGATTGCGGGCGTTGCCGTGGGCACAGTGGCGATGCTGACTACGGGCATCCCGCGCAGTGCCTTTGCCGCACCCTGGCGCTATGCCCTGCTTGGCGGGCTGTTTGTAATCTATTTTGTACTGATGTTTGAAGGTCTCAAGACTTCTGCGCCTGTCCGCTCGGCTGCGGTGTTCACGCTGGTGCCTGCAATGTCGGGTGTCTTTGCGTGGTTCCTGCTGCGCCAGCGCACAACGCCGCGTATGCTGCTGGCGCTGGGCATCGGTGGGGCGGGGGCGCTTTGGGTGATTTTTCGCGCTGATCTTGTCGCGCTGTTGGCGTTTGATGTTGGGCGCGGCGAGGTGATCTTTTTCTTCGGCTGTATCGCGCATGCTCTTTATACTCCGTTGGTGCGTGTGTTGAACCGTGGCGAAAGTGTTGTGGTGTTTTCTTTCGGTGTGCTGGTCGCTGGGGCTTTGTGGCTTGCCGTGGTGGGAAGTGCGGATATTCGCGCGACCGATTGGAGCGCGCTGCGCCCGATGGTCTGGATCACGATCCTTTATGTCTCGCTGGGGGCCAGTGCGATAACTTTTGTGCTGGTACAATTCGCCACGCTGCGCCTGCCCTCGGCCAAAGTGATGGCCTATACCTATCTAGTGCCAAGCTGGGTGATCTTGTGGGAGGCCGCGCTGGGTAACGCCCTGCCGCCCGCATGGGTCAGTGCGGGTGTGAGCCTGACGGTGCTTGCGCTGCTGTTGCTGTTGCGTGACGATGATGTGCTCAAATCTCAAAAGGTTGTGTAAATAGTTGTCCGGGTGCGGGAACCGGACCGCGTCTTGCCACGTTGTATCTCCAGTGAAAACAAAGAGGGACTTCCAATGCGCAATATCATTTATCTCGTGGGCCTTGTTGTGGTCGTGATCGTTATCCTGCGTCTTCTGGGTGTTGCGTAAGATGGCCCGTCTATTGACTTTGGTTAAAGGGAGCACGACATGCGCGGCATTTTCTACACTATTGGTCTGGTCGTGATCGTTTTTGCGATTGTGAGAGTCTTTTTCAGCGGCTGAAACGCGCTGGACATCCATATCGGCAAGGGGGGCATTGCCCCCTTTTTTCGTGTCAGCCAGTTTTCGTGTCAGCCAGTTTTCATGTCAGCCGGTGTAATCCGCTGAATTCTGCGCCGACTGACCCAACTCGGCCTCCAGAAACCGCTCGAAAGCATCCAGATGCACCGGCTCGAACTGGCCAAAGCCTTGCATCCAGACGGAAGCCGCGCGCAATGCGTCTGGCTCCAGTTTGCACCACTTCACCCGCCCGCGTTTTTCCTGACTGATCAGGCCCGCCGCCGTGAGCACGACGAGATGTTTGGATATCGCAGCCAGTGATATTGCGAACGGTTCGGCCACGTCTGTCACGGCCATGTCATCCTCTAGCAGCATCGCCAGAATGGCGCGGCGCGTGGGGTCCGACAGGGCGGCAAAAGTGGTGTCCAGGCTGGGTGTCATGGTCGTTATCTTAGCCTGAATGTGAAGGCGCTGGAAGGAAGATCAACTCGCCGGTTGAATATCGTGGAAACGCAGATTTGAAGAATTCGGGCGTATCTACCGCAGCACCCTATGCGAAGGAGTTCTGATTATTACTAAGAGTCAATGACTTAGGTGTGTGCGAGAGGTCGTTGACTCGGGGCGGACTGCACAGTAACACCCTCACAAGATATTCAGGCGGGGGCCAGCGTGTGACCGACCAAGATCGCAAAGCGGAAATGGCCGCGATCGAGGCGCGGATAGCGGCGGCCAAGGGTGCATCGGCACCGAAGTCGCGGATAGCAGAGCATCATTCACAGGCGCAGATGGCCTGGCGGATGGTGATAGAGTTGGTGGCCGGTCTCGGGATCGGTTTCGGCATCGGATACGGGTTGGATCTGTTCTTTGGAACACTGCCCATATTTATGGTGACGTTTGTCATGTTGGGCCTCGCGGCCGGAGTAAAGACGATGCTCCGCTCTGCGCAGGAAATGCAGGACAAAAGGCTGGCCGAAGAGGCTGGTGAGGAATATGTCCCCAATCGGGGCAGGACAAAACCGCCCGCTTCGGGCGAACAGAGTTAAGGGGCCTACAAATGGCAGAAGCAGAAGGTGGCGGTCTTGTTTTCAAGCCGATGCAGCAGTTTGAAGTCACCCCGCTGGGTGGTGACGGCATTGTGCAGTGGTTTACATTCACAAATTCCGCGCTCTGGACCAGTCTGGCGGTTGCAGCTGTGTTTGTGATGCTGGTTGTCGGCACGTCCAAGCGCGCGGTCATTCCGGGCCGGATGCAGTCCGTAGCCGAACTGGCTTATGGTTTTGTCTACAAGATGGTTGAAGACATTTGCGGCAAAGAGGGGGTCAAGTATTTCCCCTATGTCATGACCTTGTTCATGTTCATCGTCTTCTCCAACTTCCTTGGCCTTATCCCGACGGCCTTTACACCCACAGCGCATTTCGCGGTAACGATCCCGCTGGCGCTGGCTGTGTTTCTGGGTGTGACCATTCTGGGCTTTGTGAAGAACGGGGCATCCTTTCTGGGGATGTTCTGGGTGTCTTCCGCCCCGCTTGCGCTGCGTCCGGCCCTCGCCGTGATCGAGCTGATTTCCTATTTTGTGCGCCCCGTCAGCCACTCTGTCCGCCTTGCGGGCAGCATGATGGCGGGCCACGCGGTGATCAAGGTGTTTGCAGGCTTTGCCGCGCTGACGCTGGTATCGCCGGTTGCCATCCTTGGCATCACTGCAATGTACGGTCTGGAGGTCCTTGTGTCCTTCATTCAGGCCTACGTGTTTACGATCCTGACATGCGTGTATCTGAAAGATGCGCTGCATCCTCACCACTGAACAATCGGCGGGGCAATCCGCCTCTCTATCCACTTCCAATTTACAGGAGATTTCTCATGGAAGGTCAACTCGCACACATCGGCGCAGGTATTGCGGCACTCGGCACCGGCATCGCGGCAATCGGTGTTGGCAATGTTGCCAGCAGCTTCTTGGGCGGCGCATTGCGTAACCCCTCCGCAGCTGCTTCGCAGACAGCCACACTGTTCATTGGTATCGCGTTTGCCGAAGCTCTGGGCATCTTCTCGTTCTTGGTTGCCCTGCTGCTGATGTTCGCTGTCTAAGCGACGACTGCAAATAGATTACCCATGGGGCGGGGCGGATGACCGCGCTGCCCCATGATTCCTATGTTCTGACAGGAGGCCGGAATGGCAACTGAAACCACTCACTCGGATGGTCTTGCCGATGCCATGGGCGTTGCAACCCATTCTGGTGCCGGAAATGCGGGTATGCCGCAGCTGGATCCATCGACATGGGGAAACCAGATCTTCTGGCTGGTGCTCGCACTGGTCGCGATCTACATGATTTTGTCGCGCGTGGCCTTGCCGCGTATTGCGGCCGTTCTGGCAGAGCGTCAGGGCACAATTGCAAATGATATTGCTGCTGCCGAAGATCTGAAGGCAAAGGCGTCAGAGGCCGAAGCCGCCTATGACAAGGCACTGGTTGACGCACGAGCAGAAGCACAGCGCATTATCGCAGATGCCAAAGCAGACATGCAGGCCGACCTAGATAAAGCGATTGCGAAGGCCGATGCACAGATTACTGCGAAATCTGCTGAATCGGAAACCGCGATTTCCGAAATTCGTGCGGGCGCTGTCGAAAACGTGAAGATCGTCGCCAAAGACACGGTTAAAGAAATTGTTGCAGCGATGGGGGGCACGGCCGATGCCAAGACCATTACCGCCGCTGTTACCGCGCGGATGAAAGGATAACGTCATGCGTTTCACAAAACCATCCACTGTTGCCGCTGTCATCGCAGGAACTTTTGCATCGCCCGCCTTTGCAGCTGACGGTCCGTTCTTTTCGCTGGGCAACACCGACTTTGTCGTGCTGCTCGCTTTCTTGCTGTTCATCGCGGTGCTGTTCTATTTCAAAGTGCCTTCGTTGATGGGTGGCATGCTGGACAAGCGTGCGGAAGGTATCAAAACCGAGATCGAAGAAGCGCGCCGTTTGCGCGAAGATGCACAGACCCTGTTGGCCTCGTACGAGCGCAAGCAAAAAGAAGTGCAAGAGCAGGCGGACCGTATCGTTGCCGCAGCCAAGCAAGAAGCAGCTGCCGCAGGCGAGCAGGCGCGTCTTGATCTTGCGAAATCCGTGGAACGCCGTCTGGCTGCCGCGATTGAACAGATCGGTTCCGCTGAGGCTGCCGCGATCAAGGAAGTGCGTGATCAGGCGATTGTGATCGCCATCGCCGCGTCCCGCGACATTATTGGCAAGCAGATGACGGCCGCTGACGCGAACAAGCTGATTGACGACGGTATTGCCCAGGTGGATGCCAAGCTGCACTAAGACTCGCAGTCTCTGAACATCGAAGGCTCCGGTTGGAAGACCGGAGCCTTTTTTCGTCTCCGCCTTAAGCATTTGGGAATATCTGCCCGTATCGATAGAGCGGTTTCCTAGCACGGCACCTGTGGCAATGTGCTGTCAAGGCCCGCATCAGCAGTTACTCCTGTGACGACGGCGCGATCTGCGCTCAAGATAATTGTGATGCCTGCGGACTGTGCCATCCCCTCTTGGGTGAAACGGTATTCCGCGTTGACCGTTCTGCCGGATACAGTGCCGTTATAGAAACCCCTGCGCGCATCTTTCATCTGGGGAATCCAGTTATACTCCCCCGTGGCATTGCGGTTTTCAATCTCGACCAACAACTCCTCGCTGTCCGAAACACCTGCACCGATAGAAGCGATGCGATAGCAATACCTGCCATCCGCCAGCGATCCCGCGTCTGAGGGCGTACTGACTGTCTCCGTGCAGCCCGTAACAAGTAGCGCTAGAACCGGCAAGAAACCGGACTTGAATATCATGTTAGACATAAGATGTGAGTCCAATCATTTGATCAAATTTGGGTATGCCGGTAACGCTGGGAAACGCGGTGTCTGCAAGAATTTGTACGCTATTTTCCGGGGCGAGCAACCGCGCATTATACGGCGCGAAAGCCTAGCCTTCCAATTCGAGATTCAGCCGTTGGCGCGCCACATTCTCGTGTCGTTCTGCGCGTTGTTCGTCCATGAGCGCCCGCTCGACATAGGTTAGATGGGCTTCAACCGCGGCACGCGAACCCGTGGCATCGCGGGTAATCAGCGCGTCATGGATAGCACGGTGCTGCTCCAGCAGGACGGCGCGTTTGGTCTGTTGTTTGAACATCACTTGACGGTTGTAGAACACCCCGCCACGCAGCATATCGTACATGGAGCGCATCATATGCAGCATCACCACGTTATGGCTCGCCTCGAAAATGCTCATGTGAAAAGAGGCGTCTAATGCGGCCTCTTCCTCTGCGCTGCGGGTTTCATGGGCGGTCTCCATGCGCCGGAAGATAGCAGTAATGACAGCCAGATCGGTGTCTGATCCCAACCGCGCAGCACGCTCTGCGGCCAGTCCTTCCATATCGCGACGAAAGGACAGATAATCCATAGCAGCTTCGTCATGGCGCGCAAACAGGGCGAGTAGAGCGGGCGAAAAGGCAGATCCGAGAACATCGGCCACAAATACACCTGCCCCCGGTCTGGCACTGAGCAGCCCCGCCTCTTGAAGCTGCGCAATCGCGTCGCGTAGCGAGGGCCGCGAGACGCCCAGACGTTCCGAGAGTTCCCGTTCCGGCGGCAGACGTTTGCCCGGTTGCAAGATACCCCGCAAGATCAGTTCTTCGACCTGCCGGACAACAGCGGCCGAGAGTTTTTCCGGACTGACGGGGCGAAATGGCATGGCGACATCCTCTGACTGGTCAAATGATATGACCAATCAGGCGCGCGGGCAAGCCAATGGCCGACCTGTGTGCCGCGTGTCCAAGGCTACTTATGTTTACCAATTCTTAAGAAAATGTGAGTCAAACTGGGGTTATGAAACATGTGTTGCTCCTTGGCTGGTTGGCCGTCATTCTGTTTTTCCCGGGCTGCAATGCTGCGGGGCCGCATTTTCGCGGTCTGGAGGCCACAACGGTCACTGTGGACGGATCAACCTTTGATGTGCGCGTGCGCGGTGAACTCGCAGAAGCCATCCGCACCAATAGCGAATATGCACCCGGCTTTTTCCCCATAAGGGAGCGGGCGGGCAAGGCGATGGCACTGGTCAGCGGTTGCGAGGTGCGCGAAGTGCGTGGAGATCAGGCACAAGCTACCGGCATCCTGAAATGTGGGAAAGGTCCACGTTCCCCGCTGAAAACGCCGCCGACTGATTTGGACTGTACGCCCGTTCGCGGCAGCGAGGTGCAGCAGATTGGCGGCACATCTGTCCTCACCGAATGCGAGCCCGGCCTTTAGACACGATATCTTGTGGATAACTGGCATATTGCCGCTGTAGATAGGGTCTGGCGGTTGACACCCCACGCGCAAAACCGTCACCCTTTTTCACGGTCCGGAATCATCTCTCAGGCGGCACATGCGCTTTTCGAAACTCAGGCTGACAGGCTTCAAAAGCTTTGTCGACCCCACCGATCTGATCATCGCGGATGGTCTGACCGGCGTTGTGGGGCCGAACGGCTGTGGGAAATCGAACTTGCTGGAAGCCTTGCGTTGGGTGATGGGTGAAAACCGCCCGACCGCGATGCGCGGCGGCGGTATGGAGGACGTGATTTTTGCGGGCGCTGCCACGCGTCCGGCGCGTAATTTTGCCGAAGTATCCTTGCAGATTGACAACTCCGAGCGGCTGGCCCCCGCCGGCTTCAACGATAGTGACCAGCTGGATATCGTCAGGCGTATCACACGCGATGTGGGCAGCGCTTATAAAGCCGCGGGTAAGGACGTGCGCGCGCGCGATGTACATATGTTATTCGCTGATGCCTCTACAGGATCGCACTCTCCCGCGCTGGTGCGTCAGGGCCAGATCAGCGAGCTGATCAATGCGAAACCCAAGAGCCGTCGGCGTATTCTGGAAGAGGCCGCTGGCATTTCCGGCCTTTATGCGCGGCGGCACGAGGCGGAACTGAAGCTGAATGGGGCGGAGGCCAATCTGGCGCGTGTCGACGATGTGGTCGAGCAGTTGGCGGCGCAACTGGCGCAACTGGCGCGGCAGGCCCGTCAGGCCGCACGCTACCGCGAGATTGCAAACCAGTTGCGCAGCACCGAAGGCACGTTGCTGTACTGTCGTTGGCGCGAGGCGGATGATGCACGCGCACGGACACAGGACGAATTCCGCGCACGAATCACGGCAGCGGCACAGGCCGAAGGGCTTGTGCGCGTAGGGGCCAAGGCGCGGCAAGCTGCCGAGGATGCCCTGCCGGCTTTGCGTGAAGAGGATGCAATTGCAGCGGCGATTGTGCAGCGGCTGGTTGCGCAACGCGATACCCTGAGCGATCAGGAAAACCGTGCGACTGCGTTGATTGAAACGCTACAGGCCCGTGTTGACCAGCTGGCTCGCGATATCGAGCGGGAGGGTGGGCTGAACCGCGATGCCGTCGATACAATCGAGCGGCTGGAATGGGAAGCACGCGAATTGGCCAAGGCTGGTGATGGCCATGCGGAGGCGCTTGAGGCTTCTGCGGAAGCTGCGCGGGAAGCTGCCGCAGTTTTGCAGGCGCGGGAAGGTGATTTGAGCCAGCAGACCGAAGATGTTGCCCGTCTTGCCGCGCGCTATGGCTCTGCCGAGCGGTTGCTGGAGGACAGTCGCAAGACGCAGCTGAAATCGGAGGCCGAGGCCCTGCGCGCGCGCGAAGCGGTGGCCGCAAGCGAGGCTGCGTTGGCGCAGGCGGCCGATGATTTCATGGCCGCGACAGGTGCAGAAGCCTCGGCGGGTGCTGCGGCAGAGGCTGCCGAGGACGCCCTTATCCATGCCGAAGATGCCCGCGCCCAAACGCAATCTCTGGAGGTAGAGGCGCGTGGTGAGCGGTCTGAAGCGGAGGGCGAGATGAACGCCCTGCGCGCGGAGACAGGCGCATTGGCCAAGCTGGTACAGCGCGATACGGCAGAGGGTGGCCAAATTTTGGACCGCTTGCAAGTGGAGCACGGGTTCGAGAAAGCCTTGGGCGCTGCGCTTGCGGATGATCTGCGTGCACCGGAAGTGGATGCGGATGGCCCGTCGGGCTGGGCCGCTTTGCCATCCTACGCGCAGGTGCAACCCTTGCCCTCGGGCGTAACGCCCTTGACCAACCATGTCTCCTGTCCTGACGTGCTGGAGCGGCGAATGGGCCAGATCGGATTGGTGGATGCAGACGACGGACTGCGCTTGCAGGCTGCATTGCAGCCCGGCCAGCGGCTTGTTTCGACCGAGGGGGATTTGTGGCGCTGGGACGGGTTCCGCGCATGGGCGGAGGATGCGCCATCTGCGGCGGCGCTGCGGTTGCAGCAATTGAACCGGCTGGAGGTACTGAAGCAGGCGCTGGAACAGGCAACCCAACGGGCCGAAGCGGCGCGTGCGGCACATGAGAGCCTGACCCTGCGGCTGGCGTCCCAGACAGAAGCGGACAAACGTGCCCGCGAGGCGCGCCGCGAGGCGGACCGCAGGGTCGCGGATGCCGGTCGCGCGCTAAGCCGTGTGGAAGCGGACCGTAATCTGGCGGCGGGACGTTTGGAAAGCCTTGGGCTGGCGGTAGAGCGGCATGAGGAAGAAGCGATGGGCGCGCGGGCGCGTGTGCTGGAAGCCGAGCGCGCATTGACCGGTCTGGGCGATCTGGCCGAGGCGCGCGCGCAGGTCGAAGACATACGCATGACGGTCGAGGCCGCGCGGATCACGATGATGTCGCGGCGGTCTAACCACGACGAGTTGCGGCGTGGTGGCGATGCCCGATTGAAACGTGCACAGGAAGTCACCAAAGAACTCAGCGGCTGGCGCCACCGGTCGGAGACTGCGGAAAAGCGCAGTGCCGAATTGGTCGAACGCAAGGATGCATCGCAAGCCGAGTTGCAAGATGCGCGTGCTGCCCCCGCCGAAATCGCTGCCAAGCGCGACGCGTTAAGCACCCAGATCACCCGCGCCGAGGTGCGGCGTGCAGATGCGATGGACCGTCTGTCAACGGCAGAAGTGACCCTGCGTGAGACGACACTGGCAGAGCGTGAAGCGGAGCGTGTGGCCTCCGAAGCCCGTGAAGCCCGCGCGCGATCCGAGGCGCGCAGTGATGCGGCGAAAGAGACATCCGCCGCCACCGCTGACCGGATAGCCGAGGATCAGGGACTGACGCCCGAGCAGTTGCTTCACCAGCTGGACATTGATCCGGACCAGATGGCGGGGGCCGAGCTGTTGGAGGCGGATGTGAACCGGCTCAAGCGCCAGCGAGATGCATTGGGTGCGGTGAACTTGCGAGCTGAAGAGGATGCCAAAGAAATCGCAGTCGAGCATGACACGCTTGTGACCGAGAAATCCGATCTGGAGGAGGCGATCAAGACGCTGCGTTCCGGTATTGCCAGCCTCAACCGTGAGGGGCGCGAGCGGTTGCTGACCGCCTTCGAGCAGGTAAATACCAATTTTGCGCTGCTGTTCACGCATCTTTTCGGCGGTGGCGAGGCCAGTCTGGTGATGGTGGAATCCGATGATCCGCTGGAGGCGGGGCTAGAGATTATGTGCCAGCCCCCCGGCAAAAAGCTGAGCACGCTGAGCCTTTTGTCGGGGGGCGAGCAGACGCTGACCGCGATGGCACTGATTTTCGCGGTCTTCCTTGCCAACCCTGCGCCGATCTGCGTGCTGGACGAGGTGGACGCGCCGCTGGATGATGCAAACGTCACGCGCTTTTGTGATCTGCTGGACGAGATGTGCCGCCAGACCAACACGCGGTTCCTCATCATCACGCACCATGCTGTTACGATGGGCCGGATGGACCGCCTGTTTGGTGTCACGATGGCCGAGCAGGGGGTGAGCCAGCTTGTCTCGGTTGATTTGAAAAAAGCCAGCCAGATGGTCGCGTGAAAGGTTTTATCGCTTTTGCAGTGCTCTTAAGTGCAGGCGTCTATGTTCTGATGCTGACAGGTGGATACGCAATACGCTGGGATCATACGGAAAAGGCCAAAGGGCTTTTTATTACCTGCGATTATTTAAGCGCGCAGGGCTGGGCTGTTGTGGATTTTGTCTACGATGCAAGGGGGATTGAGGGGCGGTCGGCATGCCCGCTGTTTCTGGGGCCTTTGCCGGAATAGGCGCTTATTTCGGTTTGACCCGTTCAACCGGCCCGCCCGCTTTTTCCCATCCGGTAAACCCTTCGGTGATGTGTGCAGCGTCAAACCCCATATCCTGCAACGTGGCCACCGAAAGCGCAGAGCGCCAGCCGGAAGCGCAGTGGAACACGAACTTCTTATCTGCTGCAAAGACGTCCTTGAAGTAGGGGCTGTCGGGGTCCACCCAAAATTCCAGCATCCCGCGCGGACAGTGGAAGCTACCGGGGATAAAGCCTGTACGCTCGCGCTCGCGCGGGTCGCGCAGATCTACGATCTGGACGGAGGGGTCATTTGCCCGATCAATTGCATCGGCGGCACTGATTTCTTCGATGCGGGCGCGGGCCTTTGCGACCAGATCGGCGGCGGATGTTTTAAGAGCCATGAGTATTTCCTACAGCTGGTTGAGAAGGGCAAGCGTGGGCCACGCATCTGGGGGCAGGCCAAGGCGTTTCTGCTCTGTCTGGACGGCAACACGGGTGCGTGCGCCCAGAATACCGTCTATGATACCCACGTCATAGCCGCGCGCTTGCAGCTTGGTTTGTAGCTGTTTCATCTGGTCACCGTCCAGCCCTGCCACTGGCGTGCCTGCGTCATAGGCGGGCGCGCCTTTCAGGCGGGTGGCAAAATAGGCAGCGGTCAGGACATAGGTAAAGCTCTGGTTCCATTCGAAATAAACGCTGAAATTCGGATAGGCGAGAAAGGCTGGCCCGTCGCGCCCTTGCGGCAGCAGCAGTGAGGCGGGCAGGCTGGCCAGTGTGCCATTGCGCGCGGTGATGCCCAGTGCGGCCCAATCGGCGGCGGGCTTTACCGTCTCGATCCCGCTGAGGGACCAATCGAAACCCTCAGGCACGGTGACTTCGTCAATCCACGGCTCATTCGCACGCCAGCCCAAGGATGACAGCATTTTGCCGCCCGACATCAACGCATCAGGCGCGGAGGTTTTGAGCAGGACATGCCCGTCGCCATCGCCATCTGTTCCGTTTTCCAGAATATCGCGGGGCAGCATCTGGACCATGCCGATCTCGCCCGCCCAAGCGCCTGTGGTGGTGGCGGGATCAAAATCACCGTGGGTGAACAGCTCCATCGCGGCGAAAATCTGCGGGCGGAACAGATCGGGGCGGCGGCAATCATGGGCAAGGGTTACCAGCGCGTTTGCGGTGTTGAAATCGCCCTGAAACGTGCCGTAGTCCGTCTCGAACGCCCAGAAGGCCAGCAGGACGTTGCGGTCCACGCCGTAGTCGGTCTCGATCCGGCTAAAGATGGCGTCGTATTTCTGCGCGTTGCTGCGGCCCGTGCTGATCCGGCCCTCCGAGATCAGGCGGCGGGAGAAGTCGACAAAGGGACGCTGGAACACACCTTGCGCACGGTCGGCACGCAGCACGGCGGGATCGGCGCGCACGGTTTTTAGAAACTGGCGTGCAGTCGCTTCGTCGATGTTGTGGCTGGGTGCCTCAGTCACCAGACCGTCAAGGAAGGCACTGAACGATCCGCCGCAGGCACTGTCCGCCAAAGCGTGCAGAGGGGTGAGGGCCACAAGAGCCGCAAAAAAACCTGAACGCATGAGTACCCTTCTACCGATTTACGATCCAAAAACTGCCAGCAAAAACACCAGCCCCAGCATCATGCCCCACGCGGTCCAGAGCTGGCGGATGGCGGCATCAATGGCTGGTGGTCCAATGGTACGCCCCCCTGCCTCGCCTACCCAAGGGAAATCCTGCATCTTACCATCATAGGCGCGCGGCCCGGCCAGCGCCACACCGATGGCGCGTGACATTGCCGCCTCCGGCCAGCCTGCATTGGGCGAGCGGTGCTTGTTCGCGTCGCGCATAATGTCAATCCATTGGGTGATCACGCCCGAAGGCAGGGCGATCAGCAGACAGGTCAGGCGCGCGGGGATCCAGTTCATCGCATCATCGGCATAGGCGGTGGCCTTGCCGAAATATTCATAGCGCGGGGTACGGTAGGCGATCATGCTGTCGGCGGTGTTGATGATTTTATAAACCATCAGCGCGGGCAGGCCGCCGACCAGAAACCAGAAGGCAGGGGCAATTACACCGTCCGAAAGATTTTCGGCGGCACTCTCGATCGCGGATCGTGCGACGGCGGACTGGTCCATGGTGGCTGTGTCGCGGCTGACGATCATGGCAACGGCACGGCGGCCATCGCCCAGCGATACGCGCAGGCCATCTGCCACCGCGCGCACATGCTGCACAAGCGAGCGTTGGGCCAGCAGGATTGCAGCCACGATAATCTGGATAATATCGCCCAGCAGGCCCAGCACTGTACCAATCAGATAGGCGCCGCCAATCAGCAGCGCCAAAGCCAGCGCGCCGGCCAGTATGCCGCCCTTGGCAGTGTTCATCGCGCGGTCAAGATAGCCAATCGCACGGCCCATCACGACAGCAGGATGAGGTGCGCGATCCCATAGCCATTTGGGCTCTCCGAGGACAGCATCAAGAAGCATTGCCAGCAGTAGAATGGTCGCGGTGCTCATGCGAGGGCCGCCTCAAGCCTGTCCCATTGGTCGGGCGCGGGCAGTCCAAGGCGCAGCCAGCGTGGATTGTAAGGGAAGACGCGGCTCCAGATATAATGGGTTGCAAGGCGGGTCTGCCATTCGGTGGCGTCCGGCACGTTGTACAGGCGGAAAAGTGTCGTGCCGCCCACACATTCTGCATCTGCATCTTGCATGATTTTATCCAGTCGCGTGGCATCCTCGCGCAGCCGCGCGCGTGTTTGCTTTGCCCATTGCTGATCCCGTAAGGCGCGTGTCCCGATCTCGAGCGCGGGCCCTGCCACAGGCCATGGCCCCAGCATCTGCGCCAGCCGCGCGACGAGGTCCGGATCACCGATCACAAACCCCAGACGCACTCCTGCCAGCCCCCAGAATTTGCCAAAGCTCTTAAGCACAAGAGTTCCATTCACAGCAGTCTGGGCGACCAAGGTCGCTTCCGGCATCACATCGCAAAAGCTCTCGTCTATAATTCTGATCCGGGCGTGCAGCGCCGCGTTGCTGAATTGGCGGCCGTCCGGATTATTGGGGTGTACGATAACCTGCGCATCTGCGCCTTGGGCTTGCGCTGCGATGCTCCAACCGGCTGCCGCAAAAGCAGCGGCGTGTTCGTTATAGGTTGGTGCGGCGATGTGAACGCTGCCCGCTTTAGCAAGGTGCGGCATCATCGCGATAGGGGCAGATGCACCCGGAGTAGCAAGAACCGCCGCTGCTTTTGGGATTTGCCAGAAACTGCGCGCAGCACGGATCAAGTCAGATTGTGCGGCCCGGTCTGGCAGCGCCGCCCATGCGCCCTGCGTAACCTTGCCCAAAGGATAAGCCACGGGATTTATGCCGGTCGAAAGATCTATCCAATTCGATCGCGAGCCCCCGAATTGAGCTGCCGCAGCGTCAACTCCGCCACCATGATCTTGAATAGTTTTCAGCAAATATTGTACTCGATGTTATGTTTTTGCGGCAGAATTTAGCCGATGTTCCCTTTTGGACAATGCGGAGTTTTGCATAAAATTCAATAGCTGGTATAACCGCAAGGCATTCATCACGATTTGCGCGAAATTTTTGAAGTATTGTTATGTATCGTCGATGGCCGAGGAGGCCTTTCGAATGACTGTTAGTGTACCGCTACCCACACGCGTGCTTATTGTAGAAAGTGTTCCCGAGCTTGCATCGCTCTGGCAACGCCATCTAGAAAGGCAGGGCATGACCGTCGCTTGTGCAAGCGGTCAGGAAGATGCAATTGCGCATCTGTCTGCCCACGAGACGGATATCATTATTCAGGATCTGGTGATTGCCGAAGGGTCTGCACTGGCAATCGCGGATTATGCCAACTACCGCCAGCCCGCCGCGCGGGTAATTTTTGTGACCAATACGACGTTTTTCTCGGATGGCTCTATTTTTGCCCATTCCGCCAATGCGCGCGCTTTTGTGCAAAGCAGTACGCCGCCAGAAGATCTGGCGGCGATGGTCGCGCACTATAGTGCAGAGCGGGGTCTGCCCTAGCGCCGACCGTGCGGCAGATTCCAGTCAATTTGCGGATTGATCGGGATGATCCGGTTTGGATTTATCGTCTCGTGACTGTAGTGGTAGTGCCGCACGATGTGGTCGAAGTGCACAGTCTGTGCCACGCCCTCCCATTGATACAGCTCCCGCGTGAAGGCCCATAGGTTGGGATAGTCTACGATCCTGTTGCGGTTGCATTTGAAATGCTGGTGATAGACGCAATCAAAGCGTACCAACGTGGTGAACAGCCGCCAGTCGGCCTCGGTGATCCGTGCACCTGTGAGGTAGCGGGTGCGGGACAATTTGTCCTCCAGCCAATCCAGCGTGTCGAACAATGGGTGCACCGCGGCATCATAGGCGGCTTGCGTGGTGGCAAAGCCGGATTTATAAACGCCATTGTTAACGGTATCATAAACGCGGGCATTGATCTGCTCAATCTGGCTGCGCAGGTCGGCAGGCCAGTAGTCATCGGTATTGCCCGTCAGCGCGTCAAAGGCACTGTTCATCATCCGTATGATTTCGGACGATTCGTTCGAGACGATGGTGCCCTGCGTTTTGTCCCACAGGATAGGCACGGTCACACGGCCGGTAAAGTCTGGAACTGCGCGGGTGTAGATATCGCGGGCAAAGGGCAGGCCGAACAGGCGGTCTCCGGTGGCGTCGTCAAATCGGGTGTCAAACGTCCATCCTTCGCCCAGCATATCGGGATGCACAACCGATACATCAATCAGGGGCACTAACCCTTTGAGGGTGCGGAAGATCAACGCGCGGTGCGCCCAGGGACAGGCATGGCTGATATACAGGTGATAACGGCCGGCCTCGGCCTTAAAGCCCCGCTCCCCTGTTGGACCCGCGCTGCCATCGGCGGTGACCCAGTTGCGAAAATTGGCCTGCTGCCGCTTGAACGCGCCGCCGGTGTCTTTGGTATCATACCAGCTGTCGTGCCATTGACCGTCTATCAGTAGCCCCATGGGTCTCTCCTTTTTAATTGGTTAATCAAACTGTAACAAAGTCAGGATATGAATCGTAGGGATACGGATGCGCAGGGTGCGTGCAAAAACACACATCACGAAAGATAATTTCAAAATACCTATGCCAAACGGAATTTTGAGATCACAATTTGCTAAGGGGAGCAGGAGGGAATCATGGACGTATTTTTGCCAAAAGGGTTTGAGGCTGGTATCAGCAAGGCACGCGCGACGCGCCCGATGGGGGAACACAAGCTGTTTGTCGAGGTGGACGGTCTACGCTATCCGGTCGTGCGGCGGTGGCCCACTGGATTTGCCGTATCTGCCAGCGATGTGCCGCTGCTACAGGGCATCGTTACGCTGTATGACGGCACAGAAAACTTGGGCGAGCGTTTGATCACCAAATGTGAAACTGATGAGGGCAGACATATTTTTAGGACCAAAAGCGCCAGCAATTTCAATTATGCCGCCGCTACAGAGTTTGAAGGCACTACCCAGACCGGCTGACGGGCAGATAGCACAGGGATAGATGAAGGCGCCCCGATGTAGGGCGCCTTTTTGCGTTATTGCAGATCCTTGAAGGCTTCTGCCAGACGGGTGCAAGCTTCCTCCACCCGCGCGCGCGGGGTGGCGATGTTAAAGCGCAGATAGGTCTCGCCGCCGGTGCCAAAGGTCGGGCCGTGGTTGGCGGCTATGCCTGCCCCTTGCTCGACCCGTTTGGTGAACTCCTCGCGGCTCATGCCTGTATCCGCGAAATCCACCCACGCCAGATAGGTCGCATCCAGCGGCATAGACGTCAGGCCCGGGATTTTGTTCACGGCGGCGTCGAACAGGCGGCGGTTGCCGTCCAGATAGGTGATGAGTTCGTCCAGCCACGCGGCCCCTTCCGGGGAATAGGCAGCCGTTGCCATAAACAGCCCAAAACTGTTGGGTGACATCCCCAGCGCATTCATTCGCGCGCTGAATTTGGCGCGCAGGTCAGGATCAGCGATGATCACATTGCCTGAATGGCTGCCCGCAATGTTGAAGGTCTTGGTGGTGGCGGTCATCATCACCAGACGGTCCGCGATGCCGTCAATGAGGGGCATCGGCGTGTGGGAATGACCGGGCATCACCAAATCGTGGTGAATTTCATCCGAGACCAGCACCAGATCATGCCGCTTGGCGAAATCGGCCACCTGTTGCAACTCTTCGCGCGACCAGACACAGCCGCCCGGATTATGGGGCGAGCACAGGACAATCATCTTTTCGTTGCCTGTCATTTGCGCGTCATAGGCATCGAAATCCATGCGGTAGCGGCCATTTTCCTGCACCATCTGGCATTCGACCACCTTGCGGTTCGAGGCGTTAATTACCTTGGCGAAGGCATGATAGACGGGCGTGAACAGCACCACGCCATCGCCCTCATTGGTAAAGGCATCAACGCACATCGCCGTGCCGTTAACCAGCCCATGCGTGGTGAAGATATGCGCAGGGTTCAGATCCCAGCCGTGACGTTCTTTCATCCACCACTGGATCGCGGCACGGTATTTGCTGTCATCCCCGAAGTAGCCGTAGACACCGTGGTCGGCCATCGCCTGCACGGCGGTCTGGATCACAGGGGCCGTGGTGAAATCCATATCTGCCACCCACATGGAGATGCCCGTATCGGCGGGAACGCCGTAGATGGCCTCCATCCCGTCCCATTTCACACAATGGGTGCCGCGGCGTTCAATCGGGGTGTCAAAGCTCATCTTGTCTCTCCTGTGGATTTGGCAAGAACCGTACCGATGCCAGACTTATGTGCAAGCCCTGCTTGCGGCAGTAAGGTCCATGCCCTAAATGAACACGCATGAAACGCCCCATTATATATCACCCCGATCCCCGCCTGAAAAAGTACTGCGCGCCCGTAGATGATCTGACCGATGATCTGCGCGCGCTTGCGGATGATATGCTGGCAACGATGTATGATGCCCCCGGTGTGGGGCTGGCTGCCCCGCAGGTGGGCGTGCTGACGCGTCTGGTCGTGCTGGATTGCGTCAAGGAGCAGGGTGAGAAACCGCGCCCGCTGATCATGTTCAACCCGCAGATTGTGGCCGCCTCTGACGCGTTGAACACCTACGAGGAAGGCTGTCTGAGTATTCCCGAGCAGTTCGCAGATGTGACCCGCCCTGCCGAAGTAGACGTGACGTGGATCGACCGTGACGGGGCTGTGCACCGCGAGGGCATGAAAGGTCTTTGGGCCACCTGCGTCCAACACGAAATTGACCACCTTGAGGGCAAGCTGTTTATCGACCATATCAAACCGCTGCGCCGTCAGATGATCACCCGCAAGATGGTGAAGTTCAAACGCGAGTTGGCGCGCGGATGAGCGTGCTGGAAATCCTCCGCTGGCCCGATCCGCGCCTGACGGAGACTTGCCCGCACATTGCAGAGATCACGCCGGAGGTGGAACAGCTGGCCGCCGATATGCTGGAAACGATGTATGCCGCGCCCGGCCGTGGCCTTGCAGGTCCGCAGGTAGGGGCAATGGCGCGGATATTTGTGATGAATACCGGCTGGAAAGAGGGCAAGCCCGATCCGCTGGTGTGTATCAACCCGATGCTGATGGAAGTCAGCGAGGAGCGTGCGACAAATGTCGAGGGCTGTCTGAGCATTCCGGGCGTGAGCGCCGATATCTCGCGCCCTGCGCAGGTGCAGATGGTCTGGACCGGCCTGAACGGTGGCCGTTACGTCCAGAGTTTTACCGGCTTTCCCGCTGTCTGTGTGCAGCACGAGCTGGACCATCTGGACGGTGTTGTGACCTTTGATCATCTGGATGCGGATACCCGTGCCAAGTTGGAAGCGGAGTATATTCAATGACCGTAAAAATGATCCTGACATGGCCGGACAAACGTCTGCGCACCGCTGCCGCCGATGTGGCCGAAGTGAATGACGAGGTTCGCACGATCTGGCGGGATATGGTCGATACGATGGACGCGATGCCGGGTGTCGGCCTTGGCGCGCAGCAGATCGGCGTGATGCAGAGGCTGGCGGTGGTGGATACCTCCGAGGCGCGCAACAAGCGGATTTTGCTGGCGAACCCCGAAGTGATCGACGCCTCTGCCATTATGAATGTGCATGAGGAGGCCTCTCCCTGCTTGTCCGGTGTTTCCGCTAAAATCAGCCGCCCGCGCGGTGTGCGGGTGCGGTTTATGGACGAGACGGGTGCCGTGGTGGAGCGTGATTTTGTCGGCCTTGATGCGACCAGTGTGCAGCACCAGATCGACCATCTGGCGGGCAAGATGTATTTCGACCATCTCAGCAAGATCAAGCGCGATATGCTGCTCAAGCGTGCGCGGAAAGTGAACGGATAGCCGGATGCGGATTGTATTCATGGGCACGCCGGAGTTTTCGGTGTCTGTGCTGGATGCGCTGGTGGAGGCGGGGCACGAGATTGCTGCCGTCTATTCCCAGCCCCCGCGCCCTGCGGGACGTGGTAAAAAAGACCGTCCCGGAGCTGTTCATGCGCGGGCTGATGCTTTTGGGCTGGAGGTGCGGACGCCGGTGTCCCTGAAAACGCCAGAGGCGCAGGCGGCGTTTGCGGCGCTGGGCGCGGATGTGGCTGTTGTTGTCGCCTATGGTCTGATCCTGCCGCAAGCCATTCTCGACGCGCCTGCGCGCGGGTGTCTGAACATTCATGCCAGTCTGCTGCCGCGTTGGCGCGGTGCAGCACCTATCCACCGCGCGATTATGGCGGGAGATGCGCAGACGGGTGTGTGCATCATGCAGATGGACGCGGGGTTGGATACCGGCCCTGTTTTACTGCGCGAGGCGCTGGATATTGGTCCGCAAGAGACAACTGCACAATTGCACGACCGGCTGAGCGTGATGGGCGCGCGGCTGATTGTGGAGGCGCTGGCGGGTCTCGACCGGCTGGTGCCCCAGGTGCAGCCGCAGAACGGTGTGATCTATGCCGATAAGATCGATAAATCTGAATCGCGTATTGATTGGAGCCTGCCTGCGGTGCAAGTCGACCGTTTGATCCGCGGGCTCTCGCCCTTTCCGGGGGCGTGGTTCGAGCATGAGGGCGTGCGGATCAAGGTGCTGGCTTCGCAGGTTGTTGACAGTGCTGGGCAGGCAGGTGTTGTGGTGGACACGGCGCTGCATGTGGCCTGCGGGACCGGTGCCGTGGCGCTGATCCGCTTGCAAAAGGCAGGCAAAGGCGCGCAGGATGCAGATGTGTTCCAGCGCGGTGCGCAGATCGCCATCGGTACGGATTTGAGCAAAGGATAGCCCCATGTTTCCCACAATGATTGGTACAGTCGTGATTGCTGGGATTGTCGGGTATCTGGCCGAAAAGACCGAATTCACCCATAACGGCGTCTTGCAGAGCATCATCATCTGCATTGGCGGCGCATTTTTATTTTACTTTGTGCGGCTTATGTTCGGGTTCGGATTTTCCTCGCCCGGAGTGAACGCCATTGCGTCGTCCATCGGGGCGCTGATTATTGTACCTTTTCACTGGCGCAAGTGACGTCAGGATTTTGGCGGCGCACTCTTGTAGACGGGCAGGTGCCAGCCGAACAGGATTGAGCCTGCCCGCAAGATCCACGTGACCGCAGCGCCGATCAGCAGGCCGTAAGGTATGTCTGGCAAATAGACCTTGAGGAGCACGGCTGTGGTAGCCCCCGCGAACGCGGCGGTTACATAAAGTTCTCCCTGTTTTAGAACAACGGGCACATCGCCCACGACAACATCGCGCATCAGGCCGCCCATGCAGCCGGTGACGATACCCATCAGCACAATGATTACCGGCCCTTGTCCGAGGCTCATCGCGACACCGGCACCGGCGGCCATGGCGACGGCCAGCGCGAAACTGTCGAGCCAGATGATCGTGCGCAGGCGGCTTTCCAGCAAATGAGCGGTGAAAAAAGTGACCAGCGCGGCGGTGGCTGCGGCGCCCAGATAGGCAGGTTCTGCGATCCAGAAGATCGGGTTGCGGTCCAGCAACAGATCACGGATCGTGCCGCCGCCCACAGCCGTGAGGCAGGCGATAAAGGCAAAGCCTACCAGATCAAGCTGGGCGCGGCTGGCCACCAGCGCACCCGTGACGGCGAAGACGATGACCGATGCATAGTCGAGAAATCCGATCAGGCTCATTTGGATTTGTAAGGGGCCATACCGGCACGGGCCAATGCATCTGCACGCTCGTTTTCGGGGTGACCTGCGTGGCCTTTGACCCAAGTCCATGTGACGCGGTGGCGGGCGTTGGCGGCATCAAGGCGCTGCCACAACTCGACATTGGCAACCGGCTTTTTCGCAGCATTCTTCCAGCCGTTTTTCTTCCAGCCGAAGATCCAGCCGGTGATACCGTTCTTGACGTAATTGCTATCGGTGACGATGGTGATTTCGGTATCCCGTTCCAGCGCCTCCAGCGCGTGAATGGCGGCCAGCAGCTCCATGCGGTTGTTGGTTGTGTTGGCTTCGCCGCCCTTCAGCTCGCGTTCCTTCACGATCTTGCCGCCGTCCACGGCCTGCATCAGTGCACCCCAGCCGCCGGGGCCGGGATTGCCTGAACAGGCGCCGTCAGTATATGCAAAAAGCTTAGCCATCTTCGGCGAGTGCTATCCAATCCGCATAGGTGCCGTCCAGTCCCTTATCGCATCTGGTGTGATTTTCGGGGGCGGTAATGCCTGCGGTTGCCAGCAGATCGTGCAATTCAGCATCTGCAAGGGCTGTGTAAACGCCCGAGGTTTCTGAAACGCTCATCCGGTGAAGCCGACGGTGAGACACATCACAACAATCGAGGTGAGTAAGAGACGCAGGCGCATCCACCAAGGCGGCGTGAGGCCTAGGCGGTAAAAGTAATAGTCGAGAAGGAGCAGTCCAAGAAAGCCGATGAGCAGATATAGCACTGTTTCAGTGTCGGTACTGCCACGCATGAGAAAAGCCCAAAGCGCGGGAATAACAGAGAGGATATATCCTGTCGTGGCTGTCAAACCTTGGGATTTGGCGGCAAACCCCCACAGCACGCCGGACATGAATGAAAGAATGATTGTGCCATATAGAACGAGAAGGGCTAATCCGTCCTGTGGCGGCACCAGCAAATAGCCTGCCTCGGCTGGAGGGGGCATTCCCTCGTTCATCATACCGATGGCGATGAGTGCGCCACCTAGAAAAGGTATCAGGCCGGCAAGGCCGAGAACCAGAGGTGCGCGAGGGATCTGGAACATCAGGCGCGCTCAAGCGCCAAGCGACCGGCGAGAGCGGCAAAGATCGCTGCAAAAGACCGGCCAAGCCATGTCATGACACGGGCGGAGCCCAGCAGGCGCGTGCGTGCAGCCGCCGCAAAGGTGCCATAGAGGACAAAGACAACAAATGTCATTCCCATAAAGACAGCACCAAGCAGGGCCATTTCGGACGCGGCACTGGCCGGATTGCCAGAAAGAAATGGTGGCAACAGCGCCAGAAAGAAGATCGACAACTTTGGGTTGAGGATATTGATCAGCGCACCGCGCCGCGCGATGTGCCAGCCGTTCTGTCGGGTTTGCGTCGCAGTGACGCTGAGCGCGCCGTCGTCTTTCAGGCTATGCCATGCGAGGTAGAGCAGATAGGCAACACCGGCCCATTTGAAGGCTGTAAACAACAGTGCCGAGGTATGCAGCACCGCAGCCAGCCCCAGCGTTGCCGCAGCAAGGTGTGGTGCGATGCCTATTGTGCAACCGAGCGATGCCCAAAGCGATGCGCGGCGGCCTTGGCCCAGACCCAGCGCTAGCGTGTAGATGACACCTGTGCCGGGTGCGATAACGACTATAAGCGCCGTGAGCATGAACTGGAGTGTGATCATGGGGCGGGCCTTTTGAAGAGTGTACTCAGACCAACTCGCGCAGAATGCGCGGCACTTTGAACTCCACGTTCTCTACTGCTGTCTCGACCAGCTCTTCTGTTACATCATAGCGGGCTTTGAATGCGTCTATGACCTCGTTGATCAGCACTTCGGGGGCGCTTGCACCTGCGGTGATGCCGATGCTGGCGATACCGTCCAGCGCGCGCCAGTCAATCTCGTCCGCGCGTTGCACCAATTGCGCATAGGGACAGCCCGCGCGTGATCCGACCTCGACCAGACGTTTGGAGTTGGAGGAGTTGGGCGCGCCGACCACCAGCATGGCGTCGCATTTGGGCGCCATCGCTTTG
>Ga0163215_100389_pt1 | contig 80788 bp, 71 predicted proteins | sample SynspAceP_FD_185934 | JGI IMG/M metagenome (GOLD analysis project Ga0163215, IMG submission 185934) | Saline lake microbial communities from Ace Lake in Antarctica - Synechococcus sp. Ace-P (Hybrid Assembly) | ecosystem: Environmental > Aquatic > Non-marine Saline and Alkaline > Saline | place... | reverse complement strand
ATCGAGGCCCAAGTTACCCTGCCTTTAGAAACCGAACTATTAGGGATCCCAAACCAGCAGATATTGCGCTCAACAACTAAATACGCGATAACCGATATCACCCTCGATTTTGTTGAAGGCACTGACATTTACTGGGCTAGACAACAAGTGGCTGAGCGTTTAAACAATATTTGGGCGAATTTACCTGAGGGTCTAGAAGGTGGTATTGCGCCAATGAGCACACCATTGAGTGAAATGTTCATGTTTTCATTGGAAAATCCCCAATTGAGTTTAATTGAGCGCCGACAAATACTCGAATGGGAAATTCGACCTCTGCTCAGAACTATCGACGGAGTTGCCGATGTTAATATTTTGGGTGGTTTTGCCAAAACCTACCAGATAAGCCCCGATCCGGTAAAACTGTCTGTTCTGGGCCTGACTCTTGATCAATTAGCCCAACATATTCAAGCCAACAATGTAAATGGTAATATTGGTCGATTAGATGTAGGCAACGACGCCCTGATCATCCGTGGTGAAGGTCGCATAGAGAACATCGATCAACTGCGAAATATGGTCATAAGCGCAACGGCCCAACAATCTATCCGACTATCTGATGTTGCCCAAGTGAGCATTGGCAATTTAAGCCGTTACGGTTCGGTTACTCGCAACGGCGAAGAAACCACCGAAGCGATCGTCATCTCCTTGAAAAACGCTAATACTGCACAAGTCATTGAAGGGGTTAGCAATAAACTTAAACAAATTGAAAAAACCTTACCTGAAGGCTCAGTAATAAATGTCTTTTATAATCGTAAAAATCTTATCGATACGGCTATCGGCACCATAGAAGAAGCACTGCTGATTGCGGTTATTCTGGTCATCATTGTTTTGACCCTATTCTTAGGCAATATTCGAGCGGCACTGGTGGTTTCGATGATCCTCCCGCTGTCAGCCTTGAGTACCTTTTGGTTAATGAATATTTTTGATATGTCGGCCAATCTAATGAGTTTGGGCGGTCTGGTCATTGCCATTGGCATGCTGGTAGATGCCTCGGTGGTGGTGGTTGAGAATGTGGTCAATCAACTGGGTAGAAAAGCCCCTTTACCCAAGTTACATATGGTCTTTAGGGCCTGTAAAGATGTAGCTGTTCCGGTGGTTTCCGGTACGATCATCGTTATGATCGTATTTTCGCCCTTACTTACCTTAACGGGTCTAGAAGGTAAATTATTTAAACCCGTTGCATTGACCATTGTTTTTGCCATGTTTTGCGCCTTGATCTTGTCCTTAACTGTTATTCCTGCCTTGGCGTCTATGCTGATTAAAGTGCATGATTCTGGCGACCCTCGTTTCGTCATAGCCCTCAAGAATGCTTACCGTAGGACTTTATCAAACACCTTAGCTCGCCCCGCTCCGCTGATCATCGGCATACTATTAGCCCTAGGTATTAGCGCGGTGCAATTTGTTTATTTAGGCAAAACCTTTATGCCAGTATTGGACGAAGGTGACATTATCGTGCAGTTAGAGAAAAGCCCTAACATCACTTTAAGTGCATCCACTGAGCTTGATATACAAATTGAAAATGCCCTGCTTAAACAAGTCCCAGAGATCAGTCAAATCGTGGCTCGTGTAGGGGCCGACGAAATTGGTCTGGACCCCATGGGATTAAACGAAAGCGATGTATTTATGGAGTTAAAGCCCCGCTCTGAGTGGCGATTTGATAGCAAAGAAGAATTAGTTGATGCGATGCGTGAGGTGCTTAAACAGTTCCCCGGGATAAATTTCGGCTTCACTCAACCTATTCAAATGCGAGTATCTGAAATGCTTACCGGTAGCACGGGTGATGTCACAATCAAAATATTTGGCCAAGAACTAGCTGAATTAGCCCAATTAGCCCAATTAGCCACAAAAATAACCGAGGTTACGCGAGCAACCACAGGCAGTGTGGATGTTAAGACTGCGGTTACTGAGGGGGGTGAATTTTTAAATATTAGTCTCAAACCAGAGGTTGCCCAGCGTTATGAAATGACGATCACCGAGCTTTCTAACTATTTACGTGCACAATTTGAAACGGTTGCGGTATCTGAGATAATTCAGGGCAAACGCAAAACGCCCGTGGTCCTAGCGGTGTCGGCTAACACCGCACTCAGACCCTCTACTTTGAATGACATTAAAAATAACTTTATTTTAATGCCGGATGCCAGCTTAGTGCCTCTTTATGAAATTGCTGATATCACCTTTAAACAAGGTCCAATATTGGTTGAGCGAGAGAACAGCAACCGATTTTCAGTGGTAACAACAAACGTATCTGGCCGCGACATAGTGGGTTTTGTGGAAGAGTTAGAACAGACTTTAAACAGTACCTTAACACTGCCATCCGGATATGTACTTAGCTTTGGCGGCGAGTTTGAAAATCAACAACGGGCGACAAATAACCTTATGATGGTCGTGCCTTTATCTTTGCTACTGATTCTCATCATATTGTTTACCACCTTTGGCTCTTTAGCCAAATCAGCCCTTATTTTAGTGAATATTCCCTTTGCGGTTATGGGCGGCATTTTCGCTTTATTTATTAGTGGTCAGTACTTGTCGGTGCCGGCATCGGTGGGCTTTATCGCCCTGCTTGGCATTGCGGTATTAAATGGTGTGGTAATGGTCAGTTATTTTGAGCAAACAAGACTGGAAATCAGCGATGTATTAACTCGCACTGTTGAAGGGGCGACCCGACGTTTAAGACCAGTATTAATGACGGCCATGACAGCCATGTTCGGCCTTGCACCTTTGGCTTTTGCTAGTGGACCAGGCGCAGAAATACAAAAGCCCCTTGCCATAGTGGTCATCGGAGGATTATTTACCTCTACGCTTACCACCTTATATTTACTGCCGGTGTTTTATAAATGGATGGAGCTTCGCAATGCAAGAAACCAATAGTTTTCAGTTACTGATTGTCATCGTTCCCCAGGAACTAAAAGATAATATTGTCGACACCTTAATTGGCCTAGAAGTTATATCTGGCTTTAGTTTAAGTAAAATTCAGGGCTATAGTCGTGAACATCATCAATATAATATTCAGGAGCAGGTAGAAGGATACCGAGATTTTTATCGCTTTGAGCTACTCCATGAGCAGCAGCACTATCAGACTTTGCTAAACCATATAAAAGAGTCATCGCCCAACGGCAATATTCGCTTTTGGTGCCTGCCAGTGATTAATGCAGGGCTTGTATAAGCCTGCATGCTCTTTTTTTGAACTAAATACTCGCCAGCCTATCCACTGAGTGAGCTAGCAAGTTATTTAAGGAAGCAGCACATATATTAAGGGCCCTTATCGAACAGCAAAGCGCCTATCTGGCGTTTGATGAAAACACCTAAAAGATCTGCATTTAAGTAGCCCTTTTATATCAGTGCAAATAGAAAATATCGTCCCCCGCAAGTTTTTATTTAACTAGCCAATATGACCTAATCGACTCGGCAAATTAAAACCAAGCAACTTTTTCCTATCACAGTGATTGATTGACTCAATTATCCAAGCAGTGGCTACTTCTTTAGACTATCTCTAAATAATCAAACATACACACTAGGCTTCAGATGAATACCCCAGCAACATCCCCACAGAACGATACTCACAACACAGTATCGCCTAAAATGGCTCTGATCGCTGAAGGAGGTGGACAGCGAGGAATATTCACCGCAGGCGTTCTCGACGCTTGGCTTGAAGCTGAATTTGATCCCTTTGATATGTTTATTGGCACCTCAGCGGGCTCACAAAATCTAACCAGCTTTTTGTCTCGGCAAAAAGGTTATGCTAAACGTCTCATTCGTGGCTTATCGCGAAATAAACGTTTTTATCAATTAAGCCGAGGATTAATTGGTAAAAACATTATTGACTTAGATTGGTACTTTGACAAAACCACTGAAGCTAATCGTGCCATCGATTTTAAAATGGCTAAACAAACCTTGGGACCACGTCAGCTCCTGATTACCACCACCAACGCACGAGATAGAAAGCCTTACTTTTTAAGCCCAACTGAAGGCGGTCATCAATGGCGCGAACTGCTAAAAGCATCAAGTGCCCTACCCTTTTTGTACAAAAAAGGGGTCAAATTAACGCCATGGTTAGACGTAAATGCGGCCAATCAAGATGACAATCAATTACTACAGCCGCAGGCTGATTTCTATCTTGATGGGGGCCTTGCTGCACCATTACCGGTGCGCGAAGCCTATGAACGAGGAGCCCGAAAAATTGTAGTTATTCGCACGGTCGACCGCGACTTCCAAGCTCAATCAGCCTGGGTGCACAAACTCAGATCATGGATTTGTAGCTCAGCTTATTGCCCAAAAACTATCGACTATTTAGTTCAGCACGAACAAGCGTATCAGCACGAATTAGCCTTTATCGCTAATCCACCAGCCGATGTAGAAATCATGCAAATTTTTGCAGCACAAACATTGCAAAGTAAATTACTTGGCAGCACTGATAGTGAGCTTCGTCACGACCATCGCTTAGGTTTAGTTGCCGGCAAAGCCTTTGTAGAACAGCAAGTTGAGTCACATAATGCAAACGAAAAAATAGGCAATAACTTACATTCTTTATTACCCTATACCTTAACAAGACATAAGGAAAAACAGCGCTTATCCGCATAAAAAACTCACACCAACGAATCAGCAAGCTCAAAATAAATTAGGGTCAAAACGAGGATTAAACCTACTCAGAGCAAAGGATGTGAATATTTTTTAAACAAAACTATTGACTGAATTGTTAAGCTAAAACAAACTAGTGTTAATTTACTGTAAATAAATTGTAACTTATTGGTTTATTTATAATTGTCTTAGCAGTTGGAGTAACAAATAATGATCCTTAATCACCTATGGGGCCTCTATGCCCACCCTAAAGAAGAATGGCACCTAATCGATAAAAAACATGAAAGCTTTTTTTACAGCTTGAGTCATATCGCAATCATCTCCTTGATCCCCACATTAACCAGCTATTATTCGTCGGCGCACATAGGGTGGAGTATCGGCGTGGGTGATATTATTAAACTTACTCATCAAAGTGCGATGTTAATGAGTATCGGTATGTATTTTGGACTCATGGTAGGTGTTGTGGCCTTAGGCATATTAATTCACGAACTGGCCAAAGCCTTTGATGCCACGCCCACTTATACCCAATCCTTAGAGCTAGCAGCCTATACTGCCACCCCTCTATTTATGGTAGGTTTTGCCTCTTTCTATCCAGTTCTTTGGTTTGTAATGTTAATCGGCTTAATAGGATTAACATACTCCATCTATTTACTCTATTCAGGCACCCCAATTTTAATGCACATACCGGAAGAAAAAGGCTTTATTTATGCCAGCTCTGTGGTCACTTGTGGTTTGGTATTGTTGGCTATCTTAATGGCGGCTTCAGTAATATTGTGGAGTGCTGGGATGGGTCCCGTTTATATGCATTAAGGTAATTAAGAATGTAAAAAGCCGCTTAAAACAGCGGCTTTTTTTATTTTAAAAGTTACGACCTTACTGATTGCTCATGTTATGCATTTCCAAATTACTCAATTCGGTTTGCAGACCATTACTTTTTGCACCCTCATTTCTTTGTGTATCAATTCTTTCCAAGTAGGCTTGATTAATATCGCCGGTGATATACTTTCCATCAAATACCGATGTTTCAAACTGAGTTATCTGTGGATTTAATTCCCTCACCGCGTCAATTAAATCGTGTATATCTTGAAAGATTAAGCCATCTGCACGAATAAGCTCACTTACTTCATCAATTTCTCGGCCATATGCTATCAACTCGTTAGCCGAAGGCATATCAATCCCGTAAACGTTGGGGAAACGAATTTCTGGTGCCGCTGAAGCAAAATACACTTTTTTAGCACCCGACTCGCGGGCCATCTCAATGATTTGTTCTGAGGTAGTTCCTCTAACAATCGAATCATCCACCAATAATACGTTTTTATCTTTGAACTCTGATGAAATAGCATTGAGTTTGCGGCGCACTGATTTGCGGCGCTGAGTTTGACCCGGCATAATAAAGGTGCGGCCGATGTAGCGGTTTTTCACAAACCCTTGGCGATAAGGTTTATCTAATTCAATCGCTATTTGCAAGGCAACATCTGTTGATGTTTCAGGGATAGGGATAACAACATCAATATCAAGTTCAGCCCATTCTTTAGCTATTTTTTTACCTAATTTACGGCCCATATTGACCCTTGAAGCGTAAACTGAAATACCATCAATAAACGAATCGGGGCGAGCAAAATACACAAATTCAAATATACAAGGTGAGTTGATTGGATTTTTTGCACATTGCTGGGTGAATAATTCCCCCGCCTCGGTGATGTAAATGGCTTCACCAGGGGCAACATCTCGAATAAAAGTAAAACCCACGGTATCCAGTGCCACACTTTCAGAGGCCACCATATATTCATCGCCAAATTCAGTTTTACGTTTGCCCAGTGAAAGCGGGCGTATACCAAAGGGATCACGAAAGGCTAACATACCGTTACCAATAATCGCCGCAACAACGGCATAGGCACCACGGATCTTTTGATGAACGGCAGCAACAGCTTTAAACACGTCTTCTGGGGTTAACACCAAGCCCACAGTGTTTTGTAGCTCATGAGCAATAATATTTAATAATAACTCTGAATCAGAGGTGGTGTTGATATGGCGTCTAGAAACTTTAGTGACTTCATCAAAAAGCTCATGAGCGTTAGTTAGGTTGCCGTTATGGGCAAAAGCAATACCAAAAGGAGAATTAACGTAGAAAGGTTGTGCTTCAGCAGAACTCGAACTTCCAGCAGTAGGATAACGTACGTGTCCTATGCCCACCTGCCCAGTTAACCGTAGCATATGACGGGTGTGAAAAACGTCTTTAACTAAGCCATTGTCCTTACGTAAGTTAAACCTTCCTTTATCCACAGTCACAATACCAGCGGCATCTTGGCCCCGGTGTTGTAATACAGTTAAAGCATCATAAAGCGCTTGATTAACTGGGCTTTTACCAACAATTCCGACTATACCACACATGCAGATTACCTTTTTTAAACGGATTTTATAAAGCTTGAGTTGCCTTGCAAATATTCAAAAAACCACTCAATAATTAAACTAAACTCAGGTACAAGTATAGAAGTTTGCCACCAATCTGAACTTGCCGATGGCGTAAATGTATCTAGAAAAAATAATAATGCACTGACAATCAGCACACCTCTTAGTGCACCAAAAATGGCACCTAAGGCACGGTCAGTGCCGCTTAAACCGGTAAACTGCACTAGCTGAGCAATCAAATAATTGATTAAGCCACCTAGAATAAGCGTCGCGATAAACAAAATTGCGATGGCCACGCCGTTGCGAATCATCGGATCAGAAAAATTAGTTAAGTAAACTGCGAGATCAGCATAAAATTGGCTGGCAACAAAAAAGGCACTAAACCAAATGGCAAGTGATATCGCTTCTTTGATAAAGCCACGGATAAGGCTAATAACAGTGGAAATTAAAATCACGCCTAAGATGGCGAAGTCTATCCAATTCATAAGATTCGTATTTCTTGGCTCTTGAGGCTATGGTTCGTATTTCTTGGCTCTTGAGGCTATGGTTCGTATTACTAAGCGACCAAAGGACTAAAATCGCGCGCATTCTACCAAATGGACAGCTCAAAATCTTGCTTATTTTTATGACAATTTATTTAAAAAATAAGATGCCTTAATACCAGGCTATTGAACAGTGAAGGGGCTGACTCGGCCCTGCAGTGCGGTTATTTCTTTTAAATGAGGTAATATTTTTTCAAGCTTATCTTTCTGCAATTCAGGACCAACAAACACTTTGGTCAACAAACCAGAGCTGGTTTGTACAGGTCGACTAAAGGCCCGATACCCACTATTTTCAAGCTTGGTAAGCAGTTCACGCACATTTTTTTGATGTCTAAAACTGCCTAATTGCACTACCCAACCGGCACTCGCTAATAATTTTGGTTGTTGGTCATTAATGACCGTTTCTTGCGCTAAAGAACTGACTGGCGCGGCATTTTCTTGCTTATCTACTGGTAATTCTGCAGCGCTCGTTTTATTTGCTGTTGAGTTAACTAGATTTGGGCCTTCTGAGTCAGGATCATCTATTGCGCTTTCATTGATAATTTCAATCTGACGAGAGGCACCTTGCGCCACTTTTTGACTATCGAAGCTTGCAGGCGCTACGACTTTTTTAACGCTGGGTTTGGAGGGCAATTCAACAAACAAATTTTGCTTGGACTCTTTTTTACCATCCAATAAATCCGGTAAAAATATCACGGCTACAGCCACTAAAATGACTGTTCCGACTAAGCGATTCTGTAAGGCAGACGACACCCTAAGCTGCCTCATGCAAAGCTAATACTTCTGCTACAGTAAAAAACGAACCAAAAACCAAAATAAAATCACCCTTTTGTGCTTTTTTACAAGCTGCCCCATAGGCAGCAGAGACTGAAGCAAATTCTAACACCATTTTAGCTTCGCTTAATACAGAAACTAACTTTTGTGCTGACGCGCCCCGTGGAACATTTAATGAAGCACAGTACCAATCGTCTACTACTGTCATCAGTGGTGCTAAGCTCTGGCTAATATCTTTGTCAGCCAACATACCTACAACGGCAATAACACGTCGATAGCTTAACTCAGCTATTTCACTGGCTAATAGTCGAGTTGCATGGGGGTTATGCGCAACATCTAACATAATAGTTGGTTGTTGTTGGATAATCTGACGCCGCCCATTTAAACGGGTATGCATGAATAGCTGGTTCACAAAATCTTTGTTTAAGGGCATACCCATCAGGCTTAAGACCTGCAGCGCTGTTGAGGCATTTTGTGCAGGAATAAACGGCGCAGGAAGTTGGGCAAAACGATAGACATCATTGTGCCAAGAAAACACACCTTGTTTGAGTTCGTATGAAAACTCATGACCTTGCCAACTCCCCTTAACTGCAGAATTTTGTGTGGCTTTAATCAGGCTATTAGGCGGTAATGGTTCCCCAATAACAACAGGGATATGAGGGCGAAAGATACCAGCCTTTTCCACCGCTATTGCTTCGCGAGTATTGCCTAACCATTCTTGATGGTCGAGATCAATACTGGTAATAACAGCGATATTCGGATCAATAATATTGACCGCATCCAACCTCCCACCTAAGCCAACTTCTAACAAAACATAATCAGAATCGGCTTCAGCCATAAGTTGTAAAGCTTGCAGTGTGCCAAATTCAAAATAAGTGAGTGAAATATCGCCTCTGGCTTGTTCAATTTTAGCAAAGGCAACGCAGTGCTGTTTGGTACTTAAGATCTTGCCCTGCACTCTGACTCGTTCGCGATAATCTAATAAGTGTGGAGAGCTAAATACGGCGACCTGTTTGTCTTGCAACAGCAAGGCCTGCTCTATCATCGCGCACGTAGTTCCCTTGCCATTTGTGCCGGCAACGGTTATCACCGTTTTACCACTAAAATCTAATTGTAAAGCTTTGAATACCTGAGCAACGCGTTCAAGTCCCATTTCAATATTCTTGGGATGAATTTCGCTAAGATAGCTCAGCCACTGCTCAATGGACCAAGCTGCCTGTTGGGCCGCTTTTGGAAGGGTGTCTGTTTGCATTAGTGATGTTGGTGGTGCAATTTTGATAAAATTCCGTGCAATCTATCGCGCATTTCACGGCGGTCAATAATCAGATCTATTGCACCTTTTTCTAACAAAAATTCACTACGTTGAAAACCAGCCGGTAAGGTTTCACGGACAGTTTGCTCAATCACCCGTGGTCCGGCAAAGCCGATTAATGCTTTTGGCTCTGCAACATTAATATCGCCTAGCATGGCTAGACTTGCCGATACCCCACCCATTGTGGGGTCGGTTAATACAGAAATATAAGGCAGGCCTTGTTCGCTCATTTTGGCCAAAGCGGCACTGGTTTTTGCCATTTGCATCAGCGATAACAAAGCTTCTTGCATGCGCGCGCCACCACTTGTTGAGAAACATACCAGGGGCATATTGTGTTTCAAACAGGCTTCTACCGCTACAACAAATCGTGCGCCAACTACCGATGCCATTGAACCGCCCATAAAAGCGAACTCAAAGGCGGCAGTCACCACTGGCATGCCTTTTAGTTTGCCTTGCATGACAACCAAAGCGTCTTTTTCGTTTGTGGCTTTTTGCGCGGAAATTAAGCGCTCTTTATAGCGTTTGGAATCCTTAAATTTTAATAAGTCTTGCGGTTCTAAATTGGCGCCTAATTCAAGCCGATCATTTTGATCCAAAAAACTATTAATTCTTGCGCGAGCAGTAATACGCATGTGGTGATTACATTTGGGACAAACCCCGAATTGCTTTTCTAATTCAGACTTATACAACACTGCATCACACTCACCACATTTTGTCCAAATACCTTCAGGCACATTACTTTTTGTAGTTGATTTGGTGCGGGTTAATACTTTATCTATCCAACTCATATCTGAATCCTAATGTGCCGAGCGTGTTTCTCTGACAATCGACAGGGGTAATGGTTTAAATTTTTCTGAGCCTAATGGCTAATTAGACGCTCATTAAAACACAACATTCTGCCTTTACGAAAATAAAACTGGTCTTAGAAGTTAGTCAGTTAAGAACAAGGGCCCCAAGGGTGTGCGCGGTAAATCAAACTCTTGAGAATAAGTCACATCCACCAAATACAAACCATTAGGCTTTGCGGTAGCCCCCGCTTGAGTACGATCTTTTGTATCAAGTAATGTTTTGAGCCAATCTACTGGCTTGTCACCACTACCGATAAGTAACAAAGATCCTGTAATATTTCTCACCATATGATGCAAAAACGCATTGGCTTTCACGTCAATAATAACATAGTCACCAAGGCGAGAAATGTTGATGTGGGATAGGGTTCGAACCGGTGTATTAGCTTGACAATTGACTGCGCGAAAAGCACTAAAATCTTGTTTACCCACTAAATATTGTGCAGCTTTGTGCATTAATTCATGATCAAGTGGTGCAAAGTGGGTCGTCACGCCGCGGGCTAATATGGCACTGCGCAGCCTACTGTTGTGGATAATGTAACGATAACGCCGTGCAGTGGCAGAAAAGCGCGCATGAAAATCATCACTCACCTCTTTAAACCAACGCACACTAACCGTTTCTGGCAGGAAGCCATTAATGCCTATGGTCCAAGCACTAGAATGGCGCACGCTATCAGTATCAAAATGAATCACCTGACTGGTGGCGTGAACCCCAGCATCAGTTCGCCCAGCACAGGTGACCTTAACCGGATGATTGGCTATTTTACTTAGCCCCTCTTCCACTAACTGCTGAACAGTGATGACAGATTGTTGCCGTTGCCAGCCATAAAAAGCGCCTCCGTCATACTCCACACCTAAGGCTATACGCATTACTAATTATACTTCCTACATCGCAAAAAGCCGATATTGTAAGCAAGTTATATTTAAAGACCAGCGCTTTTAGTCATTGGAGCGTTGGCGCCAAGTAAATCAATCTCGTTTAAAATCACCCGAATGCAACTCATGCTTCTTCATCAACTTATGCATATCGGTGCGATTTCGACCTGCCAGTTCAGCCGCGCGGGTGACATTACCATCAGTCATTTTGAGTAACTTAAGCAAATATTGTTGCTCAAAAGCATCTCGAGCTTCTGTCAAAGTAGGCCATTTTTGTTCTGAAGCTGATAAAGCCTGTTCGACTAAGTGTGATGCAATAACAGATGTTTGAGTTAAGGCGACACATTGTTCGACCACATTGACCAGTTGCCTAACATTACCCGGCCATAAGCAGGTTGTGAGTAATTGCATGGCATCATCCGAAAAACGACTGACTTTGACCTCATGTTTCTCGGCACTTTTCTTTAATAAATAACGGGCTAACAAGGGGATATCTTCAGAACGTTCACGCAAACTGGGTAAGGTGATGTTAACCACATTTAAACGGTAATAGAGATCCTCTCTAAAATTACCTTCTTCCATCTCAGTATTTAAATTTCTATGTGTCGCAGAAATGACCCTAACATTGATGGGTATTTGTTTGCTACTACCTACCGGTCTAATCATTTGTTCTTGCAAGGCGCGCAGCAATTTTACTTGCAATGAAATAGGCATATCGCCAATTTCGTCAAGGAATAAGGTGCCTCCATCGGCTTCCTTAAATAAACCTTGATGTTCATTTACCGCTCCGGTAAACGAGCCCTTTGCATGACCAAATAACTCACTTTCAAGTAAATTTTCCGGTAAGGCACCACAGTTGATTGCAACAAAGGGTTTATTAGCCCGCTTACTGGCTTTATGAATGGCATTGGCAAGTAGCTCTTTACCGGTACCGCTAGCACCACTGATAAGTACACTAACATCACGCTGAGCAACCCGATAAGCCTGATCAAGCAATTGTTCCATATGCAATGAGCGTGTGATGATTTGTTCGCACCATTGGCCTTTTTGCAAGGTTTGCGTTTGACTCACCGCCTTTTTTAACAAGGCTCTAAGTTCATCGTGATCAATTGGCTTAGTTAAAAATCCAAACACTCCTCTTTGGGTTGCTTCTACAGCATCTTGTATGGTGCCGTGTGCTGTCATCAAAATAACCGGAATATCTTTACCGATAGACATTATTTCTTCAAACAGACTGAGCCCATCTAATCCTGGCATACGCAAGTCACTGAGCACCACATCAACATTTTGGGTATTCAGTAATCGTAGCGCATCTTTACCACTTTCTGCACTTTGCACGGCATATCCTTCACCGCGCAATCTTATCGCCATGAGTCGCAACAAACTTTCGTCATCATCAACCAATAGCACACTTGGTTGCACTATTTCTTGTTGGCTCATTGTTTATCTCCCTTGTCGTTGGCCATAATTGAGGCTTCTATTTTTAAAAATTGATCTATTTGACTTTTCTGTTTTTCAATCATTATTTTTTGTTCTTCGTTGGCTAGTGACAAATTGCTGTTTAATCTGCCTAAAGTGACTAATGCCGATTCTAATTCAAGTACATCTTGACTAGGTTGATACACCATTACCCTTAAAAAATGCTGCATTTCGGTGCTCAACTGAGGTAAAACACTCTCTATCCAGCTTTGGGCCCTTAACCTATCGTTATAAGGTGTTTCTTTACTTTGACTTAAAAAAATCTTTTTCAACATAGCATTAGGATCAAATTGAAGTCTGTCTATCTCCTCCTTACGTTGTTGCCAACTTAAATTCTCTAAGCTACTGCGATAATTTAACCAGTATGCAATATTGCAGTTATGTTCAAATAGAGACGTATCTGTAGCTGAAACACAGAAACTCACATGCTCTTGTTGATTTTTATTGTTAAGGACCTCGTTTTGCTCAAGGTGTTTATAATTAGGTAGCAACTCACAGGCATTGAGTGTCATTAAAACTAAAAAAACAAACGCTAAACGCCATGTCATATATTTTCTCCATTTACTGGGATAGTCACCCTCACGCAAAAATCCGCTTGCTCTACATCGATAATTTCAGCTTTGCCGTGCATTATACGTGCACAATCTGCAACAATAGATAAACCTAAGCCAGAGCCCACTACCCGATCATTACGTTTGCTGCTACCACGACTGAAGGGTTGAAATAAGGATTGACGCATTTCCAGTGGTACCCGTTGACCACGATTTGCCACTTCTAAAATTTGTACATCTTGCTGGCTATATAAGTGCAAAGAGATGGGCCGTCCCTTACTGCCATGAGCCAAAGCATTCGATAATAAATTATCTAATATCCGTCTAATTAAATGGGCATCTGCAAAGATAGTGTCCAACTCAATATTGATCTCAAGCACATTATTATTCTGCTGAATGGCTAAACTATTATCAGTAATAAAGTCTTTAAATAAACGCTGAGAATCAATTGACTCAAAAACCGGTTTTGCCTGTTGCAGCAACAGATTATAATCAAGCAGCTGCACTATTAGTAAATTTAATCGTTCTGTACTGCTATTTAACAAAGAGACCACTTCTGCTTGCTGGGCATTTAGCTGCCCAACCACTTGCTCACTGAGAAGAGAACACCCTTCTTTTATGCTGGCTAATGGGGTTTTAAGTTCATGGGATGCATGACGCAGTAGAGCATGGCGCAAATTTTCAAGTTGGACTAAGCGCGCTGCCAATTGATGCAGTTTTTGCTCAAGTACAATTAGCTCTTTCGGTCCAGATTTAGAAATTGAGGGTAAGTCACTTTCTTGCTTAGAAATAGCACGAATAACGAGTTCTAATTTTTCAACCGGTCGCAATATGACTCGTGTGCCAAAAATAATCAGTAAGACTGATATACCCACCAGAATAACGGTCAGCCACACTTGAATTTGCAAAACTAAATTAACGTAGTCTTGTTGCGCCAATATTCGTAAATCTAACATGGACTCTATTTGATCAGATAAATCATCCAAATTCACCTTAAACTCAGCGAGTTGGGCATCTAGCAACAACGGATCCTGATCACCCGCATACAACTCCAGCCAATCGAGTCTTTCTGAGAGATTATTGCAACTTTTTTTTTCACCCAATTCACTACAAACCAAAGATTGCAGTTCGACAAAACGCTGTATGGACTTTTCGGCCAAATTTTTAAGTGCCACATTACGCAATACATTGTACTGCTTAAATAAACGCTCTATATCTACTGACAAACCTTCCATTTTGCTGAGTCGTCTGACTACAGCAACCGAATATTCAGCCTCTGAATTAGCAATGCGTCCCATCTTGCTTAAGGTAAATTGGCTATAAGTCAGCAGCATTAATAAGGGAACTAATACTAAAATAAAACTCACTACTGTGAGCTGGCGTAGAGAGCCAAGTTGCATTGTAAGTCCAATTATAGATTTCAAAGGGGTGCAGTCTGCATAATAAAAAAAGATCGTACAAGGCTATCTTTCTGTTGAGAACGGAACATGCCTTACTTATTGCTCACTACATGTAATTTATTAGCCATTTTAGCAAATTGCTCTAATTCCAGCTTTGTGATAAAACCGTCAAAATCTCGGTCAATCTCAGCAAAAATAGCCAATAGATTAGGATCAGCGACAGCTTCTTTAATACTAATGACGCCATCCTGATTATGATCCAAATTTTTGCTCAAATCTTCGTTTGCACTAAGCGTCAAACCCATGAGCAAATTAAAAAAAATCAAACTCATTAAATACGCTATTTTTCTAGCCAGTTGATAAGACATCTTACATCCTTTTGCAAACTAAGTTATTAGCAGCTCAATGCATATCAGTTGAACCAATAACAAGCCACGACGCTAAAAATAGGCTTCCTTGCCAACCTAAATAACTTATGCAAAGTCACCAAGGATACAGACATTACTAAGGGCAAACGCCATCGCCGTCAATAATTTGCAAGTCATTGTCTATACACTTCAACACACTCGCTATCCATGCCAACCGCTTGCGGAACCGAACAAGAGCAGTGTGCTAGTTCAGGGTGATATCAGGCTTTATGCCACAATTATTTTTTATTTATTTTTCAACTAGTTAGATTAGGTTTTAATGCCTAAGAGGTAAAATAGAGTGAATACACCCCTATTCCACCTATTTATGTCTGCAATTAGCGACGCTCGTTAAGTTATTTAATATTAATTTAATAAATACAAGTACTTAGCTAGTCTTTAATCTGCGACCACGGCTATTTGTTGGGAATGTTTTTTTGAATAGTCAATTTACTTTGAATAAATTGACTATGGGGGATGTACAGCAGTTCTGCAATTTTTCGAATGGTGTAATCTTCCTCAGGGCTTAATACGCGATCGGCAAAAGCAACGGACCATAAGGAATCCAGAATCGCTCTTTTTTGTTCCGGCTGACAACGTCCATTTAATACACGGGTAAATTGCTGAAAATCCACCGCATCTTCCGCGTGATCTTGACTCATTTTACACAGCTGTTCTAACTCTATGTCTGATAAAGTAAAGTGTTCAGTTAATTGTTGTCGATAACTTTTTTGTTCTGACTCAGTAAATTCGCGATCAGCTCGCATAACTTCATATAGCAAGGCGGCTGTGGCTAATTCGATATTATTATTTTGTTCAGTTTGAGCATTAAGATCCCACTGACTATTAAACCAATTTTGGATTTGTCTATACATAATAAATTACTCAGAATATGCGGTTTGTAATATCGAGTTAAGCTGTCAAAGTGGCGAATAACATCAACAGCCTACACTCTTTGCATATTACGTGGGTATGAATGGATAATTATCAAGCCGTTATTCTGCTTAACCCAAAGAAAACAGCAATATCTATAGGCAAATAAATTACTCTTCGTACATCAAATAATGGCTTTCATGCATACCTAATGCGGCATAAGTGCGCTGAGCAACAATATTTTCTGTTTCAACATAAAGTCTAAAACCACAGATATTACCCTGCTCCTTAGCTAAGACTTTTACTTCGGCATACAATTGAGCATAAACCCCTTTACGCCTGCAGTGCGGAACAATATAAACACTTTGAATCCACCAAAAAACGGCATTGCGCCAATCGCTCCATTCAGTCGTCACCATCAAACTGCCTACTACTTGATCATCTAATTCAGCCACTAAATAAAAGCCCTTGCTCGGATCAGCAACTAGCGCCCCGACACCTTTAGTCAAGACCTCAGGATCTAAGTGTTTTTTCTCTGTTTCGAAGGCCATATTTTGATTGAAGTCAACTAGGGCGGCGATATCTTTGTCTTTGGCTACACGAATATTTAACTGCATGGGTTTCCTATATTTTAAATACAACATTAACTGTACGGCCAGCATCTGCGTGCTCAACCGACTGACATAACTCTCTTAGCATGGGAAGTCCTCGACCAAATGAGTCATCATGCTCACAAGATTGCTTGAGTATAGAGGGCTCAAAGCCATTACCAGAATCACTTACTTGAATATGTAATGTGCCCTCAAGGGGCACATAGTGCACGACAAGCTTTATAGTGCCATTGGCTAATTTATCTAATTTTTCTTGCCTAATGTTAAAATACTCAAAAAAACCTTCATCGGTATTTTTCAATTGAGAGTTTAATTCTAATATGCCGTGATCAACGGCATTATTGTAAAGCTCACTAATGACAGTAAAAAGCTCTGAATGAATACCATAAAGTCCCAGTTGGTTAGTCAACAAACGAATTAATTCAACGATAGGCTCTTGGGATTTGATCAGGTGGTGATCTAAACAGAGTTCGAATTTAATTGGAAGTTGAGAAGCCCGTGGTACATGCATTATTGGTTGCAATTCTTGGCAAGTATAAATGACTAATGTCACATCATCTTTGCGCGGATTATTGCCTTCGAAAGTCTGTATCTTTGCCAATAAAGACTCAACATTACTAAGAGGCTCAGCCACAAGCCACGATTCGATGCCTGTATCCGTAAGCATTTGACCTTGCTGGTTTATTACTTCCACGGCACCATCACTAAAGCCCACTAACCTATCACCATATTGAGCATTAAATCGTTCAATATCACATTCAAATTCATCCATGTCTAAAATGCCTAAGGCCATATGTTTGGAAGGGAACTTTTTAATTATTTTCCCTTGTTGGTTCTGCAACATCATCTCTGGCATACCGCCATTCCAAACATCGATTTGTTTGCCACTGTGGTTAATTTCGACCAATATAGCGGCAAAAAACATTTCTTCAGGTAACAGTTCCAATAAGGTTGCATTAAGCGTTTCGGTCATCTCCATAACCGACAGGCCCTTACTCGACATAGTATGAAATGCCTTAGCCACGGGTAATGCACCGATGGCAGCCGCCAGTCCGTGTCCGGTAAAATCTCCAATTAAAAAATACAGCCCGCCACTGGGACTAAGGTGAGTTAAAAACATATCACCATTAAAGTCACCGGCTGGCTCTAGTACAAAATCGATAAGGGCATTTAACTCCGGAGCGACCTTTAAAGCATTTGCAAAAATATGTTCTACAATTTTATGCTCACGCTCAATAGTATTGCGGTAAAAGGACAGCTGTTGATTTTGTTCAATAATTTTTTTGCTAAGTAATCGAGTACGTGCATGAGCACGAATTTTTGCCGCTAATATAATTCTATTGAAGGGTTTATTAACAAAGTCATCGCCACCGACTTCTAGACAGCGAGCGAGGGTTTCATCATCTTCTATTGAACTGATAAAAATGATGGGTAGATGAACATCTCCCGCCAAGCGTTTTAATTTAGGAGCCGCTTCAAAGCCATCCATAACGGGCATCACAATGTCGAGCAACACTAAATCAGGTTTTATCCTTTGTGCTAAGGTTAATGCCTCAAAGCCATTTTCAGCTTCATAGCAATCAACATAACCTTGCTGCTCAAGCATATGGACTAATAAAAATCGATTTAAGGTATCGTCGTCGACGACTAAAATGCGCATAACAGTCTTCTAACGTTAAGAAATATCGAATTTTTTATCAAAACGGGCGATCTGTAATATTTTTAAGACTTGCGGGCGACATTTAACAATTTGAAAAGAACGGACTTTATCACTTAAACTGCGATGCATATTAAGCAGCATGCCCAACGCTGAGCTATCCATGTATTCTGTTTTTTGCAGATTAATAATAACCGTGTTTAATTTCTCGGCATCTTCGCTATAAGCAATACGGAAGTCTTGAACTTTACTAAAATCAAACTTTTCTTCGAGGAAAATAGTAAGTTGCTTACCATCATCAGCGAATTCTTTGTCTAAACTCATTGTCTACTCCAACTTATGATACATAACTGCAGGTCGGTATTAAATAACAGTTTAACGACTTTGCCTATAAAGTTTACGGCTTTTTTAATACAATAAAGATGTTTTTCAACAGAGCTCAATTTTTAGGTAGATGGTATGAATAACAATAGCTTGGTTTACAGTACCGATGTTGGCCGCATAAAACCTCAAGTTCAAACAAAGCCCAGTGCTAAGTTGGATGGCATTGTCCGCATAAGACGCGAGACTAAAGGGCGCAACGGAAAAGGCGTCACTACGGTTAGTGGTTTAAATTTGACAGATCTTGAATTTAAAACACTCTGCACTTCACTCAAAAAACAATGCGGTACTGGCGGTTCAGTAAAAGATGGTATTATAGAAATTCAGGGCGACAATAGAGACAAAATTAAAGTTGCACTTGAAAAACTGGGTCATAATGTCAAGTTAGCTGGTGGCTAATTTATTAAAATTAAAGCGGAGTATCGATGAGGCAGTTATCTTTAGCAGATTTAAGTATTATTTTGGTTGAACCATCTGATACGCAAAGAAAAATTATTATAAAAAAATTAGCTGACGAAAATGTATTACATGTGCACGCCTGTGGTAGTACCAAAGAAGCCATAACTGCAATTCGTCACAGCCCACCAGATCTGATTGTTAGCGCGATGTATTTCGAAGATGGGACTGCCCAAGATATATTAAAACCAGTTAAAAATAACCCTGAATTGGCGGATATTCCCTTTATGCTAGTCTCGAGTGAAAGTCGCTCTGAAAAGTTAGAAGAGTTTAAACAAGCTGGGGTCTCCGCCATCTTACCTAAGCCTTTTACTACCGAAAACCTCAGTAAAGCCTTAAACGCCTCCCTCGACTTAATTAACGCCGATGAACTTGAACTTGAGTTATTTGATGTAGAAAAACTTAGAGTATTACTGGTAGACGACAGTAAATTAGCCAGAAACCATATCCGTCGAGTACTTAAAAGCCTTGGCATGCAACAAGTGATGGAAGCCGAAAATGGCGCTGAAGCGCTGACCTTACTTAAAGATCACACATTTGATTTGGTTTTTACTGATTACAATATGCCAGAGATGGACGGTCGCGAGCTTTCTGAATTTATTCGTTTTAACCCAGAAACCGCCCACCTGCCTATTATTATGGTTACCAGCGAATCATCAAATAGTTTGCATATGGCTAATATTAGTCAAACAGGTATCAATGCCTTATGTAATAAACCCTTTGAATTGAAAGAGGTGCGTAAAATGATCGTGACCCTGTTGAGTAATCATTAAAGTCATGCATATTAATATTTAAAACGTAAGGTACAAACATAATTTAATCATTAAAAAAGAGCCAACAATGGCTCTTTTTTAATAGTACTCTCTTTATATTTAGACTTTAAAACGCCCGACTAGAGAATGGGTATGAGCAGCCGTTATGGCCAAACTATCGGCAGCCTGACTCGTGTGTTTAGCCCCCAGCTCTACGTCTGTTGCTAAGTCACTAATGGTGTTCACATTGACTAATACTGAATTGGTGGTTTGATGCTGTTCTTCTGTTGCAGAAGCAACAATTTCAGATAACTCAATGACCTGCTTCAGATTTACTGACAGTTCGTCAAGGGCTGTTGTCACTAAATCAACTAAATGGATGCCACCATCAGCCGCGGCGGTGGCTCGTTCCATGGCGTGTACTGATTTAGTGGCCGAGACATTCATCACTTCCACCAATTTAGAAATTTCCACCGTACTTTGCTGCGAGCGCGTAGCAAGGGTTCTGACTTCGTCTGCTACCACTGAAAAACCTCTACCCGCTTCGCCAGCCCTTGCCGCTTCAATCGCAGCATTTAAGGCTAATAAATTGGTTTGATCAGCAATACTTGTAATGACGTTCAAGAACGAGGTTATTTGATTGACTTCATTTTTAAGGCTACCAATTACCTTACTGGAGTCGTCAATTAAACTGACTAATAATTTAATATTCCCCGCGGCCATATCAGCCCGCTCCATATTCTCATTTAAACTTTTCTGCGCTTGCAAACTTTGCGAATTTGTATGAACGGTAGACTTACTCACCTCTTCAACCGCGACCGTAAGTTGTTTCATGGCTGTCGCCACCAGAAAACTTTGATCGCGCTGCTGGGCGGTTTTAGACAAGCTCGACTTAGTAATGTTACTCAGTTCTTCTGACGCTGAGGCCAGAGAGTCAGCATCACTTTTCAACTGAATAACGATATCTCGTATTTGTTTTATAAAGATATTAAAGCCAACAATGATGCGGTCTATTTCGGGAATATTAACGCTCTTGATTTTGATGGTTAAGTCACCGTCTCCTGACGCTAAGCCATCGCAGGTTTTACCCAACTGATTTAATGGACTCACCAATTTAGCGGCGAGCCACAGAGTAATAAGAATAGCAATAATGAGTAAACCTATGCCGAGTATCAGCGCCGAGTTGACCAAAGAACTCGCCAGTTCTTTGGCCGGTCTGAGCGCTTCATCCACATCGACTTCGGCTACAACAGCGATTACGTGATCACCCATTTTTAGGGAAGAATAAGCAGAAAACACCTCGACCCCGCGATAATCTTTAACTACCTTAAATCCTTTTTCACCTGCCAAGGCTTTTTGCGCAGACAATGATTCAACTGGCTGCACGCCGATTGAGGTGCCTTTTATCTGCACCTCTTTCGCTTCATTTGGGTACTTAACAGCAATAGCATTGATATAGTTGTCTTTATCTTCAATAAAAAATCGGCTTTCGGTTAATAAAAAGCCACTATTGCTGACAAAATAGGTTTCACCTGATTCACCAAAACCTCTCTCACTCCATTTACTCTGGTGAGTAGCCAGACTATTAATCTTGCCCATGGGCATTTGAAAAATCAGCACGGCGATCACCTTATTATTTGCATAAATCGGCGCTGAGACAAAACCTGCAAAAGCGTTGTAAGAGGGTAAATAAGGGGCAATATAACTAAAAGTGACTGTTTCAGGTTTTGCATTTAATGCAGCATCAAACACTTTGCCTATTTCAGTTTTTGCATAAGGCCCTGACTTTAAGCTTGTTGCAAAATCGAGTTCTTTAAAAACACTGTAAACGATATTTCCTGATGCAGCATCAGCAATAAAGATATCGTAATAACCAAACTCGTTTAGAAATTTCTTAAATTCTGGATGAAATTTGTTGTGAGACTTGGCATAAGCAGTATTTTGCTTTAAATCAACCAGTCCGTCTTTCATGCCTAGTTCAAAGGTAGAATTAGCAATAAAGTCAAATTGTAAGGCTAGGCCATTATCACTGACTTGACTCAATGCGCTACTCGCATTTTGCAGATTATCCGAGTTCACTTTTTTATACTGCTTAGTGAAATCAACATCGTAATAGGATTTCAAGCGATTTACTTCGCTACCGCTAATATTGCCTCGTTCTTCAACATAATTATTAAATGCAGGTATAAAGGACTGCGCAGCTTCAATACTTATAGCGCTAAAAGCTTTCGCTCTCACTTGAGATTCTATGGTATGAAAATATTCACTAATGGCTTCAGAGGTTTGTACGTTTTGTGAAAGCAGTCGTTTTTCAACTGCTGCTGTTAAGGAATCAGTTGATTGATTGACGGCTAGATTAACTGAAATAAAACTGAGTAAACCAATAGTAAGCACAACAATCAAAGCTATTGCCCAGATTAAACGCATTTTTAACGACATCATACTTCCTCTAAAATGAACTTTGCTTTAGCTAAAACTCATCCCTAAATTTCACAGCGAGTGTTATACGTTTAATCTAAAATGTTGGCCTACAAAATTAGTCTTTTAATCACTCCATGTGCGGTCGTCATCGGCTTTCAATAATAATTTTTTACTATCGATGAGTGATTGTTTTGAGTAATCACCAAACCAAGAACCAATTTTAAAGAAGCGTTTGATGAATTCGCCCTTATTTTTTGTTTCTACTAAGGTCAAAGCCTGAGCAAACTGTTCGGCAAATTTAGTCAACAAATGCACACTGTCCTTATTATCAAAAATGATATCGGCATAAAGTGCGGGATCTTGAGCAAATAAGCGCCCTACCATGGCTAATTCTAATCGATAAATCGGTGAGCTTAAAGAGACTAATTGTTTTAAATTAGGATTTTCATTGGCCAAATGTGCACCAAAGACAAAACTACAGAAATGGCGCATCACCTGGATAAAGCCCATGGCATCGTCATGCTCTTTGGCATCACTGTACTGCAAAATAGCCCCCCAAATAGTCATTTGTTGCAGGAACCATTGATATTTATCTTCATCACGACCACGACAAACTACCACCACCTGTTTAACCAGACTAGGCACATCAGGGCCAAACATAGGGTGTAGACCCAACACTGGCCCTGAGTGGACCTTAAGCATGGCATCTAAGGGCTTCTGCTTAGTACTGGTGATATCGACTAATAAACAATCAGCAGGCAGATTATCGAGTTTTGCAATAATCTCCGTTGTCATTTGAATCGGTACGGCAACCAGCACTAATCCAGCATCCTTCAGAATTTCGGCACTATTTGCCCAATCCTTTTTCTCCAATATGCTTACGGGGTAGCCGCTGCGGGTAAACATATCAACAAATACACGTCCCAATGCCCCTGCACCACCAACTACAACTATTTTTTTTATATCAGGCTTGGTGCATAAGTAATTTACATTTTGGGTATGATAAGACTCACGCATAATGCGCCGCAGTAAGTCTTCAACCAACATGGGAGAAACACCAAAGGCCTTGGCTTGTTCTCGACGTTTACTGATCAATTCCGCTTCACGCTCTGGCACATAGATAGGCAAACCTACCCGACTTTTATATTGACCTACTTGAGCGGTAATTTTAGCTCTTTGGGCCAACAGCTCAACCATTTGACTGTCAATTTTATCGATCTGTACACGCAGTTCATCCAGGGAGTTGGGAGATTCGGTCATTTCACTTCCTAACTGTTATTTATCATTCATCTTATTTAAGCGCATAGGCAATACAGTAATCAACTTCTCCCTTATGTGATTAATCACATCATCGGTAGATTTCCAATCAATACACCCATCGGTAATCGATACACCATAAGCGAGTTCTTCAGGTTTTTTACCCTCACTGCTTTGAGTACCATGATTCAAATGACTTTCCAGCATAATCCCGATGACGGATTGATTGCCTTCTAATATTTGGTTGACAACATTTTGTGCAACCAAGGGTTGACGGCGAAAATCTTTGCTTGAATTGGCATGACTACAATCAATGACCAATCCTGCACTTAAATTGGCTTTGGCCATCTCGGCTTCACAATCAGCCACACATACCGAATCAAAGTTGGGTTGTTTGCCACCACGTAAAATGATGTGACCGTCAGGATTACCTTGAGTTTGAATAATACTGACTTGTCCATCTCCATTGATACCCATAAAACTATGACCTGAGGCAGCAGACTGCAAGGCATTTATAGCAATACCAAGGCTACCATCGGTGCCATTTTTAAAGCCAACGGGCATGGACAAACCACTGGCCATCTCGCGGTGAGTTTGTGATTCAGAGGTACGTGCGCCAATCGCTGACCAACTAAATAATTCAGCCAAATACTGCGGACTAATAGGATCAAGGGCTTCTGTTGCCACTGGCAATTCCAGCTCTGCTAACCAGATGAGTAGTTCACGGGCTTTACGCAAGCCAGTTTCAATGTCAAAGGTACCATCGATATGCGGATCGTTGATTAAGCCTTTCCATCCAACCGTGGTGCGGGGCTTTTCAAAATAGACTCGCATTACAATGTATAAAGTATCTTTACAGGTTTCATGCAATTCTTTGAGTTTCAGAGCATATTCTTTTGCCGCTTCGATATCATGGATTGAGCACGGCCCACAAATAACTAAAAACCGATGATCACGGCGATGAATGATATTGCTAATCACGCGGCGTGAAGACTGGATAATTTCCAGTGATTGCTGACTAACGGGCAATTCAGCTTTCAAGGCTGAAGGAGTGACTAATACTTTCTCTGAGGTGACATTTATATTGTTTATACTATCGCGTAACATAATTTACTCTTAACTGCGTCATAGCTATGACTGGGAATTATAGATTAGATCTTTTTAAAAAAATTAGGCATTTAAACCCAAATCGATTGTACATTTTTATTTACAAAACCAAAAAATCTATATTCATAAATTGGGTTGACTTTTTAGCAGGATAGAATTTTGTATGCAAGTGATTATTGATTTATCAGTCAAAAAAGGGCCATTACGGTCAATAACTGTGCGATTCCAATACTATCTTTGAACTAATGTTAAAAGCTCAGTAAGTCTTGTAGTATAACCCGATTGCTATCAATTTACCCTTGCTGGCTTTGAATTAGCAGGGTTTGGATTTATTGGTTTCATGCGCATTAGTGATATTGATTAAGTGAACTTTAGCGTAAGTAGGCTTTTAATCGTTGAAAATTATCTTCTATTTGTTGTGATTTTTGTTTATCGCCGCCTTTATCAGGATGATGTAAATGCTGGTATTTATGGTAGGCCGTTTTGACTTGACGAAAGTCACTATCTACAGCGATCTCAAAGTAAGCATAGGCCGCTTTAATACTCTCCCTATCAGGCATAGATTGCTGACCTTGCATGGCTTTCCAAAAGCTTTGCAAGAGCTTTTCAACATCACCTTCTGTTGTGTCGCTAAAGTTATTCCAATCTAAATAATACCCTTGCAACTTATCTGGTTCTGTCATACCAGGCTTATTGTTGTGATAGGGCCATAATCTAATATTTGATGGATGGATCCTGATATCCGAAACTTGTTCACTCAAGTAAGCAGCTCGCAGTTGATATAAACTGTGAAACAATACAAAGTGGCTTTGAAACATGAGTAAAGGTTCGGATAAACAATTTTTATCGAAAATTTGATAGGGTCTTGCTTGTAATAATTTGAATAGCTCGTATTCACTTTTCCCCTCTGGATATTGCTTTAAAATAAGGCTTAAGGCATTTTCTAATTCAAGATGGCGCAAACTTGACTCCTATTTTGACAGTTAAAGCAGCTAAAGATCACCATAAGGTGGCAATCAATTGTCAAATAATAGAATGACTTAAGCGGTAAAGGAAGCATATTGCTTATCGGGGTATTTGGATTCAATCGCACATAACCTTTGCTTGTAGCTGTGCGCCATTTAGTCTTTCTTCTTCACCTTTGTTTAATACAAACATGACACTCGTTCTGCTTTTTATACTTCCCGTAATAACTTTGCTGGCACCCCAGCCACTAAAGTGTTGGCCGCGACATTTTTATTGACCACCGCCCCAGCGGCAACCACCGCATTATCACCAATACTCACACCATCCAATATTTTTACCCCGGCTCCAATCCACACATTATTGCCTATGGTAATTGGCCGCGCGATTTCAATACCTTTTCTGCGCTCATCGGCATTAAGCGGATGGCTTGCAGTTGAAATAATCACGCCAGGGGCCAGCATGACATCATTACCAATAGTCACTAAGGCCGCATCGAGAATAACTAAACCGTGATTCGCATAAAAATTGCTGCCTACGTTAATATTATAGCCATAGTCGCAATAAAAATGCGGCTCTATCCACGCGCTTCCCACGCTGCCAAATAGCTCTTTGATAATACGCCGACTTCCTTTGCGATCATCGATGTCATGCTGATTAAATAACTGGCATAACTTCTTCGCTTTCGCTCGCTCTTGTTGCAACTGTTTATTACTTGGAAAGTACCCGAGGCCTTGCAACATCTTCTGTTGTTCAGTCAGTTCAATATTAGTCATGCTTGAGGTCTGCCATCATCGCTAAGGCCAAGGCTTCAGCCACTCTAATACCATCTATGCCTGCTGACCAAATTCCACCAGCATAACCCGCCCCCTCTCCCGCGGGATACAAACCTGTGGTATTGACACTTTGATAGTCATCTCCACGTTTAATACAAATAGGCGATGATGTACGAGTTTCAACGCCGGTTAATAAACCATCTTTTTTAGCAAAGCCCTTAATTTGACGATCAAAGGCGGGTATCGCTTCGCGGATCGCCTGAATAACAAAATCAGGCACCACTTTGCTGAGATCGGTTAGGGTAATACCAGGGGTATAGGAAGGTTTCACATCACCTAATTCGCTACTGACCTTACCCGCTAAAAAGTCTCCAATAAGTTGTGCCGGCGCATGATAGTTTTCACCGCCAACTTTATAAGCCAGCTCTTCTAAACTGCGCTGCAAGGCGATACCTGCTAAAGGATGTCCTGGATAATCCACCTCTGGCGTAATACCCACCACAATGGCGCTATTAGCATTGCGCTCATGCCGTGAATACTGACTCATACCATTGGTTACCACTTTGCCTTCTTCTGAGGCTGCCGCCACCACTGTTCCGCCCGGGCACATACAAAAACTATAAACCGTACGACCATTTTTACAGTGGTGCACTAACTTATAGTCGGCTGCACCTAAAATAGGATTGCCTGCATTGTCACCAAAACGGCAAGCATCAATCATAGATTGTTCGTGTTCAATTCTAAAACCAACAGAAAACGGCTTAGCCTCAATATACACACCCTGTTCATACAGGGCTTCAAAAGTATCTCTAGCACTGTGACCAATAGCTAATACTACATATTGACTGGCTAAGTACTCTCCCGTTGATAGATGTAAACCTTGTAACTGGCCATTATCTATCTCTAGTTTTTCAACCCGAGTACTAAAGCGCATTTCACCACCGAGGGCGATAATTTGCGCACGCATTTTCTCCACCATATTGACCAATTTGAAGGTACCAATATGCGGTTTACTGACATACATGATTTCTTCTGGGGCACCGGCCGCAACAAACTCATGCAGTACTTTGCGCCCATAGTGTTTTCGGTCTTTTACTTGGCTGTATAATTTTCCATCTGAAAATGTGCCCGCTCCACCTTCCCCAAATTGCACATTAGATTCTGGATTTAGAGCCTGTTTACGCCAAAATCCAAAGGTATCTTTTGTGCGTTCGCGGACCGCTTTGCCTCTTTCTAATACAATAGGTTTAAAGCCCATTTGCGCTAATATTAACGCAGCAAACAAACCACAAGGCCCCAATCCTACTACTACAGGTCTGGCGCTTAATGTTGCGGGGGCGTGGGTCACAAACTTGTAGCTCATGTCGGGCGTGATGCGAACATGTTGATCCTTGGCAAATTTTTGCAACAATTCGTCTTGCTGCTTCACTTCAATGTCAAAGGTATAGATTAATTGAATGTCTTTTTTATTACGTGCATCGTAAGCGCGCTTAAAGACTTCAAACGACAGCAATTGCGCCTTACTTATTTTTAATTTATCTAAAATAGCCTGTTCAAGCGCGGCTTGAGCATGATCTAAAGGCAATTTAATTTCGGTAAGACGTAACATAATAAAATCCAGTATCAATTTGAACGACCAGACAGGTCATCTGTCAGGGCGGCGTATTTTAAGTTACTTAGCCCATATAAGGTAGGTAAATCAGCGTTAATTAGGGTATTTAATCGCCTAAGCAGCTTGTTTTTTTGCCTTGCTACTTTATGATCAAGCTACCTTAATCCTTCTCACTTTATGTAAATTATGACCTTCGTAGTAACTGATAGCTGTATAAAATGTAAATACACCGATTGTGTAGCCGTATGCCCGGTGGATGCGTTTTTTGAAGGTGAGAACTTTTTAGTCATTGATCCAGATATATGTATTGATTGTGCCCTGTGTGTGCCTGAATGCCCGGTTGATGCAATAGAGCAAGACACTCAATTAAGTAGTGAGCAACAGGTTTTTTTGCAGATAAATGCCGAACTTGCCAAAGTATGGCCCAACATTATTGAAATTAAAGCGGCACCAGAAGACGCTGATGAATGGAATGGTGTGGCAAACAAACTGCCCTTGTTACAACGCTAATATTAACAATCTTCTACTAAGCGGCAAATGAACTCAGCGCCATCAAATTAGTGAATAATTGGTGTGGCCAAGAGGCTCAGCAAAGTCACACATGCAATGTTAAAGGCTATAAAACAAAAACCCGCTGTTAGGCGGGTTTTTTTATAAGTTAACGGTAACGCAAAATTTATATTAGTTAAGCTTTTCTTTGATACGTGCAGAACGACCTGAGCGGTCACGCAAGTAATAAAGTTTAGCACGACGAACATCACCACGACGTTTCACTTCAATAGAACTGATTGCCGGGCTGTGTGTTTGGAAAATACGCTCAACACCTTCGCCGTCAGAAATCTTACGAACTGTAAAAGCAGAGTGTAGGCCACGGTTACGTTTAGCGATTACAACGCCTTCGTAAGCCTGAAGACGCTCTTTTTCGCCTTCTTTAACGCGTACTTGCACAACTACCGTGTCACCGGCGCCAAACGCAGGAACATCAGTTTTAAGCTGTGCTTGTTCAATTTTTTTGATGATATCTTGATTTACTTTACTCATCATATCCTCTCATTCTAGATTAACTGTCGTTTTGCTGCAGAACTTGCCGCTGGTATTCAGCTAACAAACGTTGCTGCTCCTCAGTCAGAGCTAGATCGTTTAATAATTCAGGGCGTCGTTGCCAGGTTCTACCTAACGACTGTTGTAAACGCCACTGCCTGATTTTGTCGTGATCACCACTTAACAACACCTTAGGAACTAGCTTGCCATCCAAGTCTTCGGGACGGGTGTAATGGGGACAATCGAGCAAACCGTCGCTAAACGAATCTTGCTGTGCCGATTGTTCATGTCCAAGTACACCTGGCACCAATCTCGAAATCGCATCCATTAAGATCATTGCCGGTAATTCGCCGCCACTTAACACGTAATCACCAATAGACCATTCCTCGTCAACTTGGCTTTGTATTACCCGTTCGTCAACACCTTCGTATCGACCAGCAACTAGTATCAAACTCACATTTTCAGCAAGCTCTCTTACCCCGGCTTGATCCAGCTTTTTCCCTTGGGGAGAAAGGTAAATCACTTTCGTTTGTTCTCCTGCAGCTTTTTTTGCTGCAAGAATTGCATCTTTTAGAGGCTGAACCATCATCAACATACCAGGACCACCACCGTAGGGGCGGTCATCTACAGTCCGGTGTTTATCGTGTGTAAAATCGCGAGGATTAAAACACTCCACTAGCACCTTGCCGTTTTTGACGGCGCGTCCTGTCACACCTTGTTGGGTAAACATCTGCAACATTTCTGGAAACAGAGTAACTACACCAAACCTACGTTGTACATCCTGTGACGGTAACTGCATTAAAATGCAGGATCCCAATCTACTGTAATAGTTTTCGCCTCACGGTCTACTTGCTTGACAACTTGGTCAAGTAAGTAAGGAACCATGCGTTCTTTTTGACCAAAAGCATCATTCAAATTAGCTTTAATTAACATTACGTCATTAGCGCCTGTTTCAAACAATTCTTTCACTACACCCAAGCTATAACCTTTTTCAGTTACTACTTGCATGCCGACTAACTCACGCCAATAAAAATCGTCGCCTGCCAATTGAGGTAGCTGTTGTGCTTTAATTGAAATGTCGAGATTTTTGATACTTTCAGCATCATCTCTGGTCTCAACCCCAACCAACTTGGCCACTAAACCTTTATTGTGGGTTCGCCATTGGTCAACAACGTATTCCTTATTCTCTTGACCTAAGAGCCAAGGTGTATAAGTAAACACGCCGTCTTGTTCATGGGTAAAAGTGGTAATTTTGACCCAACCTTTGACACCGTAAGGTGCGCCGATTGTGCCAACTACCAATGTGTCAGACGAGTGACTCATTTAACCCTCTATATTGTTTAGCAACAGCAATTAAGCTGCTACTTTTTGAGCGTCTTTTACCAAGCGAGATACGCGCTCAGATAAGCTTGCGCCTACCCCAACCCAGTACTCAACACGGCCAAGGTCTAAGCGTAAACGCTCTTCAGAACCTTGTGCAGTAGGATTGAAAAAACCTACTTTTTCAATAAAACGACCATCGCGTGAACGACGACTGTCTGCCACTACCACTTGATAAAATGGACTCTTTTTTGCACCACCACGCTGTAAACGAATAGTAACCATATTTGCCTCAAACTCGTTGTAGCGTTAACGTTAACTTAATTACCTTTTAGCAAGCTATTATTACCTGATAAAAGGACGCCGTATTGTACGGATTTCAACCCCCAATGCAAGTATTTATAACAATTGACGGCCAGTCAGACAGGAAATGAAATTAAAAGTCAAAAAGCTTGGATTATGTTGCATAAAAAGTCACTAAGATCCTACTGCTCGGAACAGAACGCAGAAGCGTAATTAATGATGCTCAGTTGCGCCCATGGGGATGTATTGCACCTTAATAGCATTTGTCCTGTGAACCGTAAGATGAAATATTTTGTTGCTTCCAAAAAGTGCTGTTCAGCGACCCTTGTACAACATGCTTGGGCTAAAAAGCTGGGGTTATACCACTTTAGCTCTAATAAGGAACAGTTTGACAGTCAACAGCATTTAAGCGGCAAAACTCAACAATAGGAAATTTGGCAAATATGGTCTTCTACGCACCTTACTTTTAAACGCGGTTTTTCCATGCGGTCATGGAGATAATTCAAATTTTTGACCACAAAAAGCGTCTTTTGCAGTTACCTTGAAAACCTCGCGATTACCTCTTGTGATATGATAGCCTGCTGGTCGGCAATTTTCTTCTAGCATAACACGGCCTCAATAGCTCGCGACCAAGAAAGCCCCACAACTTTTTTAACTCTTAGTTGATGATGCTATGGATCAGTGAGAAAAATGGCTCTGAGTCAACGTCGTTATTGAAAATAATTCGGCCTGAATATTTAGTACAGAGCACATCCGTAATCAGTAACAAGGTTATTAATTATAACGAGAAAAACGAGGTGGAGTGTTTACAATTATTTGTTCAAGTACGCTAAAACTTAACCAAGCCAATATTCGCTGGTCACCACTGAAGAGGATTAAATATTAGAAGGGGTAACACATTAGGAACAAGCGCTTTATGACCATGGTAAGAAAAAACTCTGCAAGGGTATCAAAGGAAGCTAATAATATTCCCTGTGATCCTGAGCACTGCATTCAGGTGAGAGGGGCACGGGTCCACAACTTGAAAAATATTGATGTTGATCTGCCTCGCAACGCACTTGTGGTTTTTACAGGTATATCTGGTTCGGGAAAGTCGTCCCTTGCCTTTGGGACATTGTTTGCAGAATCACAACGTCGTTACCTCGATTCAGTGTCGCCTTATGCCCGTCGATTGATTGACCAAGTCGATGAGCCTGACGTTGATTCAATAGACGGCCTGCCCCCAGCAGTCGCTCTGCAACAACAGCGAGGCACACCGTCCGTTCGCTCATCTGTCGGCAGTGTCACGACGATCTCCAATGCCCTGCGCATGCTCTATTCTCGTGCTGGCCAATATCCCCCTGGTCAAAATATACTCTACGCGGATGCCTTTTCACCCAACACACCACAAGGTGCATGTTCTCGATGTCATGGTATTGGTCGAGTGTTTGAAGTGACTGAAAAGTTACTCGTACCCGACGATACGAAAACAATTAGAGAGCGGGCCATCGCGGCGTGGCCACCCGCTTGGCAGGGCCAAAATCTTAGCCGCATACTTGTTTCCTTAGGGTACGATATTGACAAACCGTGGAAGAATCTGCCGAAAGAAACGCGCGATTGGATACTGTTTACCGATGAGACGCCTAGTGTCCCGGTTTATCCAGAATACAATTTTGCACAAATTAGCGAGGCAATCAAAAATGGTGAAGAGCCCAATTACATGGGAACGTTTGCGAGCGCCAGACGCTTCATTCTGCAATCTTTTACCACGACGCAAAGTCTGAGGACCAAAAAACGTGTTTCCCAGTTCATGGAAATTTCCCTGTGCCCAGATTGCAATGGCAAAAAACTAAAACGAGAATCGCTTTCGGTGAAATTTGCCGATCTCGATATTGGTGAGTTGTCGCAGTTAACCCTAACCGAGCTTGCTCGATTGCTGAGGAATGCTGCCAATGTGGATGCCTCAGACAGCGAGCGGCATCCAGAAAAAGCCATCGTCGCCCAACGGATTACCCGTGACATTCTTGCCCGTGTTGAAGCACTCACGAGACTGGGATTGGGATACTTATCGCTCGAACGCAGCACACCAACTTTATCCCCGGGCGAGTTGCAACGTTTGCGACTGGCCACACAGATCCGCTCACAACTATTCGGCGTGGTCTATGTTCTCGACGAACCGTCGGCAGGATTGCATCCAGCCGATACCCAAGCATTACTGGGGGCGCTGGACGAACTCATATTAGCGGGTAATTCATTATTTGTCGTTGAGCATGATGTTAGCGTCATTCAGCATGCCGACTGGATCGTAGACGTTGGGCCGGACGCAGGTGTTCATGGTGGTGAAGTGATATACAGTGGTCCAATAGACGGTTTGCGCAACATTACTCAGTCACATACCCGTCGATTTATTTTCACTCCCGATGCAGCGGTGAAACCCATACCAAGGCAGCCGACCGCTTGGCTCAAGGTGCAGGGGATTGAACGGAACAATCTGCAAGGGCTCAATGTTGCGTTTCCGCTGGGCGTGATGACAACTGTTACCGGTGTATCAGGTTCGGGCAAGTCAAGCCTTGTGAGTCAGGCACTGGTGGAACTCGTTTATGAATCACTAGGGCAGAAGAAGACGGTGGAAGCCCCAAATAGCGAAGTCGAGTTATTGGAACGGGAGCTGGATACGTCGACAGGCGGACGGATTGTTGACGGTATGGAGCAAGTACGACGACTGGTGACAGTTGACCAGAAGGCAATTGGGCGTACACCGCGTTCAAATCTTGCCACTTACACCAGTCTATTTGATCATGTACGCAAATTGTTCGCGTCGACTCGAAAATCGAAAGCACGGCGTTATGATGCAGGTCGCTTTTCGTTTAACGTTGCAAAAGGCCGCTGTTCAAATTGTGAAGGAGTCGGTTTTGTTAGCGTAGAGTTACTGTTTCTTCCCAGCGTATATTCTCCTTGCTCAGTGTGTCGAGGTCAGCGTTACAACGACAAGACCCTTGAGATCACCTATCAAGATAAAAATATCGCTGAAGTCCTCGACTTAACCGTTGAATCTGCACACGTTTTTTTTGCAAATGAGCCTGCAATATCAAGGGCATTAGGCGCGTTGCTGCAAGTTGGACTCGGCTACCTGCGACTCGGACAACCTGCAACAGAACTGTCAGGCGGCGAAGCCCAACGGATAAAACTCGCAACCGAACTACAGCGCACCCAACGGGGCGATACGCTGTATGTTCTAGATGAACCAACAAACGGTTTGCACCCAGCTGACGTATCGATGTTGATGGCGCAATTAAATGGACTCGTTGATGCAGGCAACACCGTCATCATGGTGGAACACGATATGCAAGTTGCTAGCAGTAGCGATTGGGTTATCGACATCGGCCCAGGGGCTGGTGATGAAGGCGGACTCGTTGTTGCCCAAGGTCCACCCGCGAAAGTAGCACAATCGACGACTAGCCGGACCGCTCCCTTCTTGTTGTTGCAGAGCTAATCGTGTCAAGGTTCAATATCAACTTAGTATTTGCCAAGCCCCCATCATAATTTGGCTAAACATTAAGGCGAACAAGGCTTTGATTAGGAAATAAATCAAAGCCTTGCTGTCAAACCCCAGCCACCTAGTCGTCACATTTGTGGGACGGACGGATTAAATCCCAAACCTTATTAGATGAAGCAGCTTCGAATTCTCTGCCTCATAAACAACTTAATCTGGTCCATTTACATCCTAAAAAATCGATATTGAATGTTTGGCCTAAACTAAAAATTGTATTTTGGGTGGCTTGTTCAATCTACGTGGTTTGCATAAAAGATAAAATTGCTGTTTCGCCCCCCTACAAGCAATAAAGGCTGCGCCAAATTGAGAGGTAAACAGCCGTTTTCAGACTAATGAAAGGGGCTTATTCAAATATTTTTGAGTATGACTATTCATTGTTACTTGAATTTAAAACTGCCGATATGCCTTCCTATTTCTGTTGCAAAGGCTCACAAAACCTTCGTTTTGCATCGTCAGTTATTTTTTATTGGAGTTTACACTTTAATTAGAGCCTAACAATTTTCACTACCTTTATAGTTAGCCCATTTAGTCTTGTGGCCTGCACTCTTTAATAATGACACCTTTTACTTCAGTAGCTTTAATCTCAAATGCGACTCAAATAGTCCACACTAATGGCCTGTGTCAAAAACGATTATATCTGGCTTATTAGCCAAAACTAGCTAAATACCCCTAAAGCTACCCCACCTTATACCTCATTATATAATGACCATTTTAGTGACTTACTTTAAGCGAATTAATATAGGTAATACATTTCATATTTGTATCTACATGTTCCAATGCTATAGTTTTTTTGTAAACTATTTGTAAAACAATAATAAAGAAAAACAAATATGAGATTAACTTCACATATGACAAGCAAATTCTAAATAATAGGTAGTAATAGATTAAATTATTGCTTTTATAAAAATGTGCAAACTCTTTATTTACTATGTTAACCGCAAGAAGTTCACACAAGCAGGTACGTTGGAACAAACGAATACCATTGGTTGACTTTCATCTGATTAAAACGTTTTTAGATTGGAATGGGGTTCAATTCGCCAACAGGTAAATATTTAACATGGACAAGTTGCAGGTATATAGGTTTTTATTTAGTTATAGCCAAGAGGGTAATACACATGTCTAAAAAAAGTGGCGGATTTTTTTCTTTCTTAATGAAAGACAAAATCATTGCTAAACCGGGATTTAATCGCTGGCTTGTCCCACCAGCATCCATTGCAATCCACTTATGTATCGGTTCGGTATATGCTTGGAGTATCTTTAATCCGGCATTAATTAGAGAATTAGGTGTTGTCACCGGCTCTGCAGGTGACTGGACATTAAGTAGTGTAGTTTGGATCTTTTCAGTAGCCATCGTTTTCCTTGGTCTGTCTGCGGCAATAGCCGGCAAATGGCTTGAAAAAGTTGGCCCACGTTGTGTTGGTGTCACTGCAGCCTTTCTGTGGGGTGGTGGTTTTATTATCGGAAGTATCGGTATCACGACTCACCAATTATGGTTAGTCTATTTAGGTTACGGAGCCCTTGGCGGCTGTGGACTGGGGTTAGGCTATGTGTCGCCCGTTTCTACCTTACTACGATGGTTCCCTGATAAACGTGGTATGGCCACAGGCATGGCAATTATGGGTTTTGGTGGTGGTGCTATGATAGGCGCGCCTCTGATTGCATTTTTACTTAAAGTTTATTCTGTTGCTCCAACGTATTTGGGTGTAGAAGGTTCGGTTCAATTGATTACTGAAGCAGGCAAACGTTTTGCAGAAACTGCTGCTGGTAATGTAGAAGTCGTTGTCGCCACTGCTAGCGAAGCTGCTAAAATGGCTTTCCCAGGAGATGCAGGTGTTTATGTAGTGGGCACTGGTAATACGGGTGCTGCAGGTACATTTCTAACTCTGGGTATTGGGTATTTCATTGTTATGATCATTGCATCTTTCTCGTATCGTGTGCCTGCTGCGGATTGGAAACCAGAAGGTTGGACACCGCCTGCTAAAGATGAGTCAGCCAAAAGTATGATCAGTCACCACGATGTTCATATTGATCAAGCGATTAAAACGCCTCAGTTTTGGAAGCTATGGATAGTGTTATGCTTCAACGTTACCGCTGGTATCGGCGTAATTGGTGTGGCTAAAACCATGATGGTTGACATATTTGGTTCAACTCTACCCACTGTTGCTACCGCAACTTTCGCTGGTACTTATGTGCTAATGATTTCAGTGTTTAATATGTGTGGTCGTTTCTTTTGGGCCTCTATCTCAGACTTTATTGGCAGAAAAAATACCTACCACTGTTTCTTCGTATTAGGCACATTGTTGTATTTATCTATTCCTTATGCAGCGTCTCAAGTAAGTGCTGATCCGTCGGTCATGTGGTTAGTCATGTTCTATGGTGCAACCATGATTATTTTCACAATGTATGGCGGTGGTTTTGCAACCATACCCGCTTACTTAGCTGATATTTTTGGAACACTGCATGTAGGTGGGATACACGGTCGCCTGTTAACCGCATGGGCAACCGCTGGGGTTTTAGGGCCATTTGCCATCACTTATTTAAGAAATTTGTCACTCAATGATGCCATTAGTGATTTGGTTACAAAGATTGACCCCGCAGTATTTCAGGCTAAGTTCGGCTCCGCAGTCAGTCAGCTCAATGAGTTGGTGGCCGCTAAAACGGTAACAGTAAGCAAATTAATGGAATTAGTCCCTGCTGGAACCGTTGATCCAACACCAAGCTTATACAATACAACTATGTATGCTATGGCTGCTTTGTTGGTTATCGCGTTCTTCGCTAACCTTACAGTTCGCCCTGTTGATGCAAAACATCACGTACAAAATACCCATCCAGAAACTTAATTACATGTCGCCCTTAGTTGGGCGAATAACACACAAACTAAAAGCCACTTTAATATAATTAAAGTGGCTTTTTTTATTCAAATAGCAGAAACAATGAAACGCCGGCAGACAAGCATTCAAACTAAGATGGGGACCAGTGAATCATCACAAACCTGGCGACGGCACATTTGTAAAATTATAGCTAAATTTAAAAACAATTGTGGTCTACTTACCAAGGTAAAATCTCTTCCAAATCAATAATATCACCACAACAAACCGGATGATAACCAGGCAACTTTAGCACCGCTTGTTGAAATTTTTCAGTTTTTATTTCAGCAATTAACTGTTGCACAGCAAATTTTTTCACTGATTTACGATGGCAAACTAATACATAATTTTCTGTGGTTAGTGGTATAAAATGTAAGCCAAATTTTTGGGCCGCCGTTTCAACACCAATGCCCGCATCGGCCATATTCGATGCAATGTAAGCCGCAATAGCGGAGTGAGTGTATTCCACATCGTCAAAGCCTGCTATTTGTTGAGTATCTACCGATGCTCTTCTAAATATTTCTTCGATTAGTAAGCGAGTACCGGAATCAGCTTGACGATTAATAAATTTTATATCATCGCGCAGCAAATCTTGTATATTTTTAATACCTTTGGGATTCCCTTTTTTCAACATTAGACCCTGTTGGCGCGTCACAAACCGAATGACCTTATAGGTATTAGGCTTAAAATATTTATTGTGCATATCAATCAGTGACTGATTAACGATATCAGTGGGCAAATGAAATGCAGCAATGTCACACTCCCCTTTTGAAAGCGCATGTAAAGACTCTTGGGTGCTTTTGTATTGCAAATTTAATTTAAATTTATTGGTGAATTCAGGTAATAAGGCCACCGCATAACCATGGCTAGCCGCGATTTTTAACAATGGCTCTTTGAAGCTTATATTCTTTTTTATCTCCAAATTTAACTCAGATGCCAGACTAATGAGTTGCGGTTCAAAACGGGCGTTCACCAACTGCTCTGCCCACAACAACTTTTCACCTAAGGGAGTTAATTTTGCGCCCTTGCCTTTATGCAATTCCACTAGGTCAGAGCCAAAAAAATCTGTCCATTTTTTTAACATATTCCATACGTGACGATAGGATATTTCTAACTTTTCGGCCGCTTTAGTGAGTTTCCCTGACTCGTGGATTGAGTTAAGTAAACCGAAAATACGAGGATCAACGTTTTCCCCCTGATCATCATAAAACTGCCACGCTGCCTTGATGTATATTCTCTTTGCTAACACAACCTTATTTTGCATGACCCTAGTGCACCTATTTATTTAAATTTTTATCGTAAATTATTTACATAGCTATAAAAAAGTAACTAGTTAAATTTTATAAACAATTCCCCGCCGCCTCAAAAAAGACTAACACCTAAACAATCACATCCTATATTTGATCTCTTTTGAGCGCGCATACAATCTTAGCTAAACTAAGATTAATAGCCCCAAAACATAAGAAAAACATTTCATATTCTTAAACTTCAGCAAGAATGTTACACTTTTATAACATTATATCTATTGTAAAAAACTAATAAGAAATAGCATATTACATATGCAATTAATTTCATATTATAAAGTTAAGTCAGTCACCTAGGAGACATCATGCACTTAGATTTTTCTTCCGATTTATCAAATGTGGTCAATATTATTGATACATTAAAACATAAAGAAGGTGCGTTACTGCCTATATTGCATAAGATTCAACGAGAAATTGGTTATATCCCATTGAAAACAATAGATATAATAGCGAAGAAACTGCAGCAGACCCCAGCTGAAATCCATGGTGTGATCAGTTTCTATCACCAGTTTAGAACCTCTCCTCCTGGTCGACATAAAATTCAAATTTGCCGCTCTGAAGCATGCCAATCTCGTGGCAGTAGAGAGCTTGAGCAACACGCAAAAAATGTTCTTGGCATTGACTATCACGGTACAACTCCAGACAACACTTTCAGTCTTGATAATGTTTATTGCTTAGGTAACTGCGCGACCGGTCCTAATGTCAGGATCAATGACGAGCTCTTTGGTCGGGTAAGCAATGATAAATTTGAGCGTATTCTTGCCACCTTTAACACCGCAAGTGAAGGGATCTAATAATGAGCTTTAAAATTTTTGTACCCAGAGAAAGTACCGCATTATCATTGGGCGCCCATGGTGTTGCCGACGCTATAACAAGCTATGCGAGCCACCATAAAATCGATTTCGAGCTAATAAGAAACGGCTCTCGTGGTTTATTTTGGCTAGAACCCTTAGTAGAAGTTGAAACTGCGCAAGGCAGGTTTGCCTATGGACCAGTAGAAGAGTCTGATGTTGAAGGCTTGATGCAAGACATAGTAACTAACTTACTGAATGGTAAAGCACAAGCCCACAAATTAGCACTAGGTATTACCGACGAACTGGCTTATTTGAAAAAGCAAACCCGTTTAACTTTCTCCCGCGCGGGTATTACCGACCCATTGTCTTTGGAAAATTATATTGCAATGGACGGCTTTACTGGTTTGCACAAAGCGCTCGCTTGTACCAGCCAGGAAATTGTAACTGCTGTTGTAGATTCAGGTCTAAGAGGACGTGGTGGTGCAGCGTTTCCTACTGGCATAAAATGGCAAACCGTGCACGATGCACCTTCTACCAAAAAGTACATTGTATGTAATGCTGACGAAGGAGATTCAGGTACATTTGCTGATAAATTAGTGATGGAATGTGACCCTTTTATGCTGATTGAGGGCATGATTATCTCAGCCTTGGCCGTGGGCGCCGATCAGGGTTATATATACCTTAGATCAGAATACCCAGTTGCTGATGCAATATTACAAGAGGCTATTATCATTGCCACAAGAGCAGGCTACCTTGGTGATAATGTTTGCGGCAGCGGTAAAAAATTCCATCTCGAAGTCAGGTTAGGTGCGGAAGCCTATATTTGCGGCGAAGAAACCTCCCTCTTAGAATCATTAGAAGGCAAACGTGGCGTGGTTCGTTTTAAGCCGCCGTTACCTGCTATAGAAGGTTTGTTTGGTAAACCAACCGTGGTAAACAATGTGCTATCGTTGTCTGCGATACCTTATATCCTTAGTAAAGGTGGACAGGCCTATCAACAATATGGCGCCAATCGCTCGCGCGGAACTCTCCCCTTTCAATTGGCTGGAAACGTCAAACAAGGCGGACTCATCGAATTGCCCTTTGGTTCAAGTTTACAAGACTTATTAGATGATTTTTCCGGCGGAACTCAAAGTGGTCGGCCTATAAAGGCAATTCAGGTCGGTGGTCCCTTAGGCGCTTATTTACCACCGTCTAAATTCAAACTATCGTTAGACTATGAAGAATTTACCAAAGCATCAGCCGTCCTTGGCCATGGTGGTATCGTTATTTTTGATGATACGGTTGATATGCTTGAGCAAGCACGTTTTTCAATGGAGTTTTGTGTAGACGAGTCATGTGGTAAGTGCACACCATGCAGAATCGGCTCAACCCGAGGCGTCGAAGTAATTGATCGTATCAAAAATGACGATGAGCGCGCCGCAAACATGATTTTGCTGACGGATTTATGTGAAACTATGGTCAATGGTTCGTTGTGTGCCATGGGCAGTATGACCCCCATTCCAGTTACCAGTGCCTATAAAGATTTTCCAGAAGACTTCCATCTACCCGCAAACCACAAAGTTTCACAGGAGACTAACCATGGTTAATTATTTCAACCCAGCAACTGATACAGTCCCACATCTGCCAAAGTTTGATGTGAATAAAGACTATGGTACCCCCGCGAGTAAATCGACTGAAACGGTCAGCATTCAAATTGATGGCGTAACACTTACGGTAGCCGAGGGCACGTCTGTAATGCGCGCAGCAGCGATGGCTGACATTAATATTCCCAAATTATGCGCCAGCGATAATTTAGAGGCCTTCGGCTCTTGTCGTTTGTGCGCCGTGCAGATTCAAGGAATGCGGGGTTATCCAGCTTCATGTACAACGCCTGTTAAAGAAGGCATGGTGGTGACCACGCAAAATGATGACATTGCTAAATTACGTCGCAATATCATGGAGCTTTACATATCCGATCACCCACTAGATTGCTTAACCTGTTCAAGTAATGGTGATTGTGAATTACAAGATATGGCCGGCGCGGTTGGTCTGCGTGAAGTGCGTTACGGTTTTGATGGCGATAACCATCTTGATGCTAAAATTGATGACTCTAACCCCTACTTCACCTTCGAACCGAGTAAATGCATAACCTGTTCTCGTTGTGTTAGAGCTTGTGAAGAAGTACAAGGTACTTTTGCTTTAACCATTGAAGGTCGTGGGTTTAAGTCTAAGGTCAGTGCCGGCACCAGCGAAGAAAACTTTTTATCATCTGATTGTGTTTCTTGTGGCGCTTGTGTGCAAGCCTGCCCTACCGCAACCCTGATGGAAAAGTCAGTGATTGAAAAAGGACAACCAGAACATAGCATTATTACTACTTGCGCCTATTGCGGTGTTGGCTGTTCATTTAAAGCTGAAATGAAAGGTGAAGAAGTAATACGGATGGTGCCTTACAAAGGCGGTAAAGCGAACCAAGGCCACTCTTGTGTTAAGGGTCGTTTTGCCTTTGGGTATGCTACTCACAAAGACCGCGTTAAAGAGCCCATGATCCGCGATACTATTGATCAGCCATGGCGCACAGTCAGCTGGGAAGAAGCCTTGGCCTTTGCCGCTAATAAAATTAAAGGCATTCAGAGCAAATATGGTCGTGAAAGTGTCGGCGGGATCACGTCATCTCGTTGTACCAATGAAGAAACCTACTTGGTACAAAAACTGATCCGTGCTGCTTTTGGTAATAATAATACCGACACCTGTGCCCGAGTGTGTCACTCACCCACAGGATACGGTTTAAAAGCCACCATTGGTGAGTCGGCTGGAACTCAGACCTTTGAATCTGTTATGCAGTCTGATGTGGTCATGGTTATTGGCGCCAACCCAACTGATGCCCACCCAGTGTTTGCTTCCCTGTTGCGTAAGCGTTTACGCCAAGGCGCAGAATTAATCGTGGTCGATCCTAGAACCATCGATTTACTTAATACTGCTCATCTCAATGCTAATCATCACCTTGCATTACGTCCAGGAACTAATGTTGCAATGATCAATGCCATTGCTCATGTAGTTATCAGTGAAGGTTTGGAAGACAAAAACTTTATTGAGCAACGTACCGATGAATATAAGGCATGGCGCGAATTTATTCTTGAAGAAACAAATTCACCTGAGGCCATGGAAAAAATTACCACCGTTAGCGCAGAACAAATTCGCAATGCAGCCCGTGTCTTTGCTAAGGCAAAAAATGGGGCTATCTATTATGGATTAGGAGTTACCGAACACAGTCAAGGTTCAACCATGGTAATGGGGATTGCAAACTTGGCCTTAGCCACCGGCAACATTGGTCGTGAAGGTGTAGGTATAAACCCCTTACGTGGACAGAATAATGTGCAGGGTTCTTGTGATATGGGTTCTTTCCCTCAAGAATTACCCGGTTATCAGCATGTGAGTGATGATGTCCTACGAGCAAAATTTGAAAAAAGTTGGGGCGTAACCCTAGATAACGAACCGGGATTCCGTATTCCTAACATGTTTGACGCAGCCATTGAAGGCACGTTCAAAGCGATGTACGTGCAAGGTGAAGATATATTGCAGTCGGATCCTAATACTCAGCATGTTCAAGCTGCTTTATCGTCATTAGAGTGTCTAATTGTTCAAGACATATTCCTGAATGAAACGGCATTGTATGCACATGTATTTTTACCCGGCTCATCATTCCTTGAAAAAGACGGCACCTTTACCAATGCCGAAAGACGTATTAACCGCGTGCGCAAAGTGATGAAACCGCTAGCCAAGTATGCTGACTGGGAAGTCACCCAAATGTTGTCAAATGCCTTGGGTTATCCTATGAATTATCAGCATCCTTCGGAAATCATGGATGAAATCGCGTCCTTAGTACCTACTTTTAGCGGTGTAAATTACAAGAAACTTGATGAACAAGGCAGTATTCAATGGCCTTGTAATGATGAGTTTCCTGATGGTTCACCGATTATGCATGTGGAGAATTTTCCAATTGGTAAGGGGCGTTTTGCGATTACTCCCTATCTTGCTAGTGAAGACAGAGCCACTAAACGCTTCCCGTTATTATTAACCACTGGGCGCATACTCAGTCAATATAACGTAGGGGCACAAACACGACGCACGGCCAATCACAGTTGGCATCAAGAAGACGTGCTTGAAATCCATCCCAATGATGCCGACGAAAGAGGTATCAATGACGGCGATTGGTTAGGGATCACTAGTCGTTCTGGTGACACTGTATTAAGAGCAAAAATCAGCGATCGTATGCAAAATGGCGTGGTTTTTACCACTTTCCACCATCCCATCAGTGGTGCCAACGTCATTACTACCGATAGCTCTGACTGGGCCACCAACTGCCCTGAATACAAAGTAACCGCTGTACAGGTTGAAAAAGTGTCATCACCCTCAGCTTGGCAGACACGTTATAAAACATTCAGTAAGCAACAAAAAGAACACTTTAATCGCAGCACTGAGGCCGCAGTGACTAAGGTGGGAAATTAAGTTTGCTCTTAGAAGACGAACCAAAACTGCAAGCGAGTTATCAAACACTGCCTGTTCAATATTGGCAACAAGGCAGTGTAGATGAGCAAAGTAAGCTTGATGATATCGCGCAAGAGATTGCTATTGCCTTAGTTTACAATGGCATTTCTCATGCAGTGATGATGGCTTCACCAGCAAATTTACATGAATTTGCCCTAGGTTTTAGTTTGTCTGAGGGCATTATTAACAATGTTTCTGAAATGTATGATTTTGAGCTAACGGCCAGTGATAAAGGCATTGAAGTTAGGCTTGAAATTAGCTCTGAACGCATGATGTTGCTTAAATCACACAGACGCAACCTTACTGGACGCACTGGCTGTGGTTTATGTGGCAGTGAATCATTGGAAAAAGCGATTCGCCCGATAAAAGGGGTAACGCCACAAGCCTTACCCTCTGCCAGCATTATTCAACGTGCATTGTCTCAATTAAATGAGAATCAACAATTGCAAACCTTAACTGGAGCGGTTCATGGTGCGGCTTGGTGTAATGATGCAGGTGACATAAGGCTATTACGCGAAGATGTGGGTCGACATAATGCCTTAGACAAATTAATTGGTGCTCTAGCAACACAAAAAATTAATGCCAACAGTGGTTTTGTATTAATTTCGAGCAGAGCAAGTTATGAAATGGTACAAAAAGCGACCAGTATGAACATCGCCACTTTAGTTGCAGTTTCAGCTCCAACGGTATTGGCAATAACCTTGGCAAACACCGCAAATCTAAATCTAATTGGTTTTGCCCGCCCTGGTCGATATTCTATTTATAACAAAGCTGACAAACAAATAGGAAAATTTAGTCATGAGTAGTTCTCAAATTCAAAATCTGCTTAGCATGCTCAACCAAATTATAGATAACAACAGCTATAAAAAAAGTGACGAAGAAACGGCAAAAATAGTAGCCAATCATCTTCAAAAATTTTGGGCGCCATCCATGCGTACTAAAATAACTGAGTATGCCGCTGCTCAAGGGAACGAGTTATCAAAAGCAGCAAAACTGGCTATAGCCCTTTTGTAACTGGTGCTATTTATAGGCTAATGGCTGGTGCAACATGGTCTACTTACTTACTTATTTATCGATAGTAATATGACAATTTGGCAAACCTAGGTGTTACTCACCAATTTCGCTAGAGTTTATAAGATGAGTAAACGAAAATAGTGTCATAGCCTCAACTGCCTAGCTCTGCAGTTATCGAATACAGGTATCAAAAAAATGGCTCAATTAAGCAATAAGAACAATTCACGCTACCCCAGATTCAAGCAAGCGGTTGTTCTACTGATTGTTGAGACATGTGCTGAAATTTAGCGGAAGTTAGCTGTAAGTTAACGTTGGCCTGCTATGGGAGTGGAGAATGTGTATTCACAATAGTCAACCTTTAAGAATTAATATACAGTAACTTATTATTAATATTTGATTAACTTATTACCAATATTTCATTAACAACTAGAACCAACACAGTGAGAATTAGTTATGAATAAGCAGCTTTCTGTTCCTTGCATTGCCCTTTTGTCATCTTTTAGTTTGAGCCCCATTGCTCTAGCGTCTGTGGTTGACAAAACAGAACTTAGTTTCAGTGGTTATCTAAAAGCGGATGCCATAGTCAGTCAGTACAGCGATGGTACCCTTGGGGCCGGAAATTTGGGTCGAGATTTTTATGTTCCTAGTTTAACCCCCGTTGGCGGAGTTGAAGAAAACACGCAATTTGATGCACATATACGTCAGTCACGTTTTCGTTTCACAACCAATACTGCTTTAGATTCAGGCGAAAAACTGACCGGCGTATTAGAATTTGACTTTCAAACCACAGTAGATGGTAACGAAAGAGTGAGTAACTCATACACTCCACGTATTCGTCATGCCTACATCCAATATAACAATTGGTTAATTGGTCAGACATGGTCGACATTTCAGGATGCCTCAGCACTTCCCGAAACTTTAGATTTTATCGGTGTTACCGATGGCACTATTTTTGTTCGCCAAACCTTAGTCCGCTATTCAAATAATGGTTTTGCTATCTCATTAGAAAATCCTGAATCAACGGTTACTCCTTTTGGTGGTGGAGCCCGAATAGTCACCGATGATAATAGCATGCCCGATTTAGCCGCAAGTTACACCATGAAGCAAGACTGGGGATATGTAAAAGTCGCTGGTTTAATGCGCGAACTAAGCTATGTTAACAAACAAAGTGGTGCCGATATCGATACTAGCACCAATAGCTACGGCATTAATGTGAGCGGAAAAATCATGTTAGGACAAGACGATATTCGTTTTATGTTTAACAGTGGTAAAGGTTTAGGCCGCTACTCAGCCTTAAATGCAGTAAATGGCGCAGTCTTAGATAGCAATAATGAGTTACAAACGATTGATTCAACGGGTATTGCCCTTGCTTACCATCATCAGTGGGATGGGCAGTGGCGCAGTAACGTAAGTTATTCGGCTATGAATGCCGATAACGATGTCAGTCTCACCGGAACAAGCGCAACACAGAAAACATCAAGTGTACGTTTGAATCTGCTTTACTCACCCACTAAGGAGCTGACTTTTGGTGGTGAATACACGATGGCGACAAGAGAATTAGAAAATGGCGCAGAAGGCGATATGGATCGCTTGCAATTTTCAGCCATGTATAACTTTTAGACTCAGACCAAGCGGACGCCATCAAGGCAGGTGGCGTTTTAGGCATGACGAGTGACTAATTTAGATTCTCTCGTCTCAGCATTCTAAAAAATCATACCTGTCTGATTAAATAGAAGCTGAACATACGCCATCGATATAATTATTTCAGTCACTCCTTATGGAGGCTTTTTGTATGGCCTGGTTTGCAAAATTACACAATCATATCGAACAATTATTTTTTCATAGTCTTACCCGAAAGCTTGCTAGCTTATTTATTTTAGTTCTATTTGGCGTCGCGCTCGTTTACGTGACCACATCTCAAGCCCAAGCTATTCATACAGCACTTGGTAATGCTGGTGTTGATCAAGACGCTATTGCGATGGTCGATCAAGCGATGGCTAGCCTACGCAATACCCAGATTTTTATCACCCTTACTATGCTGGTGTTTGTCAGTTTTATTGTGTGGTATTTCCGCTTTGTAATTGCACGTCCTCTCAAGCAGATGGTAGACCTTCTATCTGAAGTCGCCGAGGGCGAGGGTGATCTTTCAAAGGACATGCCTATTCTCACTCATGATGAGATTGGTGAACTGGCACATACTTACAATCGTTTTTTGTCTCGGCAAAGAGCGATTATTGCTAATGTTCAGTTGCTAACGGTGGGGATTGCGCTGGAGTCAGCTAAATCGCTGAGAAGTATCAATAGCTCCAGTGCCAGTACTCGAGAGCAGTCCCATGTTGCCAAGGAGGTTATGGATCAAAGCAGTGTTTCGGTCATACGAATTAACGAGGTCTCTAAGCAGACTCATGCCATTTCAGGTACCATCAGCCATAATCTAAATATGGCCCGAGGTTCCTTCGGTGAACTTGAGGACGTTAGCCATAAAATCAGTACGATTACAGACCGTTTGGGAGAGTTTAGTAATCTGGTGGCGGGACTGAATGAACGATCGGCTAGCATAAAGGCTGTTGTCAGCATTATTCAGAGCATCTCTGCGCAAACTAACTTACTCGCACTTAATGCTGCGATTGAGGCCGCGCGCGCTGGTGAAAGTGGCAGAGGCTTTGCTGTCGTCGCCGACGAAGTGCGTAAATTGGCACAGCAAGTCCATCAGGCCACTGAGGATATTTCCAAAAATATTGAAGCCATGTTGCAACAAGTAAGTGATACCCATGAACAAACCACGGGTATCAGTCAGAGTGCCAAAAGTACCAGAGATGTTGTGCTCAAGGCCTCAGATAACTTTGCGCTACTGGTAACCGACTTTGAGAATACCACCAACAGTCTTGCTGATATTGCCCAGCATGTGGAGCATGTTGCGACCAGTAATGTCAGCATAAACGAGCGCATGACTCAGATTCATGAGGCGAGTCAATTAACGAATACTAATATGCAAGCCTCAGCTAAAGCGACCCATGACCTAACGGCGGTAGCCGAAAAGGTTCAGGGTATTATCGGCAGTTTTGTGCTAGGTCATGGCGAACTAGATGCATCGATTACTCGTGCACGTCACTGTAGGGATAAGATACAGATGTCGCTAGAGACGTTACAAGCACAAGGCGTTGCAATCATGGATCAATCCTATCGCGCGATTGCAGGCACAGATCCTAAGCAGTATCTTACCTCTTACACTGAAAAACTGGCGACAATGGTTCAGGGTGAGTGCGACACCTTGGTTAAAGTAACCTTAGGTGGAAAGGTAGCGTTTATCGTCGATAACCAAGGATACTGTTCGGTTAATAATAGCTGGTGTTCCAAAAAACCAAGCGGTGACCCGGCTGTCGATTTGCTTACGAGCCGTGACAAGCGCTTATTTTCTGACGCTACAGGTCTGCGCGCGGCTAAAAATTCAGAGCGTTTTCTGCTTCATACTTACATTCGCGACACCGGAGAGATTATGACCGAAATAGACACGCCGATTTTTGTTGCTGGTCGTTTATGGGGTAACCTTCGCCTTGGCTTCGATGCCACAGTAATGTTGAAGGATTAACGTCAGCAACCTCAGGGCGTAAGGCTTGGCAATTAAAGAGCTTGATTATAAGGTATATCTACAAATGACATTTGGCTAAAGTTAGGCCGTATAATCAATAAAGCCCTGCCTACTACAGTGAACTTATGCCATTCCACGCAGTGGCATGGCACTGAGTATATCCCTATAGGAGCTACCCAAAGCAACTATCTCTAAAGGTTTCAATTCTGGAGAATAGAGTGGTAGTTTGATGATGCTAAGCTTGACGAGAGCCTTAGCAACGTGAACCGTATTGCAGCCCGCGCCATCCCTTACCACCACTGCATGACGTCAGGGTTAGGTCACTACTCAGAGCAATTCAAAGCATTCTCGGCTTTACCCTCCTGTACAAAACCAATCACAGCATTAACGATAACAACACCTAAGATCACAATGGCATCTATCCAATGTCCCAGCATTGCGGTAACAGCACTAGCTGCTATTAACACATAGATGAAAAGATTATGAAATTAGTAGAAAAAACGTACTAATCGACCCTCCCCCTTTAGTTCGGATAGTTTATTCGGGCCATATTTAGTGAGTCTTTGAGTCGCCTCGTCTATCGATAGCCCGCTAGATGTGGTGTCGAGTAACTCGAAGACTGTTTCAATGTTTTTAGTAGGCTAACTTGGTATCACTGTAAAATTGATAGCATCAAAACATGTGCAGCTAACCGGAGCTATTATTCTTCGCCTCATAGCGGTTGCAAGTAAGGTATAAAATATTAATTAAGTTCGCTTACGACTAGCTAGCAACAAATCTAGCCATATAAATTCTCTGCAACAGTTTTTTGACATGGATCAATTTTATCTTTGCCATCTATGATAATTTTTTCAACTTAGTTTTTTTGGAGTAAATGGCTATGACTGAGATGATGAAAGCTGCTGTGTTTGTTGAACCTGGACGAATAGTTCTTGATGATAAACCGATCCCTAAGGTTGGGCCCAACGATGCGTTGATAAGGGTAACAACAACAACAATATGTGGTACGGACGTTCATATACTAAAAGGAGAATATCCAGTTGCTAAAGGCCTGACAATAGGCCATGAGCCAGTAGGAGTAATAGAAAAATTAGGAGCTAACGTAGTCGGTTATAAGGAAGGCCAGCGAGTTATTGCTGGTGCAATTTGCCCTAGCGGCTATTCGAATGCCTGCCTTGATGGGCTTCATTCGCAAGATGGTGGAAGCTGCAGACATGGTCTCCAAGCAATTGGAGGCTGGCGCTTTGGCAATACGATTGACGGTGCACAAGCTGAATTTCTACTGGTTCCGGATGCGATGGCAAATCTCGCGCCAGTACCAGATAACCTGACCGATGAACAAGTTCTGATGTGCCCGGACATTATGTCTACCGGTTTTGCCGGTGCTGAATCGGGAAACATCAAGATTGGCGACAGTGTGGCCATATTCGCCCAAGGTCCGATTGGTTTATGCGCTACTGCGGGCGCTAAGTTGCGAGGTGCAACCACAATTATTGCAGTAGAAACAGTGCCAAGGCGAATGGAAATGGCTAAACAATTAGGGGCAAACTTTGTAATTGATTATCGAAAAATGGATCCTGTTAAAGAAATAATGCGCATTACGCAAGGGCGAGGCGTTGACGTCGCCATTGAAGCATTGGGGACTCAATTAACTTTTGAAAATGGTTTAAGAGTACTTAAGCCTGGGGGCACTTTATCTAGTCTTGGCGTTTATGCGCAAGATCTAACTATTCCTTTTGATGTTTTCCATTCTGGACTTGGCGACAATAAAATCATCACTTCTTTGTGCCCTGGAGGAAAAGAACGGATGCGCAGATTAATGAATGTGATTGAGTCTGAGCGAATTGATTTGAAACCCTTAATTACCCATACTTATTCCCTTGATCAGATCGAAGATGCCTATGAGTTATTCGCCAATCAAAGAGATGGTGTACTGAAAATTGCAATTAAAACATCGTGTTGATAAACATCGTTAACACATTTAAGTTGGCATTACTGACACCATCCAGATAAAGGAGGGATGAAATTCAGAGCACCCTAGTAAGTTTGATAATACATCGGTGAAGCGCTGTAATACAAAGACCAGAATAACAAATGATAACAGTTTGAATTCCCTTATCCAGCCACTTGAAACCAGCCAGAAATCATATACTAATTGAACTACTACAAATATTTGTCCCTGTTTAAATTATTGTTATGTGATCCTCTACTCCCAACAACTATAACCATTGGCAAGGATTGTCTTTTCAGCGGCATGAGCAGCAGCCCATCCAAGGGAAATTGGTGGCCGCGCGCCTGATGCATCTTCACGATTCGTCAGCACAATCACAGAAAGGTCATCATCAATCGCTCGAATATACGCAGTACCTGCGTATCCACCATGAGTGAGAATGCGACGCTTATTCACAACTTGGACCTGCCACCCACGTGCATATCCCCATGTATCACACGATTTGCCTGTATCGAATACACGCTGAATAGCCATTGTGCCCTCCAGCGCTTCAGGATTGATGACTTTCGGATCTGCGAGTTCAGCTTCCCATAGCATCATGTCATGTAATGAAGACATGATCCCAAAGTGCGATGCCAAGGCAAACTGCCAGACTCGTCGATTGCGTTGAAGCTTGCCTTCCTTCCATGCGTAACCCTGTGAAAGGAATGGCACTATCTTTCTCTGATCAAGTAGATGTGTTTGTTCCATACCTAATGGTATGAAAAATGTCGACTGCATATATTCTGCGTAGGTTTGTTTGGTCACTGTTTCAATAATACTTCCTAATAAGAAGTACCCTTGATCCGAGTAATTCCAATCAGTGCCCGGTTCTGCGATCATCGGCGTTTTTTTAGCTGAAGTCATCATGGCCTCACGCGTGTAATCAAGCAGTAATACATCATCAACAGTCTGCTCAAAGCGATGCGCTAGTCCACCTTTATGGGAGAGAAGTTGATCAATAGTAATATGTGCCCAAGCTATAGGAGCTTCTTCAATATAATCGACTAGCTTAGCTTCAAGGCTTAATTGACCTTTTGTAACAAGTGTCATGACGGCAAGCGCGGTCATCTGTTTAGTTAAAGAAGCCAGTTCAAATACCGTTTGCGTGGTAACTGGAACATTGTTACTTATATCAGCAAGTCCATAAGTACCGATATGAACAGGTTTTCCCTTGCGCATAACGGCCAGTGCGACCCCTGGAAAATGCCCATCTTTACGAAGTTCTTCAATCCTTGCGTCGAGTTTATTAATGCGCGAAGCACTCTGATCCTCCCCCCCAAAGACTAAAGAACTGGCCAAGGTAAGTATCAATATTGACAATCGGAAAATGCCTTTTAACAACATGCTAGCTCCTTTAGTGTACATAACGAGTCTGTAGAAAAAGTCAGTTTTGACATTTCCTACTGCTCTTCTGAATTTTTAACTTCTGTTACTTTGCCTTGAACATCGCGATTTTTCAATTTTGTTGATGGATTTTTGGGATAATTTTATTTTCGGCGATTTTGTATCGATTGGGCCGTGATTTTAGGGGCTTCAAATACTTGCGGGTCTGGAATAAAGGTTCGAGTATGAGCAACTACAACTTTTTAGCGATTAGGGAGTGTTTAAAGTCGAAATAAGCCTTCCAAATATGTGTAGGTCAGGGACCTGTTCGCCAGGCACGTTTATGGAGCAAACCTGCTTTTAAACGCATTTTAATCAACTCTGAAAAGTCAGAATTAGTAGCAGTAGATAACGCATGGAGATAATCAACATCGGGTAGCCGATCCAAGCCATACGCTATAATTGTATTTTTGTACCAGGCAAATTGGCGCGCCATTTCATTGCGAGACAAGTTCTTGTCGAGCAAATCATGTATATACTGACAAAAAAAAGGGTTAGCAGATATTAACCTGCTAACCCTTTGTTTTTATATGGTGCGGATGGAGGGACTCGAACCCTCACAAGCTATGCTCACCACCCCCTCAAGATGGCGTGTCTACCAATTCCACCACATCCGCGTTTTTAAACTTAGTTAGGTACTTCTGACTCTTCTTTAGGCACTGTAGTAGCCGGAGCATCACTATCTTTTACAACAGCCGCTGCAGGCACATCGGAATCAACGGCTTGCTCAAGTACCGGTACTTCAATATTTTGCCAATCATCCAAGGCCTTTTCTTTTTTATTCGTTTGCGTACCTAGTACTAAACTAATAACAAAAAACAAAGTGGCTAGTATGGCTGTAGTGCGCGTTAGAAAATTGCCCGAACCGGTAGAGCCAAATACTGTATTTGAACCACCACTACCAAAAGATGCACCCATATCTGCGCCCTTACCTTGTTGAATCAATACAAAACCGATTAACATAAGAGCTACAATTACATACACAAAAATTAAAATCTCGTAAAAATCCATCACTTGCCTCTATTGCTTTGCTGCTAAGCAAATACTTAAAAAATCTTCTGGATTTAAACTGGCACCGCCAATTAACCCACCATCTACGTCTTTTTGACTAAATAACTCTTTGGCATTGCTGCCTTTAACACTGCCGCCATATAAAATATTAATTTTGGCTGCAATATCACTATTCTTTTTTGCTAGATGTTCACGTAAAAACTGATGAACTTCTTGTGCTTGCTCTGGACTGGCGGTTTTACCCGTACCTATTGCCCAGATTGGCTCATAAGCCAAAACAATATGTGCAAACTGCACAATACCAATTTGCTGTTCAACTGCGTCAATTTGCTCTGCTAAAAACGCAAACAAATTGCCACCATCGCGAATTTCTTCCGTTTCTCCCACACATAAAATGGGGGTCAATCCAGCACCTAAGGCTTTTTCTACCTTTAGCGCGACAATTTCATTAGTTTCTGCATGTTCGGCACGTCTTTCAGAGTGTCCGAGTATCACATAGCGACAAGCCATTTCTTTCAACATGTCGGCTGAAACTTCGCCAGTATGAGCACCAGAGTCATGCAAACTCATATTTTGCGCACCTAAGAGAACCGTGTCTCCAAACAAACCCAAGTAGGGGAATGGCGGACAAACTACTACATCAAGATGAGACAAATCTTCAAGAGCTAACTTATCTTCAAGTAAGCGGACTAATGATTTGTTACCGTTCATTTTCCAATTACCAGCGACTACGGGTCGACGAGATGATATTTGCACTTTTATTCCTTAGGCCGCTTATGAAAAAGCGCGCGAGATATTAACCAACCGGACTTAATTATACAAGCACCATGCTTCATATTTAAGTCCTTAGTTGCTTATTCGATTACTTTACGTACAGTATCAGCGATATATTCAGCCCAATGGCTAGAAGCACTAGCATCATGGGCTTCAACCATGACACGAATCAAGGGTTCAGTTCCACTTTTTCTCAGTAAAACTCGCCCTTTGTCACCGAGATTTTTCTCTGCCTCAAGCACAGCTTGTTGCACAGATAATTGTTCTAAAGGGTTTTGCCCTTCGTTGAATCTAATATTGAGTAGGGTTTGAGGATACTTTTCCATTCCTCGTGCCAGCTCATTAAGGGTCATGTGAGCACGCAACATGGCTGCCAACACTTGCAGGCCGGCCACTATGCCATCACCTGTAGAGGCCGCAGCAAGATTCAGTACGTGGCCTGAACTTTCGCCACCGATGGACCAGCCTTTTTGTTGCAACAGCTCCATGACGTAACGGTCGCCCACTTTACTGCGAACAAACGGCACGCCTAAGGCGGCTAACGCAACTTCCAAACCTAAGTTACTCATTACTGTGCCAACAACACCGCCTTTAAGCTGTCCAGACTTAAGTACGTCTCTAGCAATCATATAAACAATTTGATCACCGTCAATCACATTACCTTTGTGATCAACCAACATTAAACGATCGCCATCGCCATCTAAAGCAAAACCAAGGTCGGCGTGATTTTCTAATACACTTTCAGTGACGGCTTTCATTGACGTTGCCCCCACTTTTCGATTGATGTTTAAACCGTTGGGTTCAGTCCCAATTTCAATCACTTCAGCACCCAGCTCAGTGAGTACATTTGGAGCTATGTGATACGTTGCGCCGTGGGCACAATCCACCACTATTTTTAATCCTTTGAGCGATAATTCAGAGGGAAAGTTACCTTTGCAGAATTCAATATAACGACCAGCTGCATCGTTTATTCGACTGGCTTTACCTAATTTGTCAGAAGCCACACATTCCATGGGCTTTTCCATTTGAGCTTCAATAGCGAGTTCAATATCATCATCTAGTTTCATACCATCGGCAGAAAAAAACTTAATACCATTGTCGTAATAAGGATTATGAGAGGCACTAATAACAATACCGGCTTCGCATCTGAATGTTTTAGTTAAATAAGCAATAGCTGGCGTTGGCATAGGCCCGAGTAAACCAATACTAATGCCCGCAGCAGATAAGCCTGCTTCTAAGGCGGATTCCAACATATAACCAGATATACGAGTATCTTTACCAATTAATACTTTGTTTGTGCCCTGTCCTGCCAGCACTTTACCCGCAGCCCAACCCAATTTCATAACAAACTCAGGGTTAATAAAACTTTCACCTACTTTGCCGCGAATACCATCAGTGCCAAAATACTTTCTATCGCTCATCACGGTTTTCCTTATACGTGTTCATCATTGTTAATATTTTTATGGCGTCCACGGTTTCTTTCACATCATGGACTCGGACGATCTGAGCGCCTTGTTGAACAGCTAAAAGTGCGCCACTGATACTGCCGGCTAAACGCTCGTCTACTTCTTTATTCACAACATGGCCAATCATCGACTTTCTTGATAAACCAACCAAAATGGAGGCATCAAGCTGCTTTAATTTATTAAGATTAGCGAGCAGCTGATAATTGTGCACTAAACTTTTACCAAAACCGAAGCCAGGGTCGATTATAATATTGTGCTGTTTTATATCTGCTTTAAAACAAGCGTCGATGCGTAGTTTAAGAAATTCAATTACATCGCTTACCACATCATGATATTCGGGAGCGGATTGCATTGTACGAGGTTGTCCTTGCATATGCATTAAACAAACAGGTACTTGCGCTTTTGACGCGGCGATTAAAGCCCCTTCTTCCTGCAAAGCACGCACATCATTGATTAAACTAGCACCCGCAGCCACAGCTTCAGACATTACCTGCGCTTTGCTGGTATCAATGGAAATAACACAATCAAAGCGCTGATAAATAGCTTCAATAATAGGGATAACCCGTTCGAGTTCTTGTTGCACAGAAACCGCTTTTGCACCTGGTCGTGTAGATTCACCACCTACATCAATAAAGCTTGCTCCCCCGTCAACCATTTGTTGGACCTGAGAAAGCGCGTGCTCGGTTTGGATAAATATACCGCCGTCAGAAAATGAATCTGGAGTGACGTTTAGGATGCCCATGACTTTTGGGCTAGATAAATCAACAAATTTATCTTTAAACTGCATGCAATTAGTTATTCCGTTTTTAGCTGAAGTAAATCTAATATTTCAATTAACAAAAAACGCTTTGAGGCAATGCCAACAAAGCGTTTTATTAGTCAGTTAAAGCCTATTAACTTGTTGCATCACCAGGTTTGCCGACTGGGCTTGATGGTTTTTCTGGCTTCTTCTCACCATCAGCAACAGGAGCACCACCGGTTGGCTTACTACTGTCGTTATTCTTTTCATCCTTAACCCAATCAGCGGGAGGACGAACATCTCGACGTGCCATTAAATCTGAAATCTGCAATGCATCGATGGTTTCATATTTCATCAAGCAATCTTTCATGGATTCAAGAATATCCCGATTTTCGGTTAGAATTTTCTCTGCTCGCGCATAATTACGATTGATAATATCTTTTACTTCTTCATCAATCGCTAGTGCGGTTTGATTGGACATTCTCAATGATTTAGACGAAGAGCGACCTAAAAATACCTCACCTTCTTCTTCGGCGTACAATAAAGGTCCCATCTTGTCAGACAAGCCCCACTGTGTAACCATTTTACGAGCAAGCTCACTGGCACGTTCAATATCATTTGAAGCACCGGTAGTCACACCTTCATTGCCAAGAGTTATTGCCTCAGCAATACGACCACCGTATAAGCTAGAAATCATGCTTTCAAGATGACGTTTACTGTGACTGTAGCGATCCTGCTCTGGCAAATACATGGTTACCCCTAGTGCTCTGCCACGAGGAATAATTGATACTTTGTATACTGGGTCATGCTCAGGAACCAATTTACCAACTATGGCATGGCCTGCTTCATGATAAGCCGTATTGGTTTTTTCTGCCTCAGACATAACCATATTCTTACGTTCAGAGCCCATCATGATTTTGTCTTTGGCTTTGTCAAACTCTTCCATCGACACAACACGTTTGCCAGTACGAGCAGCAAATAATGCAGCCTCATTCACTAGGTTAGCCAAATCAGCCCCTGAGAAACCAGGTGTACCACGAGCAATCACGCCTGGTTCAACATTATCACCACAAGGCACTTTACGAATATGCACTTTCAAAATTTGCTCACGACCACGGATATCAGGCAAACCTACAATCACTTGACGGTCAAAACGACCAGGGCGTAATAATGCAGGGTCTAATACATCAGGACGGTTAGTAGCGGCGATGACGATAATACCTTCGTGACCTTCAAAACCATCCATCTCAACTAACATTTGGTTTAGGGTTTGTTCACGTTCATCGTGACCACCACCGAGACCCGCGCCGCGTTTACGACCGACGGCATCAATTTCATCAATGAATATAATACAAGGTGCTGATTTTTTGGCTTGCTCAAACATGTCACGTACACGTGAAGCGCCGACACCCACAAACATTTCAACAAAATCAGAGCCTGATATAGTGAAGAAAGGTACTTTGGCTTCACCAGCAATGGCTTTCGCCAATAAGGTTTTACCGGTTCCTGGAGGGCCTACCATCAGGATGCCTTTAGGTATTTTGCCACCTAATTTTTGAAATTTGCTGGGATCACGCAAAAAGTCGACTAATTCTGATACATCTTCTTTTGCTTCATCACAACCGGCTACATCAGCAAAAGTCGTTTTGATCTGATCTTCACCGAGTAAGCGTGCCTTACTTTTACCAAAAGACATGGCACCACGACCACCGCCACCTTGCATTTGACGCATGAAAAAGATCCACACACCAATTAATAAAATCATGGGGAACCATGAAATGAAAATTGTGGTTAGAATCGACGATTCTTCAGGCGGTTTACCAAAAACAGCAACATTGTTTTCGACTAAGTCATCCATTAATTTCATATCAAGATAAGGGATATAGGTAACAAATTCTTCGCCGTTACTCTTCACGCCATTAATGGCGCCCGAATCTTTATCAATGGTGGCGCGGTTAATATTACCAGACCTAACCTCACTCAAAAACTGGGTGTAGTCCGTCTGTACCTTGGTATTTTCATTGCCTGAAAAATTTTGGAATACTGACATCAGTACAACCGCAATTACCAGCCATAAAATTAAGTTCTTTGCCATATCGCTCAAGTTAATTAACCTCTATTGTTTCAATTCTGCTGAGTCTAAACACAGACCATCAGGTTACTATAATTTATAGCCTGTCGCTACCAGATAAACTTCCCGCGAGCGTGCCCTTGAAGACTCCGGCTTACGAGTTTTAACCACAGTAAACGCTTGTTTAACTGCTTTGAAGTAATCATCAAAGCCTTCCCCCATAAACACTTTGACAATAAAACTGCCGTTGTGTTTCAACACTTGATGGCACATGTCTAAGGCCAACTCAACCAAATACATTGACTTAGCTTGATCAGCTGCATCATTCCCACTCATGTTTGGTGCCATGTCCGACATCACTACGTCTACGTTTTTGCCGCCAATTTTGTTCAAAAGTTCATTTAAAACTGTTTCTTCACGAAAATCACCTTGTAAAAACTCTACCCCTGCTAATGAATCCATTGGCAAGATGTCACACGCCACTACCATGCCAGTTTCACCTACAAGCTCCACTGCATATTGTGACCAACCTCCGGGGGCTGCACCTAAATCAACCACATTCATACCAGGTCTGATCAAATTATCTTTTTGATGAATTTCTTCAATCTTAAAGACGGCACGTGAGCGTAAACCTTGTTTTTTCGCTTGTTGCACATATTTGTCAGCAAAATGTTCTTGAAGCCAACGTGTACTGCTACCGGATTGCTTTTTCTTTGTCATTGATTAGCGTTGTGATTAGGAATAACCGAGTTATGGCGGTAGAATAACGCTTTTCAACCATTCGTATTGAATAATTTTGTAAGAAATATTACGCCATGACATTATCAAATAAACAAAAGCAACATTTAAAGGGCTTAGCGCATTCGCTAAAACCCGTAGTGCAATTAGGACAAAACGGCCTGACAGAGGGCGTATTAGCTGAAATCGATGGTGCTCTTGCCCATCATGAGTTAATTAAAATAAAAGTCCCATCCGACGATCGTGAAGAAAAAAATCTGATCATGGACACTATAGTACGCGAGACTAAATCAATAAAACTACAAGTTATTGGCCATGTACTGATCGTTTATAGACAGAGTGATGAGAATAAAGTCGAGTTACCTAGAAAGTAAAGTGTTTACAACCCTTTCTTGTTATTGAAACCAAGTTGGATGCTGAGATAAATAAAGTCTCAGCATCCCTCTTTTTTAGTGGTGATGACCGCCTTCACCATGAGCATGACCATGCTCCAATTCTTCTTCCGTCGCTTCACGTACAGCAACCACATCTAATTCAAACTGCAAGGTTTTACCTGCCAATGGGTGATTGGTATCTACCGTGGCCATAAATTTACCGACTTTTACGATTGTTACTTGTCTCTGGCCATGCTCAGTGTTGACTACTGCGCTCATACCGGCAGACCACTTAGAAGCCCCTTGTAAATGTTTAACAGAAACCCGTTGTTCACTGTTTTCAAGCACCTCACCAAAGGTTTCACTGGCCGGTAATTCAACGACTAATTTTTCCCCCGCTTGCTTGCCTTCTAAGTTTTTTTCTATGCCTGGCATCATGCCATTGTATCCGTGTAAATATGCAACGGGCGCTTTACCCTGGTTGCTTTCTACTTCTGTTCCATCAAGCTCTTTGATGACATAATTAAATTGAACAACACTGTTTTTTGTAATTTGCATGATTCTACACTCTGATAATTAGTTGGTGTTTAAAACGCGGGATAGTAGCAGATTTGGCTTAAAAAGCAGTATGCTGAAGCGACTAATCTCATTTTTTATCGGCCTTTGTTCCGCACCCTAGCACCGCTATACTACTAACAGTAAAATTACCATACACTATTAATCATCGCCACCGCTGACAATGTTGGCAATATTCAGCAAACTTAGCACCGCGGTGTAATTGATTGAACCTTTGGGATAACGACCTTTGCTATTGAGTTGCCCAACATCTTTATTCATTAGCAGCTCTAAAGCTTGTTCTACGGTTTCAACCACATAAATATGAAATTTGCCATTTTTAACGGCTGCAATAATTTCCTTGTCTAACATCAAATTAATCTGGTTTGACTTGGGAATAATCACACCTTGCTTACCCGTTAATTCACGGTGTTGACACAGTTTGAAAAAACCTTCTATCTTTTCATTTACGCCACCCACTGATTGCACTTGCCCATATTGATTAATTGAACCGGTAATAGCCAAATCTTGACGAGCAGGAATTTTAGTCAATGCAGAAATTAAGGCAATTAATTCCGCGAGCGAAGCACTATCACCATCAATATGACCATAAGACTGTTCAATCGCTATATTAGCTGACAGAGTTAGGGGAAATAATTGCGCATATTTGTGCCCGAGATAGCCGGTCAATAAGAGTACACCCTTTGAATGGATTGGCTGGCCTAGCTCTACTTCACGTTCTATATCTACCACGCCACTGGCACCGGCATAAACGGTAGAGGTAATACGAGCAGGCGTACCAAACATGCAATCGCCCACTTCCAACACGGTTAATCCATTCACTTTACCGACATCAACACCATCGCTGGCAATCAATATCTGACCTTGTTTTATATCATCAAGTACCGCTTCACTCACTCTGCCAGTACGATGAGTTTTTGCTGCCAAAGCGGCCTCAATATGGGTCACATCCAATAAAGTGACAGCGGCCTTTCGACAAAAATAGGCCGCTTCGTGCAGTAACTCGATAACTTCTGAAAAACGCGCGGAGAGCCTGTTTTGGTGTTCAGCTAAACGTAAGCTAAATTCGACCAAGCGATACATTGCCTTAGCTGAAATATCACTTAAGCCAAGTGCATTGACTTGACTACGGGCACGACCGACAAAATCAAACAAGGTTTGTTTGTCCAAAGGAATTTCATGATCAAAATCCACCAATACCCTGAAAAGCTCATAAAACTCATCATCATACTCCTGCAAGGTGTAATATAAGTCCCTTGAACCCAGTAATACCACCTTTACATTAATGGGTATTTGCTGCGGATTGAGGGTAATTGAATTAACCATACCGGTATCATGTTGGGGAATATCCATTTTCAACATACCGGACTTGAGCACTAGTTTGAGTGTTTCCCAGGCAAAAGGTTGTTCGATTAACTTATCGATATCTAATAATAAATATCCGCCATTAGCTTTATGTAAGGCTCCTGGGCGGATCATACGATAGTTGGTATAAACAGAGCCTTGAACATTGGTATATTCAATACGACCAAATAGATTTTGATGGGAAGGATTGGGTTCATATATCAGTGGAGCGCCACTATTGATGGAATGTGAAACCAATATATTGGGCAAATACTGTTCTTCTAAAATACTGCGTTTATCAAAATCCTCAGTGCGTTCATCAGATTTTTCATCTTTCTTTTCTTCGGCCAATAATTCCACAATCGTTTCAAGCAAATGCGGTTTTAACTGGCGTAGAAATTTTAATATTGCTAAATCAGCCGCGTATTTATGCTCTAGCTTTTTCAATAAGGGTTTAATCCCCTGCTCCGCCGTGGCATTTTTTAAGGCCCGTAATTTTTCTGACGACGCGCGTTTCCATTTAGGTAACTCAATTAAGGCTTCACTGAGGCTATCTTCTAATTCATCAATAAGTTGATAAAAATGCGTTCGTTGCTCTTCATTTAAAGCTGCAAAATCCTCGTCTGTCAGGGTTTTTCCCTCAACCACCGGAGAAAAGGTAATCACCCCACCTACTTCAGACAAACTGACACCTTTGCGCTGCGCCAATGATTCAACTGCGTCTATCGCTTTGTCGTAGCCTTGCTCGAACTCGCGCGCTATAGCGGCTTTTTTACGTTGATATCCAGGGTTATCAAATGCGGCCGGAAAAGTATCTAATAACTCATCGAGTAAGGCATTGATTTCTTTATAGAGATGCTTGCTTTCACCGGCGGGCAAACGTAAAGAAAAAGGCTCTCGTTCGTCTTCAAAGTTGTTGATATAACACCAGTCATCAGGGGTAGCTGCGTTATTAACATATTTATCAATATATTCGCGCACCAAGGTAAAGCGTCCTGTTGCTTGCTCTCCCATCACATAAAGGTTGTAACCTCGTGCGTCAATATCTAAACCAAAGGCCAAAGCATCACGTGCGCGATCCTGACCTATAAAGGTAGAATTAAGCGCATTGCTGTCTTTCAAAGCTTGATTAATCAGTCGGCGACTAGGTTTAGCCGTCAACTGCTGTAAAGTTAACGCATACTGGTTAAGCATAATGTCCATTTACTACAAAATTTTGCGTAGTGAAACGCGGATTTAAGGAGGTGTCAAACACAAAGACGTCATTGTAGCGTGATTTTGAATGTAATTTAAAATACCTGACATGAAATAAAAAAATAGCTCAGCCAACAAGGTTAAGAATTCTAATATTCGACAACATTGCTGCACAAATTTTAAGCATATACACAGTAATTTTTGCTTCTCACTTAAAAACATCGAATTAAGCGGCCATAAACCAACCTAAGCTATTGTTTATGGTAGTAGCGCTAAGGTATTCTAACAGGCTAAATTTTCATTTATATCAACGCCGCGGAAGTCTTTTTTAATGGCACAGAAACAATACCAACCTCAACAAATTGAAAAAGAAGTACAAGCATTCTGGGTAAGCAATAACACTTTTAAGGCTGTCGAACAGCCAGAAAAAGAAAAGTTTTATTGTTTATCTATGTTTCCTTACCCTAGTGGTCGTTTGCACATGGGGCATGTGCGTAATTATACTATCGGTGATGTAATCAGCCGTTTTCAACGCATGCAAGGTAAAAATGTCTTACAACCCATGGGTTGGGATGCCTTTGGTTTACCTGCTGAAAACGCAGCTATTAATAACAATACCGCTCCGGCCAAATGGACCTATGCCAATATTGAATACATGAAAAACCAACTTAAGTCCTTAGGTTTTGGTTACGATTGGGATAGAGAAGTCGCTACCTGTAAACCCGATTATTATCGCTGGGAACAATGGTTTTTTACCCGCCTTTTTGAAAAAGGCTTGGTTTATAAAAAAAATTCAACCGTAAACTGGGACCCAATTGACCAAACTGTACTCGCCAATGAGCAAGTGATTGATGGTCGAGGCTGGCGCTCTGGTGCATTGGTTGAACAAAAAGAAATTCCTCAGTGGTTTATTAAAATCACTGACTATGCTGAAGAATTAGTTAATGACTTAGAACAATTAACTGAATGGCCTGATCAAGTGCGCACCATGCAAAAAAATTGGATTGGGCGTTCTGAAGGGGTGGAAATCACCTTTAATTTAGTTAACTCGGTAGATGGTGCTGACTCGTTTGATGTTTATACCACCCGTCCCGATACGTTATTTGGTGTGACTTATGTTGCGGTAGCAGCCCAACATCCTATTGCCCTTGAAGCCGCTAAAGATAACCTAGAATTAAGCCATTTTATCGATGACTGTAAAAATACTAAGGTTGCTGAAGCAGAATTAGCCACCATGGAGAAAAAGGGCTGTGCCACAGGGTATTATGCCATTCATCCTCTTAGTGGTGAATTTGTGCCTATTTGGGTCGCCAACTTTGTGTTGATGGGTTATGGCTCAGGCGCAGTGATGGCAGTCCCTGGCCATGACCAACGAGATTGGGAATTTGCCACTAAATATCAACTTCCCATCAAACAGGTTATTGCTGCCACTGCTGATGAAGCTGAAGTTGATGTCGCCCTAGCGGCCTACACCGAAAAAGGCCTTGTAATAAACTCACTTGAATATGACGGTTTAAACTCCGCAGAAGCCTTTGAAAAAATAGCGGCAAAATTAACCGAACTAGGCAAGGGCAAAAAGAAAGTTAATTACCGTTTACGAGATTGGGGTGTATCAAGGCAACGTTATTGGGGTACGCCTATCCCAATGTTGAACTTAGACAATGGCAATGCGGTTGCGGTACCTGAAGACCAATTACCTGTAGTATTGCCAGAAGACGTGCATATGAATGGGGTAATATCTCCACTCAAAGCCGACCCTGAATGGGCAATGACCCAATACCAAGGACAAGCTGCTTTGCGTGAAACGGATACCTTTGACACATTTATGGAGTCTTCATGGTATTACGCACGTTACACTTGTGCGCAAAACGAACAAGCCATGCTTGATCCAAGCCAAGCCAATTATTGGTTACCGGTAGATCAATATGTGGGCGGCATTGAACACGCTATTTTGCATCTTTTGTATTCGCGCTTTTTCCACAAACTATTGCGTGATGAAGGTCTAGTTGAATCTGATGAGCCCTTTAAACGTTTATTGTGTCAAGGCATGGTATTAGCTGATTCATTTTATCGCGAAGATGAGACTGGCAAACAAATTTGGTATTCTCCCGCTGATGTTATCAGCGAAAAAGATGATAAAGGTCGCATCCTTCGTTCTGTGTTAGCTGCCGATGGGCAAGAAGTGAAACACGGTGGCATGACTAAAATGTCAAAGTCAAAGAACAATGGCATTGATCCTCAGCAAGTAATAGACGTGTATGGTGCCGATACTATTCGGGTCTTTACTATGTTTGCCGCCCCCCCAGAGCAAACCTTAGAATGGATAGACTCGGGCGTTGATGGCTCACATCGTTTTGTTAAACGTTTATGGAATCTGACTCAAGAACATTTGGAACTAGGCCCAATCGACACCCTCGATATTGCGGCTTTAAGTCCCGAGCAAAAAAACCTACGCCGCTTAATTCATAAAACTATTGAAAAAGTGACTGATGATGTAGGCCGTCGCCAAACCTTCAACACTGCTGTTGCCGCCATAATGGAATTACTCAACCATTTACAAAAGGCCTCGCAAGTTGAAGCCCAAGACAAAGCTGTAGTGCGTGAAGGCATCAACGCTATTGTGTTATTACTTGCGCCCATTGCACCGCATATTTGCCATGTTTTGTACAAACAACTTGGTTTTGAAGCGGCGATTGAAACTGCGCCTTGGCCACAAGCAGATGCGGCTGCCTTGATTGAAGATGAAAAACTCGTTGTTGTGCAAGTCAATGGTAAGGTACGAGCAAAAATTACCGTAGCGGCCGATGCCACGCAACAACAAGTCGAAACGCTAGGCTTACAAGAACATAATATTAAGCCGTTTGTCGACGGTAAGACGATACGTAAAATCATCTATATCCCCGGCAAGTTACTGAATATTGTGGCCAATTAAACAAAGGGTACAAATTAGGTGTTAGTCAAAATAGTAAAAGGGATGGTGTTAGTTGCACTTGTTATTGCCTTAAGCAATTGCGGTTTTAGCCTGCGTGGTGATTTCCATTTGCCGGCAAACATTAAAACCGTGCAATTAAGTTCAACAACGCACAAAACCTCGCTAGAGCGCGCACTGACAAAGCGCTTGAAGCCTTATAAACTGGAGTTGCTTAAAACTAATCCTACTGAGTCCCCTACTGATTTGACGATCACCTTATTGCCTGACGAGTTAGAGCGCCGCTTACTTTCACTGTTTAACACCGGTCAAGTAGCTGAATATGAATTGGTTTATACCGTAAAATACCAACTTCAATTCGCCCTAGAACCGCCACAAACTATCGAGTTTACCGTAACCCGCGAATATCAAGATGATCCAGATGCAGTATTGGCAAAATCTCGCGAGCTCGATTTGGTCTTGGCTGAAATGCGCCAGCAAGCGGCAGATCGCATTATTCGGCAAATATCGACTAGTTACGCTAATCGTAGTGCGAACCCAGCGTTCTAATGCAGATTTACCCTAATCGACTCAAAGCCGCTCTTGAGCAACGTTTGGCACCTTTTTATCTGGTGTTTGGTGACGAACCGCAACAAAAGCTTGAAGCCATACAAAACATTAGAGCTATTGCGCTAAAACAAGGTTTTGACGAAAGACAATCTCTCACAGTGGATAGTCAATTCAGTTGGGATAGCTTAGTTGAAGCAACCCAAACCTTGTCGCTGTTTTCAAGTAAACAATTTATTGAGCTGGAGTTACCTACCGGCAAACCAGGTACAGAGGGTAGTAAAGTACTTAGTATGCTTGCTGCACAAGACAATAATGATTTGCTGCTCATCATCCATGGAGCCAAAATTGGCAAAGATGTTCAGTCCAGTAAATGGTTTAAACTGCTTGATAAAACCGGGGTTTACACTCCTTGCTACCCTCTTGAAGGCAATCAGTTACAACAATGGTTAGCCCAACAAATGCAAGTCGAAGGTTTGCAAGCGTCCAATGCTATTTGTCAACTACTGGCTGACTTTTGTGAAGGCAACCTACTAGCTGCCAAACAAGAAGTACAAAAACTGGCCTTGTTGTATCCGTCTGGCAAGATCAGCTTAGAACAAGTGGAACAAGCGGTCGTTGATCAAAGTCGTTTTACTGTTTTCCATTTGATTGATGTACTGCTGGCAGGTGAAGCTCAAAAAGCCGTTAAAATGCTATATCGCTTAGAAAGTGAAGGGATAGAGCCCAACATTATTTTATGGGCTTTGACTCGCGAATGGCAAACCTTACAAGCCCTATTATTTGCCCAACAAGCCGGTCAAGCGCTGAATTGGAATCAACATCGTATTTGGGGTAATAGACAAGCCTTATATCTGTCCGCTCTCAAGCGTTTGGATCTGGCGCAGTTACATGCTTTGCAAAAAAAGCTTACGACACTTGATTTTGCCATAAAACAATCGCAAATTTTGCGGCCCTATGTTGAATTATGTCATCTATGTTTACTGTTTATTCCATACAATTTAGATGCCCTGCCCCTTGATTATGGATTGAGTGATTAATGCCCCTAAGTCCTCCTATTGGGCTTTTTGGTGGCACCTTTGATCCCATCCATAATGGCCATATCTATCCCGTTATTGCTGCGGCAAAATTAGCCAATATAGACTCTGTCGCCCTGATGCCTAATTATCTCCCTGCTCACAAAGAAGCGGCGCAAAGCACCAGTCAACATCGGCTAGCAATGATTAAACTGGTATGCGACGAGTTTCCACTTTTTTACCCAGAGCCTTGGGAGATTGAACAATCAAAGGTTAGTTATAGTGTAGAGACCCTACTGGCTTTTCGACAACGTCATCCTAATTCACCCATCTGTTTTTTTATTGGCAGTGACTCCCTTTATTCATTACCATCTTGGCACCGATGGCAAGAACTTCTTGGCTTATGTCATTTTATTGTATGTCAAAGAGAGCATGAAAAGCCCCCACTAGCCGATGAAAATAAGCAGATAACCATGCAGCGCATATTAGCCAAACATCAAATTACCCAAGTAGCATTGCTCCAGCAAAAACTGGCTGGATATATCTATTTGGCAACAACTCCTGAAATAAACGTCTCTTCAAGCCAAATAAGAGGCTTACTTACCAGAGGGGAAGACCCGCAAGGTCTGTTACCTAGTGCTATTATTCGCTATATCAAGCAATTTAAGTTATATCAGCAAAGTGCGAATATCTGATAAACTTAGGCTTCAATTTAAATTTGTAAGGAATATTTTTGGATCATCAACAGTTAAAAGCATTTGTTATCGAAAAAATAGAAGACCTTAAAGGTCGTGATATAGTCGATCTTGATGTCGCAGAAAAATCATCGGTCACTGAAACTATGTTAGTTTGTTCAGGTAATTCAAAACGTCATGTTGTCTCTATTGCAGAAAATATTATCGTTGAAGCAAAACAAGCGGGTACCCAACCACTGGGTATTGAAGGTCGTGAAACAGGTGATTGGGTACTAGTTGATTTGGGTGATGTTATTGTTCACGTTATGCAAGATGAAGCGCGTGATTTCTATCAATTAGAAAAACTTTGGAGTTAAAATACGCTTTCGTGAATATACCAATTAATAGCTAAGTAACATGCGCATTCAACTTATCGCCGTTGGCCAAAAAATGCCTGCTTGGGTGGAACAAGGCTTTCAAGAATACCTGAGACGTTTCCCCAGTGACATGCCCCTGAGCCTGACGGAGATTCCGGCGGGTAAACGAGGTAAAAATGCGGATATTAAACGCATTTTGCAAAAGGAAGGTGAGCTGACGTTAGCGGTTATTCCCAAGGGGAACAGGATTGTGACCCTAGAAGTGAACGGCGACAATTGGGATACACCCAAATTGGCGAGTCAAATGCAAAAGTGGCAAATGGATGGTCGAGATGTCAGTTTACTGATTGGCGGGCCAGAAGGCTTAGCACCGGAATGTGTTGAGGCAGCTGAACAAAAGTGGTCACTGTCGAGTCTGACCTTACCGCACCCCCTCGTTAGGATTGTTGTGGCCGAGAGTTTATATCGAGCATGGTCGGTCAATAATAATCATCCCTATCATAGAGAATAGTTTTGCCAACACCGCGTATCATCATCAAAGACCACACGGCTGAAGCCAATTTATTTGCCAGGCGCAGTGTTATTGCCATTCTGGTTATCTTTGTCATGATGGCGATCGTATTAACCAATTTGCATTATTTACAAGTAACTCGGTTTGAAGATTATCAAACTCGTTCGAATGGTAATCGCATTAAAGTTTTACCGGTAGCTCCCAATAGAGGCTTGATTTACGATCGCAACGGTATTCTGCTTGCAGAAAACCTGCCGGTATACAGTCTTGAGGTCATACCCGAAGAAATCAATGACCTCGAACAAACACTAGCTGAATTGCAACAGTTGTTAACCTTAGACGATGATGAAATAGATGAATTTAATCAAGCCATTAAACGTCAACGTCGTTTTAAACCAGTTACTTTACGCAATCGATTGACCCCAGAAGAAGTCGCTTTATTTTCAGCTCATCAATATCAGTTTCCTGGCGTGTCGGTCGAAGCAAGATTGGCTCGTCATTATCCCTTTGGTGAAACTGCCACCCATGTTCTGGGCTATGTCGCTAAAATTAATAAATCGGATCTACAAAAATTAGCTGAAGCCGGTCAAGAAGCTAACTATGCCGCAACTTATGATATCGGCAAATTGGGCATAGAAAAGTACCATGAAGAATTACTTCATGGGCAAGTGGGCTATCAAGAAGTGGAGGTCAATAGCAGAGGGCGCATTATACGCACCTTAGACTTTGAGCCCCCCCTACCCGGTAAAGATCTGGTGCTCAATATCGACATTAATATGCAGCTACAAGCACAAAAATCTTTTGCCGGAGAGCGCGGCTCTGTGGTGGCTATTGATCCGCGCGACGGCGGCGTACTGGTCTTATATAGCAGCCCAAGTTATGACCCTAATTTGTTTGTACACGGTATCAGCAGCAAGGAATACAACAAGTTACTTTCATCTAAAGACCGTCCACTGATAAATCGTGCAACCCAAGGGCAATATCCGCCCGCCTCTACCGTGAAACCCTTTCTCGCTTTACTCGGCTTAGAAGAAAAGTTAATCACTGTTGATACCAAAATCCATGACATGGGTAAATACAAGTTAGCCAATGTAGAACGAGTTTGGCGCGACCATAATAAATGGGGCCATGGTTGGGTTAATATCACCAAAGCCATTGAAGTGTCATGCGATACTTATTTCTACGACTTAGCCTATCGCTTAGGCATTGATCGAATTAGTGCGAGTATGAATGAATTTGGCTTTGGCGATTACACTGGGGTTGATTTACATGAAGAAGCAGATGGCTTAATGCCAAGCCGCGGCATTGTAAAGGCGGTGTTTAATCGCTCTTGGTATATTGGTGATACTATTAACGTGGGCATAGGCCAAAGTTACTGGACGGCCACCCCTATTCAGCTCACTCAAGCGATTACAGATCTTGTCAATAAAGGACAGCGCCTAATTCCACAGATTATGCGAGGTGAGATGCAAACAGACGAGTTGATTCTGGAGCCGATAAAGGAACGTCGCCCAATTGAGATTCAAAATGCGAAGAATTGGGATGTGGTACTCGATGCAATGTATGGCGTAGTTAATCGCGCTGGTAGTGCCAGAGTAGCGTTTATGGATACTCCTTATACCTCAGCAGGTAAAACCGGTACGGCGCAACTGGTTGCAATAGGCCAAGATGAAAAATACGATGCCAGTAAACTATCTGAAGAAAACCGAGATAATGCCATGTATGTAGGATATGCCCCTTATGATAAACCACAAATTGCTTTAACTGTGGTGCTTGAGAATGCTGGGCATGGCGGCGCACAAGCGGCTCCGATAGCGCGTGCCATGATGGACTATTATTTTAAGGATCAAGTTTTTCCAGAGCATAAAGTAATAGATTACCCGCCTATTACTGCAGCCACGAATAGTTCATCTAAACCCAAAATTGAAAGAGACTAAGCGGTGTTACGAACTAAATTTAGCACTAATAACGACAGTTTTTTGAGACGTATCCATTGTGATGGGCCTTTGCTTTTTGGTCTATTTATCTTAATGGCCGTTGGCTTAGTCACCATCTATTCAGCCGGTGGACAAGATATAGATTTGATTCAACGTCAAATAACCCGCCTAGGATTGGCTTTAGCCGTCATGCTGGCAATTGCCCAAGTACCCACCTTAGCTTATAGCAAATTATCTATATATTTTTATTTAGTCGGTGTATTAATGCTCTTGGCAGTATTGGCCTTTGGGGTTGTGGGCAAAGGCGCCCAGCGCTGGCTTGATTTGGGGTTCTTTCGTTTTCAGCCCTCCGAAATTTTGAAACTTGCTGTCCCTATGGTGATAGCTTGGTATATTAGCCGTTTTAATCTCCCCCCAAAAATGAGCCATATACTAGGTGGATTTATTCTGGTTGGTATACCGACTCTGCTGATTGCCAAACAACCAGATTTAGGAACGGCTTTATTAATTGCTAGTTCGGGCATTTTTGGCCTATTTCTAGCCGGAATGAGTTGGCGTTTTATCACCGGTGTCGCGGTTTGTGCTTCTGCCTTCACGCCGATTATGTGGACGTTTTTGATGAAAGACTATCAAAAGCAAAGAGTGCTTACTTTTCTGAATCCTGAAAGTGACCCTTTGGGTTCTGGCTACCACATTATTCAGTCGCAAATCGCTATTGGCTCTGGTGGATTAAATGGCAAAGGTTGGCTTCACGGAACGCAATCGCAACTAGAGTTTTTACCTGAACGTCATACTGATTTTATCTTCGCCGTTTTTAGCGAAGAGTTTGGTTTTTGGGGCATCGTAGGTTTGCTCGCTATCTATGCTTTTATCGTTATGCGTGGCATGATCATCGCGGTAAATGCTCAAGATGCATATAGCAAAATATTGGCAGGAAGTATCACCCTTACTTTTTTTGTGTATGTGTTTGTCAATATGGGCATGGTGTCTGGTATATTACCTGTCGTGGGTGTCCCGCTTCCGTTGGTCAGTTATGGTGGGACCTCCATGGTGACATTGTTAGCTGGATTTGGAATACTGATGTCAATTAGTACCCAAAAAAGATTATTATCCCGCTAGGATGAGACCGCTCGGCTCAACAGCAAAATTTTAGCGTTCCCCTTAGAGTGATGTATAGCAAATGAAATATAGATCCAATTCCCAATCCAAAACAACGGCTCTGCAGCACTTTTTTATTATCTTCTGCGTCCCCTGTTTGCTGTTTTTATGTTGTGTAACTAATGCGATGGCATCTAGCAATGACAAGCAGAAAAACTTTATTGATTTAATGGTCAACAAACATCAGTTTGATAGAAATGAACTAACTCAACTATTTGCCAATGCACAAACCAATGAGGTAATTTTACAAGCGATTGCCAAACCTTGGGAGGCTAAACCTTGGTTTCAATATTACCCCATCTTTTTGACCGAAAAGCGTGTAAATAAAGGCTTAGAATTTTGGCAAAGCTATGCAACGGAGCTGGCCTTAGCAGAAAAGCAAACTGGGGTACCTGCTCAAATTATTGTCGCTATTATTGGAGTAGAAACTTTCTATGGAAGCTATTTAGGTCAATACTCGGTATTTGATGCCCTGCAAACTCTCGCGTTCAACTACCCACCTCGTGCCACGTTTTTTAGCAGTGAACTAGAACAACTTTTTTTGCTGGCTCGTGAAGAACAATTTAACCTTACATCCTTAATGGGCTCCTATGCTGGCGCAATGGGCTGGGGCCAATTTATTCCCTCAAGTTATCGAGCCTATGCTGTGGATTTTGATAAAGATGGTGTTAGAGATCTCCTTAATAATCCTGTCGACGCCATTGGTAGTGTCGCAAATTATTTTAAACGTCACGGCTGGCAAGCAGGCCAAGCTGTTGCTTTTCCGGCTGATATCCAAGGAAACCGCTTTAAAAGTCTATTAAATACGCAATTAAAGTTACAGCACACATGGCAGCAGGCCAATGATTTGGGCGTTAGCCTAAAGACAGCATCGAAAAATACATTACCTATGGACACCAAGGTTAAATTAATTGAATTTGCACAGCCTGAGCAACTCGAATATTGGCTAGTATTAAGTAATTTTTATACTATTACGCGTTATAACCATAGCCCCCTATATGCCATGGTGGTGTATCAATTAAGTGAGCAATTAGTTGCAGCAAGAAACGCTAAATTTCAGTCAAGGGCAGCGCAATAGTATGCAAAGGTGTTTACGTCAAAGTATTTATTGGCTGATCTTAACGAGCTTAATGATGGGTTGCGCGCAAGAAACCAGTCGCTACCAGCAAAAAAATGACTCAGCCCCTCATGCTCCGCCTGAAACTGTGCTGATGCACGATGCTGCCCCTAAATACGAACCTTATGCACCGGCAAATCAGCGGCCTTATACGATAAGAGGTGTGAACTATACGCCTTTACCCACAGGTAAAGGTTACAGTGCTGAGGGGTTAGCCTCTTGGTATGGGCAAAAGTTTCATGGTCATTTAACCTCAAATGGCGAAGTGTATGACATGTATACCATGACCGCAGCACATAAAACCTTACCACTGCCGTCGTTTGCACGAATCACTAATTTAGCTAATGGTAATCAGGCCGTTGTGCGAATAAACGATAGAGGTCCTTTTCACTCAGAAAGGCTTGTTGACCTCTCTTATGCAGCAGCCTTAAAACTCGGCATGTTAAGTTCAGGGGTAGCGAAAGTTAAGTTAGATGTGATGCATATTGATGAATTAGGACAAATGACGGTAGGCCTTGGCCCCACGATATCTGCTACTGCACAACCACTGCCAGCTGTGGCCAATGCAAAAAATGTTTATATTCAAGTGGCTGCCCTGCAAGACAAAAATAAAATTGATTTACTCGGCAATGGCTTAACGTCCTTGTACCAAGTGCCTTACCAAGCCCCATTTGAAAATGGACTATATCGTTTGCAATTAGGCCCTTTAAACGACGAGAAAACTGTCAATCAATTATTAAACGAACTAAAAGTTAAGGGTTACCAAGGTGCTTATAAAGTGTACCTTCCATAAAAAAAAGATTAGAAATAAACTTTTTACGCTTTTTTTGGTCATATCTGCTAGTTCGCAAATTATTACAAATTGCCTGAATTTATTGTTCCATCAGCAGTATTTTAAGTGCGAAAGTGCTATATTAGCGTCCGAATTTAAAGAGCTACGCAACATTCACTAGCTCACTGTCTCCTAACTCAAATCCAAAAACGGTTGATTAATGCACAAACTTCATTCCTTCAAAACTGTTATTTTCAGCAGTATTACTCTTTTATTTATTAGTTCTGCCTCTATGGCCGCGGTTGTAATTCCTCCCCCACCAGCGGTAGCGGCGAAAGGTTTTATTTTACTTGATTATCAAACAGGTAAAGTCATCGCTGAGCAGAATGCCGATATACTGCTGCCGCCAGCAAGTTTAACCAAAATGATGACCAGCTATGTCATCGGTAAAGAAATTGTAAACGGCAATATCCAAGAAACAGACTTAGTCACTATTTCTGAAAATGCTTGGGCTAAGAATTTTCCAGACTCATCGGTAATGTTTATTGAAGTGGGTAAACAAATATCGGTCGCCGACCTCAACCGCGGTATTATTATCCAATCAGGTAACGATGCTTGTGTTGCAATGGCTGAACATATTGCGGGCAGTGAAGGTGCCTTTGCTAGTATGATGAATATGCACTCAGAAAAGCTTGGCATGTCATCAACCCACTTTATGAATAGCCATGGTTTACATGATGCAGATCATTACACAACCCCACGAGATATGGCCACCTTAGCAAAAGCATTAATCCGCGATGTCCCAGACGAATACGCTATTTACAGTGAAAAAGAATTTACCTTCAATGGTATCAAACAGTACAACCGTAATGGTCTGTTATGGGATAAAAGCTTAAATGTTGATGGAATAAAAACCGGTCATACCTCAGATGCAGGCTATAGCTTGGTTACTTCTGCTACACAAGACGGTATGCGTTTAATTTCAGTTGTAATGGGCACAGAAAGTGATCGCGCTCGCAAGGAAGAAAATAAAAAGTTACTGAAATACGGCTTCAGATTCTTCGAAACTATTACACCATATAAAGCAGGTAGTAGCTTTGTAACACAACGCATATTTATGGGCGACAAAAAAACTGTTGACCTTGGTATCTTGCAAGATACCCCCATTACCATACCTCGTGGACAGAGCAAAAAATTAGAAGCCAACTTTAAATTAGATAAAAACTTAAAGGCGCCACTGGCTAAAGGCGAAGTAGTAGGCACCTTATATTTACAAATAGAAGGCGAAGACATTGCAGAGTACCCTTTGGTGACATTGCAAGAGGTTAATGAAGGTGGATTTTTCGGTCGCATGGTCGACTTCGTAAAATTAAAATTGGGCTTTGATAGCTAAAGGTCTATCCAACAAAGATTGAGAGCGTAATGGATACTAATTTTGACAAACTATTAGATTTTCCTTGTCAACAAAACTTCAAAGTTATGGGTGTGGCGCATGAGCGCCTGCCTGACGACGTGATTAGTTGTTTACAAATACATGCCCCAGGTGATTACACGCCAAAGGTTAAACCTAGCTCAAAAGGCAAATACCATTCTGTTTCTTTGAATGTCACAGTGACCAGTAAAGAACATATGGAAACTATTTATATTGAACTGGCAAAACTAGAATTAGTACGCGTTGTACTGTAAAAACTAAACGGGTTAGTTATGCCACATCAACCACATGTCATCATTCGGCAATTAGGCCAACGTGCTTATTTGCCTATCTGGCAAGCCATGCAAGACTTCACCGACCAACGGGATGAAGATACCCCAGACGAACTGTGGCTGGTAGAACATGAGCCAGTTTTTACCCAAGGCCAAGCAGGTAAAGAAGAACATTTACTCGCTCCAGGCGATATCCCAGTGGTCAAAGTTGATCGCGGTGGACAAGTCACTTATCACGGCCCCGGTCAACAAATGCTCTACGTGCTACTCAATTTAAAGCGCAATAAATTGGGGGTTCGAACCTTAGTGACAGCCCTTGAAGAATGCATTGTTAATACCTTGAAAACCTATGGCATCGCTGCTTATCCCAAAGCAGACGCCCCAGGTGTTTATGTTGACAGTAAAAAAGTATGTTCTATTGGACTAAGGATCCGCAAAGGTTGCTCTTTTCATGGCTTAGCTTTAAACGTAAATATGGACCTTAGTCCTTTTTTGCGTATTAATCCTTGTGGTTACGCAGGCCTAGAGATGGTAAATTGCAATGAGTTGGGTGGCCCAGCGAATATTGCAGAGGCTGGCCTAAAAGTTGTTGAGTCGTTATGTGAGTTAATTGGTATATCACAACAAAATCCGTCCACATTAATTGAATACAAAGAAGGTTTTGATGAGTAAGGTGCAAATACAAGGTCGTGTTCAAGCAGGCGTAAAACTGCGTGATGATGAAAAAGTTAAACATATTCCCATCACTATTTTACCGACTGAAAAAACAGAAATGTTGCGTAAACCTAATTGGATAAAAATTAAATTACCCAGCAACACCAGTAATATCGACCACATCAAAAAAACGCTACGTAAAAATAATCTACATTCCGTGTGTGAAGAAGCAAGTTGCCCTAACTTGGCTGAATGTTTTAATCATGGCACTGCTACCTTTATGATTTTGGGCGACATTTGTACTCGTCGTTGCCCATTCTGTGATGTGGCCCACGGTAAACCTTTACCGCCAAGTGCAGAAGAGCCAATTAAGCTAGCGAAAACTATTGCTGAAATGCGCCTTAAATATGTGGTTATTACCTCAGTTGATCGTGATGATTTACGTGATGGTGGTGCTCAGCACTTTGTCGACTGCATCAATGCGATCCGTGAGCACAGTCCTAGTACTAAAATTGAAGTATTAGTGCCCGACTTTCGTGGCCGTATGGACAGAGCCTTAGAAATATTTAAAAACGGGGTACCTGATGTGTTTAACCACAATCTTGAAACAATCCCCCGTTTGTATTTAGAGTGTCGCCCTGGCGCAAACTACCAGTGGTCTCTTGATCTACTTAAAAAATTCAAAGCACAGCACCCCGACATTCCTACTAAATCAGGTTTGATGATGGGTATGGGCGAAGATAAAAATGAAATTGCTGAAGTCCTGAAAGACTTACGTACTCACAACGTTGAAATGTTGACCCTTGGACAATATTTACAGCCGAGCAAACATCATTATCCCCTTAAGCGCTACGTACATCCTGATGAATTTGATGAGTTAGGTGTCATTGCCAAAGAGATTGGCTTTACTCATGCCGCTTGTGGCCCTATGGTCCGTTCAAGCTATCATGCGGATAAACAAGCTGCAGGTGAAGAAGTTAAATAGGCGCTCGAGATTCGTAAAAAGTAACTAAAAAACTCGCCCTATGGCGAGTTTTTTAGTTGAATAAGTGAAATACTAACTAGGACTACTATGAAAACACTATTTTCACTCATTCTACTATTGCTCAGTTCTGCTCTCTTTGCAGCACAAGAATGGCGCACTCCTGAACCAGGTAACCTTGTGTATTTGCAGCTTGATGAAGGCACTGTAGTCATAGAACTTGCGCCGTTTATGGCCCCTAAGCATGTAGCGCGCTTTAAAACTTTAGTAAACGAAGCTTATTATGATGGCCTTGATTTTTATCGGGTTATCGATGGTTTTGTTGCCCAAGCTGGCGATATTACCGAGCAAAAAGTGACGGTTCACAACAGCCCATTGGGCGCCGAGTTTAGTCGTAAAGCGCCGGCTGATTCAAATTTCACTGTTGTACAGTCCCCTGATTTTATAGCGCCGCAAACTGGCTTTTTACATGGATTTATTGCTGGGCGAGACCCGACAAGTAAAGACGAATGGCTGCTACATTGCCCTGGCAACGTCGCTATGGCACGTAGCACTGAGATCAATTCTGCCACCAGTGATTTTTATATCGTTATTGGTCAAGCACCTCGTCATTTAGATCGCAATATGACTTCCTTTGGCCATGTGATATACGGTATGCCAACCATACAAGCACTACAACGAGCTGATAGTAATAAGCTAAGTGGCATTATAGAGGAGCCAGAAAAACGCAGCAAAATTATCAGCGCCAAGTTGGCGAGTAATATAGCTGTTGAGAAGCGACTTAATATCCAAGTGCAAGACCCTGCTTCAGAGGCAGTACAGCAAAAACTTAGCAGTGCTAAAGCCCTAGATAACGAGTTTTTTTACTTCAAGGGTAATGGCAACCTCGATATGTGTTATTACCAGTTGAAAACACGAATTGCCAATAAATAAACTAGTTTCTGCACTTATTTACCTGCACTATGTCGGTAATAGCACACACAGAAGAATTTGACATGAAATTAGACAAATCCCAAAAACGCCTAACCAAATTGCATAATCGTGGCCACCACGGTTACCCAATGATAGAGATCCAATACTTTGGCACAAATACAGCTCTGGCCACAAAAGTAGTGATCAGTTTTACCCAAGAAGCAGGCGCCCAAACCTTTGAAGAATCGTTTACCGCCCCAACAGACATCAGACTCGATGAAGTCGTGCAAACTACTTTACTTAAAATCATTGATCGTGCCGAAGCTAAAACCGTGGTGGTCAAAGAGCATGTACTAGCCCTGCCTAACTAAGCAGTCAAAGTTTTTTAAGTACAAAGCATCGTATGCTCTAGTAAGTTCGGCTTCAACCGCTAAGAAAAAAACTGCAAACCAGAGCTATTTACCATAGAGTTCACTAAGAAGTGGACTCCGAACTAGGAAATACTCAATAACTTAGTGGCACACGCACGGCGATAGTAGTTTGTGCAGATAATATGTATTATTTTTTAAAAATACAGTTACTTGCTCGCTCGAAAAAACTTCCTAGTGTCATGCCCAAGCATATAGTCGAATACACTACCCAAATCCAGAGCAATACCGCCACTTAGTTTGATCAAATGACAATAATACTTACCTAATACTCCGGCTCCAATTAGGAATAATTTCCCTCTTAAATCGGCATCCATCAACTCACTGCATATACGGTTATAAACTTCAGGATAGTGCACTTCGTTACTAGAGTATCCAAATTTTTCGAGGAATTTATGCTCCGAGGGAATTTCATAATAAGCTTCAACGTTTACCGAGTATTTAGTCCTAAAGTAGCGAGATAAATTCTCTTCTGAATGCCCAGATATCAAACAAATACTTAAGTTAGGGTTTTTAATTATTTTATCCAAACTGCCATTTTTAAATAAGGTATGATTTGCATAAGCTGACAGAAAGCACTTTTCTGAATTTTGAGAAACCAATTCATTCAGCTTTCTATAGGCTCTGCATAACCTATTATCCTCAATATTAAAGTCTGAAAGCTGGTGAACTAAATCAGGGGTGCCCAGAACGTCAGCGGAATGGACTGCTTCTAACAGACCTTTTTGCATTTCTCGCAGTGACTCAGTATCAATGTTGTCATTACCCCACCAGGTACGCAACATATGCTTTAGGTCAGCAGTAATTTCATTATCGATATTAGAGTTTAATAATGTACCTTCTCCATCACCCAATCGAATAAATGAGAAACCTCTTTCTTGTTCGATGCAAATATCTAGCTTTGTTAACAATGACTCATCAGTTTCTGGAAACTGCCCAAGTTCCTGGTGGACTTCAACAACCGAGGACTCAGCAATGGCGTACGAATCTATATATCTGTTCAAGCAATCCCAATTAAAATTGCTGAGCTTATCTGTTCGGGTTGAAGTTTCTTCAACACTTCTACCCAACAGTAAATCAATCTCTGAAACTAACTGACCGGATTGGTACAATCTGAGATAAATGTCACGGATAAATATGATTTGTTGCAGTGATGCGTTATCAATACCTTGAACGCTGTTAAATTCTTTTTGCACATCCTCGTCTACTTTTTTTAGGCCTGGATGGAAGGGAAACTGCAATCTAGCTCGTTCAGAAATACTTTTTGCTAGGCCAATGTCATACCTCTTAAAAAACAAAGTCAAATCGATCAACACAAATGACATATCTTTATAGTTTTTATTAAAAAACCCATATAAAGACTCGAGCGATTTTCGCTTAACAGATTTAGGAAGACCTAAGATATTGTGACCCATAATGTCCCTAATATAACTAAAACTTTACTGAGACCCATTGACTATTACTCCCAATATTAAATTTAACTCTTCCTTTTTCTTTAAAATTGTAGTCCGAGACTTAAACGCTATTCCCTTATCTACTTCAGTTGGAAGCATATTTGGCTTAACCTGAACAGGATATTGTGTGAAATCTATTGATGAATTGTAATCATGGAATTTAAAACCATCACCAATGACCTTATTAGATAATTCAATCCATACATTAGGCAAACCGAGAGAGTCAGCGACAATCAATCCGTGTAACGATGAAGAGTATACTCTTCTACATTTAGAAATTTCTTTGCTGACAAACTCTGCAGAATTTCTCACATCAATAATATTGACACTCGTCTGACAATGTTTGCGAATAAAGTCTACCCACGGGTGATTAAAATCTACAAAGTGTGGTACTAATGCAATTTCATACTGAGGACTAAGCTCAGCAGCACTAATAAGGCGGTCTGCAAGTAAGCCCAAATCTCCAGTAGGAGTATCTTTGTTTATTCCTAGGTTGGTCTTAGTAAGCTCTCCCCTGACTGCTGCAAAACTCGCATGAGGAAACTCCAATTTTTGATCTCTAATCAACCCTGTACCTAAAAAAATACCATTAAATTGCTGAGGGATTAAATGCATTAAACTTCCGACACCAACAAGCTTTGTATCTGAGGCTGGAACCCAATTAGCGATCCCACCATATTTAAATACAAGTTCTGGCGTTAATAAATCACCAAAATTCTTTTTTTCTTTCCACCAAAATGCATGGATTGTTGGGGATTTACGGAACACCTTTTTTAGGCGTTTTTTAACATCAAACAAAACTCTAACTCCATTTTATTTAGAAGAATCTACTAAAAATAATTTGTATATAAGAACAAGGCCCAATAGTCGCCAATTAATTTACTCCCAAGATTAAAACACCTAAAATTTTAAGAAAATCAGCGCGACCAATGGTTAATTCAAATTTTCAAATGCTATATCAAACAATATAGATAACCAATATTAACAATATCCTAAAAATAGCTAAACAATCTATTTCTCTCGTTTAAATAACCCATTATCTAATGGTTAGGAAGGCAGACTGCCTTATTTTGGCACAAATGTAAGCCACTAATATTGTTCTTTTAGTTTTCAGGCCTAACAGAATAATCTACTTTACTGAACGACAATGTATAATGTTTTACTACCCATTTATAGTCTTGACTGATTACCTAAAACTAAAAGTCTACCGCGGCAGATCAGCCCAAGGAAAACTAATATAAGGTCGCTTATCAAGAGTGCTGTGACTGCAAAACAACTTGCTATGTTTATGTTAAATTTATGATCTTGATGGATATTTATTTTTACAAAAAATTAACTATTGCCGCTATATTGTGAAATAATCTTAATGTTGTGACACATTCATTGATTAACACAAAAAGGTCATTTAAATATGCATTTTTATCGTTTTCATAAATTACGTTTGTCTGTTCTCGTCGGCGCAGTACTGTTAGCAACTTTAGGGCTCACCAGCTGCTCAAATGATGATGAACCGGATGTTGTAGTGCTTCCTCCACCTGCACCTCCCATACCACCGATATATTCTACCGAGATTCAACGCACCCAATTTGGC
>Ga0163215_100387_pt1 | contig 81408 bp, 82 predicted proteins | sample SynspAceP_FD_185934 | JGI IMG/M metagenome (GOLD analysis project Ga0163215, IMG submission 185934) | Saline lake microbial communities from Ace Lake in Antarctica - Synechococcus sp. Ace-P (Hybrid Assembly) | ecosystem: Environmental > Aquatic > Non-marine Saline and Alkaline > Saline | place... | reverse complement strand
CCATTGCGCGATAGAGACAGAAATCGCCAGGCTTGGGAATCCCACCACAACCAGATGAGTCAATTCGACGCAACAACGACGTGTCCCGCAAACCTCAACTTGCCCGAGGTTTTGCCCCTGTTACCTGGCGCGGCAATAACCGTCTGGATACGTTACGCAATATCGTGACAGACGGGCGCATCTCGGTGATCTTTCTGGTGCCGGGATCGCAGATTATGGTGCGGGTGAATGGCACGGCCAAGCTGACGGCGGACGCGGCCCTGCGCGAGGGTTTTGTGCATAAAGGGAATGTGCCAGCCACGGTGATCGTTGTGCGGGTGGCCGAAGTCTATGCCCAATGCTCGCGCGCGGTGATGCGTTCGGGCATCTGGTCGCGGGATGATGCCGCTGGTCTGCCAACGCTGGGTGAGATTCTGGCGGATGTGACCGCAGGCGAGTTGGGCGGCGGTGATTTCGACGCGGACTGGGAAAAGCGGTCGCTTGCGGCGCTGTGGTAGCGCGCGGCGAATTTTGAGTATTTGAAGCAAGATGAAGGGCGGGTGATCCGCCAGACGTGAAGAGGGGGCGCGCGGCCCCCTCTGTCGTGTCAGGCTTAAGCGTGGATCGGGCCATCGCCGCAGGCGAGCGCGGCTTCGCGCACGGCTTCGGACACGGTGGGATGTGCGTGGCAGGTCAGCGCCAGATCTTGCGCCGAGGCGCCGAATTCCATTGCAACGCAGATCTCGTGGATCAGATCGCCTGCGGACGGGCCAATGATATGCGCGCCAAGGATGCGGTCGGTCTGCTTGTCGGCGAGGATCTTTACAAAGCCATCGCCCTGAAACATCGCCTTGGCCCGTGCGTTGCCCATGAAGCTGAATTTGCCGACCTTGTAGGCGATGCCGTCTTCCTTGAGCTGCTGCTCGGTCTTGCCGACATTGGCAACCTCGGGGTGGGTATAGATCACGCCGGGAATGACACCGTAGTTCACATGCCCATGCTTGCCCGCCAGAACCTCGGCCACGGCCATGCCCTCATCCTCGGCCTTGTGGGCCAGCATCGGGCCATCGATGGCGTCACCGATGGCATAGATGCCTTTGATGTTGGTTTGCCAATGCGCGTCGGTCTGGATTTGCCCGCGCTTGGAGGTTTCGATCCCCAGATCGGACAGGCCCAGCCCGTCGGTGAAGGGTTTGCGCCCCGTGGCGACCAGCACACAATCGGCGTCCAGCACGTGTTCGCTGTCGTCTTTGCGCAGTTTATAGGTGACCTTACCCTTGGTCTTGAGGGTCTCAACACCGGATACGGCGGCCCCCATCACAAAGGTCAGTCCCTGTTTGGTCAGCATCCGCTGGAATGTCTTTTGCACCTCGGCGTCCATGCCGGGGGTGATCGCGTCCAGATATTCGACCACGGTGACCTGCGTGCCAAGGCGGGCATAGACCGACCCAAGTTCCAGCCCGATCACACCTGCGCCGATTACCACCATGGTTTTGGGGATCTTGCCCAGCGTCAGCGCGCCGGTCGATGTCACGACGATCTGCTCGTCCACCTCGACACCCGGCAGGCTGGACGCCTCTGAGCCGGTGGCGATGATGATATTCTTGGCCTCGTGGACCTCGTCGCCGACTTTGACCTTGCCTGCTGCGGGGATCGAGCCCCAGCCTTTCAGCCAGTCGATCTTGTTCTTCTTGAACAGGAACTCGATGCCTTTGGTGTTGCCCTCGACCACTTCGTCCTTGTAGGCGAGCATCTGTTTCCAGTCGACAGAGGGGGATTTCCCCTTGAGGCCCATCTTGGCGAAATTATGCTCGGCCTCGTGCAGCATATGGCTGGCATGCAGCATGGCCTTGGACGGAATACAGCCCACGTTCAGACAGGTGCCACCAAGTGTTTCGCGGCCTTCGACACAGGCGGTCTTGAGGCCCAGTTGCGCACACCGGATGGCGGCGACATAGCCGCCGGGGCCTGCACCGATGATGATCACGTCATAGCTTGCCATGGGGAAGTCTCCTTGAGGCCGAGGGAATTGTAAAAATATGTGATGCAGGAAGACGCATCAGAAAAGCGCCGCCAGCAGCATGATCACGGTGGCGGCAAAGCCGGTCAGCCAGATCAGCGAGCGCCACGGCACAAGGCCGAGGGCATAGGCGGGGACATAGAGCACGCGGGCGGCCATATAGACCCATCCGCAAGCGGCGGTGAGCGGGCTGGACTGGCCCGACAGGGTGACCACGACAACAGCGAGGGTGAACAGGATCAGCCCTTCGAAATGGTTGTTGAGCGCGCGGAACAGCCGCCCCGTACGCGGGCTGACCTGTTCGATCAAAGGCTTGCCCAGCCGGTCGGGATCGCGCGGGCCAAGGGTCTTGCCCGGCCCCAGTTCTAGATTGGCGGGGATCGACATCAGCATGAATTGCACGACCTGCAGCAAACCGGCAAGGGTCAGGGCGGTCAGTTCGGGCGTCATGGTCATGCGTTGGGCCTTTCGCGGCGGGTCCAGAGGGCAAGTGTCTCGGGCGTCAGGATGGCGGATTTGCGGGCGCTGAACCAGTCAAAACAGGCATTTTCTGCCGTTGCGATGGCAGGGTCCGCGCGCAGGGCTGTCAGCCGCGCCTGCGTATCCGGCCAGTGCCGCAGGATCGTGCGGTCCTCGATATCGTTCTTGTTGGCAGAGCGGTGCCAGTTCGAGCCGAGGTGGTATTTGGTCTCACCCGTCTTGCCCTGCCCGTCGCCACGATCGTTTTTCATCATGAACAGATCGCGGGATTTGACCGCGTAATGGTTGATCCGTGCGGTGCTGTTGGTGGCGGCCAGATCATGCGGGCGAAAGCGGCTGGAGCGGTCCTGATAAAGGCTGGCGGATTTCAGCTGCGTGCCGTCAGGGTTGACCACCACCGGGTTGTCTACCAACGGCTCACGCGGGTTGTGGTCGGTGGCGGTAGCAAAGCTGGCCGTGCGGAACAGGCATTTCGACTTGGCCACGCGCGGTTCGGGGCCGGGTTCGGCGCGGGTGAAGGCTGGCAGAACCGCCATTCCGGGGGTCCATTCGGCCAGCCCCGCATCCCCGAACAATTGCCACGGGATCGCGACGACATCGGCCTCTTGGACATTTGCCATCAGGTTGGACAAGCGACCATTGCCAGCGGTGATGTTGAGAAATTCGTCGCTGTCGATATGCAACAGCCATGTCACTTGGTGCGCGCGCGCCCAGTCGAGCACCAGCGCCATGCCGCTGTCTTGTGGCGGCGTGTTTGCAGGCACGCTCTGGCGGATATGGGTCAGGTGACCCGCTGTGGCCAAGGTGTCCAGCAGGACGTCCGACCCGTCTGTGCAGTCGTTGCTGACCACGACCACATGATCAAAGCCGAGAGCCTGATGATAGGCCAGCCATTCGAGGATGAAGAGCCCCTCGTTGCGCATGCAAGAGACGATTGCTGTCTTATCCGACGCGGCGGTCATGAGGGAATACCGGGACATGAGAGGTGCACCATACGGGGCAAAGCAAGGGCGCGCAGATCACGCGCCCTTGGGGTGTGACAGGATCACAGGTCCATCAGCAGGCGACGCGGGTCTTCCAGCGCTTCTTTCACCCGCACAAGGAAGGTTACAGCGCCCTTGCCGTCAACCACGCGGTGATCATAGGACAGGGCCAGATACATCATCGGGCGGATCACCACCTGACCGTTGATCGCGACAGGGCGATCCTGGATCTTGTGCATGCCCAGAATACCCGATTGCGGCGGGTTCAGAATCGGCGAGGACATCAGCGAGCCGTACACGCCACCGTTCGAGATGGTGAAGGAACCGCCCTGCATCTCGGCCATGCTCAGCTTGCCGTCGCGGGCGCGCAGACCCAGTTCCGAGATCTTTTTCTCTATCGCGGCAAAGCCCATCTGGTCCGCGTCGCGGACCACGGGCACCACAAGACCCGAGGGTGTGCCGACAGCGACACCCATATGGACGAAGTTCTTGTAGACGATGTCGGTGCCGTCAATCTCGGCGTTGACTTCGGGTACTTCGCGCAGCGCGTGGCAGCAGGCTTTCACGAAAAACGACATGAAGCCCAGTTTGACGCCGTGTTTCTTCTCGAAGACGTCCTTGTATTCCTTGCGCAGGTCCATCGTCGCGGTCATGTCCACCTCGTTATAGGTGGTCAGCATCGCGGCGGTGTTCTGCGCGTCTTTCAGGCGGCGCGCGATGGTCTGGCGCAGACGGGTCATCTTGACGCGTTCCTCGCGGGCGGCGTCATCAGTCGGCACAGGGGCGCGCGGTGCGGATGCTGGTGCAGGGGCAGAAGGGGCGGTCGATGTACCTGCGGCAATCGCTTTTTGCACGTCGTCCTTCATGATGCGCCCGTCGCGGCCCGAGCCCGTCACAGCGTCACGGCTGAGACCAGCCTCGGCCATCGCTTTCTTGGCGGCGGGGGCGTCCTCTACGTCCTTGCCGCTCGCGGCGGCGGCTTTCGGAGCTTCGGCCTTGTCCTCGGCTTTTGCGGCAGGGGCCGCACCGGACGAGGAAATGACCGCCAGTTTTGCAGTAGCATCCACGGTGGTGCCCTCGGCTGCGACGATTTCGGTCAATACACCTGCGGCGGGGCTTGGCACCTCGACGCTGACCTTGTCGGTTTCCAGCTCGCACAGCATTTCATCCTGCGCGACGGTGTCGCCCACTTTCTTGAACCATGTCGAGACTGTTGCCTCGGACACGGATTCGCCAAGGCTGGGGACCATGACATCAACACTGTCGGATTTGGCGGCCTTTGCAGGTGCGGCCTCGGCCTTGTCGGCCTTTTCCGTCTTGTCGGCTTTGGCGGCAGGCTTGGCCGCAGCAGTGCCTTCGTTGATCGTGGCCAGCAGGGCATCAACGCCCACGGTCGCGCCTTCTTCGGCCACAATATCGCCCATTACACCGGCGGCGGGGGCGGACACTTCGACGGTGACCTTGTCGGTTTCCAGCTCGCACAGCATCTCGTCGGCGGCAACGGGATCGCCCGGTTTCTTGAACCATGTGGCGACCGTGGCCTCGGTCACGGATTCGCCAAGGGTGGGGACGCGGACTTCGGTTGTCATGGGTTAGTTCCCTTTGATGGTCAGCGCTTCGTCTACCAGCGCCTGTTGTTGTGCTTTATGCGTCGAGGCCAGACCCGTCGCAGGCGAGGCGCTGGCCGCGCGTCCCACATAGACGGGGCGCTGGTGTTTGGCCTTGATGCGGCCCAAGACCCATTCGACATTCGGTTCGATAAAGGTCCAGGCACCCTGATTCTTGGGTTCTTCCTGACACCAGACCATTTCAGCCTGCGGGAAGCGTTCCAGTTCCTTGACAAGGCTCATCGCCGGGAAGGGATAGAACTGCTCGATCCGCAGCAGATAGATATCGTCGATCCCGCGTGTATCGCGTTCTTCCAGCAGGTCGTAATAGACCTTGCCCGAACACATAACGACGCGCTTGATCTTGTCATCCGCCGCCAGTTTCGTATCGGAATGACCCTTTTCGGCGTCATCCCACAACACGCGGTGAAAGCTTGAACCGGTCGTGAAATCTGCCGCATCCGAAACAGCCATCTTGTGACGCAGCAGGGATTTTGGCGTCATCAGCATCAGCGGCTTGCGATAGGTGCGGTGCAACTGGCGGCGCAGGATGTGGAAATAGTTGGCCGGTGTCGTGCAGTTGGCCACGATCCAGTTATCCTGCCCGCACATCTGCAGGAAGCGTTCCAGACGCGCACTGGAATGTTCCGGCCCCTGACCTTCATAGCCATGCGGCATCAGGCAGACGAGGCCGGACATGCGTAGCCATTTGCTTTCACCCGAGCTGATGAACTGGTCGAACATGATCTGCGCGCCATTGGCAAAATCGCCGAACTGCGCTTCCCACATCACCAGCGCGTTGGGTTCCGACAGCGAATAGCCGTATTCAAAACCCAGCACGGCATATTCCGAAAGCATCGAGTCGATGACTTCGTAGCGTGCCTGCCCCTCGCGGATATTATTGAGCGGGTAGTAGCGTTCTTCGGTTTCCTGATTGATCAGGGCCGAATGCCGCTGGCTGAATGTGCCGCGTGAACTGTCCTGACCGGACAGGCGCACCGGATAACCCTCCAGCACCAGCGAACCGAAGGCCAGTGCTTCACCTGTGGCCCAATCGAAGCCCTCGCCGGTGTCGAACATCTTTTTCTTGCTTTCCAGCAGACGATCGATCGTTTTATGCGTCGGAAAGTTGTCTGGCGCGCGGCTCAGCGCCTCGCCGATCTGGGTCATGGTTTCCGGTTTGATGGCCGTTTTGCCGCGCTGGTATTTTTTCTGATCGCGGCGATCAAGATGCGACCAGCGCCCATCCAGCCAGTCGGCCTTGTTGGGTTTGTAATCCTTGCCAGCCTCGAATTCCTCATTCAGGTGAGCCTGAAACGCGGCTTTCATATCCTCGATCTCGCCTTCGGGGATCAAGCCATCTTGCACCAGACGTTCGGTATAAAGGCTCAGCGTGGTCTTCTGCTTCTTGATCTTGTTGTACATGATCGGGTTGGTGAACATCGGCTCGTCGCCTTCGTTATGCCCGAAGCGGCGATAGCAGATGATGTCCAGCACGACATCCTTGTGGAACAACTGGCGGAATTCGGTCGCGACCCGTGCGGCATGGACCACAGCTTCGGGATCGTCACCGTTCACGTGGAAAATCGGCGATTCAACCACCAATGCGTTATCGGTCGGATAGGGGCTGGAGCGGCTGAAATGCGGGGCTGTGGTGAAACCGATCTGGTTGTTGACCACGATATGCATGGTGCCGCCGGTCTTGTGACCGACCAGACCCGACAGCGCGAAACATTCCGCCACAACGCCTTGCCCTGCAAAGGCCGCATCGCCGTGCAGCAGGACGGGCAGAACCTTGGTGCGCTGCGGGTCGTTCATCTGCGCCTGTTTGGCGCGGACCTTGCCCAGAACGACAGGGTTCACCGCCTCAAGATGCGAGGGGTTGGCGGTCAGCGACAGGTGCACTGTGTTGCCATCAAACTCGCGGTCGCTTGAGGCGCCGAGGTGGTATTTCACATCGCCCGAGCCGTCCACATCCTCGGGCTTGAAGCTGCCGCCCTGAAACTCGTTGAAAATGGCGCGGTAGGGTTTGCCCATCACATTCGCCAGCACCGACAGACGGCCACGGTGGGGCATGCCGATGACAATTTCCTCGACACCCAGACTGCCGCCACGCTTGATGATCTGCTCCATCGCAGGGATCAGGCTTTCGCCGCCATCTAGCCCGAAACGCTTGGTGCCCATGTATTTCACATGGAGGAATTTCTCGAACCCCTCCGCCTCGACCAGTTTGTTCAGGATCGCGCGGCGACCGTTCTTGGTAAAGGTGATTTCCTTGCCGTAACCCTCGATCCGCTCTTTCAGCCATGCGGATTGTTCGGGGTCGGAGATATGCATGTATTGCAGCGCGAAGGTGCCGCAATAGGTGCGCTTGACGATATCAAGGATCTGCCGCATCGACGCGATCTGCAGGCCCAGCACATTGTCGATAAAAATCGGACGGTCCATGTCGGCTTCGGTGAAGCCATAGGATTTGGGGTCCAGTTCGGGATGCGGGACAGGGTCGCGCATGCCCAGCGGGTCCAGATCGGCGGCCAGATGGCCACGGATACGGTAAGCGCGGATGATCATCAGCGCGCGCACGGAATCCAGCACGGCGCGCTTGATCTGGTCGTCGCTGACCTTGACGCCGGTTTCGGTGGCCTTTGCCGTGATCTTCTGTCCCGCGGCGCGGGTTTCCATAGGGGCAGGCCATTGGCCGTCCAGCGCGGAGGTCAGTTCGTCCGTTGGCGCGGGCGGCCAGTCGGCGCGTGCCCAGCTTGGCCCTGTGGCCACGCGTTGCACATCCTGATCGGAATCACCCATCGCCCTGAAAAATGCCTGCCACGCCTCGTCGACCGCATTAGGGTCGCTGGCATAGCGTGCATATAGCTGTTCCAGATATTCCGCGTTGTGCCCCTGCATGAAGCTGGAGGCGTGGAAAATGTCGTTGGGGGATTGCTCGGTCATGATGTCACCTGAACGTGGGAAAACCCCGGCAGGATACTGCCGGGGTAGTTATCTTGCTTAGCCGATCGCCTTCAGCACAGCCTCGCCCAGACCAGCGGGGCTTTCAGCCACGATGATGCCGGCGGATTTCATCGCCTCGATCTTGCTTTCCGCGTCGCCCTTGCCACCGGCCACGATGGCACCGGCATGGCCCATGCGGCGGCCTTTGGGGGCGGTACGGCCCGCGATAAAGCCTGCGGTCGGTTTCCAGCGGCCGCGCTTTTTCTCGTCCTTGAGGAACTGAGCCGCTTCTTCTTCCGCAGAGCCGCCGATCTCGCCGATCATGATGATCGACTGGGTTTCGGGGTCGGCCAGGAACATTTCCAGCACGTCGATATGCTCGGTTCCCTTGATCGGGTCGCCGCCGATACCGACAGCCGAAGATTGGCCCAGACCGGAATCAGAGGTCTGCTTGACCGCCTCATAGGTCAGGGTGCCCGAGCGGGACACAACACCGACCGAGCCACGCTTGTGGATATGGCCGGGCATGATGCCGATCTTGCAGGCGCCGGGTGTGATCACGCCGGGGCAGTTCGGCCCGATCAGGCGGGATTTGGACCCTTCCAGCGCGCGCTTGACCTTCATCATGTCCAGCACCGGAATGCCTTCGGTAATGCAAACGATCAGCTCCATCTCGGCGTCGATCGCCTCAAGGATGGAATCCGCCGCGAAGGGGGGCGGGACATAGATCACTGTGGCATTCGCCTGGGTGACATGCCGCGCCTCGTGGACCGAGTTGAAGACCGGCAGGTTCAGGTGGGTGGACCCACCTTTGCCGGGCGTTACGCCGCCGACCATCTTGGTGCCGTAAGCAATGGCCTGTTCGGAATGGAATGTCCCCTGCGAGCCGGTGAAGCCCTGACAGATAACTTTCGTGTTTTCATTGACGAGAACTGCCATGGTCTTATCCCTTCACCGCTTTGACGATCTTTTCCGCGCCATCGCGCAGGTCGTCTGCCGCGATCACATCCAGACCGGAGTTGCGGATGATGTCCTTGCCCTTGTCCACGTTTGTGCCTTCAAGACGCACAACCAGCGGCACTTTCAGGCCGACTTCTTTCACCGCGGCTATCACGCCCTCGGCGATCACATCGCAGCGCATGATGCCGCCGAAGATGTTGACCAGAATGCCTTTGACGTTGGGATCAGAGGTGATGATCTTGAACGCTTCGGTCACTTTCTCTTTGGTTGCGCCGCCGCCCACATCAAGGAAGTTGGCAGGCTCGGCACCGTAGAGTTTGATGATGTCCATCGTGGCCATCGCCAGACCTGCACCGTTGACCATGCAACCGATCTCCCCATCCAGCGCGATATAGTTGAGGTCGTATTTCGATGCGGCCAGTTCCTTGGGGTCTTCTTCGGTCTCGTCGCGCAGGGCGGCAATATCGGCATGGCGGTAGATCGCGTTGCCGTCAAAGCTGACTTTGGCGTCCAGTACTTTCAGATCGCCCTTGTCGGTCACGATCAGCGGGTTGATCTCCAGCATCTCCATGTCCTTCTCGACGAAGGCTTTGTAGAGAATACCCATCAGGCTGACGCACTGCTTGATCTGCGCGCCGTGAAGGCCCAGCGAGAACGCGATGCGGCGGCCATGGAAACCCTGATAGCCGGTTGCCGGATCAACGCTGAAAGTCAGAATTTTCTCGGGCGAATGCTCGGCCACTTCCTCGATATCCATGCCGCCTTCGGTGGAACAGACAAACGAGATACGGCTGGTCTGGCGGTCTACCAGAAGGGCCAGGTAAAGCTCGGTCTCGATGCCCGAGCCGTCTTCGATATAGATGCGGTTGACCTGCTTGCCTGCGGGGCCGGTCTGATGGGTGACCAATGTGCGGCCCAGCATCTTCTTGGCTTCCTCTGCGGCTTCTTCAACCGATTTGGCAAGACGCACGCCGCCTTTTTCGCCAGCGTCGGCTTCCTTGAACTTGCCCTTGCCGCGACCGCCCGCGTGGATCTGGGCTTTGACGACCCAAAGGGGACCATCCATTTCGCCTGCGGCGGTTTTGGCTTCTTCGGCCCGGAATACGACACGCCCGTCCGAGACCGGGGCGCCGTAGGTGCGAAGGAGAGCCTTCGCCTGATACTCATGAATGTTCATGAAATTGTCCCGTCTTGCTGCAATCAAGCGGGGGTGTGGCACAAGGTTGCACCAATAATAAACGGTTTTTTGCGGTTTCACGGGTTTTGAACGTGAATTTCGACGTTTGTGATCACACGTTCAAAATCTGTGATCACAAAGCTGGAATTGTGGCGATTGGCACTGCCATCACAGAATCAGGGCCGGCGCATGGCCAGCCCTGACAAAATCAAACAAAGGTTCCTGTGGCGAAACCTGCCTCAGGCGCGGATCACGTCAGCGAGGGGTCGATTTCCTTGCAAGCCGCAACCAGACCTTTGACGGCATCGACGGATTTGTCGAACATCGCCTGTTCGTCCTTGGTCATGGTGATATCGATAACCTTTTCGACACCGCCTGCGCCGATCACGGTAGGCACGCCGACGTAGAAGCCCTTCAGGCCATAGGCGCCATCAACATAGGCGGCACAAGGCAGAACGCGCTTTTGGTCTTTCAGGTAGGCTTCGGCCATTTCAATGGCGCTGGTCGCGGGGGCATAGAAGGCCGATCCGGTTTTCAGCAGACCGACGATTTCCGCGCCGCCATCACGGGTGCGCTGCACGATCGCGTCCAGCTTGTCCTGCGAGGTCCAGCCCATCTTGACCAGATCGGGCAGCGGGATACCGCCCACGGTGGAATACCGCACCAGCGGCACCATCGTATCGCCATGACCACCCAGCACAAAGGCTGTGACATCGCGCATCGAGACACCGAACTCGAGGCTCAGGAAGTGCCGGAAACGGGCGGAATCGAGCACGCCCGCCATGCCGCAGACCTTGTGATGCGGCAGGCCCGAGAATTCGCGCAGCGCCCATACCATCGCATCCAGCGGGTTGGTGATGCAGATGACGAACGCGTCGGGGGCGTGTTTGGCAATGCCTTCGCCCACGGATTTCATGACCTTGAGGTTGATACCCAACAGGTCATCGCGGCTCATGCCCGGCTTGCGGGGCACACCGGCGGTCACGATGCAGACATCTGCGCCTGCGATATCCTCATAGGATTGGGTGCCGCGCAGCGATGCGTCGAACCCTTCCGAGGGGCCGGATTCCGCGATATCCAGCGCCTTGCCTTCGGGCGTGCCCTCAGAGATGTCGAACAGGACGATATCGCCTAACTCCTTCAGCGCGGCGAGGTGGGCAAGCGTGCCCCCGATCTGTCCGGCGCCGATAAGGGCAATCTTGGGTCTGGCCATTGGAACTGTCTCCGGTTGGTTGAATTTGCCGCATGGCGTAGTCCCTTCCGCGTCGTCGCGCAAGAGTGCTGCGCTGCACTGCGGCAGCAAGAGGGGCTGTCGCCCGCCGCCGGATACAGCTAAATGCGTGACAAGGCATAATTTTCAGGAGCAGGGCCGGGGATGGAGCTGGACTTACAGTTTTTCATGGTAGCAGCCCCTGCGGTTCTGTTTGCGGGGATTTCCAAGGGCGGCTTCGGGTCGGGGGCCGCTTTTGCCGCCGCCTCGATTCTGGCGCTGGTGCTGGAGCCGGGGCAGGCGCTGGGCATCATGCTGCCGCTTTTGATGCTGATGGATGCGGCCAACCTGCGCCCCTACTGGAAGAAATGGAGCGCGCCTGACGCCAAACTGTTGATCCTCGGCGCACTGCCGGGCGTGGCTTTGGGCGCGTGGCTCTACACGATTGCGGACGCGGATGTGTTCCGCCTGCTGATCGGGGTGATCTCGGTCGGGTTCGTGGCATGGCAGATGGGGCTGAAACTGGGCCTGATCCGCGCCGCGCGGGCCGAGTTGCCGCTATGGGCGGGGGCGCTGGCAGGGGCGACCGCCGGATTTACCAGTTTTGTCAGCCATGCAGGCGGGCCACCTGCCGCCGTGTGGTTGCTGTCGCGCAAGCTGGGTAAGACCCCGTTTCAGGCGACGACTGTGATTGTCTTCTGGGCGGTCAATATCGCCAAATTCATTCCCTATGCGTTTTTGGGGATTTTCACCGCACAGACCTTGCTGGCTGATCTGATCCTTGCCCCTGTCGCGCTGCTGGGGGCATGGCTGGGGGTGAAGGCGCATCATATCGTGCCGGAACGCGCCTTCTTTGCCCTGACCTATGTTTTGCTGACTGTGACGGGGTGCAAGCTGATCTGGGACGCGCTGACCTGAACAGGCGGTTCACGCTCCTTTGCCCTTGGGGGGCGGGGTGTCGGCCAGCGCCTCGAAGGCCTGACCGCTGGCCACAAGGCAGGTCATCCCGTTTGGCAGGGTGACGGTGATCGTCCAACTCCCGCTGTCGTCGCTGGCAAAAACCTCGACTACAGCATTGTTGGACCCCAGACCCATAGAGCGGCGTGTTTCGCCATAGCTGGTGACCAGCCGATTCACGACCGCATCGCGCGGGGCGCAGTTGCGCATGTCCTGCGACATTGCAGGGGTGGCCAGTGTCAAAAGCGTTGTTGTTGCGATCAAGATATTCTTTGCAGTCCGCATTGTGCCAGCCTTTCCTGCTTTGCCACGCCGTCAGACTGCGTCAGGAGGGTTTCATTAAGGTTAATCAAGCGTACCGCCTGAAAATACTGTATGCTGTCGCATGCGCTTTTTTCTGCGTTGCGGCACGAATGCCCTTGAAGGTTTCCACCAAAAAATGCCATTCCTGCGCAAGATAATTACAAGGAAGACTCAGGCCATGGACATTCGCCCCTACCGTTCGGTTCTCTATATTCCCGGCTCGAAAGAGCGTGCGCTGGACAAGGCGCGGGAATTGCCCGTGGATGCGATCATCTTTGATCTGGAGGACGCGGTCACCCCCGATGCTAAGGTCGAGGCGCGCGCGACACTGGCGCAGGCATTGGCAGTTGGCGGATACGGTGCCAAGGTCAAGATCATCCGCATCAACGGGCTGGACAGCGCATGGGGTGCCGGAGATGTCGACGCGCTGCGCGATGCGGGTGCGGATGTGTTTTTGCTACCAAAGGTGAATTCCGCCGCCGATGTGCAGGCGCTGTCGGATCTGTTGAACAATGGCACGCCGATCTGGGCGATGATGGAAACGCCGCAAGGAATCCTGAACGCAGCCGAGATCGCGGCGCATCCGCATCTGACAGGCTTTGTTGCGGGTACCAATGATCTGGCGAAAGAGTTGAATTGCCGCTTTTGCGCCGATCGTTTGCCGCTGCAAATGGCACTGCAGACCATTTTGATGGCGGCGCGCGCCGAAGGGGTGATCGCGATTGATGGTGTCTACAACCAGTTCAAGGACGAAGAAGGCCTGCGCGCCGAATGTGATCAGGGCCGCGATCTGGGCTTTGACGGCAAGACCCTGATCCATCCGGCGCAGGTCGATATTGCCAATGATGCTTTCGCGCCCTCCGAGGCCGAGGTCGATCTGGCCCGCCGCCAGATCGCCGCCTTTGAAGAGGTGCAGGCCAACGGGCAGGGCGTTGCTGTTGTGGATGGTAAAATCGTCGAAAACCTGCATGTTGAGACCGCCAAGAAAATCCTCGCCATGGCGTCTGCCATCGCGTCCCTTTGAAGCGGAGCGTAGCCAATGATCCTTCTGACCCTCGGTGTCATCCTTTGGGCTGCTGCCCATTATTTCAAACGTTTCGCCCCCGATGCACGCGCGCAGATGGGCGACAAGGGCAAGGGTCTGGTGGCTGTCGCTATCGTGGTCAGCCTGCTGTTGATGATCTTCGGCTATCGGGGGGCTGATTTCATCCATGTCTGGTCGCCGCCAAGCTGGACGGTGCATCTGAACAATCTGATGATGCTGGTCGCGGTTTTCGTCTACGGGATGAGCGCCACAACGGGCCGTTTGCGTGGCAAGATGCGCCATCCGCAACTGACAGCGGTCAAAATCTGGGCCGCGGCGCATTTGCTGGTGAATGGCGATCTGGCCGCGATCATCCTGTTCGGTGGCTTGCTGGCATGGGCTGTGGGGTCCGTGATCCTGATCAACCGCGCCGGGCCTTGGGTCAGGCCGCAACCCGGTGACGCAAAGAAGGATATTTTGCTTGTTGTGATCACCCTTGTCCTGTTTGCCGTCATGACCGCCATCCACGCCTGGCTGGGCGTCTGGCCTTTCCCCGGATAAAAACAATGAAACTTTACCGTTTGCTGACCGCTGATGACACATCCGCCTTTTGCCACAAGGTGACGGATGCCCTGAACAAGGGCTGGGTGCTGTATGGCGATCCGACTTATGCCTTTGACGCGGCCAATGGCGTGATGCGCTGCGGGCAGGCAGTCACCAAAGATGTCGCGGGCAAGACCTATGATCCGGCCATGAAACTGGGAGAGCAGTGATGCAGCATTCGCAGTTCCATGTCGTGCCGATCAAAACCAGTGCCGGGCGGTTCTTTGAAGATTACAGCATCGGCCAGGTGATCGAGCACGCGGTGCCGCGCACTGTGTCAGGGGGCGAAAGGGCGCTTTATCACGCGCTTTATCCGGCGCGGCATGCGCTGCATTCCTCGGACGAATTCGCGCGCAATTGCGGCCTGCCGCAAAGCCCGCTGGATGATATGGCCGCCTTTCATATTGTCTTTGGCAAAACGGTGCCGGATATCTCGCTGAACGCCATCGCCAATCTGGGCTATGCCGAGGGGCGGTGGCTGAAGCCGGTTTATGCAGGCGACACGATCCGTTCGACCTCCGAGGTGATCGGGTTGAAGCAGAATTCCAACGGCCAGTCCGGTGTTGTCTATGTGCGGACGCGCGGGTTGAACCAGCGCGACGAGGTGGTGCTGGAATATGTGCGCTGGGTGATGGTGCGCAAGAATGACACAAACGCGCCGACGCCTGACACCGTGATCCCCGCACTTGCACCCGCACTCAGCTCTGACCAGCTTGTCGTGCCCGAGGGGTTGGGCTTCACCAATTACGATTTCACCCTGTCCGGTGCGCCGCATCGTTGGAGCGATTACGAGATCGGCGAGACAATCGACCATGTCGATGGTGTGACGATCGAGGAATCCGAGCATATGATCGCCACACGCCTGTGGCAGAACACTGCCAAGGTGCATTTCGACGCCACGCAACGCGCCGACGGGCGGCGGCTGATCTATGGCGGGCATGTGATCAGCATGGCGCGGGCGCTGTCCTTCAACGGCTTGGCCAATGCCCAGATGATCGTGGGGCTGAACGCGGGCGCGCATGCGAACCCCTGTTTCAGCGGTGATACGATCCGCGCATGGTCCGAAGTGCTGGACAAGGCCGAAACATCAGTGCCCGGTGTCGGCGCGATCCGGCTGCGGCTGGTGGCCAATAATGCGGCAGGGGCGTTCCGTCTGAAAAGCGACGATGGCAAATATCAGCCGCATGTGTTGCTGGATCTGGATTACTGGGCTTTGATGCCTTTGTGATCACAAGCTGGCCCGCCCGTTTTCAATGCCTTGCGGACAACTAAGGGCAGAGTCGCGCTTTCTATGCCCGGTTTGCGCCATTTGTGGCAGTTTGATTCCCGCAGTAGCGCTATATCTGCATTTTTTGTGATCACACTGAAACCTCTTGTGATCACGAAGGGCATTCTTGCGTCAATTCGCGCCGTTTTTTCTGCAATACAGGGCTGTGCTTGCGTGACAGGGCCGCTAAAAAGAGTATCAAGGCCGCAAAAGGCATCGAAGGAAGATCGTCGTGCGCATGTCGGGCACCCCGGTTCCTTCGCAACCCAAGAAGGAAGGGACACATGGCAGACGTGAACCGGGGCAATCGCCCGCTTTCGCCGCACTTGTCGATCTATCGCCCGCAGCTGACATCCATGACCTCGATCCTGACACGGATCACCGGAAATGCGATGCTGATCTCGGCCTTGCTGGTCGTGTGGTGGTTTTTGGCCGCAGCGACCTCGCCCGAATATTACGCTTTCGCTGATGGTATCCTGACAAGCTGGTTCGGCAACCTTGTGATGGTGCTGTCGCTGTGGGGGCTGTGGTATCACACATTGGCCGGCATCCGGCACCTGATCTGGGACAATGCTATGGGGCTGGATCTGGATACCGCCTACAAGCTTGGCTATGCGGTGATCGGCGGGTCGGTTCTGCTGACGCTGCTGACCGTGCTTGTGATCTGAGAGGGCTGAGACATGCGTTACCTGACTGACCGCAAACGCGCCTCCGGCATGGGCTCTGCCAAATCCGGCACAGCGCATTTCTGGGCGATGAAAGTATCCTCTGTCGCGCTGCTGATCCTTATTCCGCTGTTCGTGTACACCTTCGGCTCGATGCTGGGTGCGCCGCATGCGGAAGTGATGGCCACTTTCGCGCGTCCCTTCCCGGCCATTGTTGCGGGGCTGACCCTGATCGTTGGATTTAAACATTTCAACAACGGTGCCCAAACCATGATCGAAGACTATGTTCACGGGACGACCCAAAAAGCCGTCATCATCGCGGTGACCTGCCTGAGCTATGGCGCAGCGGCCACCGGGCTGTTCGCCATCGCCAAGATCGCGCTTTAAACTTCGGAGACTGTTGCAATGGCAGCTTATGAATACGAGACCCATGACTATGATGTCGTGGTTGTTGGAGCCGGTGGAGCCGGTCTGCGCGCAACGCTGGGCATGGCCGAACAGGGCCTGCGCACCGCTTGCGTGACCAAGGTTTTCCCGACCCGCTCGCACACGGTTGCGGCGCAGGGCGGTATCGCGGCGTCATTGTCGAACATGGGACCGGATCACTGGCAGTGGCATATGTATGACACGGTCAAAGGCTCTGACTGGCTGGGCGATACAGACGCGATGGAATATCTGGCGCGCGAAGCCCCCAAGGCGGTTTACGAGCTTGAGCATTACGGCGTGCCGTTTTCCCGCACCGAAGAGGGCAAGATCTACCAGCGTCCCTTTGGCGGGCACACAACCGAATTCGGCGAAGGCCCTCCTGTGCAGCGCACCTGTGCTGCCGCCGACCGGACGGGCCACGCGATCCTGCACACGCTGTATGGTCAAAGCCTGAAGCAGAAGGCCGAGTTCTATATCGAATATTTCGCCATCGACCTGATCATGTCCGATGACGGCGTCTGTCAGGGCGTTGTCTGCTGGAAGCTGGACGACGGCACGATGCATGTGTTCAAGGCCAAGATGGTCGTGCTGGCGACGGGTGGCTATGGCCGCGCCTATTTCAGCGCAACATCCGCCCATACCTGCACCGGCGACGGGAACGGGATGGTCGCGCGTCAGGGTCTGCCGCTGCAGGATATGGAATTCGTGCAGTTCCACCCGACCGGCATCTATGGCGCGGGTTGTCTGATCACCGAAGGCGCGCGCGGCGAAGGCGGCTATCTGACCAATTCGGAAGGCGAGCGTTTCATGGAACGTTATGCGCCGACCTACAAGGATCTGGCCAGCCGTGACGTTGTCAGCCGCTGCATGACGATGGAAATCCGCGAAGGTCGCGGTGTCGGGGCCGAGAAGGACCATATCCATCTGCACCTGAACCACCTGCCGCCCGAAGCGCTGCATCTGCGCCTGCCGGGTATCTCGGAAAGCGCGCGCATTTTCGCGGGTGTTGACGTGACCAAGGAACCGATCCCCGTTCTGCCGACTGTGCATTACAATATGGGCGGTATCCCCACCAACTATTGGGGCGAGGTGATCAACCCGACCGCAGAAGATCCCGACCGGATCGTTCCCGGCCTGATGGCTGTGGGCGAGGCGGGCTGTGCATCCGTACACGGTGCGAACCGTCTGGGATCGAACTCGCTGATCGACCTTGTGGTGTTTGGTCGTGCCGCAGCAATCAAGGCGGGCAAGGTTGTGACGCCGGGTGCGCCGAATGCCGTGCCGAACAGTGCCTCGGTTCAGTCCGCCTTTGACCGTTTCGACGGTCTGCGCCATGCCAAGGGCAATGTCGGCACCGCTGAGTTGCGGCTTGAGATGCAAAAGGCGATGCAGGCGGATGCTGCGGTGTTCCGCACCGACAAGACGCTGGCCGAAGGTGTCGCCAAGATGCAGGCGGTTGCCGGCAAGATGGATGATATCCATGTCTCTGACCGCAGCCTGATCTGGAACAGCGACCTGATGGAAACGCTGGAACTGACCAACCTGATGCCGAACGCGCTGGCCACCATCGTCGGGGCCGAGGCGCGCAAGGAATCGCGCGGCGCGCATGCCCATGAGGATTATCCAGACCGCGATGATGTGAACTGGCGCAAGCACACGATTGCGCGGGTCGATGGCGTAAAGGTTGACCTGAGCTATCGCCGGGTTGTGACCGAGCCGTTGACCACAGAAGCCGAAGGCGGGATCGAGATGAAAAAGATCGCCCCTAAGGCGCGGGTCTATTGACCTTTCCTGCTGGCATAAGCGCCCTGCGCGGGCTGGGATTGGCGGCGCTGTGTGCGGCCACTCTGGCCGCGTGCACGCCTGCGGATCAGGACCGCTTGACCCGCGACGCCGCCCGCGCCGCAATCACGCCGGTACTGGTGCAACGCTTTCCGGGCGTGCCGGTGCAGCCTGCTGTGGATTGCATCATCGACAACGCGAACAGCCGCGAATTGCTGTCGCTTGCTGCTGACAGCCTGACCGGTCCCACGGCGAATACCGCGGAACTTGTGACGAATATCGTGTCCCGGCCGGACACGTTGACCTGCCTGCTGGCCAATGGCCTGCCAGCCCTTCTGTGACGGGAGAGATATAATGGTACAACTGACACTGCCGAAAAACAGCCGGATGCGGACCGGTAAGACATGGCCCAAGCCGGAGGGTGCCAAAAACATCCGCACCTTCAAGATCTACCGCTGGAACCCCGATGACGGGGAAAACCCGCGGCTGGACACCTATCACGTCGATCTGGATACATGCGGTCCGATGATTCTGGACGCGCTGATCAAGATCAAATCCGAGATTGATCCGACGCTGACCTTCCGCCGTTCCTGCCGCGAAGGGATCTGCGGATCTTGCGCGATGAATATCGACGGGATCAACACGCTGGCCTGTCTGCACGGGATGGACGACGTCAAGGGCGACGTGAAAATCTATCCGCTGCCGCATATGCCGGTGATCAAGGACCTGATCCCTGATCTGACGCATTTCTACGCGCAGCACGCCAGCATCATGCCATGGCTGGAAACCAAGACCAACCGCCCCGCCAAGGAATGGCGCCAGTCGGTGGATGACCGCGAAAAGCTGGACGGTCTTTATGAATGCGTGATGTGCGCCTGCTGCTCGACCTCGTGCCCCAGCTATTGGTGGAACGGCGACCGTTACCTTGGGCCAGCCGCTTTGCTGCACGCCTATCGCTGGATCATCGACAGCCGCGACGAGGCGACTGGCGAGCGTCTGGACGAGCTGGAAGATCCTTTCAAGCTGTATCGGTGCCACACGATCATGAACTGCGCCAAAACCTGCCCCAAGGGTTTGAACCCTGCAAAGGCGATTGCCGAGATCAAGAAGATGATGGTCGAACGCACTGTGTGATGCGGGCGGGCTTGAGTATTTGAAGCAAGATGAAAGGGCGGGCGCATGTGCCTGCCCTTTTGCATTGGGAAAGGTGCTGCCATGCTGGTGATTGTCGGGTTGTTTGTGGCCTTCGTGCTGGTGGCGATTTTTGCGCGACGCGGGGTGCGTGGGTGCCGTTGGCGCATGGACCGGACCCGCGACCGTGACGGGATGCAGTATTTCCGATGCGCCGCCTGTGGCGCGGAAGAGCTTGTCCCCAAGGGCAAAGCACCGCAGGATTGCCGTGCACCGCGCAAGCCGCCCCAACCGTGAGTAAGATAATGACCATTCCAGCCGATGCCGCCGCGCGCCGCGCCGTAAAGCCCGTGATCTGCTATCCGGTCGAGGCTTTGGCGCAGCCCGATCTTGCGACCTATGCCGCGTTCAGGGCACAGGCGGTCAAGACAGGCGAGGTGTTGGTGCCGCCGCGCGATGCCGCAACATTCACGGTGCCTGCGGGGGGATTTTTCCGCATCTCATCGGTTGATGGCCCGCAAGTGGGCGATCTGAACCTGTGGAACGCCGACGATCTGTCTGAACGGTTCTATTCCGGCAAGACGCGCGCGCTGCATGGCACGCATGTGACCACGGGTCAGCGGCTTTGGTCTTCGTTTCCGGGCATGCGCCCGATGGCCACGATTCTGGCAGACACGCTGGGCTGGTATGGCAAGGACAGCTTTGGCGGATCGGTCCATGATGTGATCGGCACGCGCTGCGATCCCTATACGCATAACCTGCTGTCAGGCGGGCAATATCACCATTGCTGCCATTCCAATCTGACCCGCGCGCTGGCCGATGCGACGGGGTTGCCGCTGCACATTGCAGAAGCGCATGTGCATGACGTGCTGAACGTGTTCATGTGCACGGGCTTCACCCGCGATACGGGTCAGTATTTCATGAAGGCAAGTCCCGTGCGCCCCGGCGATTATCTGGAGTTCTTTGCCGAAATCCCCTTGCTGGGGGCGTTGTCGGCCTGTCCGGGGGGCGATTGTTCGTCCGAGCATTCCTCGGATCAGGCGATGTGTCATCCACTTCTGGTCGAGGTCTTCGAGACACCTGCCGACGTGTTGGGCGACTGGGTGTCGCCGCCGCCCAATGGCTATGACCGCAGCCACGGGCGCTAAGATCAGGCTACGTCGGGAAAGGCTGCCTCAAGCGCGATTTGTACCATGTCGCCAAAGCTGCTTTGGCGCTGGTCGGCGGGCAGGGCGGCGCCCGTGATCAGGTGGTCCGACACGGTCAGCACAGCCAACGCGCGGACCTTGTGGCGCAGGGCGAGATTGTAAAGCTCGGCTGCCTCCATCTCGACGCCCAGAATGCCGTGGCGGGTCATGATCTCGTTCAGATCGGGGCGTTCGTCATAGAACACGTCTGACGAATAGATGCCGCCAACATGCAGCGGCACAGAACGCGCCTCGGCTGCCGCGACAGCGGCGCGCAGCAGCGACCAATCCGCGTGGGGGGCGAAGTTCAGCTCGCGGAAAATGCCCTTGGACGGGGTGGAAAGCGTGGTGGCTGTCATCGCAAGGATCACGTCACGGATGCCGATATGGGCCTGCATCGCCCCGCAAGAACCGATGCGGATCAGGGTCTTGGCGCTATAATCGCGGATCAGTTCGTTGGCATAGATCGACAGCGAGGCCATCCCCATGCCGGAGCCGTGGATCGTGACACGGTGCCCGCGCCATAGCCCGGTATAGCCCAGCATACCGCGCACCTCGTTGACCAGTCGCGCCTCGTGCAGGAAGGTCTCGGCGGCCCATTTTGCACGTAAAGGATCGCCCGGCATCAGGACGGTATCAGCAATATCGCCGGGATTGGCACCGATATGGATGGTCATGGTAGTGTCCTTGAGTCAGCGGTTGTATTTGATGAAAGGCGTCACATGGGCGATGCGGTCATAGAGTTGCCGCGCCGTCGTGTTGAAGTCCTGCGTCATCCAGTAAACGGCGGGCGTGCCGCGGCGGTCTGCCTCGGCATAGACCGCCTCGATCAGCGCGCGGCCCACGCCCTGGCCACGGACATCCGGATCGGCAAAGAGGTCCTGCAGATAGCAAACATCCTCGACCCGCCAGTTATGCCCGTGCCAGATCGCATGCACCAACCCCACCGCCCGGCCATCCAGATCGGCGATGAAGCAGCAGCGTTCGGGATGGGCAGGGTCAAGCTGTCGGGCAAAGGTCGTCTGATACACTTCTTCGGGCACGGAGCTGTTGTAAAACTCCAGATAGGCGGTCCAGAGGCGGCGCCAGTCGGCCTGATCAGTGGCGGCAAGGGGACGGATGGTCAGCGGCATGGGGCATTCCTTCAGGGATCACCCATGATGAAGCCAGTCACAGTCGGGGTGCAAGGACGAAGTTGCGCGGGTTGCTGCCGGAGCAAAACGGGTCAGGCGGCATGATCCCGCCACCCTGTTTGCAGTGTCGGTCCACGGGGGCCATGTTTGCTGGGCGAGGCGGGGCATAGACCTGCCAAACGAAGCAAAAAACTGGAGGCATCCATGACACAGACATCGAACCGCGGCCTGAAGGCCCTGATCCTGAGCGCATCGGTCGCTGCACTGAGCCTGGGGGCAGTCGCACCCGTCGCGGCGCAAACTGCGGCCCCCGCACCAGAGGCCGCACAGGTCGACATGACCGATACCAAGCTGGAAGCTTTCGTCACGGCGCTTCTGGGCGTCGAGGAAGTGCGTCTGGACTACACCCCGCAGATCGAAGCTGCATCCAGCGAGGAAGAGCAGGCCGCACTGGTCAATCAGGCCAATGCCGAGATTATCGAAAAGATCGAGGCCGTGCCGGATCTGACGGTGGATGAATATGTGACCATCGCACAGGTGGCGCAGCAGGATCAGGAACTCGGTGCGCGGATCGCGACACTTGTTGAAGATCAATCCGATGCGGGTACCCCGACAGAGTAACCCTGCCTTTTATACCAGATAATGCAAAAGGGGGCCATTGGCCCCCTTTTTATGTCTGGTCATAAGGGTTTGGGTGCTTATTCGGCAGCGACTGGTTTGGGGTCGGCCAGCGTGACGATATCCATCATGATGGTGTTCAACTCGAAATCCTTGGGCGTGTAGACGCGGGCGACGCCCATTTCCAGCAGGCGTTTCGCGTCATCCTCGGGGATGATCCCGCCCACGACAACCGGAATATGCGACAGGCCAGCAGCGCGCAGGCGGTCCATCAGGTCCTGCATCAGCGGCATATGCGATCCCGACAGGATCGACAGCCCCACAACATGGGCCTCTCCCGCGCTGGCGGCTTTCACGATTTCCTCCGGCGTCAGGCGGATGCCCTCATAATCAATCTCCATCCCGCAATCGCGAGCGCGGAAGGCGATCTGTTCAGCCCCGTTTGAATGGCCATCCAGTCCCGGCTTGCCCACCAGGAAGCGCAGGCGGCGACCCAGCTTGTCGGACACGGTGTTGACCGCCTCGCGGATATCATCCAACCCTTCGGTCTTGTTGCTGACAGAGCGCGACACGCCCGTTGGCCCGCGATATTCGCCAAAAACGGCGCGCATCTGGGCGGCCCATTCTCCGGTGGTGACGCCGGCCTTGGCGGCTTTGATTGACGGCTCCATGATATTGCGGCCTTCCTTCGCGGCGGCGCGGAGGTCGGCCAAGGCCGCATCCACAGCACCCGCGTCGCGCGCGCCACGCCATTCGTTCAGACGGCCGATCTGTTCCGCCTCGACCGCCGGATCGACGGTCATGATCCCGCCATCGCCGGTCATCAGCGGTGAGGGTTCGCCCTGCTGCCATTTGTTGACGCCGACCACGATCGTCTCGTTCCGTTCGATCCGGTTAAGGCGTTCGGCGTTGCTGTCGACAAGGCGCGATTTCATATACTCGATCGCGCTGATCGCACCACCCATGGAATCAAGATTCGCCAGTTCCGCCCGCGCGCCGTCTTTCAGCGCCTCGACCTTGCGGTCCACGGCGGGGTTGCCATCGAACAGGTCGTCATATTCCAGCAAATCGGTCTCATAGGCCATGATCTGCTGCATCCTGAGCGACCATTGCTGGTCCCACGGGCGGGGCAGGCCAAGTGCTTCGTTCCACGCGGGCAATTGCACGGCGCGGGCGCGGGCGCGTTTGGACAGGGTCACGGCCAGCATTTCGATCAGGATGCGGTAGACGTTGTTTTCGGGCTGCTGTTCAGTCAGGCCAAGGCTGTTGACCTGCACCCCGTAGCGGAAGCGGCGGAATTTCGGATCGGTCACGCCATAACGGGTCTCGCAAATCTCGTCCCACAGATCGACGAAGGCGCGCATCTTGCACATCTCGGTGATGAACCGGATGCCTGCATTCACGAAGAACGAAATCCGGCCCACCAGTTGCGGGAAATCGGCTTCGGGCACTTTGCCTTTCAGATCGTCCAGAACGGCGGTGGCAGTGGCCAATGCAAAGGACAACTCTTGTTCCGGCGTCGCGCCCGCCTCTTGCAGATGGTAGGAACAGATGTTCATCGGGTTCCATTTGGGCACATTGGTATAGCAATAGGCTGCCACATCGGTGATCAGGTGCAAGGACGGCTTAGGCGGCAGGATATAGGTACCACGGCTGAGGTATTCCTTGATAATGTCGTTCTGCACTGTGCCTTGCAGTTTGGCGATATCTGCGCCCTGTTCTTCTGCCACCGCGATGTAAAGCGCCAGCAACCAAGGCGCAGTCGCATTGATCGTCATAGAGGTGTTCATCTGCTCCAGCGGGATCGCGTCGAACAGCGTCCGCATGTCGCCCAGATGGCTGACAGGAACGCCGACCTTGCCGACCTCGCCACGCGCCAGAATGTGATCGCTGTCATAGCCGGTTTGCGTTGGGAGATCGAAGGCAACAGACAGGCCAGTCTGTCCTTTGGACAGGTTCGAGCGGTAAAGCGCATTCGACGCCTTGGCCGTGGAATGGCCGGCATAGGTACGGAAAAGCCAGGGCTGGTCTTTTTGCGTCTGTGTCATCGGGCCTCGCAGTGGATCGCTATGAATCAGGGTGGGCAACTTTATTGCGTCTTTGCGTTGATACTTGGAATTTTATGGCGCTGTCAATTCGCTGCGTTGCGGCATGGCGGCTGTTCGCATTTGATTTACCTATCGCAAGTTTCGCGCCATTGTCGGGCCTATGACATCTGTTGTTGAAATGCCCGTCTGGCTGCTGGTCCTGATCCTGCTTTTCGCGGGTGTGACCTTTGCATCGCATTTTCTATTCCCCTCGGTCCGCTGGTTTTTCCGCAAGCGTGCCGAACGGGTGATTGCACAGCTGAACACGCGGCTTGAACGGCCGATCCAGCCGTTCAAGCTGGCGCGGCGCTATGACATGATCCAGCGCCTGATTTATGATCCCACGGTGTTGCGGGCCATTGCGGCACATGCCGCCAGCGAAGGCGTGCCGGAAAACGTGGCCTTCGAGCAGGCGCGCCGTTACGCGCGGGAAATCGTGCCTTCGTTCAGCGCCAGCGCCTATTTCGGGGTGGCGACGCGGTTGGCGCGGTTGATCAGTACCACTTTGTACCGTGTCCGCCTTGGCCATTACGCAGGCGACGCGCTGGCGCAGGTGGACCGCGAGGCGACTGTGGTCTTTGTTATCAACCACCGCAGCAATATGGATTATGTGCTGGTGACCTATCTGGCGGCAGAGCGCTCGGCCCTGTCCTATGCCGTGGGCGAATGGGGGCGTGTCTGGCCGCTGAGCGCCTTGATCCGCGCGATGGGCGCTTATTTCATCCGGCGCAAGCGGTTTGGCCCACTTTATAAGGCGGTGCTGTCGCGCTATGTGCAACTGGCGACCGAGGCGGGCGTGACGCAGGCCGTGTTCCCCGAGGGTGGGCTAAGTCTGACAGGGGCCATTGCGCCGCCCAAGCGTGGCATCCTGAAATACATCGTGGACGGCCATGATCCCGCAGGTCGCGATGTGGTTTTCGTGCCTGTTGCCGTGAACTATGACCGCGTGCTGGAAGACCGCGTGCTACTGGCCGCGCAGGACGCAGGCGAGCGGCGGTTTGCGGCGCGTTTAGGCACCGTCCTGCGCTTTTTGGTCAAGTTGCTCCGTTTGCGGCTGAAGGGGAAGTTCCGCCGCTTTGGGTATGCCTCGGTCAGCTTTGGCAAGCCGCTATCGCTTCATGACTTTCAGGGCGATGTGCCGGAACTGGCGACCGAGCTGATGGCCCGTGTCGCCGCCGAGGTGCCTGTCCTGCCGGTGCCGCTGGTGGCGACTGCGCTGTTGCAGGCGTCTGGTCCGCTGAACCGTGCGGAATTGGACCGGGCTGTGATTGATCTGATGGTAGAGCTTCCCCAAGCGCATCTGCACATGCCCCGACAGGATACCGGATATCTGGTAGAGGTCGGGCTGAGGATGCTGATCCTGCGGCATCTGGTCCAAGAGCAGGACGGGATGTTTCTGGTTGTTCCGGCAGAGCGCAGCTTGCTGGAATTCTACGCCGCCTCTATTGCACATCTGTTTCGCGGTCGCAGCATATAGGATTGGTTTATGCTGCAACTGCTGGGTTATAAAATTACAAAATAACGCTAAATCAGGTTGCAATATTGCGCAGCGGACTTTATTCCCAAGATCAGAACCGCGATTCTGCATTGCGGCATAACACGAACGCAGTTGGAACAGTGACCAAAACGGAGGTTGAGATGGCTCTGGATACACATACCGGGATAGCGCCCTACGAGGCGCCGGAAAAAGACCTCTATGAAATCGGTGAAATGCCGCCTTTGGGCTACGTCCCGAAGAAGATGTATTCCTGGGCGATCCGTCGCGACCGGCATGGCGAGCCTGAACAAAGTTTTCAGGTCGAGGTGGTAGACACCTGGCAGGTCGACAGCCACGAAGTGCTGGTTCTCGTGATGGCGGCGGGCGTGAACTATAACGGCGTCTGGGCCGGTCTTGGCGTGCCGATCAGCCCCTTCGATGTGCACAAGGCCGACTACCACATCGCAGGTTCGGATGCGTCCGGCATCGTCTGGGCCGTGGGTGACAAGGTCAAAAGCTGGAAAGTCGGCGACGAGGTCGTGATCCACTGCAATCAGGATGATGGCGACGACGAGGAATGCAATGGCGGCGATCCGATGTTCAGCCCGACGCAGCGCATCTGGGGCTACGAGACGCATGACGGATCGTTCGCGCAGTTCACCCGCGTGCAGGCGCAGCAATTGATGCCGCGTCCCAAGCACCTGACATGGGAAGAAAGTGCGTGCTACACGCTGACGCTGGCCACGGCCTATCGCATGTTGTTCGGCCATCAGCCGCATGACCTGAAGCCCGGCCAAAACGTGCTGGTCTGGGGTGCGTCGGGCGGTTTGGGCTCTTATGCGATCCAGTTGATCAACACGGCGGGTGCGAATGCGATTGCCGTGATCTCGGAAGAGGACAAGCGCGAGTTTGTCATGAGCCTTGGTGCCAAGGGCGCGATCAACCGCAAGGATTTCAATTGCTGGGGCCAGATGCCCACGGTCAATACGCCCGAATATAACGAGTGGCTGAAAGAGGCGCGCAAGTTCGGCAAGGCGATCTGGGAGATCACCGGCAAGGGCGTGAGCGTCGATATGGTGTTCGAGCATCCCGGCGAGGCGACGTTTCCCGTCTCCGCTTTGGTGTGCAAAAAGGGCGGGATGGTCGTGATCTGTGCCGGCACCACCGGTTTCAACTGCACGTTTGATGTCCGCTATATGTGGATGCACCAAAAGCGGTTGCAGGGCAGCCATTTCGCGCATCTGAAACAGGCGGCTTCCGCGAACAAGCTGATGGTCGAGCGGCGGCTGGACCCTTGCATGTCCGAAGTGTTCGAATGGAGCCAGATCCCGCAGGCGCATACCAAGATGATGCGGAACCAGCACAAGCCGGGCAATATGGCCGTGTTGGTGCAGGCCCCGCGCACAGGGTTGCGGACGGTCGAGGATGTGATCGAGGCCGGTCGCACCTGATACCGACCGTTGTCGTGCGACACAACACAAGGCCCGCGAATCACGTGTTGGTTCGCGGGCTTTGGCTTTTGGACAGGGTGGGTTCAACAGTTTCAACGGGTTACATTGTTCCGACCCGCCATTTTGGGGGGGTTGAAATTCGCGGATAGGGGCAAGGGACAGTCCGTGCCTAAACTGGCGCATCGTCCAAGGCTCGAAATCCTCTCTCCCGCGCATTTGTCGCGTTAATCCTTCTTTAACCAATGCAAAGGCAAGTTGGTCATGCAAAACGAATGGCTTTTGGATGTTCTCTCGGATCTCAAAAGCTTCGCGGGGGCGAATGGATTGCATAAGCTATCGCAGCAGTTGGACCAGACCCGCGTTGTCGCCCTGACCGAGATCGCATCCTGTCGTGAGGAGGCGCCAGTGGCGAAGCCGACAGATGAACAACGGGTTGGAGCAAATACTTGAGGCGATAGAACACGCCACAACGCCCGAGGCGATGCAGAGTGCAATCGAAGCGCTGCGCGACGCGTTCAGTGTCAGGCACATGGTCTATCACTGGGTCAGCGCGGCGGGCCATCAATATGGCTGCGGCACATACCCTGCCGACTGGGTCGCCCGCTACATCGCGCATGACTACCTCAGGATTGATCCTGTCGTGCAAGGCTGCCTGCAGAACTTTCAGCCGGTTGACTGGAAGCAACTGGACTGGAGTGGCAAGGCGCAACGCGCATTTCTGGTCGATGCCCTTGCAAACGGTCTGGGCGCGCAGGGGTTGTCGATTCCGATCCGCGGCCCGAACGGGCAATTCGCCCTGTTCACTGTCAACCATGACGCCGATGACCGGAGTTGGGCCGCGTTCCAGCAGCGTCACAAGCGTGATCTGATCCTGATAGCCCATCATTTCAACAGCAAAGCGCTGGAGTTTGAACCCGGTCGTACGCCTGCGCCCTCGCAAGCGCTGTCCCCGCGCGAGGTGGACGCGCTGACGCTTCTTGCGATGGGTTACAGTCGCGCGCAGGTGGCCAACTCTCTTTCGATCTCGGAACACACTCTGCGCGCCTATATCGAAAGCGCGCGGCTGAAACTGGGCGCGCAGAACACGACCCATGCTGTGGCCCGCGCGATCAGTCGCGGGCTGATCGTTGTGTGATCGCAAGGTCTGTGGCGCGCGCCCTATGCCAAGCTGGTTAACCCATCCCCGCTAGCTCTGACCCTGTTGAGGTCAGACAAGGGGCTGCGATGCTGCGATATATGACGGCACAGGAATTGGCACAGCATCCAAGGCTGCTTGCCACGATGTTGCGCGACCGTGCGGTGCAATTCTCGGACAGGCTGGGCTGGGCGGTCTGCGTGGATGCCTCAGGGTTCGAGCAGGATCAATATGATGCACTGAACCCGCTTTATGTGATCTGGCAGCGCCCCGATGGCTGTCACGGTGGCTCGATGCGTTTTTTGCCCACAACAGGGCGCTGCATGGTGAACGAGCATTTTGCCCATCTGCATGGTGGTGTGCCGGTCCGGAACAAGACCATCTGGGAATGCACCCGCTTCTGTCTGGCGCCGGGTGCAGGGCCGCATGTGGCCGCCGCGCTGATGCTGGCGGGGGGCGAGTTGCTTGAACGGCAGGGCCTGGATCATTTCATAGGTGTTTTTGACGCCAATATGGAACGCATCTATCGCCGGATCGGGGCCTGCCCCGAGGTTTTGGGTCATGCAGGCGAGGGGCGCGACAGGGTCAGCCTTGGCCTGTGGTCGCTGACGCCGGAAGCGCGGGCAAAGGTGGCGCGACGCGCGGGTCTGTCATCCGCACTATCCGACCTGTGGTATCGGCGCGCCTTCGTGGACGGGGCAGATGCGGGTCTTGCACGTCTGGCGTGATCGCGGCCTCTGGCCCTTGGCGCAGGGCGGTTGTAGGGTGCGCCATGATCGTGCCCGCCGTAACCTTTTCCCCTGATCAGGCCGAAGCCTATGACCGTATCGCGGCAGCGCTGCGCGGTGTCGGTGTGGATCTGGATGATGGGATCCTGACGCCTGCGACCGAAGGTGCAAGCCGTGTGCTGGCTGTTGTAGGCAAGGCCGGATCGGGCAAGACGCTGCTGCTGGCAGAACTGACCCGCGCGCTGGAGGCAGCAGGGGTCGAACTGGTGTCGGGCGACTATGAGGGCAAGCGCCGCAAGGACAGGCGCACGCTGGCGATCCTTGCGCCGACGAACAAGGCCGCCTCGGTCCTGCGAAACAGGGGTGTGCCGGCCACGACGATCCACCGGATCATCTATACCCCTGTCTATGATCCGCAATACGAACGCGTCGCCGAATGGCTTGCAGGCAATGGCGAGCGGCCCGAGATCGAGGGGCTGACCGATCTGTTGCTGGACCGCGCGCTGGCGTTCTACCAGATCCACAAATCCATTCCCGGTGCACTGGCCGCCGCAGGGCTGCGCGGATCGGATTTCATCACCGGCTGGAAACGGCGCGAGGAACCGCTGGATATCGGCTTTGTCGATGAATCCTCGATGCTGGACGAGCGGCAGTTTACCGATCTCAAGGATATTTTCCCGACGCTGTTGCTGTTCGGCGATCCCGCGCAGCTTGCGCCCATAAACCAGTCCGGCGGCATGGTCTTTGACAATTTGCCCGCACCTGCGCGGCTGGAACTCAGCCGCATTCACCGGCAAGAGGCAGATAACCCGATCCTCGATCTGGCCCATGCACTGGCCGATCCGTCCCTGACCTTCGAGGATTTCGAGCAGATGGTCGAAAAGGCCGCTGCTCGCGATGACCGTGTGATCTGGGGCCAGCGGGTCGAGGTGGATCTGATGGCGCGCAGTCCGGTGCTGGTCTGGCGCAATGCCACGCGTATCCGGTTGATCCATGCCTTCCGCGCTGTGCATGGCGCGCCCGATGATGCGTTGCTGGAGGGCGAGCCGCTGATCTGCGACGGGTTGGAACTGCCTTTGAAGCACCGCAAAAAGCGTCTGGATCTCGAGGCGCGCGGCCTGATCAAGGGGGCGCAGGTGATCTACCTGGGCCCCGGAAAGAAACCCGGTTTCTCGCGCCTGCATGTCATGGGGGCCGAAGACCCGCAGGTCAATGCCGCCTCGATCGTCAAGATCGAAAAGCCGGACGAGGAAGAGCCGTTCATCCCCTATGCCGCCAAGATGGGCGCGACCTTTCTGCACGGGGCGGCGGTCACGATCCACAAGGCCCAAGGTAGCCAGTGGGAAAACGTGCAGGTTTTCGCCCCCGACCTTTATGCCGCGGCCCGCATGGGCCGGTCCGAGGCGGGGCAACCATTGTGGAAACGGCTGGCCTATGTGGCGATTACCCGCGCGCAAGAGCGGCTGATCTGGGTGGTCCGCAACCGGCTGTCAAAGCCGTCAGGCCCGCTCAGGGTGGATGATCTGAAAGCACAGACCGCCCCGACGCTCAGCCTTGAGATGCAGGAAGAGGGAGAGGTATGAGCACAATCATCATCACTGGCGCCAGTGCCGGAATCGGGGCCGCCTGTGCGCGTGCCTTTCTGGATGGGGGCTGGACTGTTGGTCTGCTCGCGCGGCGCGCCGACGCTCTTGAAGCAGTGGCCGACGGGCATCCCGCTGCGGTGATCCTGCCCTGCGATGTGACGGATCCGGGCGCGGTCGATGCTGCGTTTGCCAGTTTTGCGGCACAGGCGGGGCGGCTGGATGTGCTGTTCAACAATGCGGGCAGTTTCGGGCGTGCAGCCTTGATCGACGATCTGCAGGTCGATGAATGGCGGCAGGTGGTCGATGTGAACCTGCACGGTATGTTCCTGTGCGCCCGTGCCGCATTCGGGCTGATGCGGCAGCAAAACCCCCAAGGCGGGCGGATCATCAACAACGGCTCGATCTCGGCCCACGCGCCGCGCCCCATGTCGGTCGCCTATACCACGACGAAACACGCGATTACCGGCCTGACCAAAAGCCTCAGCCTGGACGGGCGCGACCATGACATTGCCTGTGGACAGATCGATATCGGCAATGCGCGCACCGAACTGCTGGACGGGATCATCGCCGCGAATCCCGCCGCGCCGCCGCCCGCGATGGATGTGGCAGATGTGGCGCGCGCTGTGGTGCAGATGGCGTCCCTCGGCCCCGAGGCCAATGTGCAGTTCATGACCATCATGGCGACCAAGATGCCCTTTATCGGCCGCGGCTAGGGCCCTGCGTCCCGCTTCTTTTTGCCCCAAATATCCATAGCGCACCATCTGCGGCACGGAGCACGCTTCGCGGTTATCCCTGCCGCAGCACCAGACGGAAGAAGGCCGACGCGCCCCAGCCTGCCAGAATGGCCAGTGCCAGCGCCATCAGCGCATAGATCAGCGGCTGCTCATGGGCGAGGCTGTAGAGATAGCGTTCCAACCCGACTTTTTGCACGTCGATGCTGGTCTCATAGCTGGCAATGACATCGCCCTCGCGCGCCAGAAAAATCCGTGTGCGATAGGCCCCTTCGGTCAGATTGGCGGGCAGGCTTATCGAACTGCGGAACAGGGTCTGTTCCTGCACCTCGACAGCCCCCTCCAGTTGTGAATAAAGGCCGTTGTGTGTGCGGATACGGATCAGCGCATCCGTAAATGCCTGTGCGTCTCCGATGGTGTCGGGCGCACCCACTGACCTTATGGCCAAGGGGATCGACACGCGGTGGCGCAGATCCTCGGTTTGCGACAGGACCACATCAAGGGGGCCGCTGGACGCCACGGCGTAAAAGGACGGGGCCGCGTCAATCTCGACCGCGTCGGTATTCACCCAGATCCCAAGCCGGTTGGCCTTGCGCCAGACGGTATAGGGCTCGGACGGGCCGGCGATAGTGACGATGACGTCAAGCTCGCCCTCGGGGATAAAGGTCTCGCGTTTGATCGCTCCGAAAATCAGGATGTCCGACCCTTCGAAATTCGTGCTGATCGAGATGCTGCTCTGGCTCAGGCCCATCACCACTTCTTCGGCCACGGCGGTCCGTGTCGCAAGCGATGGCAATGCCAGCAACAGGGCAAGGCAGGTCGCGACAATGGCGCCAAGGCGGCTCATCCGCGCCCCCCACGTTCACCAACGGAATAAAGCTCGGATGGTATCAGCAGTAGATCCAGCGCCAGTTTACCCGCAACCGCCAGCACGAGGATGGCCAGCAGGATTCGCAACTGCTCGGCCTTCAGCTTGACCCCGATGCGTGCGCCGAACTGCGCGCCGATCACGCCGCCCAGCAACAGCAACACGCCCAGCACCACATCGACCGTCTGGTTGGTGACCGCATGCAGAATCATCGTGAAGGCAGTGACGTAGATGATCTGGAACAGCGAGGTGCCGATCACCACCTTTGTTGGCATTCCCAGCAGATAGATCATGGCGGGGACCATAACGAACCCGCCCCCCACGCCCATGATCGCGGTCAGGATGCCAACGCTGACGCCAATGGCCAATGGGGGAATCACCGAGATATACAGACCGGACGTGCGAAAGCGCATCTTGAAGGGCATGACATGAACCCAGTTGCGCTGCCGCCGTTTGGCGGCGGCTATCGCGCCCCCTGCCTTGCGTGCCTTGCGCGCGCGCCGGATCGCACGCAGGCTTTCGATGAACATCAATGTGCCGATCGTGCCCAGAAAAAACACGTAAAAGAGCGTTACCAGCAGATCGACCTGTCCCAGCGCCTTGAGGTAATTGAACACCACAACACCTAGACCCGCACCGACCATGCCGCCTGCCAGCAGGACTGTTCCCATCCGCAGATCGACGGTCTTGCGGCGCAGATGTGCCAGAAAAGCCGACACCGACGAGGCGACAATCTGTGTCGTGCCTGTGGCCACAGCGACGGCGGGCGGGATGCCGATGAAAAACAGCAGCGGCGTCATCAGAAAGCCGCCACCCACGCCGAACATGCCGGACAATATGCCCACAATTCCGCCCAGCCCCAGCAGAAGGTAGGCGTTGATCGATACTTCGGCGATGGGAAGATAGATCTGCATCACTATCCCTAGCGCGGCCAGCGTTCAAAAGGCAAGCCGAGTGGGGCTGTTTCCCCCTCAGGCCTGATCCTGAGCATGAAACTGGACCTATCAGGTCGCGATCATCGCTCTTTGACGTAGGGCTGGCCTCCCGCGCGGGGGGGCACGGCCTTGCCAACAAAACCGGCCAGAATCACAACGGTCAGAATATAGGGCAACGCGTCCATCGCTTGCGCGGGCAGGGTGATAAACCCCAGATCAAGGTTCTGGTTGCGCAGCGCGATAGCCTGCAAAAAGCCGAAAAGCAGCGTGGCATACAGCGCATGCCATGGCCGCCATTTGGCAAAGATCAGGGCTGCCAGCGCGATAAAGCCCCGCCCTGCGGTCATATCCTGCACAAAGCCAGCCTGTAGGGCTGTCGCCAGATAAGCCCCCGCGATCCCGCAAAGCATGCCGCAGATCATCACGGCGGCAAACCGCAGCCGCACGACCGAGATACCAGCGGTATCTACGGCCTCGGGATTTTCCCCCACGGCACGCAGACGCAGGCCGAAGCGGGTACGATAGAGTATCCACCATGTCAGCGGGACACAGGCAAAGGCTGCATAGACAAGGATCGAGTGGCCCGAAATCAGTTCGTAATAGATCGGGCCCAGAACGGGCACATCTCGCAGGGCCTCGGCACCCGGCAGGGTGAGGGGGGTAAAACGCCCGCCACCGGTCAATGCAGGGGTGCGCCCGCCTTGCTGGAACCATGTCTGCGCGATCAGAACGGTCAGGCCGGCAGCCAGAAAGTTGATCGCCACACCCGAAATCAGCTGATTGCCGCGAAAGGTGATCGAGGCCAGACCGTGCAGCAGCGACAGTGCGACCGATGCCGCAATGCCCGCAGCCAGCCCGATCCAGACTGAGCCAGATATCGCCGCGATGGCGGCGCTGAAAAAAGCTGCGGCCAGCATCTTGCCTTCAAGCCCGATATCGAAAATCCCTGCGCGCTCGCTGAACAGGCCCGCCAGACAGGCCAGCAGCAGCGGCGTGGACAGACGAACAGTGGAATCCAGCTGGTCAGCAGCTCCATCAGGCCCTCCTGCGGCGCAGCGCCATGAAGATACGCTCCAGTGGCAGGCGCACCATATTGTCCAGCGCGCCGGTGAACAGGATCACCAGTGCCTGAATCACGATGATCAACTCGCGCGGGATATTGGTCCAGAGCGACAGTTCCGCGCCGCCCTGATAAAGAAACCCGAACAGGATCGCGGCCAGAAAGACGCCAAACGGATGACTGCGCCCCATCAGGGCCACCGCGATACCGATAAAGCCCGCGCCCTCGGTCGCGTTCAGCACCAGCCGTTCCGCCTCGCCCATGACGTTGTTGATCGCCATCATCCCCGCCAGCGCACCCGAGATCATCATGGTGACAACCGTGATTTTCGTGGGGCTGATCCCTGCATAAAGTGCTGCGGGTTCGGAATGGCCGAAGGCGCGGATTTCATAGCCAAGCCTTGTGCGCCAGATCAGCACCCAGACCAGCACGCAGGCCAGCACCCCCACAAAGAAAGCAATATTGGCGGGTGCCGCTTTGGAAAAACTGATGCCCAAGGGCGTCAGGATATCATGCAGGCTGGGCAGGTTGGTCGCTTCGGGAAAGCGCGCGGTCGACGGGTCCATCGCGCCACGCGGTTTCAGCGCGCCGACCAGCAGGTAGTTCAGAAAGGCGGCGGCGATGAAGTTGAACATGATCGTGGTGATCACAATATGGCTGCCGCGTTTCGCCTGAAGGATCGCGGGCAGAAAGGCCCATGCCGCGCCGAACAGCGCCGCGCTGACCGTGGCCCCGATCAGGGCCAGCGACCAATGCGGCCAAGGCAGATAGAGGCAGACAAGTGCCACACCTAGGCCGCCCAGCATCGCCTGCCCCTCGCCGCCGATATTGAACAGGCGGGCGTGAAAGGCGACGGCCACGGCCAGACCTGTGAACATGAAATTGGTCGCGTAATACAGCGTATAGCCCCAGCCATAGGTCGACCCCAATGCGCCCTTGACCATCAGTTGTACGGCGTTGATCGGGTCTTCCCCGATGGCAAGGATCACGAGGGCCGAGATCGCAGCCGCAAGCAGCAGCGAGATCAGCGGGATCAGCACCACATCGGCCCATTTCGGCATCCGCTCCATCAGGCCGCCTTTCCGGTCGAGATACCGGCCATCATCAGGCCCAGTTCCTGCGTGGTCGCAGTTTCGGCCGAGCATTCACCCATGATCCGACCGTCAAAGATCACGGCAATGCGGTCGGACAACGCCAATATCTCGTCCAGTTCCACACTGACCAGAAGGATCGCCTTACCCGCATCGCGCAGGGCGATGATCTGCTTGTGGATGAATTCGATCGCACCGATATCGACGCCGCGTGTCGGTTGTCCGATCAACAGCAGATCGGGGCCACGTTCGATCTCGCGGGCCAGAACCACTTTTTGCTGGTTGCCGCCCGAGAAATTCTTGGCCGCAAGGCGCGGATTTGGCGGGCGCACGTCAAAGCGCTGCATCTGCGTTTCCGCGTGTTCCAGAATAGCGGCGTTGCGCATCAGGGGCCCGCGCTGGATCGCGGGATCGCGGTGATAGCCGAACACGCTGTTTTCCCAAGCCGCGTAGTCCATGATCAGCCCCTTGCGCTGCCGGTCTTCGGGCACATGGGCGATGCCTGCGGCGCGGCGGCTTTGCCCGTCGGCATGGGGGCCGGACAGGTTGATCGGCTGGCCGTTCACAAGCACGCTGCCCGTGGCCTGCATCATGCCGCCCAGCACTTCCAACAGTTCGGACTGTCCGTTGCCCGCCACGCCCGCCAGCCCCAGAACCTCGCCCGCGCGCACGTTCAGCGGCACGCCGCGCAGACGCTCTACCCCTGCGCTGTCGGTCACGCGCAGGTCTTCCACTTCGAGCACCGGCTTGCCGGGTACAGCGGGCGTTTTCTGCACGCGCAGCAGTACCTTGCGGCCGACCATCAGTTCGGCCAGTTGTTCGGGGCTTGTCTCGGCTGTCTTGACGGTCGCTGTCATCTCGCCGCGTCGCATGACGCTGACGGTATCGGTGATATCCATGATCTCGCGCAGCTTGTGGGTGATCAGGATGATGGTTTTGCCTTCGGCGCGCAGGTTGCGCAGGATGCGGAACAGGTGATCCGCCTCGGGCGGGGTCAGAACGCCGGTCGGTTCGTCCAGTATCAGGATATCGGCCTGCCGGTACAGCGCCTTGAGGATTTCGACGCGCTGTTGTTGCCCTACGCCGATATCCTCGATCACCGCATCGGGATCGACATTCAGCTCGTATTCCTTGGCCAGCGATTTCAGTGCGGCGCGCGCCTTGGCCAGACTGGGCCGCAGCAACCGCCCGTCCTCAGCGCCCAGAATGACATTTTCCAGCACGGTGAAATTCTCGACCAGTTTGAAATGCTGGAACACCATGCCGATGCCTGCGGCGATTGCCGCCTGACTGTCGGGAATAGCTGTCTTCTTGCCAGCGATGAAAATCTCGCCCGCATCGGCCTTGTAGAACCCGTAGAGGATCGACATCAGCGTGGACTTGCCCGCGCCGTTTTCGCCGATGATGCCGTGGATCGTGCCGGGCATGACGCGGACCCGGATATCCTTGTTCGCCTGCACAGGTCCAAAAGCTTTGGATATGCCGCGCAATTCGATTGCGGGCATGTGTGGATCGGGCGCGGCAGTGGCCTGCCGCGCCCCGTCTGCACCGGTTTTTACCATCCTTAGAAGGTCAGAACCGGGCAGCTGTCATCTGAGGAATAATCATGCACGGTGATCTCGCCCGAGATGATCTTGGCGCGCGCATCGTCCACGGCGGCCTTCATTTCGGGGGTCACCAGCGCCTCGTTATGTTCGTCCATCGCATAGCCGACGCCTTCGGCGGCCAGATCCAGCACTTCGATTCCCATCTCCAGATCGGCACCAGCCGTCATGACGTTATAGACCGCTACATCGACGCGCTTGAGCATCGAGGTCAGGACCTTGCCCGAATGCAGGTGGTTCTGGTTGCTGTCCACACCGATCGACAGGATGCCTTCGTCAGCAGCTGTCTGCAGCACGCCAACGCCGGTACCGCCCGCTGCGGCATAGATGACATCCGCGCCCTGGCCGATCTGCGACAAGGTCAGCTCCGAGCCTTTGACGGGGTCATTCCACGCCGAAGGTGTGGTGCCGGTCATGTTGGCGATAATATTTGTATCCGCGCTGACAGACTTGACGCCTTGGGCATAGCCGCAGGCGAATTTGCGGATCAGCGGCACGTCCATTCCGCCGATGAATCCTACAGTGCCCGACTGCGAGGCCATCGCCGCCATCATGCCTACCAGATACGAGCCTTCATGTTCGGTAAAGCCGATCACCTTGACGTTGGGTGCATCGACATAACCGTCGATGGTCACAAATTTGGTATCGGGATAGTCGGGGGCGACCTGCGCGATGGGATCGCTCATGGCAAAGCCTGTGGTCACGATCGGGTTGGCACCAGCCTCGGCGAAACGGCGCAGAGCCTGTTCGCGCTGCGCCTCGGACTGCATCACGGTTTCCAGATAGGTGCCGCCGGTTTCTTCGGCCCAGCGTTGCGCGCCGTTGAACGCGGCCTCGTTGAAGCTTTTGTCGAACTTGCCACCCAGATCGAAGATCAGGGCAGGTTCTGCAAAGCTTGCGCCGGCGCTGAGGGCGGTTGCAGCAGCGGCTCCGAGGAATGTCTGCTTGAGGGTATCTTGGTCTCCCGGTTGTTGGCAGCGGCGGTGCTGGTTCTGAGCCGCACCCCGTCAATTGGTCGGATCGTTCTGATCGACCCTAGTTTAGTCCGCAGGGCATGGGAGTGGTCAACAGGAAACTGGGTGTGCAGGTGGCGGCTGACGCGGAAATGAAGCCTGTGTTCAGGCTGACGTCAGGTCAGCGCGTGCCGCATGATCAATGCATTGGCGGATGGACCATCAATCCGGGCGTAATAGGCGCGGCGTTGCCCGACCTGCGCGTAACCGCAAGCTTGATAAAGGCTGATCGCCGCGTGATTGTCGGCTGCGACCTCCAGAAAAGCTGTTGTGGCGCCGCGTTCGCGCGCGGCGTCATGAAACCGCTCCAGCAGGCGGCGCGCCAGCCCTTTGCGGCGGTGGTCGGGATGGGTGGCGATGGTCAGCACTTCGGCCTCGTCCGTGATGACGCGGGCCAGAACGAAAGCACGCGTGTCGCCCAGTGTCAGGCAATGCGGGCTGTGGGCAAGCTGTGCGAACTCCGCAAGGCTCCATGGCCGGTCCAGCACATAGGCCGCTGCATGGATATCTGCCATGCAGGCCGCATCGGGCAAGGCGTCGCCGTTGCTGTCAGTTGTCATCGTCAGGCAGAATGACTGGGCCTGTATCACGCGCGGGGGCAGCGTCTGCGGCGCGTATGTATAGCGGGGCAGGTGCAAGTGGTGGCACGTTTGCCAGAAGCTGCACGCGCGCCACGCGCGCCATCGAGGCCACCAGATCGGCGGGCGAGGGGGGAAGGGCCAGCGGCAGGCCGAAGTTATAGGCCTCGGCCATGCTGACAAGTGCCGGGTCGGCACCCGTGGGCGCGATATAGATCTTGTCCTGCGGCGCGGGAACGACGGCCAGATGCGGCAGGGTCGCGGTTGACGAGATCGCATCGAAAGTGCTGACCCCGAAGGCGGGAAGGTCTAGCGCCAGTGCAAGCCCGCGTGCGGCAGAAACAGAGATACGAATGCCGGTAAAATTGCCGGGGCCGATCCCGACCGCTATCGCAGACAGATCCGACCAGTCCAGTTTCGCGCCTTTGATCATCTCGTCCAGCAGCGGCATCAGGCGTTCTGCCTGACCCCGGCCCATTTCCTCGGATGTAACGGCGATCAGGTCTGTTCCACGCAGCAAAGCGGCCGCGCAATGCGCGGCCGATGTGTCAAAAGCAAGGATAACCGGATCTCGGGACGCCACATTAGCCTCTTGGTCTGTGGTTGTCTCAGACAGCGACGGGCCGCACCTCGGTCACTTCGGGGATATAATGGCGCAACAGGTTCTCGATACCCATTTTCAGCGTCAGTGTCGAAGACGGACACCCCGCGCAAGCGCCCTGCATATGCAGATAAACAACGCCACGGTCAAAGCCGTGGAATGTGATGTCACCACCGTCCTGCGCCACCGCAGGACGCACGCGCGTGTCCAGCAATTCCTTGATCTGGCCGACAATCACAGAATCCGGCCCGTCATGGTCCGCATGGCCAGACACGGCTTTCGCGCCTGCACCCATAACCGGCTGACCGGACTGGAAATGTTCCATGATTGCGCCCAGCAAGGCAGGCTTGATATGGTCCCAATCGGTTTCGGCGTTTTTGGTCACGGTGACGAAGTCGGTTCCGAAGAACACGCCTGCAACCCCATCAACAGCAAACAGGCGCGTGGCCAGCGGTGAGGACGCAGCCCCGTCAGCATTGGGGAAATCGGCCGTGCCCATTTCCAGCACGGTCTGACCGGGCAGAAACTTCAGCGTGGCCGGGTTCGGCGTGGATTCTGTTTGGATGAACATGGCAGATGAACCTTTCGTGGCTTGTCCCATGATATGCGCCTGCTGTGGCGCAGTGTCAAGGTTTGGAACCATTCTAAACTGTGTCGGTGCGGCCCTTGGCGGGGCTCTTTTCAACGGGAGATCCGCCCGGATCGGCGGCGTCATCGGGTTTGGGGTCCGCCGGACGCGTGGTATCTGGTGGGGTCGCACTGAGCTCGATGGTCACGCCCACATCGCCAAGGATCTGCACCGGATCAAGCCCGCGCCGCGTGGCGCTGTCGATCACGGCCTGCTGCAACAGCTTGCTGCGTTTGAGCAGGCGTCTGAACCGCGCCTCGTCCAGCATCAGCAGGCTGGAGGGGGCAATGGCCGTCACCTCGGTCCGGCGCGGTTTTTGCATCAGGATCGCCATTTGCCCGAACATTTCGCCGCGTCCCAGACGCCATGTCTGGCCCGCTGCTTGCAACTCGACAGCGCCTGATGCGATGAAATGCACATTGCGGGCAGGCGTGTCGCGGCGGATGATTTTCTCGCCTGCTCCGACATAGCGCGTCACCAAGGCGCGGCTCAGACCGCGCAATGTCGCCTCGTCCAGACCCGAGAACAGGGGAAACTGGCGCACCAGATCGGATTTCTGCACCGCAAGATCCAGTGTCGGCCGCTCGTCCGCCTTTTTGCGCCGCGCCGCGACATCCTGAATCAGCGCGACATGCAATTCCGATCCGATCAGCCCGTCATCCCGCATCGCATCGAATTCACGCTCCTCCAGCCGCAGGGCAGTGCGACGGATGAAACGGCGTTCCAGTTCCTCAGCGTAACCGGGATATTGCAGACGCATCCCGTCCAGACCCTGTTCCACCATTTCCAGCCGCCGGTCCAGCAAGTCATGCAACAGGTCCGCCACGCGGCGACCGTGGATGCGCCGGATGCGCGTGTCTATAAAGCCGTGCAGGTCGCGCAGGATCAGGCGCTGGGTCAACAGCACCTCGAATCGGTCGGCGGTCAGGCGTCCCAAGGGACCGGACAGGCGCAACCTGTTGTGAAGACCTACAGCCAGACGAAAGCCCGGCCCGTTGCCCAAGCTCCGCTTGGCGGCGCGTTGATAACCCGTGCGCCCGCCGCTGCGGGCCGCCTCGATCAGACGATCCGCGTCGCTGAGGATGCGATCCGACAGGCGCGAGGAAATGGCACGTTCGCGAAAGCGGGACAGGATCAATTCGCGCTCGGCCCCGGACAGTGCGATCAGACCCAGCGTGATGCGGTTCTTGTCGGAAATCTCGTCGCCTTCCTCGGCGGCTTTTACGGCACGGTCCAGCCGTCCGGCAAAGCTTTTGGCCTCGGAGCGGACGGTCTCACGGGTCAACTCGTAGCTTTCCGTTGTGGTCGCCACCTCTTCGCGCACCTTTTGCAGGGCAACGGCGATCACCTGATTAGACAGTGCCAGATCCAGCGCTGACAGACGGTCCAGCCCAAGCCGTCGGATCACAAGGCGCAGGGTCGTTCCCTGCACCAGCAACGTGAACAGAGTAAAGCCCGTGGCCAGAATACCCACGACCCGCTTGACCTCGACCGGGATGCGGAAGCTTTCGGTGACGGCCAGCGCCAGCGCCAATGTGACAGCACCGCGCAAACCACCCCACAGGATCGCCACGCGGTAGGGACGTTCCACAACGGGCGAGAGGCGCAACCGCGACAACAGCGGCATCAGGCCGAACAGGACAATGACCCGCGCGACAATCGCGGCAACAATCACCACAATGACCAGCCCGATATCGGATAGGCGCACCTCGTCCAGAAGGCGCGGGATCAGCAGGGCGGCAAGAATAAAGATCAACGCGCCGGCCCAGTGGGCCAGCAGGCCCCAGACCTCGCGCAGGTTGGACCATGTGCCCGGTTGCAACCGGCCCGGTCCCAGCAGGTTGAGGGTCAGTCCCGCCGCGACCGTCGCAATCACACCCGAGGCGCCGAACATCTGTTCGGCCACAACATAGGACAGATAAGGAAGGGCCACCGAAATAGACACAACCGCCAGATCATGCTGTGACACCACGATCATCAGCCACAGTGCTGCCCGTGCCATAATCCAGCCGACCAGCACACCACCCAGAATCAGCATTGGAAACTGTGCCAGCGCCCCCTGAAGCGACGGATCGGGCACGCCCGCCATGACAAAGCTCATAAACAGGCCGAACAACGCAATGGCGGCGGCATCGTTCAGCAGGCTTTCGCCTTCGATGATACGGGCCAGCCTCTTGGGGGCCGAGATCGAGCGGAAGATGCTGACCACTGCGGATGGGTCCGTGGTCGAGACAATGGCCCCGATCAGCAGGCATGCCGCCAGCGGCAGTGCACTGGTCCATGACAGCGCATAGCCGATCACCAGTGTTGCGACGATAACGGCCACCACCGCCAGCACCAGAATCGGCACCCAGTCGTCAATCATGCGGCGCAGGTCCATCACCAGCGTGACCTGAAACAGCAGGGTCGGCAGGAAAACATACAAAAACACGTTCGACCTGATAGGCAGCGCCAATATCGCCTCGGCTGCGGGGTTGAGGGCGTCAGTCAGCTCTGTCCGCAGGAAAAAAGACGCGCCAGCCGCCACGAATATCCCAAGCAGGGCAAGGATCACGCTGTATGGCAGGCGCAGCCTTGCCGCCAAAGGCTCTGCAATCCCGATCAGCAGGAATAGCGAGGCAATGATCGTGGTGACAAGAATGATGTCCATGCAGGTTGGCTAGCCTTAAATTCTGGCGAAAATACAGGGTTAATTTTATCAAATGTTGTGATTTTTACATTATGCCCGATCCTGACAGGCGCGGCAAACTCATCGCTGTTTTTCAGGGCAAAGTGTCTCGATCTTGCGTTGCGGCAACAGGTTTCATGAATCTGTAGGTTGTGTCTGGAGACGCGGACCCCTGCTCGCGTAATAGTCGTGATTGGGATTCGCGTATTTAAGGAAAAATCATGATCCGCTATCTGGCTGCTGTGTGCGTTGCATTGATGTTGCTGCCGCAAGACGCTGCCGCGCAATCGCGCGAGCGGATCGGGTATGGACGTTTGATTACAAACGATTATCTGGCTGATGGACGCGACCGCTGGCGCAGTGGTTCCATCGCGTCCAGCCGGGTCTGGGGGCGTGGTTGGTCGGGTGTCTTGCCGGATGTTCCCGGTGACCTTTTCGAACTGCGCTTTGGCGCAGAGATCATCTCTCCGCGAAATCTGGTAACCCCTGCCCCCGGGGACCGCCCCTATGCCGGACTTTTGTCGCTGGGATTGCATACGCATTTCGACCGTCAGGGCACCGAGTTTGCATTGGGCGCCGATCTGGTCGTCATCGGACCGCAGACGCGCCTTGATGATTTGCAGGGCGCATTTCACGATCTGGTCGGTGTCGACAAAGCATCGTCCACAACCCGCGCCGCGCAAGTCGGAAACGGTATCTACCCCTCCTTGGTTGCTGAAGCCGGTCGCGAAATTGACCTGTATGGCAGCGCACGCATGCGCCCTTTTCTGGAAGTGCGCGCCGGGATCGAGACTTTGGCACGTGCCGGGGTTGATGTGACCATCGGCGAAGTCGGTCGTGGCGGTTTGATGGTGCGCGACACAGTTTCGGGACAGCGCTACCGTGCGGTCGCGGGCGAATTTCAGGGCGCCGCCTTTGTACTGGGCGCGGATATCGCGTCAGTCGCGGACAGCCACCTGCTGCCATCCTCCTCCGGCGTCACGCCACGCGACATCCGTAGCAGAGTCCGCACAGGGGTGCATTGGCAGGGCGAAAAGACGGCTTTGTTCTATGGCCTGACATATCTGGGCAAGGAATTCGAAGATCAGGATAGCGGTCAATTTGTCGGGTCGATCCGGCTGGACTTCAATTTCTGAACGAATCAGGGAATTTCTCGTAAAGATTGCAATTCCTCAATCCTGCGCTGTGCAAGTTCTGCGTGGATGTGATCCAATTGTCACCTTTTGAACACGGTCCTCACGCCTTGCCGCAAAGAGGGTTTTGTCATCCCCCTTCAGTCTGTTAGCCTGACTTTATAAAAACACGACCCAATAACAATAAACTGAGGCAGATAGAGCAGGTATGGGAACGGGCTTTGGCGGCACGTTCGTCATCTCCTGGTCACAGACAGAAGTAGACGGTCTTGAGGCCGCACCGGTGCAAGCGTTGAATGTCGGGGCGTCATGGTCCTGGCGTGGCGATGCTGTACAGGTCGATGCCCAAAGCCATGTGCTGCGTCTTGAACAGGCGGACGGCGAGGCAGAACTGAGAAAACGTGCGGCGCGCATGGTGCGCCGGCTTGTGGGTACGGCAATCACCCAGACCCGGGACATCGCGACAGTCGAGGTCAGCAATCCGATGCAGGAAAGCGGCTTTGTCGTCACCGACGGCGAGCAAAGCTTTACCGTCACGGTGATCGAGCTTGGCACAGGCGCACCGCCGCTGCTGATGTTCATGGATCGCACACCGCCCCGCGACACGGACCTTTGGGTTGTGCATCACACGCTGGAAATGACGCAGCTTGGTATGCCCGCCCTCGCTGCGAATGCCGGCGTGATCTGTTTCACGCCCGGCACATGGATCACCACGCCCCAAGGGCAACGGCTGGTCGAGGATCTGCGCGAGGGGGACCGCGTGCTGACCAAGGATGGCGGCGCGCAGGACATACAGTGGATCGGCAGTCGCCGCATGACAGGCGCGCGGTTGTTCACGATGCCAAAACTGCGTCCGATCCGTTTTCGCCCCGGTGCTCTGGGGGTCGAGAGGCCGGATCAGGAGTTGATTGTCTCGCCGGATCACCGGATGCTGCTGCGAGGCCATGCCGCGCGTGCGTTGTTCAATACCGATGAGGTGCTTGTCGCGGCCCGCGATCTGGTCAACGGGACGACCATCGCCGTGGATATGGCGTTGAAAGAGGTGACATATGTGCATTTGCTTCTGCCCAGCCACCATGTCTTGTGGGCCAACGGGGTCGAGACCGAAAGCTTCCATCCCGCGCAGGCGGACCTGACAAGTCTTGCCGATGCAGACCGCAGACGCCTTGTGGGTATGTTCCCTGCGCTGGAGTATGATCCGCAAACCTATGGCAGTGCTGTCAGGCGCGTGTTGACAGGGTCGGAAGCGGCGATCCTCATGCACGAGGCGGCCTGAGGCGACTTGACGGGCGAACGCCTGTTGACTCCGGTCGCGGCACGCGTATAAGCGCGTCTTCATTGGTGTTGGTGGCCCTCGCAAGGGGGGACCTGTCAGGCTTCGGCCAAAGGACAACGCCCTTCAAAATCGAACGAAGGAGATCAGCCGTGACAAAACGCACGTCTGCCAAGTACAAAATTGACCGCCGCATGGGCGAAAACATCTGGGGCCGTCCGAAATCCCCGGTGAACCGTCGTGAATACGGCCCCGGCCAGCACGGCCAGCGCCGCAAGGGCAAACTGTCCGATTTCGGCACCCAGCTGCGCGCCAAGCAAAAGCTCAAGGGCTATTACGGCGATCTGACCGAAAAGCAGTTCCGCCGCATCTATGCCGAGGCCGAGCGCGTCAAAGGCGATACCGGTGAAAACCTTATCGGTCTGTTGGAGCGCCGTCTTGATGCGGTTGTCTACCGTGCGAAATTCGTGCCGACCGTGTTTGCGGCCCGCCAGTTCGTGAACCACGGCCACGTGACCGTGAACGGCCAGCGCGTGAACATCCCCTCCTACCGTGTGAAGGAAGGTGACGTGATTGAGGTCCGCCAGAAGTCCAAGCAGATGGCCGTGATCCTTGAAGCCACCCAACTGGCCGAGCGTGACGTTCCCGATTATCTGGACGTCGACAACTCCAAGCTGACAGCGACGTTCGTGCGTACGCCGACCCTTGGCGATGTGCCCTATCCGGTCATCATGGAACCGAATCTGGTCGTCGAATTTTACGCCAAGAACTAAGCGTTCCAGCGACCACAGAGATATCAAAAGGCCCTGCCATTCTGGCGGGGCCTTTTGCATTGCGCGGCTCGGGCGGTGCGGTGTGACAGCAAAGATGCCTCCGGCGGGGATATTTCAGGCAAGAAGATGCGGATGCGGCAGATCGGTGCAGCCGCGTTTCGCGCTTTTCTTGACCACAGCGCAAGGCTAAGAAGGCGCGCAAGGAGAGTTTGTCATGACCCAGATCAAGCCGCAGAGTGGCATCATGCAGATCGAGCTCTATCAGGGCGGCGCTGCCCATGTGGAGGGTATGACCGATGTGGTCAAACTCAGCTCGAATGAGAACCCGTTCGGGCCAAGCGAGGCCGCGATCGAGGCTTTTCGCAGGTCCGGTTACGAGTTGCACCGCTACCCCTCCACCGATCACGCAAGCCTGCGGCGCGCGATTGCCGATGTGCACGGGCTGGACGCCGATCGTGTGATCTGCGGTGTCGGCAGTGACGAGATCATCCATTTTCTGTGTCAGGCCTATGTCGGTTCTGGCGACGAGGTGATCCACACAGAACACGGCTTTGCCATGTACCGGATCAGCACGCTGGCCGCAGGCGGCACTCCGGTCGAGGTGAAGGAACGCGAGCGCGTCACTGATGTGGATGCCATTCTGGCGGCAGTCACGCCTGCCACGCGACTTGTGTTCATCGCCAATCCCAACAACCCGACCGGAACGATGATCGGTGGCAACGAATTGGCCCGTCTGGCTGAAGGTCTGCCGGAACACGCGATTCTGGTACTGGACGGCGCCTATGCCGAATATGTCGAAGGCTATGACGGCGGTGCGGCGCTGGTCGAGTTGCGGCGCAATGTCGTGATGACACGGACCTTTTCCAAGCTTTACGGATTGGGCGGTTTGCGCGTCGGCTGGGGCTATGGCCCGCGCGAGATCATCGATGTGCTGAACCGGATCAGGGGGCCTTTCAACCTGTCCAACACGGCGCTGGCCACGGCCGAAGCCGCCATGCGCGATCAGGTCTATGCTGCCAAGTGCCGGGCCGAGAATGCGCGTCTGCGCGTCTGGCTGGCCGAGGCGCTGGCGGAACATGGTGTGCAATGCGACACATCGAAGGCGAATTTTGTGCTGGCACGTTTCGCCGATCAGGCCGAGGCCGAGGCCTGCGATATCTATCTGAAATCGCAGGGTCTGATCGTCAGGCGCGTGGCGGGGTACAAACTGCCGCAATGCCTGCGCATCACGGTCGGGGACGAGTCCAGTTGCCGCAGGGTCGCCCATGCTGTGGGCCAGTTCAAGGGCGGCGCGCGATGAGCGTGATCTACAACCGCGTGGCGTTGATCGGCTTGGGACTGATCGCCTCGTCGATGTTCTGGGCGATGAAACGGTCGGGGCTGGCGGGCGAGGTGACGGGTTATGCGCGCTCTGCCGCCACGCGCGACACGGCGCGGCGGATCGGGCTGTGCGACCGTGTGTGTGACACCGCCGCCGAGGCGGTTGCGGGTGCCGACCTGGTCGTCTTGTGTGTGCCAGTGGGTGCGATGGGGCAGGTCGCAGCCGAGGTTGCGCCCTATCTCGCGGTCGGGGCCACGCTCAGCGATGTCGGTTCTGTCAAGGCGGCGGTCATTCAGGCGGTAGGGCCGCATCTGCCGGATCATGTGCATTTCATACCCGCCCATCCTCTGGCCGGAACCGAGCATTCCGGACCGGAATCGGGCTTCGCGACACTTTTCGACAATCGCTGGTGCCTTCTGGTGCCGGTGGACGGGACCGATCCTGCTGCCATCGAACGCTTGAGCCGTTTGTGGCAGGGGATGGGGGCCAATGTCGATACGATGGAGGCGGACCATCACGATCTGGTGCTGGCCGTGACCAGCCATGCGCCGCATCTTATCGCCTATACGATGGTGGGTGTGGCCGATGACCTGCGCCGCGTGACCGATAGCGAGGTGATCAAATACTCGGCCGCCGGTTTTCGTGACTTCACGCGGATTGCCGCCAGTGATCCGACCATGTGGCGGGATGTGTTTCTGACCAACAAGGATGCCACGCTGGAGATCCTTGGCCGCTTCACCGAGGAACTGTTTGCGCTGCAACGCGCCATCCGCACCGGCGACGGGGACCATCTGCACGCCTATTTCACACGAACCCGCGCGATCCGGCGCGGCATCATCGAAGCGGGGCAAGATACCGATGCGCCCGATTTTGGTCGCGCGAAGGCTGGGCGATGAGGCTAGGTACGACTGTAATATCCATTGGTCTGGTGGCGTTGATGCTGAGTGCGGGGGCCTGCAGCATCCGCTCGGATAGAAGTGTTCCGCGCGCGGCAGCTTCGACCAGCGGTTACCCCATGATTTGCGGCGATCCCAATCTGCGCGGCGAGGCCGTGGGCAGTGTGCCCGGCGGGATTACCGGCTGCGGCATCGACAATGCGGTGCGTCTGCACGAGGTCAACGGCACACAACTCAGCACCGGAGCGGTGGTTGATTGCCCGACAGCGCGGGCTTTCAAGACATGGGTTGATCGTGGGATGACGACTGCGGTCGGCAGTCAGGGCGGCGGGGTTGAGAGCATCCGGATTGCCGCCAGCTATGCCTGCCGCACACGTAACCATCAGGCGGGTGCGCGGATTTCCGAACACGGGCGTGGCAAGGCTATCGACGTGTCAGGCTATACTTTGCGCGATGGTACGCGGGTGACGCTTCTGGATGACTGGGGTTCGGGGCGAAATGGCCGCGCGCTCAAGCAGATGCACCGTGCGGCCTGCGGTCCTTTTGGTACGGTGCTGGGGCCGGATGCCGACCGGTTCCATCAAGACCATTTCCATTTCGACACAGCGCGCCATCGCAACGGGTCTTATTGCCGGTAGGTCCCGTCAGGACGCGCGCAGAGGGGTTAGCGCAGCAACATGCGCGGGCTTGCCATCACTGGTAAGGGCCCGATCCAGATCCGACCACCGCGAAAATCCAGCGGTATGTCGATGCCGTCATTGCGCCCAGCCAGAAACGACAGCCCCTGTTCCAGCGTGTCGGCAATCCCTGATGGCAACTCGCCCGAGGCGCGGGCCATCCGCAAAATCTCGCGCCAGTTCTGGGCCTTGATAGTGATGCGGCCTGTCGCCTCGCCCTGTGCATCCACCGCAAGATCACCTGCCGCTTTGATGTCCAGATCGCCCCATTTCGCCTCGGCCAGTCGCAACGAGATCAGGCGCGGTTGCGGGCGACTGTCCTCGATCGCGCGGCGGTCCCATGCGCGGTCGAATCCCAGCGTGATATCGGCGCGCAGCGCATCCAGTGTGCGCGGCAGACGACCTGTCGGGTCGATCCGGTCGCGCAGGGTGCTGTCGGGCGCAAACCCTTCTGCAGACAGTGCAATCCTGTAGCGGCTTTCACCTTCTTCGGGGGCAGTGCTGGCCGCTTGGCCGTCCGCGTCCAGCCGTTCGGCCGCAAGACGCAGCGCACTGGCCGCTGTTGCGTTGCCATCGCTGCCGGTGATCTGGACGGTATCGGCCACCAACCTGACGCGGTCCAGCGCCAGATCCGTGCTGGGCCATAGCACCACACTGGCCTGCATATCGGCCTGTGTCATGGTGAAGCTGTCTTGCGGTGTGGCAATCCGCTGGGATTCCGGCCAGACGGCGATCACGTGATTGGGCTTGTAGCTGAGGGTCAGCAATTGAAAGAACGGCGCGTCCCATGCCCAGCCTGTCGCAGGATCCGCCAGTGAGACATCTGTGAACGTCGTATCGAACCGGTTGGGGAAGCCTTGCACCGTCAGATCGGCGTAATCGGCGGCCCAGCCCTGATCGCGGCGGTCCGCGAACCATGCGGCAAAGGCGCTCTGCGTGGCGGATGCGCCGAACAGCCAGTAGCCCGACCAGAGCGTGGCCGCGACAAGGATCAGGATCAACAGGCGTTTCACGGGATCGTACCTCTTTCCACTGGGGCTGAGGTGGTGTTTACAGGGGCTCAAAAGGAAGGACCAGTGCCGCGATGATGTGGGTTTTCGGATATGGATCGCTTTTGTGGAACCCCGGTTTCGCGGTCAGCCGTTCGGTTCTGGCACGGTTGCCCGACTACCACCGCAGTTTCTGCATGCGCTCGATCCATCATCGTGGCACGCCGGATGCACCCGGTCTGGTGCTGGCGCTGGATGCTGCACCGGGCGCTGCCTGTCACGGGCTGGCGCTGGGGGTCGATCCCGCGCAGGCCGATGCGGTGCTGGCCTATCTGCGCGAGCGTGAACTGATCTCGTCCGCCTATATCGAGCGGATGCTGGATGTTGATTTGGCGGATGGCACTCAGGTCAAGGCGGTGACCTATGTTATTGATCCCGATCACGTACAGTATTGCGGCGCCCTGCCGCTGGAAGAGCAGGCCCATATCATCGCGCAGGCGGTCGGTGAGCGGGGTCCGAACACGGATTATCTGCACAATACGGTGGCTCATCTGGGCACGCTGGGCATAATCGATCCTGATCTGGACTGGCTGGACAGCCGTGTGCGCAATCTGGTTGGTCCGAAGGCAAATCACGCGGGATAAGCCCTTGGCAGGGCGCGGAACTGCCCCTAGGATCAGGGCAATTATAACCAGTGTCAGGAGTTGTCCGCATGGACCTGCCGGACCGTGAGGCCGAGCCGCAGTTTTCACAACCTTTGCGCCAGATCGTTTCGATGCTGTTGGTGCTGGGTCTTACTGCATTTGTAGTAGTACTTGCCCTGCCAAGGGTCTTGCCCGTGTTCGAGGCAAACCCCTATCTGAACGGCTTTATCATCTTCGTGTTCCTGATCGGCGTGCTTGCCTGTTTCCTGCAGGTGGCGCAGCTGATCACATCGGTGCGGTGGATCGAAGCTTTTACCAAGGGTCGTGCAGAAGGGCTTGTCGCGCCGCGTTTGCTTGCCCCGCTGGCGGCGTTGTTGCGAACCCGTGGCGCGCGGATGCAGATTGGCGCGAGTTCAACACGATCGTTGCTTGATTCCCTGGCGACACGGATCGACGAGGCGCGTGAAATCACCCGTTACATCGTCAACCTGCTGATTTTTCTGGGTCTTTTGGGTACATTTTATGGCCTTGCCACAACAGTGCCCGCCTTGGTTGACACGATCCGCAGCCTTGCCCCGCAGGAAGGGGAGGAAGGTGTTGCTGTCTTTGGTCGTCTGATGGACGGTCTGGATGCGCAGTTGTCCGGGATGGGCGTGGCCTTTGGCTCGTCCTTGCTGGGGCTGGCGGGCTCGCTGGTGGTGGGCTTGCTGGAGCTGTTCGCCGGACACGGGCAGAACCGCTTTTACCGCGAGCTGGAAGAATGGCTGAGCACGATCACCCGTGTCGGTTTCTCGTCCGGCGACAGCGAGGCGGCACCGGATCAAGCGATGCTGGCGCAGGTCGTGGATGGCATGACCGAACAGATGGAAGCGGTTCAGCGCGTGCTGGAACAGGCCGAGGTTGGGCGTGTGTCGATGGATATGCGCCTGTCCGAACTGGGCGGTGCTGTTGCGCGGCTGGGCGACAATCTGGGTCAAGGCAACGGTCAGGACGCGGCACTGACCGAGGCGCTGATGCGTCTGGCCGAAGGGCAGGAACGGCTGGCCGAGGCTCTGGGCGCGCAGGAGCGTGGCGAGGGGCTGGATGCCGAAAGCCGGATGCGCCTGCGGTCGATGGATGTGCAGCTTCTGCGTATCCTCGAAGAGATCAGCGCAGGGCGTCAGGATACGATGGCCGAATTGCGCACCGATCTGTCTGCCCTGACACGCGCAGTCGAGCAGTTACGCTCCAGACCCCTAGCGCCGCGTCCGCTGGGGACGAGCGGCCTGAGCCAGACCTCGTCGGCCAAGGGCGAGGGGGGTTGATCCATGGCCCTGTCGCGCCGTACCGGACAACGCTTTCAGGGCTCGATCTGGCCGGGTTTTGTGGATGCGATGACCGGTCTTTTGCTGGTGCTGATGTTTGTGCTGACCATTTTCATGGTCGTGCAATTCGTCCTGCGTGAAACCATCAGCGGGCAGGCAAGCGAGTTGAACGCGCTGAGTACGGAAATGGCGGCGCTGGCTCAGGCCTTGGGGCTTGAGCAGCGGCGCAGTGCCGATCTGAGCACGCGGCTGGGCGAGCTTGACGTCACGCTGACCGACACACAGGAACAACTTGCCGAACAGGAAGCGCTGATCCTGTCGCTGAGGCGCGAGCGTGACGCGGGACTGTCGGCATTGAGCGCAGCCGAGACACAGATCACCGGTTTCGAGGCGCAGGTCGCCGCATTGCTGGCAGAGCGTGATACGGCACTTGGTACGGTGGCCGCGCTGGAAGAGGCGCAGGGGCAGCTTTTGTCCGAGCAAGAGGCGCTCAATCTGGCACTGGCGCAGGCGCGGTCGGAAATTGACGCCGAGACCGAGGCAGCACGGCTGGCCGCAGCACAACGCGAAGCACTGGAAGCCTTGATCGCCGATTTGCGGGCCGAACAGGCCGATACCCAAGCGCAGGCGCAGGCATTAACGGGGCAGATCGACGACCTGCAAGCGCAGCTTTCCGAGGAAGAAGCAGCGCGTCTTGTGGCTGCAGCTGCGGCTGAGGCATTGCGCGCAAGGTTGCAGAATGCCGGGTCCGAGCTGACCGCGATGTCTCTGGCGCTCGAGGAACAGCGCCGCCGCGCCGAAGAAACGCTGACCCTGTTGGCGGCAGCCGAGGCGACGCGCGATGATCTGGCGACGCAGTTGACCACGCAGATGACCGAAGCCGAACGCGAGGCAGCGTTGCTGGCGCAAGCCCAGAGGCTTTTGGCACAGGAACAGGATAAATCGACCGAAGCGCAGCGCGCCCAAGCGTTGCTGAACCAGCAGGTTGCCGCCTTGCGGGGGCAGTTGGGCCAGTTGCAGGCGCTTTTGGATGATTACAAGGAACGCGATGCTGCGGCCTCGATACAGGTACAATCGCTCGGGACCGATCTGAACGCGGCTTTGGCGCGGGCGGCAGCGGAAGAGCGGCGGCGGCGGCAGTTGGAAGAGGCCGAGCGTCAGCGGCTGGAAGCCGAGGCGCAGGATCTGCAACGCTACCGGTCCGAGTTTTTTGGACGGTTGCGTGATGTGCTTGGTAATCAGGAAGGCGTGCAGGTTGTGGGTGACCGTTTCGTCTTTGCCTCCGAAGTCCTGTTTCCGCCGGGCAGCGCCAATCTGTCGGTTGCAGGTCAGGGCGAGGTGGCCAAGGTGGGTGCGATCCTCAGATCTGTGGTTGGTGACATCCCTGAAGGCATCGACTGGGTGATCCGCGTTGACGGGCATACCGACAATGTACCGCTCTCGGGTTTTGGTGAGTTTTCGGACAATTGGGAACTCAGTCAGGCGCGCGCCTTGTCGGTGGTGCGGTTCATGTCCCGCTCGTTGGGCATCCCCCCTGACAGGCTGAGCGCGAACGGCTTTGGCGAGTATAACCCCGTCAACCCTGCCAACACGGAAGAGGCGCGCGCGCAGAACCGGCGGATCGAGTTGAAATTCACCGAGAAGTAAGGCGTCACACGCATGTCGGGGAAGGGTAATAGCCGCTTTTTCTGGACAACAATCGCCATTCAATATTCAGCGCGTGGCCTATTCGATGGTCAGAACGCTTTGGCTTTCGCTGATGGCTTGCCCATCGCGCATCAGGGTGGCGCGGCCAGTATAGAGCCCCGCAGGCCATCCGGTCGCAGGCGTCTTGCGACCGGCAGCGCGGAAAAACTGCGCCTGATTCTTGTCCAGCGTGTCGCTATGATCGGTCACGGATCCATTCGGGCCGGTGATCGTGATCCGCATCCGGTCGCCCTCGCGCCCGCCAAAGGCGTAGCCCCAGAACACCAGCGCGGGCGCGTCTGTGCTGATGGCGCCTTGCGCGGCTGTTCCCGCCTTGATGCTGTCATAGCTGGGTACCGCCGTTGCAAAACCTGCGCTCAACAACCCACCCGGTGCATAATCCACAGGCGCGGACCACAGCGTATCGGGATCGGGTGTGCCGCAGGTGATCTGCCCGTCAGGATCGAAAGGGTCCACAATCTGTCTGTTGTGACGCAGCACAAGATGGACATGGGGAAACTCGGTATTTCCGGACAGCCCGACAAGCCCCAGCATGTCACCTGCCTGCACGATCTGGCCCTGCGTCACGGCAAGCGATCCTTGCATCAGGTGGCAGTATTGCGTCTGCCAGCCGCCCTCGTGACGGATCACAACGCCGTTGCCGCAGTCGCGCCCGTCAATATCTCCGGCGGTTTCAGGTGTCAGGCCTGTGTCGGGCATTGCGTCGCGCAGGGCTGTCACCCTTCCTGCGGCGGATGCGATTACCGCCACCCCCGCTTGCATCGCCGCCAGTGAGGGAAGGGCGAAATCTGTGCCGGTATGTCCGTCATAGGACAGGCTGTTGCAGGTAAAATCGGACGCGTCGGGGCCGGGATCATGATCCATATATTGCTGGATGAAACAGTCCTGACCAAGGGTACAATCAATCGGCAGGCCCAGACGAAAAACCTCCGCGCTGGTGGGCAGCGCGGAGGCAATCAGGACCAGCAGACTTGCTGTCCGCATCAGTCGGCGGTCAGCAGTGGCGGCTTGCTTCCGGACAGACGGGCCTGTTCGGGGCCGCTGATCTGAAGTTCGATCTCGTCGTTCTTCAGACCCACGCGTACAAGGCCGCCCTTGGTCAGCTTGCCGAACAACAATTCCTCGGCCAGCGGTTTCTTGATGTATTCCTGAATCACGCGGCCCAGTGGTCGCGCGCCCATCTTTTCGTCATAGCCCTTGTCTGCCAGCCATTCCGCAGCAGGTTTGGACAGTTCGATATGCACGTTGCGATCCATCAACTGGGCCTCAAGCTGCAGCACGAACTTTTCGACGACCTGCATGATCACCTCTTTTGGCAATGAGCCAAAGCTGATCACCGCATCCAGACGGTTACGGAATTCGGGTGTAAACGTCCGCTCGATCGCGGCGGTGTCTTCACCCGTGCGCTTGTCGCGACCAAAGCCGATAGCGGATTTGGCCATATCCGATGCGCCCGCGTTCGAGGTCATGATCAGGATCACGTTGCGGAAATCCACCTTGCGGCCGTTGTGATCGGTCAGCGTGCCGTGGTCCATCACCTGCAGCAGGATATTGAACACATCGGGATGCGCCTTCTCTATCTCGTCCAGCAGCAGCACGCTATGCGGATGCTGGTCAATGCCATCGGTCAGCAGACCACCCTGATCAAACCCGACATAGCCCGGAGGTGCGCCGATCAGACGTGAAACAGCGTGCTTTTCCATATATTCGGACATATCGAACCGCAGCAGTTCCACGCCCAACGTGTCGGCAAGTTGCTTTGCCACTTCGGTTTTACCCACACCTGTCGGGCCGGCGAACAGATAGTTGCCGATCGGCTTTTCAGGTTCGCGCAAACCGGCGCGGGCCAGTTTGATCGCGCTGGACAATGCCACGATGGCTGCGTCCTGACCAAAGACAACGCGCTTGAGGGTCTTTTCCAGATCCTTGAGCACTTCGGCATCGTCTTTCGACACGTTCTTGGGCGGGATGCGGGCGATCTTGGCAACAACAGCCTCGATCTCCTTGGCGCCGATGGTCTTGCGACGCTTGGATTCGGCGACCAGATGCTGTGCGGCACCCGCTTCGTCGATTACGTCGATGGCCTTGTCGGGCAGCTTGCGGTCGTTGATGTAGCGTGCGCTGAGTTCTACCGCCGATTTGATCGCATCTGCCGTGTAACGGACCGAGTGATGCTCCTCGAAATAGGGCTTCAGGCCCTGAAGGATTTTCACCGTGTCATCGACTGTGGGTTCGTTCACGTCGATCTTCTGGAAGCGCCGTGCGAGCGCGCGATCCTTCTCGAAATGCTGGCGGAATTCCTTGTAGGTGGTCGAGCCCATGCAACGCAGCTTGCCGCCCTGCAACGCAGGCTTCAGCAGGTTGGACGCATCCATCGCGCCGCCTGATGTTGCACCGGCACCGATCACGGTATGGATCTCGTCGATGAACAGAACCGCATCGGGATGCGCTTCAAGCTCGTTCACCACGGCTTTCAGCCGCTCCTCGAAGTCGCCGCGATAGCGTGTGCCAGCCAGCAGCGCACCCAAATCAAGACTGAAGATCGTGGTTTTCGACAAGACCTCAGGGGTTTCGCCCTTGACGATCTTGCGCGCCAGACCTTCGGCGATGGCGGTCTTGCCCACGCCGGGATCACCCACCAGAAGCGGGTTGTTCTTGCGGCGGCGGCATAGAACCTGAATGCAGCGTTCCACTTCCGAGGCGCGACCGATCAGCGGATCGACATCGCCTTTGAAAGCCTTGGCGTTCAGATCGACGCAATATTTACCAAGCGCCGATTCTTTCTGGTCCGTCGCCTCAGACGAGGTGCTGGTATTGCTTTCCTCGGTCTCTGGTGCGCCGGATACAGAGCGTGCCTCGCCGAAAGCGGGGTCTTTGGCGACACCGTGCGCGATGAAGTTCACCGCATCATAGCGGGTCATTTCCTGCTCTTGCAGGAAATAGGCGGCGTTGCTTTCGCGTTCGGCGAAGATGGCGACCAGAACGTTGGCCCCCGTCACTTCGGTCCGCCCCGAGGATTGCACATGGATGGCCGCGCGCTGGATAACGCGCTGAAAGGCCGCTGTGGGTACGGCTTCGGACCCGTCGATATCCGTCACAAGGTTGGACAGATCATCGTCGATGAATTCCACCAACGTGTTGCGAAGGTCATCCGTATCCACGGAGCAGGCCTTCATCACGCGGTTCGCATCGGGTTCGTCAATCAGGGCCAGAAGCAAATGCTCCAGCGTTGCGAATTCATGTTTGCGTGCGTTGGCCAGTGCCAGCGCAGCGTGGATTGCCTGTTCAAGCGTGGTCGAGAATGAAGGCACGGCTGTGCTCCTCTTTGATCTGGGTCTGTCGCGGGCATGCCCGCGTCAAACGTGGCCTCATAGTATTAAAGTGTGGTCTATATCGGGCGGTCTTCAAGTTTTTTCTTGGGCCCGCAGGTCACATTTTGTTCGGGTTGGTCTTGCTGCGTGAGGTTTCAGCATCAAAAGCTGTCTTTGCGGCGGCGAACTTCGGTGAAAACGGCCACCGGATCTGCCCCTGTCATGCCAAGAACAGCCTGAATTTCGGGGCTGTCGCTGCGTAAAAACGGGTTGGTGGCGCGCTCTGTCGATAAAAGCGATGGGACGGTTGGCCGTCCCTGTGCACGCGCGGTTTCGATCTTTTCTACACGAGAAATAAGCGCTTCATTTGCCGGTTCAATAGTCAGCGCGAATTTCGCGTTCGAAGCGGTGTATTCATGGCCCGAACAGATCAGCGTTTCAGGTGGCAACGCGGCCAGTTTGGCAAGGCTTGCATACATCTGTGCGGGGGTGCCCTCGAACAGGCGGCCACATCCCATGGCCATCAGGCTGTCAGCGGTGAACACAACCGCACTGGCCGGAAAATAGAATGCGACATGGCCCAGCGTATGGCCGGACACGTCGATAACCGTTCCTGTGTCGGACCCGATGGTGATTGTGTCGCCCTCGGCCAGCGCCGTGTCCAGCGGGGGCAGGCGGTGGGCAACGGCTGCGGCACCGACCACTTTGGCGGGATGGTCTGCCAGCAGCGCGGCCAGCCCGTCCACGTGATCCCAGTGGTGATGCGTCAGCAACACATGGCTCAGCCGCCAGCCGCGTTGGGCAAGTGCGGCTGCAATCGGGGCGGCTTCGGGCACGTCGATCACAGCGGTCGCTCCGCTGGCCTTGTCATGGGCCAGAAAGGCGTAATTATCCTTGAGGCAAGGAATGGTGACGATCTCAAGGGGCATGGCGTTTCATCTTCGGCTTGTTATGGTGTGGACCAGAGTGGCGGAAGCGAAGGCGAACCGCAATGCATCTTGATGTGCAGGACCTGCGCAATTTCTACTACCGCAGCACGCTTGGGCGCGCGGCGCAAAAGGCCGTGCGTGACCAGATGTTGCGGATGTGGCCGGAAGCCAAGGGCCAGACTGTGGTGGGATTCGGCTTTGCGGTGCCGTTGCTGCGTCCCTATCTGGCGGATGCGCGCCGTGTAATCGGGCTGATGCCCGGACCGCAAGGGGTGATGCCATGGCCCGCAGGGATGCCCAATGTATCGGTCCTGTGCGAGGAAACGACCTGGCCGATCGAGACGGGCCATGTCGACAAGCTGGTCATGCTGCACGGATTGGAAACCTCGGAACAGCCCTCTGCCCTGCTGGAGGAATGTTTCCGCGTGCTGGGGCCGGGGGGCAGCGCGCTGTTCATCGTGCCGAACCGCGCGGGGCTGTGGTCGCGTTCGGATGCAACCCCTTTCGGATATGGCCGCCCCTATTCGCTCGGTCAGCTCGAGTCACAGCTCAAACGGCACGCATTCTTGCCCGAGCGTCATGTGACCACGCTCTACCAGCCGCCCTCCGACAAGCGGTTCTGGCGCAAGACGGCGAATTTCTGGGAAGGGTTGGGCCTGCGGTTCTCGGTAGTGCTGGCAGGGGGTGTGCTGATGGTCGAGGCGACCAAACGGGTGCAGGCCTCCAGCGGACCGGGTCTGCGTGAAAAGGTGCGGCGTCCGCTGAATGTGCTGGACGGACTGGGAAGCCCCAAGCCAGAGGCCAAGCCCGCGTGAAATCTGCCCGGAGAAATACTAATAGCCCTCCTGCGATCCCGCTTGATCGTTGTTTTTGCGCCGATAGCGATAACAAACCGCCACGCATCGACAGCGTTTTGGGGCAGGGATTCCAATTTCTGCGCTGAAAACGTGGAATTTTTTTGCCCGATTTCTGAGCAAAGCGTCGCAGGTTGCCTAAGTATTTGAAAAATGGATAAATTCATTGATGCCTTGGGACGCTATAGCAGGTTGCTAGGTCAGGAAGGCTCTGCTACACCCACGCCGATTTTGATGCTTTGACGCGTGTCAAGGCAGGGTAACCTCTCCGGTGGCGTTTCACGCCATAACCACACCGGGGACAGACTATCGGAAGGGTTGACGTGTCCGAACCAGCTTCGATTTCAACCGGCATCGCAGCACGCTATGCCACGGCCGTTTTTGACCTGGCCAAAGAAAGCAAGGGCGTCGCCAAGATCGAAGCCGATCTGGATGCCATCGAATCCGCGCTGGCAGACAGCGCTGATTTCAATGCGCTGATCATGAGCCCGATCTACTCGCGCGACGAGCAGGCGGCGGCGATGGCGGCACTGGCCAAGAAAATGGGTCTGACGCCAACCATGACCAATGCGCTGGGCCTGATGGCCGCGAAACGGCGCTTGTTCGTGTTGCCGCAACTGGCCGCATCGCTGCGTGCCATTATCGCGGAAGACAAAGGTGAACTTACCGCCGAAGTGACCAGCGCCAAGGCGCTGACCAAGGCGCAGTCCGACAAGCTGGCAAAGCTGCTGGCGGGTCGCACCGGAAAGACAATAAAGATCAAAGCGGCCGTCGATGAAAGCCTCATCGGTGGTCTTGTCGTCAAGGTTGGCTCGAAGATGATCGACACCTCGATCGCCTCGCGTCTCAATTCCCTCCAGAATGCAATGAAAGAGGTCGGATAAATGGGTATCCAAGCAGCGGAAATTTCTGCGATCCTGAAGGACCAGATCAAGAACTTCGGCCAGGAAGCCGAAGTCGCCGAGGTGGGTCGCGTCCTGTCCGTCGGTGACGGTATCGCCCGCGTCTATGGTCTGGACAACGTCCAGGCAGGCGAGATGGTCGAATTCCCCGGTGGCATTCAGGGCATGGCGCTGAACCTCGAGACCGACAACGTCGGTGTCGTGATCTTCGGCTCTGACCGTGACATCAAGGAAGGCGACACCGTCAAGCGCACCAAGTCCATCGTGGACGTGCCTGTGGGTGACGAACTGCTGGGCCGTGTCGTTGACGGTCTGGGCAATCCGCTGGACGGAAAAGGCCCGATCAAGACCTCCAAGCGTGGTGTTGCCGACGTCAAGGCGCCCGGCATTATCCCACGCAAATCGGTTCACGAGCCGATGGCGACCGGTCTGAAATCCGTGGACGCGATGATCCCCGTTGGCCGTGGCCAGCGCGAGCTGATCATTGGTGACCGCCAGACAGGTAAGACAGCCATCGCGCTGGACACGATCCTGAACCAGAAGTCCTATAACGAGGCGGCTGGCGACAACGAGAGCAAGAAGCTCTATTGCGTCTATGTAGCGATCGGGCAAAAGCGTTCGACCGTGGCACAGCTGGTCAAGAAGCTCGTGGAATCGGGCGCGATCGAATACACGATCGTTGTGGCCGCTACCGCATCCGACCCCGCGCCGATGCAGTTTCTGGCCCCCTATTCGGCAACGGCGATGGCGGAATTCTTCCGCGACAATGGCCGCCACGCGCTGATCATCTATGATGATCTGTCCAAGCAGGCCGTGTCCTATCGCCAGATGTCGCTGCTTCTGCGCCGCCCGCCGGGCCGCGAAGCCTATCCCGGCGACGTGTTCTATCTGCACTCCCGCTTGCTGGAGCGGTCGTGCAAACTGAACGAGGATTTTGGCGCCGGTTCGCTGACAGCGCTGCCGATCATCGAAACCCAAGGTGGCGACGTGTCCGCGTTCATTCCGACCAATGTGATCTCGATCACAGACGGTCAGATCTTCCTTGAAACCGAACTGTTCTATCAAGGTATCCGCCCTGCTGTGAACACTGGTCTGTCGGTGTCGCGTGTGGGCTCCTCTGCCCAGACCAACTCGATGAAATCCGTGGCGGGTCCGGTCAAGCTTGAACTGGCGCAGTATCGCGAGATGGCGGCTTTTGCACAATTCGGTTCCGATCTGGACGCGTCCACCCAGCAGTTGCTGAACCGTGGTGCGCGCCTGACCGAATTGATGAAGCAGCCGCAGTATTCGCCCCTTACCAACGCCGAGATCGTCTGCGTGATCTATGCAGGCACCAAAGGCTATCTGGACAAGATCGGCGTCAAGGATGTCGGCCGTTTCGAGGCTGGCCTGCTCAAGCATCTGCGCGGCAAGCATGCGGATCTGCTGGACTACATCACCAAGCAGGACCCCAAGATCAAAGGCGAGGCCGAGGACAAGATCAAAGCTGCGCTGGACGCCTTCGCCGCTGATTTCGCATAAGGGGAAGAGGCTATGCCAAACCTCAAGGACCTGAAAAACAGGATCGCGAGCGTCAAGTCGACCCGCAAGATCACCAAGGCAATGCAGATGGTGGCCGCCGCAAAACTGCGGCGGGCACAAGAAGCAGCCGAGGCATCGCGCCCTTATACCGAACGGTTCAACGCCGTGATGGCGGGGCTGGCGGCATCTGTGGGCGGTAGCGATACCGCACCGCGCCTTCTGGCCGGAACGGGTGACGACAAAGTGCATCTGCTGGTGGTCATGACCGCCGAGCGTGGTCTGTGCGGCGGGTTCAACTCGAACATCGCAAAGCTCGCCAAGCAGCGGGCATCGGCGCTTGTTGCGCAGGGCAAGACCGTCAAGATCGTGACTGTCGGCAAAAAGGGTCGCGATCAGCTCAAGCGTGACTACGCCAAGTATTTCGTGGGTCATGTCGACCTGACCGAGGTCAAGCGCGTCAGCTATGCCGACGCACAGGGCATTGCGCGCAATGTGCTGGACCGTTTTGACGCGGGTGAATTCGATGTGGCGACGATCTTCTTCTCGAAGTTTGTGAACGTCGTGTCGCAGATTCCGACTGCCCAACAGATCATCCCGGCCAAATTCGACGCGCCCGCGGAGGATTCGACCAGCCTGCTTTATGATTACGAGCCCAGCGAAGAGGCCATTCTGGCCGACCTGCTGCCGCGCGGTGTTGCAACGCAGATATTCTCGGCCTTGTTGGAAAACGGAGCGTCCGAACAGGGCGCGCGGATGTCCGCAATGGACAACGCCACACGCAACGCAGGCGAGATGATCGACAAGCTGACGATCCAGTACAACCGCTCGCGTCAGGCCGTGATCACCAACGAGCTTATTGAAATTATCTCGGGCGCGGAAGCGCTCTAAGGAACCGGAGACGAGACATGGCAAACGCAAAAGGCAAAATCACCCAGGTGATCGGCGCCGTTGTGGACGTGCAGTTCGGGGATCAACTGCCGGAGATCCTCAACGCACTGATCACGTATAACAATGGCAAGAAACTGGTTCTGGAAGTCGCCCAGCACCTTGGCGAGGGCACAGTGCGCGCCATCGCCATGGACGCGACCGAAGGTCTGGTGCGCGGTCAGGAAGTCAATGACACTGGCGGCCCGATCATGGTGCCGGTCGGCAATGCAACGCTTGGCCGCATCCTGAACGTGACCGGCGATCCGATTGACGAAAAAGGACCCGTTGACGCGGAAGAGCACCGCTCGATCCACGCGCCTGCGCCCGAATTCTCCGAGCAGTCCACCGAATCCGTGGTGCTGGTGACCGGCATCAAGGTGATCGACCTGCTGGCGCCCTATGCCAAAGGCGGAAAGATCGGTCTGTTCGGCGGTGCCGGTGTGGGCAAGACGGTTCTGATCATGGAACTGATCAACAACATCGCCAAAGTGCACTCGGGCTTTTCGGTTTTCGCCGGTGTGGGTGAACGGACACGTGAAGGCAACGACCTTTACCACGAGATGATCGACTCGGGCGTGATCGTGCCTGACGATCTGACCCAGTCCAAAGTGGCGCTGGTCTACGGCCAGATGAACGAACCTCCGGGTGCGCGTATGCGCGTGGCGCTGTCGGGCCTGACACTGGCCGAACAGTTTCGCGACCAGTCGGGTACGGACGTTCTGTTCTTCGTCGACAACATCTTCCGCTTCACGCAGGCCGGTTCCGAAGTGTCCGCGCTTCTGGGCCGTATCCCGTCAGCTGTGGGCTACCAGCCTACGCTGGCGACCGACATGGGCGCGCTGCAGGAACGCATCACCTCGACCAAGGCTGGCTCGATCACCTCGGTGCAGGCGATCTACGTGCCTGCGGATGACTTGACCGACCCAGCGCCGGCCACGTCCTTTGCCCACCTTGACGCCACAACCGTTCTGTCGCGTGCGATTTCGGAACTCGGCATCTATCCCGCCGTTGACCCGCTCGATTCGACCTCGCGCTTGCTGGACCCCGCCGTGATCGGGGACGAGCATTACAAGGTTGCGACCGACGTGCAGCAGGTGCTTCAGCGCTACAAATCGCTTCAGGACATCATCGCCATCCTTGGCATGGACGAACTGAGCGAAGAGGACAAACTGACCGTGTCTCGCGCCCGTAAGATCCAGCGTTTTCTGTCGCAGCCTTTCGACGTGGCGAAAGTCTTTACCGGTTCCGATGGCATTCAGGTGCCGCTGGAAGACACGATTGCCTCGTTCAAGGCGGTTGTGGCCGGTGAATACGATCACCTGCCCGAAGGTGCCTTCTACATGGTGGGCGGGATCAAGGACGTGATCGCCAAAGCTGAACGTATGGCCGCAGACGCGGCCTAAGGGAGGGCCGAAATGGCTGAGACCATGCAATTCGACCTCGTCAGCCCCGAGCGCAGGCTTGCCTCGATGCAGGTGGCGCAGGTGCAGATCCCGGGGGCCGATGGCGACCTGACAGCGATGCCCGACCATGCACCGCTGATCACGACGCTGCGCCCCGGTATCCTGAGGGTCAGTGGCCCACAGGGTGATGCCGCCTATGTCGTGACCGGCGGTTTCGCCGAGATCACGGGCGAGGGGACGTCGGTTCTGGCTGAAAAAGCCATGCCGGTGGCAGAAGCGACAGCGGCGGATTTCGACGCACTGCTAGGCCTTGCAACCGAAGCTGTCGCGAAAGCGCCAGCTGATGGCAAGGATGCCGCCGACAAGCTGGTAGCCGACCTTCAGGCGCTCCGGATCGAAGTCGGCGTCTGATCGTCTGATAGCACTGAAAATCAAAGGCCCTGCCGAAAGGCGGGGCCTTTTGCTGTTGATGGCAAAAATCCCGACGCCAAGGTCAGTTGCTGTGAAGTCGCAGAATCCTTGAGCTGGAGAACGTGTTTTCGGAAGATAGCGGATAGCCCGTCTTAGTGGAAGTTGTGCGGACAAAGCAGGATGCAATCTGCAGCATTTTGCAATTTAGGCTGCACGCGGACATTGGCCCGGCGGAACAGGATCAATCACCTGTACCATTCAAGGGCAAGGCACTCTCATATGGTGTGAGCGATGGGGCAGGCCAGCCCCACTGTGCACTGCGACCTGTGATTGCATTTTTTTACCCTGATACCGCCGCAATCCTGCTGTAGAAATAAGTGAAGAAAATTTGAGGGCGTCATGCGACGATTCAGGACCAATTCCATCGGGATTACGCAGGGCGAGATGGTCTTGTTCTCGGATTTCGAACATGACGGCGAGATGTGGACCGGCAGCGGGCCGCGCCATATCCGCAGTTTTGTGCATTTCAAAGAGCCGTTTCTGTCCCCGCCGATGGTCCATGCCGGACTTAGCATGTGGGATATGTCCAACACTGCCAACTCGCGCGCCGATGTGCAGACAACCGAGGTTCGCACGGATGGCTTTGCCATTGTCTTTCGGACATGGGGCGACAGCAAGGTCGCCCGTGTGCGGGTTAGCTGGATCGCAATGGGCGATGTGTTCGAGGCAGATGACTGGCGCATCGACTGATCGTGCCGGATACCCGCAGCATCCTCACAGCTTGAAAGTACCCTCATAGATCGGGTCCAGCGTCTCGGTCTCGAACAGCGACGACACCGATGTGCCGTTCCAGATATTCAGGATCGCCTGTGCGAACATCGGTGCTGTCGGGACAATGCGGATATTGGGCGCGTTGCGGACCGTTTCGCTGGGTTCGATGGAATCGGTGATCACCAGCGATTTCATCACGGAATTCGTGATCCGCTCGACCGCCGGGCCTGACAGGACGCCATGCGTGATATAGGAATGGACTTCCTTTGCGCCGTTTTCGATCAGCACTTCCGCCGCCTTGCACAGCGTGCCTGCGGTGTCGCAAATGTCATCCACAATCAGACAGGTCTTGCCTGTCACATCACCGATCACGGTCATTTCCGCGATCTCGCCGGGTTTCTCGCGGCGCTTGTCGACGATTGCCAGCGGCGCATTGATCCGTTTGGCAAGCTCGCGCGCCCGTGCGACGCCGCCCACATCTGGCGAGACCACCATCAGCTCTTCCATCCGGCCCTTGAAATGCGCCTTGATATCCAGCGCAAAGATCGGCGAGGCATAGAGGTTGTCCACCGGAATGTCGAAAAAGCCCTGAATCTGGGCCGCATGCAGATCAAGGGTCAAAACCCGCTCGATCCCTGCCTCGACCAGCATATTGGCGACCAGCTTGGCGGTGATCGGGGTGCGTGCCTTGGTGCGGCGGTCCTGACGGGCATAGCCGAAATAGGGGATCACAGCGGTGATCCGTGCAGCCGAAGACCGGCGCAGCGCGTCGGACATGATCAGCAATTCCATCAGGTTGTCATTGGCCGGGTTCGATGTGGACTGGATAATGAACATATCCTCGCCACGGACATTCTCGAACACCTCGACGAAAATCTCGCCATCATTGAACCGTTCGATCCGTGCATCGACCAGTCCGACCGCAACGCCGCGATGGATCGACATGCGCCGTGCGATGGCCTTGGCCAAGGGCAGGTTGGCATTGCCCGAAATCAGTTTGGGTTCGGTGATGGATCGCATGGCAGCAGTTCCTCTGCGTGGTCATCCCTTTGGTGTGGCATGACAGATTCGTGACGTTGACACTGCCTATCATCTCGTTACCGTCGGGCAAAGCGATGCAGGCGGGGGGAAACACGCAAATGGCCCATATAGATTACTTTTTCACAGTTCTGTCGCCCTATGTCTATCTGGCAGGGACGCGACTTGAACAGATTGCAGCACGGCATGGGGCAACGATCACCTACAAGCCGCTGGATGCCGGTGCATTGTTTGCCCGCACCGGTGGGGTGGCCCTCCCGAATCGCCATCCCTCGCGCAAGGAATACCGCGCACAGGAATTGCCGCGTCAGGCCAAGAAACTAGGCATGCCCTTCAATTTGCAACCGGCGCATTGGCCGGTGAATCCCGCCCCTGCGTCCTATGCGGTGATTGCGGCGCAAACGGCGGGTGGCGGCGATATGGGCGTGCTGATTTCAGGTCTGGCGCGGTCCTGCTGGGCCGAGGAAAAGGACATTTCGCAAGACGAGGTGGTGCGTGCCTGCCTGACCGCAGCGGGCTTTGATCCGGCACTGGCCGATACGGGCTTGCTGGCCGGTGCCGAGACCTATGCCGCCAACCTTGAACAAGCCGTGTCGCGCGGTGTCTTTGGTGCGCCGTTCTATATGGTGGACAGCGGTCAAAGGTTCTGGGGTCAGGACCGGCTGGATGATCTGGATGCGCATCTGGCTGGCACGCTCTGACATGCCGCAGGACATGCGGGGCGGATTTCCGACCCACTGGATCAAGACAGGGCAAGGCCCGCGTCAGGCGTTGTTGATCCATTGCTCGCTGGGCCATGCCGGTGGCTGGTCGGGGATGATGGCGGGGCTGGATGATCTGCTGTCCGCTGTGGCCTATGATCTGCCCGGTCACGGGCGCAGCGGTGACTGGGACAAGCGCGGCGATCTGCAACAGGTCAGCATGGCCATCGCCGTTGATCTGCTACAGGATCAGGCGCGCGGCCAACCCGTGGATATCATCGGCCACTCTTTTGGCGGTACGGTGGCTTTGCGGCTTGCGGTCGAGCGGCCCGATCTGGTCCGGTCGATGGTGCTGATCGAGCCGGTGTTCTTTGCCGCAGGCCTTGCCGACCGCCCCGATCTGAAAGCGCCCTATGATCTGCATATGGGGGCCTATGCGGACGCCCTGAAGGCCGGTGATTCCGAGGCAGCGGCCAAAGCCTTTACCGGTGTCTGGGGCGATGGTCGTGCATGGGACAGCCTTCCCGCGGGTCAGAAACAGGCGATGATCAAGCGTATCCACCTGATCGCCGAGGGCGCTCCGTCGATCTATCACGACAATGCAGGATTGCTGGCAAGCGGCGGGTTGGAGCGTATTGACGCGCCCGTTCTGCTGATCGAGGGCGGGACAAGTCCCGCCTATATCGACGCTATCAACACCGCCCTGGCGCGGCGGATCAGCAAGGCCGAGCGGCTTGTGGTGCCGGGGGCGGGGCATATGGTGCCGATCACGCATCCACAGCCTGTCGGGCAAGCGGTGCGCGCGTTTCTGGCCCGCATTCCCGCCCAACAGGCGGCGTGACAGCCCAAGGCGCTGCAGATGGATATTTGAGGCAAGAAGAAGCCCGGGCGGATCAGCCCGCCGCGATCCCGAGGAACTGGTCAATCTGGCCATGGCTGATCGACCAGTCGCAGACCAGCCGCGCGGCGAGTGCCTCGGTCGGGTCGGCACCTGTCAGAGAACCCGACCAGATATAATAGACAGCGCCCGCGTCATGCAGCCGTTGATGGGTCGCGCGGGGCAGATGTGCGAAGACCATATTGGCTTGCGGTTCGTGCAGGAAAGAGGCGGCGGGGATCGCCTTGAGGCCATCAATCAGACGCGCGGCATTCGCATTGGCGCGTTTGGCAGAGCCTAGCCACAGATCGTCAGTCAGGAAGGCCAGCATTTGCGCCGACAGATAGCGGTGCTTGGAGAAAAGATGCGCGCCGCGCTTGCGCCGCAACTCGAACTCCCACGCTTTCGCGGGATCAAAGAAGATCACAGCCTCGACCCCTGGCAGACCGTTCTTGGTCCCGCCAAAGCTGACGGCATCGACGCCGGATTTCCAAGTCATCTCGGCGGCGGTGCATCCCAGCGCCACCAGCGCATTGGCAAAGCGCGCGCCGTCCAGATGGACAGGCAAGCCATAGTCCTTGGCGATGGCGCACAGGGCCGCGATCTCGGCGCATGTATAGATGCGGCCACGTTCGGTCACGTTGGTGATGGACACAGGTCCGCGCTGCGGGCCGTGCACGCCGCGTGTTTCCTCGGACTGAATGGCGGCGCGCAGCGCCTCGGGGGTGATCTTGTCACTGTCGCCCACCAGAGTCAGTTTGGCGCCGCCCGAATAGAATTCGGGCGCGTTGCACTCGTCCTCGTGGATATGTGCGACGGGCGAGCAGAATACCGTCTGCCAAGGTTGCCCCAAGGTGGCGAGTGCCAGCGAATTTGCAGCGGTGCCAGTGGCGACCAGATAGATTGCGGCCTCCGGTGCTTCGAAAATCCCGCGCAGGCGGGTGCGGACCTGCTCCATGATCGGATCATTGCCATAGGGCATGGCATAGCCCTGATTGGCATCCACAAGCGCCTGCATCACTTGCGGATGGGCGGGGCCAGCATTGTCGGAGGCAAAGAACATCAGGTCGGCTCCTCTATGATATAGTCTTCCCAGTCGTCTTCCGGGACTTCGAATTCGGGAATGGTGATGCCTTGCACGGACACGCCCGCATCATGCACGGATTGCGGATCGCCCGAGATCAGCGGGTGCCAGTCGTACAGCCGCTTGCCGCGCCACAGCAGTTTGTAAGCGCAGGTGTCGGGCATCCAATAGGCGTTCTTGTCCATGTTCTTGGGCGACAGCACGATACATTCGGGCACGAATTGATGCCGCGTCGCGTATTGCCCGCATTTGCAGGTGCTGTCATCCAGCAGGCGACAGGCGATGCGGGTCAACGCGACCTCGCCTGTCTCGTCGTCTTCCAGCTTGTTCAGACAGCATTTGCCGCAGCCATCGCACAGCGCTTCCCATTCGGCCTGTGTCAGGCGGTCGATGGGGTATTTCTCCCAGAAGCGGGGGCGCAGGCCGTCGCGCTGGATCGGATCGGTCATAGTGCGGCCAGAATGCTGCGCGCGCGGGCGCAATCGGCATCCATCTGGACAATCAGCCCTTCAAGGCTGTCGAACTTCTCCTCGGGGCGCAGGAACTCTACCAGACCGACCGAGAGCGGCACACCGTAGAGGTCGCCTTTGAAATCAAACAGGAATGTTTCAAGATTGGGTGTGTTCACACCAAACATGGGCCGCACCCCCATCGAGGCCGCACCTGTGTAGCTGCCTTTGTGGGGGCCTTCGAGCACATCGACCAGTACGGCATAGACACCGAATTTTGGCGGGTGCAGCCCGTCGATGGACATGTTGGCGGTCGGATAGCCCAATTCACGCCCGCGCTGATCGCCGGTGATCACGCGGCCTTCGATGCGGTGCCAATGGCCCAGCATGGATGCGGCATCGCGGGGTTTTCCCTCGCTCAACGCGTTGCGGATCGCGGTGGACGACACGGCCCCGCTGTCGCCTTCCAGCAGCCTTGCGATGGTGACGCCGAATCCCATCTCGGCCCCGAAGTCGACCAGATGCTGCGCGGTCCCCGCACGACCTTTGCCAAAGCAGAAATCCGCGCCGATCACGATATGCTTGAGGCCAAGACCATCCGCGATCACGCGCTGCGCAAAGTCGCGCGGCGTCAGGGATGACATGGACGCGTTGAAATTCAGCTCATAGAGCTTTTCAACGCCCAGCTTTTCCAACCTGTGCTCCCGCGCCTCGCGGCTCATCAGGCGGAAGGGCGGTGCATCGGGGGCAAAATACTGGCGTGGATGCGGCTCGAATGTCATGACACCCAGCGGCGCGCTGATCGTGTCACCTGCCGTACGAGCCATGTCGATCACAGAGCGGTGGCCCAGATGGACCCCGTCAAAATTGCCGATCGCGGCGGAGGCGCCCCGATCTGCCTGTTCCACATATGTGTAATCTCGGATGATCCGCATGGCGCAGGGTTAGCGCCCGCTTTGCGGCGGTGCAAGCCTGTTTACAGTGGAACGGCGGGTCAGTCGAACTTGCGGCTGGGGGCCAGAACCGTCGCCTCGCCGATCAGGACCTTCTTGTCATTGACCATGCAACGGCAATCCAGTTGCACGCGGCGCTTGGCGTGGTCGATCCCGATCACCTCGACCTCGGCATGCACCATGTCGCCGGGGCGCACAGGGGCAAGAAACTTGAGGCTTTGGCCCAGATAGACGGTGCCATGTCCGGGCAATTGCTCGCCGATGACAGCCGAAATAAGGCCAGCGGTCAGCATGCCATGCGCGATACGGCCCTCGAAGATCGTGTCGCGGGCATAATCATCGTCCAGATGCACCGGATTGCGGTCGGTCGAGACCTCCGCGAACAGTTCGATGTCGCGGTCAGTCACCACTTTGTGTAGGTGGCGGGTCATGCCCATCTCGATATCTTCGATACAGATCGTGCCGCGAGGCATATTGTCCAACATTCGACCCTCCAGACTGTCCACAATTAAAATCCGCAAAGTAATATTAAGGCGTCAAGATGCCTAAAATTGGAACTTTATTACTTTGCAATTGCAGAAAAGCAAGCGTTAAGTGGGTCAGCGAAGATGACCTATCGTATAAGTGGGAGATGATTTTTCTGTTTCTAAATAAGCTGTTAGGGCATCCATATCGGGTTGCGCTTCGGTTTTTGTTTCCGTCCGCGCCAGCCCGCCTGTGATGAACAGAGAATCGATATCCTCGCCCATCGCGCCGCGGATGTCGGTATGGATACCGTCGCCGATGGCCAGAATGGCGCGGTCGGATATGTCATGGCCCAGCTTGGCAAGGCGGCGGCGGGCCAGATCGTAGATCGGCGGATGCGGTTTGCCAAAATACAGGCTTTTGCCGCCCATCTCGGTGTAAAGTCGCGCCACGGCACCCGCGCACCATTCGCGGCTTTCGCCCCTGTCCACGACAATATCGGGATTGGCGCAGAGCAGTTTCAAGCCCATCTGCTTGGCATATAGCAGCTGCGGGCGCAGGTCTGCGGGATCAGCCAGCGGATCGAACGGCCCGGTGCAGACAATGCCGGTGGCCTTGTCGAGTTCTGTCAGTGTGATCTCGACGGGGTTGTCGACCAGCTTGATCGGATCAAAAAACGGCGTGTCGCGGTCTTCGCCGATAAAGAATACCTTTTCGCCGACGACACCGGTAAACATCGCGGCACGGGCGGAATCGCCCGAGGTGGCAATCGTGTCCCATGCGTCGCGTGGGACGCCGAAATGGTCAAGCTGGGTCTCGACCCCTTTGCGCGGGCGCGGCGAGTTTGTCACGAGCACCACGATTCCGCCGGTGGCACGATAGGCTTGCAAGGCGGCGACAGCATCGGGCAGGGCGCGCACCCCGTCATGCACGCAGCCCCAGAGGTCGACAAACAGCGCCTCGTAATCCTGCGAGATCTCGGCGAGGGTCGTGATGATGCGGGTCATGGGCGGCCTTTCAGTCTGGGGTGGGTCTGTATACGCGGCGCATGGGGCGGGGCGGGAAGGGGGCGCTGCCCCCATGTCGAACGATGTTCGACTTCCCCCGGGATATTTCAAGCAAGAAGAAGCAAGCGGCCATGGGTTGCGGCCGCCTGTCTTGTGTCTCAGAGTTTCAGGACCGGAATGATCTGTTTCTTGCGGCTCATCACACCGGGCAGGACCACAGTGTCGCCTGTGACTTTGACACCAAAGGAGGCTTCGGCCAGTGCCTTGACCAGATCGTTGGGTACCAGCAGGGTTGCTTGCTCGTTCAGGATATCGACGACGAACAAAAGCACCTGATCGGCACCGTCCTCTTTCGCGACGTCCTCCATCGCGGCCATCAGGCTGTCCTTGCGGTCAAGGATCATCTTGGGCGAGGTGGTCTCGAGCACCGAAACACGCAGTTCTTTGCCCGCGACGCTGTATTCCTTGCTGTCCATCCGCAGCAATGCGGCGTCCGAGAAAGCCGAGACATCGGATTTTGCGGCAAACATTTCAGCGGCATAGGCAGGGATGTCGATGCCCAGTTCCTTGGCCAGATCCCATGCGATTGCCTTGTCTTCCTGCGTGGTGGTGGGGCTGCGGAATTCCAGCGTGTCGGACAGGATGCAAGACAGCATCGCGCCCTTGATGGCTTTTGGCGCGCGGGCCATGTCCTTGCCGATCATTTTGTACATGATCGTGGCGGTGCAGGCCAAAGGCTCTATCCGGATGTCGATTGGCCCTTTGGTTTCCAGCCCGCCCACCAGTTTGTGATGGTCGATGATGCCGATAATGTCGGCGTCATTGATGCCTGCAGGCAGTTCGGCAGGGTTGTTCGTGTCCACGATCACGACCGGGGCACCAGCCTCGACGTCCGAAATGATCTGCGGCTTGGGCAGGTCCCAGCGCGTCAGCATGAAGGCGGCTTCAGTATTGGGTTCGCCCAGCAGTTTTGCTTCGGCGGGGGTGCCTTTTACTTCGGTCAGATACCACGCCCAGATCAGGGGTGATCCAGTGGAATCTGTGTCGGGGGATTTGTGGCCGAAAACCTTAATCGTCATTGCAATAGTCCTGTATCGGATGGATTTGCGCGGCTTATATGCAGGTGCTGCGCGATTGTCACCTGTCTATGCTGCAACACAGCATTGCAAATAGGCCCGGAGGTTGGACAATCGGTGCGGCTTGCGGAATAGTCTGGCGCAGACGAGGGCAGGATAGGCCGAACAGTGCAGGAAAGCGATCTATATGCGCCGGTGAAGGCGTTTCTTGAAGCGCAGGGCTATGCTGTGAAGGGCGAGGTGGGTGCGGTCGATGTGCTGGCCTGTCGCGGCGACGAGCAGCCCTTGGTGGTCGAATTGAAGACCGGATTCTCCCTTGCGCTTTTGCATCAGGCTGTGGCGCGGCAGGCCGTCACGGATCTGGTCTATGTCGCCGTGCCGTTCCGGACAGGAAAGGTGGCGGCGCGGGCGCTGAAATCCAATGTCGGGCTGTGCCGCAGGCTGGGTCTGGGCGCAATGACGGTGCGCGAAAGCGACGGGTTGGTGATGGTTCATGCCGATCCCGGACCCTACCAGCCGCGCAAGCAACCCCGGCGTAAGGCAGCGTTGTTGCGCGAGTTCCAGCGTCTGCAGGGTGATCCCAATCGCGGTGGATCGGTCAGGCAGGGGTTGATGACTGGATATCGGCAGGACGCCTTGCGATGTGCGCAAGTGCTGGCGCAAACCGGCCCCAGCCGCGGGCGCGATGTGGCGGCGGCGTCCGGCGTTGTCGTTGCCACACGGATCATGGCCGATAACCACTATGGCTGGTTTGCCCGCCTCTCGCCCGGCATCTATGCGCTGACAGATAGCGGGCATGCAGCGCTGGTCTGAAAGGCGTGTTCAGGTCAAATTTTCCCAATTGCACTGTTGACACAGAGGGGCGGCTTGCCTAGCTATGCGCCGTTAGCACTCGTCTGGTATGAGTGCTAATACCCCGAACGGGGTTCAAGAGAAACTTTGAGCCAAGGAGCCTCAGAGATGGCATTTACACCGCTTCATGACCGCGTGCTGGTCCGCCGCGTGGAAAGCGACGAAAAGACCAAGGGTGGTCTGATCATCCCCGAAAGCGCAAAAGAAAAACCCGCGGAAGGCATCATTGTCTCCGTTGGTGCAGGCGCCAAGGACGAAGATGGCGACCGCATCGCAATGGACGTCAAAGCAGGCGACAAAGTCCTGTTTGGCAAATGGTCCGGCACCGAAGTCACCCTTGATGGTGAAGAGCTGCTGATCATGAAAGAATCCGACATCATGGGCATTATTGCCTGATCGTCATCCCTGACATTCTGATATCTAGGAGCAAGCAAAATGGCTGCTAAAGACGTCAAGTTTTCGACCGACGCCCGCAATCGCATGCTGAGAGGCGTGAATATTCTTGCGGATGCGGTCAAAGTAACGCTCGGCCCGAAAGGCCGCAACGTGGTGATCGACAAGTCGTTTGGCGCACCGCGCATCACCAAAGACGGTGTAACGGTTGCCAAAGACATCGAACTTGAAGACAAGTTCGAGAACATGGGCGCGCAGATGGTGAAGGAAGTTGCTTCCCGCACCAATGATGAGGCCGGCGACGGCACCACCACCGCGACTGTACTGGCCCAAGCCATCATCAAAGAAGGCCTGAAAGCTGTAGCCGCGGGCATGAACCCGATGGACCTGAAGCGCGGCATCGATCTGGCAACCACCCGCGTTGTGGAAGCGATCAAAGCAGCAGCGCGCGACGTGAGCGACAGTGCCGAAGTGGCACAGGTCGGCACCATCTCCGCCAATGGCGAAGCAGAAATCGGTCGTCAGATCGCTGATGCGATGCAGAAGGTCGGCAACGAGGGTGTTATCACCGTCGAAGAGAACAAGGGCCTCGAGACCGAGACCACAGTGGTTGAAGGCATGCAGTTCGACCGTGGCTACCTGAGCCCCTATTTCGTGACCAACCCTGACAAGATGGTTGCCGAGCTGGAGGATTGTCTGATCCTGCTGCACGAAAAGAAACTGTCCTCGCTGCAGCCGATGGTTCCGCTGCTCGAAGCCGTGATCCAGTCGCAAAAGCCGCTGCTGATCATCGCTGAAGACGTGGAAGGCGAGGCTCTGGCCACGCTGGTTGTCAACAAACTGCGCGGCGGTCTGAAAATCGCTGCTGTCAAAGCCCCCGGCTTTGGTGATCGTCGCAAGGCGATGCTGCAGGATATCGCCATTCTGACCGGTGGTCAGGTGATCAGCGAAGATCTGGGCATGAAGCTGGAGTCCGTCACGATGGACATGCTGGGTTCGGCCAAGAAAATCACGATCAACAAGGACGAAACCACCATCGTGGACGGCCATGGCGTGAAAGCAGAGATCCAGGCTCGTGTGGCCCAGATCCGTCAGCAGATCGAAGAAACCACCAGCGATTACGACCGTGAAAAGCTGCAGGAACGCGTTGCCAAACTGGCAGGCGGTGTTGCCGTGATCCGCGTTGGCGGCATGACCGAAACCGAAGTGAAAGAGCGTAAAGACCGCGTCGACGACGCACTGAACGCAACACGCGCTGCGGTTCAGGAAGGTATCGTCGTCGGCGGCGGTGTTGCTCTGATCCAGGCAGGCAAGTCGCTTGACGGCCTCAAAGGTGAAAACAGCGATCAGGACGTTGGTATTGCGATCATCCGCAAGGCCATCGAAGCGCCGCTGCGTCAGATCGCCGAAAACTCCGGCGTGGACGGTTCGGTTGTTGCGGGCAAGATCCGCGAAAGCAACGACAAGACCTTTGGCTTCAACGCACAGACCGAAGAATATGGCGACATGTTCAAGTTCGGCGTCATCGACCCGGCCAAGGTTGTCCGCACCGCGCTGCAGGATGCAGCTTCGGTTGCTGGCCTGCTGATCACCACCGAAGCCATGATTGCAGATCGTCCGTCGAAAGAATCGGCTGGCGGCATGGGTGGCGGCATGGGCGGAATGGGCGGCATGGACGGGATGATGTAATCCCGACCTCCACCGGATGTCAGGAAAGGGCTCGCCATTGGCGGGCCCTTTTCATGTCTTGGGGCCGGGTTGAGCGGGCTTTCCGGGAGAGATGATATAACGTCGAGCAGAGGCACCCGAACGGTTTCGCAAGAGCCACAAATGCTGGATGTCCGCTTAGCGGGACGGAGCAGACGTCAGAAACAGTCACATATCCAGCGTCACTCAGCCTTCAGGTTTCCAGTCAGGCTGTGTCGCAAAAGAAATAACATCCTTCCCAAGCTGGTCCCAATGTTGCTTGTCACGCTCAAAAATCACGACCTCAATGTCCAGCCCATTGGCATCATCCATTGTTCCAAGACTCAGTGTTAAGTGATCGGGTATTCGCGTATTTTTCCCATAAATGGGGCTACCACAGTTGGCACAAAAGGCTTTCGTGACCTGCGAGCCATTGTCAGATGAATAGGTGAATTCACTTAGTTTTCCGCTCAGAGAAACTACATCCAATCTGAACATAGCACCCACAGTGTGACCTGTCCCGCTCAGTCGGCGGCATTCTTGACAATGACACTGTGCAACGACGACTGGCGGCCCCTCTGCAACGTATGTGACCTCGCCGCAAGAGCATTTCCCATGGTAATTCTTTTTCATATGTAGACATTACATTCCGTATCTAAGCGAACAACCTCAAACGATAGAGGTATTCGTGCCATAAAGGATTGCTCAATTTCAAGCATAGCTGATTGGTCATTCAGGGCTCAAAACTGCCATTGCTCACCGATCCTTCAAGCCACCCTTCCCTAGCATAACTTGCAAAAAAGCACGCCATCGCCTGACCTGTTCCAGTCGGTGCCACCCCCCCCTCACGGCAACCGCGTCAGCCCCAGAAACTCCCTGAACGCAGCCTCATAAGCGGCAGGGTCCTCGGCATGCGATTGCAGATGGTCGGCCCCTGTCAGATGCGGGACGGTCAACACACCGGCGTCCGATGCGGCGCACAACCCGATCAGTGTCTGGCTGGTCCACACCGGAACAGCGCGGTCCTGCTGGCCATGGGCCACGAACATCGGGCCGTAGAACCCGGCAAAACGTCCGGTCACACTGGCCTCAGTCAGGTTCACGGGCTGCGTGAACCACAAAAGCGCCTGCGTTGTGCTGGCCACCATGCCCGGCAAGGGCAGGCCCATGTTGCGCGCCAGATGTTCCAGCACACCCCTGAATTCCAACGCGGGCGAATCAAGTGCTATTGCACTGACACGCGCGGCCTCGGGGCTGCGGGACATGAACTGGCCCAGAATGGCCCCGCCCATCGAATCGGCAATGATCATCACCTCGCCAAAGCCACGGTCGCGCAGCGTCAGCGCCGCCGCCTCCAGATCGCGCCATTCGGTCAGACCGAACCCGTAGCGTTCCTGCTCGGTCGCGGGGGCATTGTCGTCATTGCGGTAGCTGATCAACAGCATCGGCAATCCTGCCTCTTGCAGCAAGGGCACAAAGCGATAGCCATCCTCGCGTGCGCCGTCGATGCCGTGCACATAGATCGCGGCCAGATGTGGCTGGGGCGTGCCGGGGCGGAAAGGTTCCGGCACCAGCCATGCCTCTGCCGGGCCAAGATCGGTCTGGATCGCCAATGTCTCGAAGGGCAGATCGAATGCGGCCTGCGGATCGCCGCGATAGCCAAGGCGCAAAGGCTCGTCCGGTCTGGCACCACTGGCCTGCATCTGCGACAGCGAGCCGACGGTCAGATACTGGCTGGCAATGCGGTGTAACCCCAGCGAGGCGCTGAGAACGTAAAGCAGGATCAGCACGATCAGGGCCAGCAAGAGCGGAAGCCCGTATTTGCGAGCGCGGGATCTGCGTCTGACGCGGACCATGGGCATGATGGTTTATCCTCACTGGGAATTCGCGGGCCTTGCCAGCCTAGACCGCTGCTGCCGACCGGATCAAGCGTTGCCGCTGTGATCTATGCAGATGGGCTATTCTGTCCGCGCGCCAATTGCGGTAGCGGTGGCGGATGCGCCTGTTTCTTCTGACCGCCCTCACCATGCTGGCCTTTGCTGCCAATTCCGTCCTCAACCGGATGGCGTTGGAGGATGGCACGACCGGACCTGCCGCCTTTGCCGCGATCCGGCTTGTGGCGGGGGCGTTGTGCCTTTGGGTGCTGGTGGCGCTGCGCGGCGGTGCCCTGCGCCCTGTCTGGCAACCAAGCGGGGCGGCCAGTCTGGCGCTGTATGTGCTGGGGTTTTCCTTTGCCTATGTCACCCTGCCTACGGGCGTCGGCGCGCTGATCCTGTTCGGTGGCGTGCAGATCACCATGTTCGCCGGGGCGTTGATCCTGCACGAGGCCGTACCTGCACGGCGCTGGGCCGGGGCTGTGCTGGCCTTTGGCGGGCTGGTCTGGCTGCTGTGGCCTGCAGGCGGTGTGGCCCCTGATCCTTTGGGCGTGGCCCTGATGGGAGCTGCCGCCTTTGGGTGGGGCATCTATTCGCTGCTGGGGCGCGGCGCGACTGATCCGTTGCGCGCCACGGCGGGCAATTTTGTCTATGCAGCCCCCTTGGGTCTGGGACTGCTGGCGCTGTTGCCTGATGGGGCGACGCCGACCGGGGCAGGGCTGGCCGTCATCTCGGGTGCGGTCACATCCGGCTGCGGCTATGCGCTTTGGTACGCGGTTCTTCCGCAGCTCGGATCATCCCGCGCCGCTGTGGCACAGCTTTGCGTGCCGGTGATTGCGGCACTGGCCGGTCTGGTTCTGCTGGGCGAGGTGATCAGCCTGCGCTTCGTCATGGCCTCGGCACTGGTGCTGGGCGGGGTGTTGCTTGCGGCGCTGCCGCCTCAGGCGGGAAGAATGACCTCCAGAGGGTCATAGCCGAACTCCCTTTGCCATGCGACATCGGGCAGGCTGTCGGGTTTGAAGCGTAGCGCGCGCGCCTCGGATTCGGTGACAAAGCGGCGGCGGGTGACGATGCCCTCGGGGTCTGCCCAATCGTCTGTCATCGTGCCTGCGATGATGGAGCAGCGAAAAAAGACCTCAACCTGATGAAAGCCGTTCGCGGGGTCATGGAACTCGTTCACCAGACAGGGTGTGCCGACGCGGATGGTCAGGCCGGTCTCCTCATGCACCTCGCGGATCAGGTTGTCGGGCAGTGATTGCCCTGCATCGACACCACCGCCGGGGGCACACCACAGGTCCGATCCGGGGTCGCGGTAGGCATTGACCAGAAGCAGGCGGTTGTCGTGCAGGATCACCGCGCGGGTGGCAAGTCTTGGCTGGGGCATCATTCCTCGGGAAATTTGGGGTTTATTGGGCTTTTGCAGATGATCAAAGGTGACTATCAGTCGGGCATGAAAAATTGCCTTCAAAGATATGTCACGGGGTCTTTTCTGGTTTTCGTCAGTGCGGCCTGTGGCTGGTCCGATGAGCCGGCCTCCGGTGCGGATGCCGAATGCGTTGTGCTGCTGCACGGTCTGGCGCGGACAGAATCGTCGTTTTTGCTGATGGAACAGGTGCTGGCGGCGGGTGGCTATAAGGTGGTGAGCCCCGGCTATCCCTCGACCGAGGAAACGATCGTCAATCTGGCCAGCACCGTCCTGCCCCGCGCCATCGCCGATTGCGGCGACCGGACAACGCATATCGTGACCCATTCCATGGGCGGCATCCTGACCCGCGTCTGGCTGGTCGGGAACCGTCCGGCGAAACTGGGACGCGTGGTGATGCTGGCGCCACCCAATGCGGGGTCCGAGATTGTCGATATTCTGGGCGATCTTGAGGCGTTTGAATGGTGGAACGGACCGGCGGGGCAACAGTTGCGAACCGGTGAAGACGGCGTGCCAGCCCATCTGCCGCCGGTGGATTTCGAACTGGGCGTGATTGCCGGGGACAGATCGTTGAACCCTGTGTTCTCGGCGATGATCGACGGCGCGGATGATGGCAAGGTGTCGGTCGATTCAACCAAGGTTGACGGGATGGCCGATCACATCGTGCTGCATGTCACCCATACTTTCATGATGAACAACCCGCTTGTGATCGCGCAGGTCGAGCGGTTTCTGGCAACGGGGGCCTTTGATCCGTCCATTACATGGGGCGAGGCGGTCATGGCCTTGCCCGTGATGGATTTTCCGGTGCTGGAGTGACGGGGTCTTTGTCCCTGACAATGACCGGGGCCGAGGTTTTACGTCCCGACGGTCTGGATACCGCGCCGCTGTCACTGGCGGGCGGGCAGATTGTCACAGGGGATCAGGCAAACAAGGTGGACCTGACCGGATTCCGGATCATGCCCGGAATCGTCGATATGCATGGCGACGGGTTCGAGCGGCATCTGGCCCCGCGCCGTGGCGCGATGCGCGATCTGGGGCACGGGCTGGCATCCGCCGAGGCGGAACTGGCGGCCAACGGGATCACGACCGCCATGCTGGCGCAATTCTGGAGCTGGGAAGGCGGCATGCGCGGGGCCGATTTTGCGCTGCGCTTTCTGGCCGCTTTGGACGGGTATCGCGGCCTAGGCACCGATATGCGCGCGCAATTGCGGATCGAGACCCATTGCTTCGAGGAGTTTGACGACATCGCGGCGACCGTGCAGCGCTACGCGATCGGTCATGTTGTCTTTAACGACCACTTGCCACATGCGGCACTGGCTGCGGGCAAGCGCCCCCCGCGCCTGACCGGACAGGCGTTGAAAAGCGGTCGCAACCCCGAGGTCTATCTGGCGCTGATGCAGCGATTGCACGGGCTGGCCGACAGGGTGCCAGCAGAGCTTGACCGCATGGCGGCGCTTTTGGGCGGGCGCGGCGTGATCCTTGGCAGCCATGACGATTCTACCGCAGAGGGCCGCGCGGCTTGGCGTGCGCGCGGTGTGCGCCTGTCGGAATTCCCCGAAACACAGATTGCCGCCGCGGAAGCGCGGGCCGGTGGGGACGGGATCATTCTGGGCGCGCCCAATGTGATGCGGGGCGGATCGCATTCCGGAAATGTGGCGGCGCAGGTTCTGGTCGAGGCAGGGTTATGTGGCGCGCTGGCCTCGGATTACTACTATCCCGCGCCGCGTCTGGCGGCTGTGCTGTTGGCGGACCGGATCGGCTTGCCCGCTGCGTGGGATCTGGTCTCAAGCGGACCTGCGCGATTGCTGGGGCTCTCGGATCGCGGACGACTGGTGCCGGGTCTGCGTGCCGATCTGGTGGTGCTGGACCAACAGGGCGCTGTCGGGGCGACCATCGCGGGCGGGCGCATAACCTATATGGCGGGTGCGGTCGCGGCGCGCTTCGTTGCTGCCATCTGACCGGCAAGGCGACAATACAAAACGCGCCACCCCCGAGGGAGGGTGACGCGCCTTGTCGGACAGCCGTTTCGTCTTGGGGACTCTGGGTCAGCTGTCCATCACGAACTGGTAGCTTGCGGGCACATAGTGGAAACCCGCATCGCGCGTTTCGACAAAGCCCAATGCCGGGAAAGGCATGTGGTAGCCGATGAAAGGGATACGGTCTGCGGCCAACATGTCCAACACGCTGCGCCGCGTCGCGGCGGCGGCTTGCTTGTCCATGTCAAACCGCACTTCCCAGTCAGGATGCGCAAGCGACCAGACATAGTGGTTTGCGAAATCGGCCCCCAGCACAAGCTGCTGGCCATCGCTTTCGATCATGTAAATCATATGGCCCGGAGTGTGGCCGAACGCCGCCATGCCGGTAATCCCGGATGTGACGGTGCCGCCATCTCCGATCATCTCCATTTGTTCGGCCATAGGGCGCACGTTGTTTGCAAACCCTTCATTGTCGGTGCCGTTCCAATGGTCGAATTCCGCCGATCCAGAGACATAGCGTGCGTTGGGGAATGTGGCCGCGCCATCTGTCATCAATCCGCCGATATGATCGCCGTGCATATGCGTCAGAACAACGACGTCGATCTGGTCGGGCGTGTAACCTGCAGCGGCCAGCGCCGCTGTAATGCCTTCGGCGTTCAGACCTGTATCAAACAGAACCAGCTCGGCTCCGGTGTTCACAACCGTGGGCGTGAAGAAGAATTGTGATTTATCGGTCGGGATCATCGCGGCCTCGGAGGCGGCGGCGAATTCTTCCGGTGTGGCGTTCAGGCCGAAAATCGTGTTCGGGTCCGGCACGGTGCGCGTACCTGCCAACAGAGAGGTGACATCGAACCCGCCCAGTTTGATGCGGTTGTAAGGCGCACGGGCCGGGCCGACCAAAGGGGCTGAAGCGCTGGCTTGCGTGGCGGAGATGCCGGCCAATGGCAATGCGGCAGCACTGGTCAGAACGGAACGGCGGGACATTTTAAATGGCTCAATTCGCATTAGCTATGCACTCTCTGATGCGATATAACGGAACATGAACGCAGGAGGCGCGCATGGACCATCACGACTATCTAGCCTGGCTATCTGAGATTGATGATCTT
>Ga0163215_100385_pt1 | contig 82049 bp, 89 predicted proteins | sample SynspAceP_FD_185934 | JGI IMG/M metagenome (GOLD analysis project Ga0163215, IMG submission 185934) | Saline lake microbial communities from Ace Lake in Antarctica - Synechococcus sp. Ace-P (Hybrid Assembly) | ecosystem: Environmental > Aquatic > Non-marine Saline and Alkaline > Saline | place... | reverse complement strand
CCGTTCTTCCAACGTGTCCAGAGTTCCAACTTCTGTTCGGCGGATAAGCCGGGGCGACCAGTGTGAGGCATAGCGCAATCCTTTCAGGGCAGAGCCAAATACACCCTATTGCGCTGACCGGTTGAACGCACCGTGCGGGCCTCAACGGCTGATCGCACAATATCCGGCAGCCTGTTCGGCAACGGCGGGAAGCTTTTTATGGAGGTGACGTAGCCCACGGCGGCATGTCCCTGAACGGCGGTGATGGTGATGACACTGTTATCACACCCGCGATCATGGACAACCGGGACGGCGAGACCCCGCAGGACACCCTGACTGGCGGGCACGGTGACGATAATTTCATCATCAACCTGAACTTTGACAACTTTGAGAACAACAATGCCCCCGCAGACGAGATCAACATCGCCACGATCACAGACTTCAACCGCGGGGACAACACGCTCACCATCAACAGCGATAACAATGATACGTCAGGACTGGCCTTTGACGGACTGGAGCTGCGCGTTGCAGAAGATGGCAGCTATACCGATGTGATCGCGCGCTACACTTCGCTGACCAGCGGTGTGGGCCTCGCACTGGCTGTGATCCGTCTGGAAGGTGTGGATGATCTGTCACTGAATGATATTAACCTGGGGGGTGACGTTGGCACAGCCGGAGATGACTTTATCTCCTCTGGTGGGCGGATAGGCGCGGTAACAGAGATTTCTGGCGGCGCGGGAGATGATCTGCTCCTGCACGAAGGGCGCGATGATGCGGGCCGGTTGATCTTGGGGGGTGCCACAGGCAATGACACGCTGATCGCCGACGATGTCGAATTCAACAACGCGACCACGCTGGACGGGGGTGCGGGCGATGACCTTTTGGTGACCCAACTCTTTACGCGGGGAGGTACTGACAGTGTCGATACGTTCATCACAGGAACGGGCGCAGATACCATCGGAATATCAACTGCATTCAACATCGAAGGAGACGAAGACTACGGCATCATGGCGCGGGTCACGGACTTTACGCCGGGTGAGGACATGATCGTCATTGATACCACCCCCTTGTCCGACGGCTCTGCTGGCACTTTCACCCAGACGGTTACGCTGACTGAAAATATCGAAGGCAACTATACCGACGTCAGTTTTGTTGTAACCAATGCAGAAACAGAGAGTAGTTTTTCTGGCGTGGTCCGCCTTGAAGGCCTAACGGGATTGTCTGATGACGATATTGCTGTCTCATTGTCAGACGGGGTGAACCGGCTCGCTGATGTATCCGCAAATCGCTACACTGAAGCTACCGAAGTGCGCGTCTAAACCGGCTTCGCCTGCGGTTCCATCACACTGATGTGGCTGCGGGCGCGCTTGCGCTCTACGCGGCCCTTGGGCGGATAGACCAGCTTGCTCGCCTCTACCATAAATGCGCCACCTGCCATAATGGTCGGCACATGGCGGCCAACTTTCTCGAACAACCCGCCCGATTTCATCCACATCCGCTGGCTGGATGGAAGCTGGTAGAGTGCGCCTGCGTGCCGCTCCGGCAGGAACTGGTGCTTGCGCAGTTGCGCGTCCAGCTGACCCGGCGAATAGGGGCGGCCATAGCCGAACGGCGTGCGGTCGAGCCGGGCCCACAGGCCCGCGCGGTTCGGCACGATAAACAGCGCCTTGCCCCCCGGCCCCAGCACCCGCCAGCATTCCTCCAGCAAGTCCGAGGGCCGCTCGCAGGTCTCCAGTCCGTGCATCAGCACCAGCTTGTCCACATGGCCCGTCTCGATCGGCCACAGCGTTTCCTCGGTCAGCACAGACGTATTCGCCATCCCCGCAGGCCAGGGCATCACGCCTTGCGGTCCCGGCATCAGCGTGATCACCCGCCGCGCATCCGCGAGGTAAGGCCGCAGCAGGGGTGCTGCGAATCCGAAGCCCACCACTGTCTGGCCCTTGGCCTCGGGCCACAGCTCCAGCATCCGGTCGCGCAGGGATTTTTGCGCCGCACGCCCCAGCGCACTGCGGTAATAAAAGTTACGCAGATCCTGCACATCAAGATGCATTGACAGAGCCCTTTATTGCGCCATTCTAAACCACCCTAGCGCAGCACAGGAACCTTGCCCATGCCTTCAGAGAAAATCGAGACCGACAGCCATATCCTTGTGACCATTGCCTGCCTGTCGGACAATTACGCCTTCTTGCTGCACGACCGCGCCTCCGGCACTACCGCATTGATCGACGTGCCCGAAGCAGCACCGATCAAGGCAGAGCTGGCCGCGCAGGGCTGGACGCTGGACCAGATCTGGCTGACGCACCACCACCCAGACCACATTCAGGGCGTGGCCGACCTGCTGGCCGATTATCCCGCACAGGTTTTCGGGGCTGCTGCCGATGCCCATCGCCTGCCCGCTCTCGATCTCGCGCTGAACGATGGTGATACCTTCATGCTGGGCGCCACGCAGGTGCAGGTGATAGATGTGTCGGGTCACACAGTCGGGCATATCGCGTTTCATGCGCCCGCAGCGCAGGCCGCCTTTACCGCCGACAGCCTGATGGCCTTGGGCTGTGGCCGCCTGTTTGAAGGCACGGCTGCGCAAATGCACGCCAGCCTTGAGAAAATGGCGGACTGGCCCGATGACACGCTGATCTGTTCCGGCCATGAATACACAAAATCCAATGCAAATTTCGCAGCAACCGTGGACCCCGATAATGCTGCCTTGCATATCCGCATCAGCGATATCGAGCGCGCGCGCGCCGCAGGTCACTTTACAGTACCGTCGCTGATGGGGCTCGAACGTGCAACAAACCCGTTTCTGCGCACGAGCGATAACAACCTCAGAGCGACAATCGGGATGGCTGACGCAACGGATGCTGATGTTTTTGCCGAAATTCGCAGCCGCAAGGACCGATTCTAGAGCTGCCAGATGAAAGCATCTTCGCAAGGGTGGTAAATTGCAGCAGGCCGCCTATGTGTCCTTATGACACTTAAAACTCAACCAAACCCGCGAGCCACTTTTGCTGCGGTGACTTACTGCCAGCAAAAAATCATGTCAACTGGCCATACAAAAAACAAATGTGACCTCTTTATTTCAAAAAAGACTTGAAGCTGGGCCACGATCAACCAAACTCTAATACTATCAGGCCATGGTGGGATTACAGGCGCTGGCAAATTCACGCCCCTCCCGACCCCCTATCGAAAAGGAGCACCCAAGTGCCTTCATTCTCGACTACACTAGAGCAGTCCATTCACGCAGCCCTTGCGCTTGCAAATGCACGCCGCCACGAATTCGCCACGCTGGAGCATTTGCTGCTGTCGCTGGTAGACGAGCCTGATGCCCTTCAGGTGATGAAAGCCTGCTCTGTAGATGTGAACGAGCTTCGCGACACCCTCGTGGAATTTATCGACGAGGATTTGAGCAATCTGGTCACCGATGTCGAAGGGTCGGAGGCTGTGCCCACGGCTGCCTTCCAGCGGGTAATCCAGCGCGCTGCGATCCATGTACAATCCTCGGGCCGCACCGAAGTAACCGGCGCAAACGTGCTGGTTGCCATCTTTGCGGAGCGCGAGAGCAATGCAGCCTATTTCCTTCAAGAACAGGATATGACCCGGTATGATGCCGTGAACTTCATTGCGCACGGCGTCGCAAAAGACCCCGCCTATGGCGAATCCCGTCCGGTTTCCGGCGCGCCTGACCATGAGGAGGAACCGCAAGGCGTAACTGAAGGCGACAAGAAAGAGTCCGCGCTGGCAAAATACTGCATAGACTTGAATAAAAAGTCTCGTGATGGCGATGTTGACCCCCTGATCGGCCGCGACGCAGAGGTCGAGCGGTGCATTCAGGTTCTCTGCCGTCGCCGCAAGAATAACCCGCTGCTGGTCGGTGATCCCGGCGTGGGCAAAACAGCCATTGCTGAAGGTCTGGCCCGCAAGATTGTCGCGGGCGAGACACCCGAAGTTCTGTCAAAAACCACAATATATTCGCTGGATCTGGGCGCGCTTTTGGCTGGCACCCGCTATCGCGGCGATTTTGAAGAGCGACTGAAGGCTGTTGTGACAGAGCTTGAAGCGCACAAAGACGCCGTGCTGTTCATCGACGAAATCCACACCGTGATCGGTGCGGGTGCAACGTCCGGGGGGGCAATGGATGCCTCAAACCTGCTGAAACCTGCGCTGGCGGGTGGCAAACTGCGCACCATGGGGTCTACGACCTACAAAGAGTTCCGCCAGCACTTTGAGAAAGACCGCGCGCTGGCCCGCCGGTTCCAGAAGATCGACGTGAACGAGCCTTCGGTGGAAGACGCGCAGAAAATTCTCAAAGGTATCAAGACCTACTTCGAGGATCATCATAACGTAAAATATACAGCTGATGCGATCAAAACCTCTGTCGAGTTGGCGCACCGATACATCAACGACCGCAAGCTGCCCGACAGTGCGATTGACGTGATCGACGAAGCCGGTGCTGCCCAGCATCTGTTGGCCGCATCAAAGCGCCGCAAAACCATTGGCATCAAGGAAATCGAGGCTGTAGTGGCCAAGATTGCCCGCATCCCGCCGAAAAGCGTGTCCAAAGATGATGTTGTCGTGCTGCGCGATCTGGAGGCTTCGCTCAAGCGGGTGGTCTTCGGGCAAGACAAGGCAATCGAGGCGCTGTCCTCCGCGATCAAATTGGCGCGCGCCGGTCTGCGCGAACCTGAAAAGCCCATCGGCAATTACCTGTTTGCAGGCCCTACAGGTGTGGGCAAAACCGAAGTAGCCAAGCAGCTGGCAGACACTCTGGGCGTAAAACTCCTGCGCTTCGATATGTCGGAGTATATGGAAAAACATGCGGTTTCCCGTCTCATCGGTGCCCCTCCGGGCTATGTCGGCTTTGATCAGGGCGGCATGCTGACAGATGGTGTGGATCAAGACCCGCATTGCGTACTCCTGCTGGACGAGATGGAAAAGGCGCACCCCGACGTCTACAATATCCTGTTGCAGGTCATGGACCACGGCAAGCTGACAGATCACAATGGCCGCACGGTGGATTTCCGCAATGTGGTGCTGATCATGACGTCGAACGCCGGTGCGGCGGAGCAGGCAAAAGAAGCCATCGGTTTTGGCCGCGACAGCCGCACAGGTGAAGACACCGCCGCGATCGAGCGGACGTTCACGCCTGAATTCCGCAACCGTCTGGATGCCGTCATCTCTTTCAGCGCACTGCCGAAAGGAGTGATCATGCAGGTGGTCGAAAAGTTCGTGTTGCAGCTTGAGGCCCAGTTGATGGACCGCAACGTCACAATCGAGCTGAGCAGACAGGCCGCCGAATGGCTGGGCGATAAGGGCTATGATGCTAAAATGGGGGCGCGCCCGCTGGGCCGTGTCATTCAGGAATACATCAAAAAGCCGCTCGCCGAAGAGTTGCTGTTTGGCAAACTGGCCAAGGGCGGTGTCGTTAAGATCGGCGTGAAAAAAGGTGAGTTGGACATCGTTACAGAAGGTCCTGACAGCCCACGCCTCACAAGCAAGAAGCCACCGCTGCTCACCGCCGAATAATGCGCGCTGGCCTGCTTTTACTTTTCTCCCTCGCCGCGCCTGCCGCGGCGGGGGAACTGTCACTGTCTTCGCCAATTGATTGTGACCTGAACGGCCCTTGCTACATCCAGCAATATGTCGACCACGATGCATCCGATCAGGCGTCAGATTTTACCTGCGCCGGCCTCAGCTACGACGGCCACAAAGGCACCGATTTTGCCCTGCCAACCTCCGATATGATTGCTAAAGGTGTTGATGTTCTGGCTTCTGCGGCGGGCACCGTAACAGGGGCGCGCGACGGAATGGAAGATGTACGCTATACCGCTGCAGACACGCCGGATGTTGAAGGGCGCGAGTGCGGCAATGGTGTGGTTCTGCGCCACGAAGCCGGCTGGGAAACGCAATATTGTCACCTTCGCAAAGGCTCTGTCAGCGTCACATCCGGACAACAAGTAGAAGCGGGTGATGTACTGGGCCAAGTGGGCATGTCAGGCCGCGCCGCTTTTCCGCATGTGCATTTGTCCGTGCGCAAGGATGGCAAGGTTGTGGATCCTTTTGATCCCGATGGTCTGATCACCTGCGGCGAAGGTGACAGCGACACTCTCTGGACAGATTCTCCCACCTATCGCGCGGGCGGCATCGTGAGCATCGGCGCCAGTGCTGCCGTACCCGAATTCGATACCATTCGCGACAATACTGTCCCGTTGCCAAATGCCACTAGCGAGGCTTTGGTGATTTATGCATTCCTGTTCGGGACCCGTCAGGGTGATGTCATCCGCCTGTCGCTGTCCGGCCCTCAAGGCACAGTGATCGAGCGTGATACTCTCCTAAAGTGATCGAGCGTGATACTCTCCTAAAACGCACGCAGGCGCAGTCTTTTCGCGCCATAGGCAAGAAACTGCGCGGCGAAAGATGGCCCGCTGGTGCCTATCAAGGCACGGCAACCTTGATCCGCGCGGGCGATGTCATCGAAAGTCAGGAACTGACGCTAACCATTTCGTAACCTTATTTTTCAGTAAACTTCAGCTCGATCCGGCGGTTGCGCGCGCGCGCTTCTTCGGTGTTAGCGGTATCCAATGGCTGGTATTGGCCAAAGCCGTTGGCGGCCAGACGGTCCGGTGGGATCGCCAGAAAATTGGCCATGTATTTCACAACAGACAGCGCACGGGCCTGACTCAGCTCCCAGTTATCGGCAAATTCACCTTGGCCGGACAACGGGATATCATCAGTATGACCATCCACGCGAATGACCCAGTTAATGCTGTCCGGAATGTCTGCGGCCACATTGCGCAGGATATCGGCAACCTTTGCAATTTCGCGCGTACCTTTGCGAGACAGATCGGCCCCCCCCGGCGGGAAAAGTACCTCAGAGCTGAACACAAAACGGTCGCCCTCGATCCGCACACCTTCCTGCGCGCCCAAAACACTGCGCAACCGCCCGAAAAATTCTGAACGGTATTGTTCCAGATTTTTGGTCTCTGCCTCAAGACGCTTGCGCTCGGCGGCTTCCAACTCGGCGCGGCGCCGTTCCTCTGCCGCCACACGCGCCAGAGCGGTGTTCAGTTGTGATCCCAGTGATTGCAGCTCGACCTCGCGGGCAACATCATCTTCAGCGGCCACATCCAGCAGGCCCTGCAAGCTGGCCAACTGTGCGCGCAAGGCCGCAACCTGTTGATTAAGCAGCTCTGTCTGGCGCTGTGCCGCTGCGGATGTTTCCTGCTCCTGCGCCAGCAATGCCCCGGCTTGCGCCAGCAATGCCGCGCGACGCTCGGCTTCGCTTTGCGTCTCGGCTTTCGATCCTTCGACCTCGTTCAACGCGACTGACAATCGTGCGTCCAATTCCTTTTCGGCGGCGCGCGCGGCAGCCAGTAGTGTCAATGTTTCCTCCGCCCGCTTGCGCTGCGCCTCGAGCGAAAGTGTCATAGCCGTTAACTCTGTGTCCGCAGTCTCCAGACGTTTGCGCAATGCATCCGCCGCGGCCGCGTCTGCCAGTCGCGCCACTTCTTGCACCGTCAGCTCGGCTTGTGCGGCAGCAACGTCTGCTGCAAGTGTCTGAACCTCGCTCTGCGCCTGCGCGTTGCGCGCGCGCAGATCAGCCGTCAGCGCCTCCAAGGCTTCCCGCCGCGCCGCTGCCAGCCGCGCGGCTTCTTCTTGTGTACTCACTTCATCGCGGCTGGCAGCAAGGGCAAGGTTCAGCGCATCTTGCTCACTCATCAGTTCAGCCTCGCGCGTTTCAAGCACAGCAACCTGACCGCGCGCGGTATCGCGGTCTGCAATCAAGGCGGCCACTTGCACCTCAAAACTGGTTAATTTTGTCTGCGCTTCGGCCAAGGCCTCGGCCTGTACCGTACGCTCGGATTGCAATCCGGCAATCAATGTTTCCTGATCTGCCGCGCGCGTTTCCGCATCGCCCAGCGAGGCACGCAATACCCCCACCCGCGCAGTCAGGTCAGTATTTTCCAGCCGTTCAAGACCCAGCGCCTGTGCCAGTGCAGCCACTTCGGAAGACAGCTCGTCCAGTTCAGTCTCTTGCCCCGATATCTGCTCCGTCAGGACAAACTGCATAACCATAAAAATGGTCAGAACGAACATCAGCACCAGCAACAGGCCCGTCATCGCATCGACAAATCCCGGCCAAATCGAGGCCTGAAACCGCGCGCCAGTGCGTCGCGACAGCGCCATGGCTATCGCTCCCCGCCGTCGGGTTTACCCGTGGCACGCATCCGGCGCGGCTCTGTACTGCTGCGCGGTGAGGACAGCGCCTTCGTCAAATACGACAATTCCTGACGGATCTCCGCCATCGATTCCTGCCTCCCGGCCGAAATTTCTTCCAGAATACGCAGCATTTGCACGTCGATCGAGCGCAAGCGCATACGGCTTTCGGCATCACCTCCACTATCGGATTGCCCTACGCTGCGCCGCTCCAACGCAGTGATCATCCGCTCCTGCCCATCCGCGATCCGCTCAAGCGCATCCGATGATCCGCCCTGATCGCCCAGTTGCACGGCCATCCGTTCAATCGCATTGGCCAGCGCGCCCAGCCTTTGTTCAACCTCCGCACGCCCCGCCTCCGAGCGGCTGAACATGTCTTGCATATTCTCCATCTGCTCGGCCATGTGATCAACCATACCCGCCATAATCGCCTGTTCGGGCGTGCTATCATCGCCGGAGGCAAAACCGACCCGCGTGATCGAGCTGAGCCAGTCTTCCAGCTCCTGATAAAAGCGGTTCTGGCCATGGCCTGCAAACAACTCCAGCAGGCCCACAATCAGCGATCCTGCAAGACCCAAAAGGGAGGAGGCAAAGGCAACGCCCATGCCCGCCAGCTGGGATTCCAGACCTGTCATCAGACGGCTGAAAACATCCGTGCTGCTCTCGCCCGCTTGCGGCGCAAGGCTGCGGATTGTGTCTACAATGGCGGGCACTGTCGTGGCGAGGCCGTAAAATGTACCCAAAAGTCCAAGAAAAATCAAAGTGTTGACGATATACCGCGTAATTTCGCGCGCTTCGTCGATGCGCGTGGAAACGGAATCAAGGATCGAGCGGGTGGAAGATGCACTGACGTGCATACGGGCACCACGCGTGCGCAGCAAAGCCGCCAGAGGGGCCAGCATTTGTGGTGGTGTATCGCTCGGCTGGTCATTGTCGGCGGCAAAATTCTCGATCCAGCGGACCGATCCGATCAACTGGAAAACCTGATAGAAACAGGCCACGACGCCAATCAAAAATACAAATGCGATAAACCCGTTGAGGTAGGGGTTTGCCAAAAACACAGACATAACCCGCGGCAGCGCCACGAATATACCAAAGCCTGAGAGACCCAGCACCAGCAGCATCAATGTGATCTGCCGGACCGGTTGGGAGAATTGCGGTTTTGCCTCGTGGTCTGGCTGCGCCATGCGCCCCTGCTCCTGACCTTATTATTATTAAAAACAGCTTATCCTGAAATCAGGCCAAACCAAAGGGTTTATGCAGCAATCTCGCGCACGCGGGCGGCCAGCCATTCCAGCGCCGGATCATGAAGCCCGACAGAGGCCAGATGATCAGCCGTATTATAGAGATATTCCATGTTGGGCCCGCGCCCGCCAACCGCGCGCGCGATGATTTGCGCCTGCTCTTCCAACTCCAGATCACCGCAATATTGATCATGCGCCTCGTCGATGACATAGACCACCGCCATAACGGCGCGCCCGTCAACCAGCTGCACAGACAGCTCTTTTTCTACATAGGCAGAGGATATCAACTCACGCTCGCGCAGATAATCCAGCGTTTTCGCTTCCTGCCCCGCCACCACTTGCAGCGCCACCCCCTCGCAGAGTTTGCCTGCTTGCCGGTCCAGAGCTAGCACAAGACCGGGATCCGCAACCGTGCCACGGTGGTGGATTGACCGCATGCAGAACGAGCGTGCGTAATCCGGCAAGGTGCCAATCACGCTGTCTGCCACGTTGAAACCCGGATTCCAAAGCAAGCTGCCATAGCCGAATACCCACATACTCATCTGGTTCTCCTGTATTGTGTCAGGTAAACCCTATCAATGCGTTGAAGAAAAGGGGGCTTTGCCCATGCGTCGTCTTACGGTCAGATTTCTGGTCCTGATCGCTCTTGTCTGGGCCGGCTGGTGGTATCTTGCCACCTCCAGCGTGCAAGGTCGGCTGAATGTCTGGCTGGAGGACCGGCGCGCAAAAGGATGGCAGGCGGAGGCCAGCAACATTACCCGCTCAGGTTTCCCCCTGAGCATTACGACAGTGATCCAGAATATGATCCTGTCCAATCCCGATGCACAAAGCAGTCTGCGGGTGCCGCAGATCACGCTGTCGTCGCCGATCTATTGGCCCGGCCATGCCACGGTGCGCCTGCCTGCCGCGCCTGTTTTGATCGTGACACCGCAAGGGACGCTCACAGTCGGGTTCGATGCGGCACAAGCGGCCCTGCGCCTGCGTCCTGATACGACGTTACAGCTTGAAACGCTTGGCGCAACAGGCAGCAATGTAACGCTTAATCTTGAAAAGGGACAGTTCATCAAGATTACGGGCGTACAAGCCGATGTGCAGCAGGGCCGGACACCCGAAACCTACGAGCTGGACCTGACCGCGACGGGCCTATCCCTGGGAGAAGCCTTTACCGGCGCCATGATGCTGCCCACGGGCTGGCCCGTTACATTCGAGCCGGTAGTGCTGGATATGGCTGTCACCTTTGACCGCCCATGGGACCGTCGTGTGGCAAAGGGCACGCGCCCCCAGCCCCGCACGGTCCGGATTGACGCATTCAGCGCCGGTTTTGCCGAAACCGGCCTGACAGCTGACGGAGACTTTGTCGTGGATGCGGCAGGCATCCCGACAGGGACGCTGCGCCTCCGGGTCCGCAAGTGGCAAGGACTGTTTGATATGGCGGTTGCGTCATCGACCATTCCGCCCGAATGGGCACCCACGGTCGAGCGTATGCTACAATCCATGTCCGATATAGAAGATACGCTAGACCTGACAATAACGACGCAAGACGGCCAGATGCGCATGGGGTTCCTGCCCCTTGGACCCGCCCCGCGTCTGCTCATCCGTTAGCGGCAATAGGTGCCGTTGCGGTAGCGCAGTGTATCAAAATGGAAGTGATCGGCGTGAAACTTGTTGGCTCTGGGCCCCAGAACCGTGCCAAAAGGCCCGCAAGCCGCGGCATGCATACTTTGCAGGGCTTTGCTGTTACGGCCCGCAGACCAATCCCCCAGCACCGTGATCAGCTTCCCGTCGGCCAGCTGGAACCCTGAAATATCAATCGCGCGGCCTGTCCCGTGTTCGGATATTTTGCCGGTCTTGGCATTGTTGCGGCGGCGGCAGGCATAATGTGCGGCAACCTTGATCTCGCGCAGACCACCGCCTTTGCCGGACAGCGCAGGCTTGGCGCTGTTATCGACCCATGATTTCAGCGCGCGGGCCGTATCGCAATCCATGGTTGATTTCATACTCAGCCGGACGCCAGAGATTGACGCGATACTCATTGCATTATCGACACCGCAACCGGTAATTTTACCTGCAACGCGCCCGATAACGTCACCCTGAATTGAGGGGTCGCCACAGACCGAGCCTTTGGCCAGGGCCTGACTTTGCTGGCGCTGTTCGCGCGCCGCCTTAGGAGAGCGGAATACAGGGCGCAGGGATCTGAAGAACCCGCCTTTTTTTTCTTCGTTCACAGAAGGTGCACTTGTGATCTCCGCTGTAACCGGCGCAACCGCTTGCGGCCGCGATTGCGGGCGCAGCGAAACGTCCGGTCCTGCGGCAGACGCTGTCGCCATCAAACACAGCGCAACCGTCAGCCGTTTCATGGCTTGCGTCCGGGACCACGGCCAAAGTTGGCAGCATCAGTATCCTGCCCCGCCTCGATAATGCCCCGCCGGATCGCGCGCGTGCGGGTAAAATAGTCAAACAGATGCTCGCCGTCACCCTGCCGGATGGCGCGTTGTAGCGCAAACAGCTCTTCGGTAAAACGGCCCAGAATTTCCAGTGTGGCATCCTTGTTTGTCAGGAAAACGTCGCGCCACATCGTTGGATCAGAGGCGGCGATGCGGGTAAAATCCCGAAAACCCGCAGCAGAGTATTTGATCACTTCGCCATCCGTCACACGGCCCAGATCATCGGCCACGCCGACCATCGTATAGGCAATCAGGTGCGGCGCGTGGGACGTGACAGCCAGCACCAGATCATGATGGTCCGCGTCCATTTCCTCAACGTTGGAGCCAATGCCCTCCCACAAGCTGCGCAGCCGCGCGATGGCAGCAGGGTCAGTGCCCTCAATAGGGACCAACAGGCACCAACGGTTGTCAAACAACTCGGCAAAGCCCGCGCGGGGGCCGGAATGCTCTGTGCCGGCCAGCGGGTGACCGGCGATGAAATGCACCCCCGCAGGCAGATGCGGCGTTACCTTTTCGATCACGTCTTTCTTGACCGATCCCACATCCGTAACTGTGGCCCCCGGCATCAAGGCATCCGCAATCTGCGCCATCACAGGCCCCATGACACCTACAGGCACGCAAAGTACAACCAGATCGGCACCGCGCACGGCATCCTTGATGTTGTCATAAACCACATCGCACAGGCCGATTTCACGGGCAATATCACGCGTCTCGGCAGAGCGGGCAAAGCCTGTGACCTCGCCTGCAAGGCCGCCCCGCTTCATCGCCCAGAACATCGAGGACGCAATCAGGCCAAGGCCGATCAGCGCCACGCGGTCATAGATTTGTGCCATGCTCAGGCTTCCTTGAACTGGCGCACGGCATGAACCACACGGCGGCAGCCACTCTCGTCGCCAACGGTAATGCGCAAACAGGTCGGCAGTTTGTAGCCCGCCACACGGCGCACGATCAGCCCTTGGGACTGCAGATGCAGATCACAGGCCTCGGCCTCCGTCTGCGAGGCAAAGCGCGCCAGAATGAAGTTGGCCAGCGAGACGTCCGAAGGGATACCCATTTCTGCCAGCGCATCCGCCATCCATGTGCGCCAGCGCGCATTTTCGGTCCGGCAATGGTCTACATAGGCCACATCGCGCACCGCAGCTTCGGCAGCGGCAAGCGCGGAATTGCCCAGATTGAACGGGCCGCGCACACGGTTCAGCACGTCAATCACATGGCCCGGGCCGTAGCCCCAGCCGATCCGCAGCCCGCCCAGTCCGTAAATCTTGGAAAACGTGCGTGTCATCACAACATTCTGACGCGCATCCACAAGCGCCGCACCACCATCATAACCGTCGACGTATTCCGCATAGGCGCCGTCCAGCACCAGTAAGGCGCGCGGCGGCAACGCGTCCGCAAGCCGCGCAATATCGCCATGCCCGATCATCGTGCCCGTCGGATTGTTGGGATTGGCCAGAAACACCAGCCGCGTCTTGTCGGTGCAGGCGGCCAGAATCGCATCAACATCCGTAACACGCTCGTGCTCTTTCACCTCCAGGGGCGTGGCGCCAGCGGCCAGCGCGGATATGCGGTACATTGCAAAGCCGTGCTCGGTGTGGATCACTTCGGTATCTTGTCCGGCATAGGCCTGACATAAAAAGGAAATGATTTCATCGGATCCCGCACCGCAGATGATCCGCGCCGGGTCCAGCCCGTAAACATCACCAATCGCCGTCCGCAGGTCAGCGTGATCCGAGCTGGGATAGCGGTGCAATTCGCGGCCTGCCCGCTCATAGGCCTTCAGCGCCAGAGGCGACGGGCCAAACGGATTCTCGTTCGAGCTGAGCTTGAGCGCGTTTTCATGGCCAGCCACATGCGAGGCACCGCCCTGATAAAGCGAGATATCCATAATGCCGGGTCGGGGTGCGATCATCTGTGTCATATCAGACCTCTTTGGTTGCTCGGGCTCTTTTAGCCGCTGATGCGCGCCACAGCCACCCGTGATTTGCACCCGTGCGCATCTGTCCGGTTATGACGCCATCCCACTCAACACAACGCATAAAAAAACGCCCCACCAGAGGTCTGGAAGGGCGTTTTCTGAAATTGGCAGCTGCGGCGAAGATTTAGTTCTTCGCGTAGAATTCCACAACCAGGTTCGGTTCCATGACAACAGGGTACGGGACATCGCCAAGGTGTGGCGTGCGCACGAACGTCGCTGTCATCTTGGAGTGATCGACTTCCATGTAATCAGGCACGTCACGCTCGGAGAGCTGTGTCGCTTCGATCAGTGCAACCATCTGCTTGGAGCGGTCACGCACTTCGATCACATCACCTTCTTTAACGCGGTAAGAAGGAATGTTAACCAGCTTGCCGTTCACGCGGACGTGACGATGGTTAACGAACTGACGCGCGGCAAAGATGGTCGCCACGAACTTGGCACGGTACACAACCGCGTCCAGACGGCGCTCCAGCAAACCAATCAGGTTCTCGCCTGTATCGCCTTTTACACGCTCGGCTTCGGTATAGATGCGGCGGAACTGCTTCTCAGTCAGGTCACCGTAGTAGCCCTTGAGCTTCTGCTTGGCGCGCAGCTGGATACCGAAGTCGGAAATCTTGCCCTTGCGGCGCTGACCGTGCTGGCCGGGGCCATATTCACGGCGGTTCACTGGCGACTTTGGACGGCCCCAGATGTTTTCGCCCATACGGCGGTCAATTTTATGCTTGGCAGCGGTGCGTTTGGTCACGGCTGTTCTCCTTCAAATGGCCCCGGATGAGGCGGTAAAGGGCGTTGTCCTCTGCGTTTTCACGCCGACAGGGTTCCTCTTGCAAGGGCCACCAACACCAATAGAACTTGCGCTTACACGGGTGCGCTGCACAGAGTCAATGCGTGTTGTGATGCAACAGCACTACTGCTGGATGCTCTCCAGATATCCCGCCAGATCAATCAGGGCTTGCGGCGTGGGGATCACCTCGCCGGTGCTGGACACCCAGTCCACCATCGGGCCCGTCAGGTCCTGACCGAACTCGGACATCGCACCGAACTGGTGCCGCCCTGCATAGCCGTGGATCTGTGCGATAACACCTTCAACAGGGAAAACACCGCCATTGCGCTTGCTCAAAAGTGTGAGTTTGGCAGGCTTCACGCTCCTGTCATTGGTGCGCGGGCCGTTGCCCTGTGCGGTTTGACCATGGCAGCTTGTGCACTGCTTTGCATATATATCGGCCCCGCGCTTTTGGGGTGCGGGTGATGTACAGGCCGACACAGCAAGAGCCACGATAAGGGCAGCAGGAAACAAACGGTTCATGAGGTGCTTTCGATCTTGCGTTCGGAATTTTTTTCAGGGGGATAGATGGGCAATACGGACTGGCGCGTCAATGTGCATCACTGTGAAGCCGATCGCGTCATACCCGCAACAACAGCGTGCCGGTGACAGCCCGCCAGATGGTCGTTCACCAACCCGCAGGCTTCCATCCATGCATAAACAATCGTGGGTCCGCAAAACTTGAAACCCGCTTTCTTAAGGTCTTTGGACACCCGCTCCGACAACTCCGTTTTGGGCGGCACGTCAGATTGCGCTTCAAACCGGTTCTGCAAAGGCGCACCGCCGACATACTCCCACATGAAGACATCAAAGCCCTGCGCCGCCTCGATCCGCTGCCACGCTTGTGCATTGGTAATCGCCGCCTCGATCTTGCCACGGTGCCGGATGATGCTAGCATTGCCCAACAGACGCCGTACATCCGCCTCGCCCCAAAGGGCGATTACATGTGGATCAAATCCTGCAAATGCATCGCGAAAAGCATCACGCTTTTTAAGGATCGTGATCCAGCTGAGGCCCGCCTGAAATCCGTCAAGAATCAGCTTTTCCCACAACGCACGGCTGTCATACTCGGGCACACCCCACTCTGCATCGTGATACTCGATGTATATCTGGTCTGGACCTGCCCATGCGCATCGCTGCCTGTGCTGTGTCATCGCCGCCGTCCTCATTGTTCGCTAATTTGGTGCAAATTGCTACTTTAACATCTTATTAGCGACCACACGCCAATGTCCATCACAGGCCAGACCTCGTGCTGCATACAACAAAGGACATCCCCGTGAACGGCAACTTCAAACATAAATTGGCCAACATCTCGCAAGGCGCGCATAGTCCACTGGAATTCGCAGTGACGCGGCAAGCGCAAAGCACCTTGGAAATGGTGCAAGAAGCGATTGCCCACAGCCAGACTTTGCTAGCCTTTCAGCCTGTCATGCGCAGCGGCACAGCAGGCCAGATCGGCTTTTACGAAGGGTTGATCCGCGTGCTGGACCCGACGGGCAGGGTGATTCCCGCAGGTGATTTTATGGGTAAGATCGAGGAAACCGAAACCGGGCGCGAGATTGACGTGCTGGCCCTGCGGCACGGGCTGAACACGCTGGAGAAAAATCCGGGAGTGCGACTATCCATCAACATGTCCGCCCGCTCCATCGGCTACCAGCCGTGGATGAATTGCCTGAACCGGTTTCTCAGCAATTCGCCCGGACTGGGCGAGCGGCTGATCCTGGAAATCACGGAAAGCTCTGCAATGATGGTGCCGGAACTCGTGATAGATTTTATGCACCGCTTGCAGCCCAAAGGCATCTGCTTTGCCATCGACCATTTCGGCTCTGGTAAAATTGCAATTAAGTATTTCAGAGATTTTGACTTTGATATTGTAAAGATTGATGGCCAGTTTATCCGAGGTATCGCAAAAAACCCCGATAATCTCGCAATCACACGCGCGCTGATGGCAATTGCCCATCAATTCGAGATGATCACAGTGGCTGAATCGGTCGAAAACGCCGAGGACGCAAATCTTGCCGCATTGATCGGCATCGATTGTCTGCAAGGCTATTACTTTTCTGCCCCCACAACACGACCCGACTGGATACTGGGGGACGAAAAGCGCCGCAATGCCTGATGCTTGTTAGCGCAGGTCACTTCGCTCAATGCAGTCTTCTTGCCGCGCGCCACGCCATGCGGTATCGATACTGACTAGGGAGGGGAAGAGGGCGAAACCTTTTAGGGTTTGCCGTATTTATTCTCTGCCATGCGTCATATTGAGAGGACCGCATTCCATGACCAATGTCGTTATTGCCTCCGCCGCCCGTACCGCCGTGGGCAGCTTTGGTGGCTCGTTTGCCACTACACCCGCCCATGATCTGGGTGCCGCGATGCTCAAAGAGATTGTAGCACGCGCAGGCATTGAGGCCGCCGAGGTATCGGAAACCATTCTAGGCCAGGTTCTGACCGCCGCACAGGGGCAAAACCCCGCACGTCAAGCCCATGTGAACGCCGGTCTGCCGATAGAATCTGCGGCGTGGTCAATCAATCAGGTCTGTGGGTCCGGCCTGCGTGCTGTTGCCCTGGCCGCGCAGCATATCCAGCTGGGCGATGCTGATATTGTTGCGGCTGGCGGTCAGGAAAATATGACTTTGTCTCCCCATGCACAGAACCTGCGTGCCGGCCAGAAAATGGGCGACCTGCAATTTATCGACACGATGATCAAAGACGGCCTGTGGGATGCTTTCAACGGCTATCACATGGGGCAGACGGCTGAAAACGTTGCCGCAAAATGGCAGATCACCCGCGACCAGCAAGACGAATTTGCTGTCGCCTCGCAAAACAAAGCAGAAGCTGCGCAAAAGGCCGGCCGCTTTGCAGATGAGATTTTCGCCTATACTGTGCCAGGACGCAAAGGCGATACCATCGTGGACGCGGACGAATACATCCGCCATGGTGCCACCATGGATGCGATGGCAAAACTGCGCCCCGCCTTCACGAAGGACGGCTCTGTCACGGCTGCAAACGCCTCCGGCCTGAACGATGGCGCGGCAGGTGCCTTGTTGATGAGCGCGGCAAACGCCGAAAAGCGCGGGATCGAGCCGCTTGCACGGATTGCATCCTACGCCACAGTCGGTCTCGACCCGACCATCATGGGCGCAGGGCCAATCTATGCGTCACGCAAAGCGTTGGAGAAAGCGGGCTGGAAGCCCGAAGATTTGGATCTGGTCGAAGCCAATGAGGCTTTTGCCGCCCAAGCTTGCGCGGTCAACAAGGAAATGGGCTGGGATCCGGCAATCGTAAACGTCAATGGCGGCGCAATCGCAATCGGCCACCCCATCGGGGCCTCAGGTGCGCGTATTCTTAACACGCTGCTGTTCGAGATGAAGCGGCGCGGCGCGAAAAAAGGTCTGGCAACTTTGTGCATCGGCGGCGGTATGGGTGTTGCTATGTGCCTTGAACGGCCATAACAATGAATGGGCGCGCAACATAATTGCGCGCCCAAGATCACCACAGCAATAACATTACAATCTGGAGAATTCATATGTCGCGTGTCGCACTTGTAACCGGAGGCAGCCGCGGAATTGGCGCCGCCATTTCCAAAGAACTGAAAGACAAGGGCTATACCGTCGCCGCAACCTACGCAGGCAACGACGAGGCAGCCGCCGCCTTTTCTGCAGAAACTGGTATTAAAACCTACAAATGGAACGTCGCTGACTATGAGAGCTCCAAAGCAGGGATAGCACAGGTCGAGGCGGATCTGGGCCCTGTAGAAGTTATTGTTGCAAACGCGGGTATCACCCGTGACGCGCCTTTCCACAAAATGACGCCAGAACAATGGCACGAGGTGATCGACACAAACCTCACAGGTGTGTTCAATACCATTCACCCGATCTGGCCGGGCATGCGCGAACGTAAATTTGGTCGCATCGTTGTGATTTCGTCCATCAACGGTCAAAAAGGCCAGTTTGCGCAAGTTAACTATGCCGCAACCAAAGCCGGTGATCTCGGCATCGTAAAATCTCTGGCACAGGAAGGCGCGCGCGCAAACATCACTGCCAACGCCATTTGTCCGGGCTACATCGGCACGGATATGGTGATGGCAGTGCCGGAAAAGGTCCGCGAAAGCATTATCGCACAGATTCCGGCGGGCCGTCTGGGCGAACCTGAAGAAATCGCACGTGCGGTGGCATTCCTTGTTTCTGATGATGCAGGTTTCATCAACGGTTCAACCATTTCGGCAAATGGCGCACAGTTCTTCGTCTAAAATTATTCGCAATTTATGTGAAACAGACGGGCTTGTGGCGCAATCCACAGGCCCGTTGCTGTTGGTCAGCATTCATACCCTCGATGAGAAATATCTAGCGAGGCGGCCAAACAGCTTTGCCTCGCAAATCGGTTCAAGCTTCGCCTTGCCGGACATGAGTTCAGCCTAAAGTCTAAGTATATAAGAGGCCAAGGGCTGAGAGCCGGTTCGGGATAGCGGCGCGCGTTTGTCATTTTACCAACCAACAATCATTGTCACAGGCCCTGAAAGACTGACAAAGCAGTTTCGCACGCTCCATTTTCGTCCCAATGAGGCTTCAATGATCGTACCCCGCGAGATAGCGCCGGAATGTGCTGCCCGGATGGAAGGGATGCATCGTAGACGCCGTTGCTGGCCACCTCGATTGCGCATTTCCAATGCTGTCTTTCAAGAAAGGTGCAGCCCTACAGATCGTTGGTATGGATAGGTTTAAGTCAGCCCTTTTGCAGCCCATACAACGTGCTGAAATCAGGCCTTAGCTGGTTCAGCGCAACCAATCTCAGCAGGCACTCACTTATCCCGACGGTACGCATTAATGCTACATCAGACTTCACCTTGAGGGTCGGGCCGGTCTGTATTCCAGCATCACTGCGGGCTTGCTGCCATCCACGCTTGCCAGAAAGTCTGACCTGCCGGACCCCTGCCCTGAATAAGGCATTAGCGTCGACGCTCTCAGTCGCTTGACGATTATATTATAGTCAGAACAGGTCTTAAACATATAAGTTGCGCCAGCCCTAACTGCTCAAGACGACAGCGACGGCCATGGAGTCAAAACTTTCATCCCCGATATGATTTTTTGGAACAAAGTAATTCAAAAGCCGTAAAAAGGGTTGGCGAAAAAATCCCACACACTCCCCGATTAGGATGATCGTGCCGTCACGGGCAGTGCAGTTCCTGGTGGATTGCAACGCTTGGGCGACCTTAATTCTCTACTTAGGCGCTATGTCTAAATACCAACTGCATTCTGCCCCCGTTGGCCAAGTAAAAGACTTTTAAACTCTTCATCTGAAATATGTCCGCAGAATTAACAGTCCACTCCTTGCTGCCTCTTTTTCTAATGCCGCTGCTTACGATCCGCTCTGATGCACGCAACAGCAAATGATACCTCCTGATGTTGAATTTTCCCTTCTGACGGGCCGTCACACGATGCTAAACTCAGAAGTAACTACATACTGGTTCAAAAAATATTAAAAATCGTGTTATTTGCACACTGGATCAGGAAAAGTCGGGTCAGCACTCCAGATGAAGGAGCGCTGTAAAGTAAACATGCCGCTGGAGTGCCTGAATGAGCCGCACACGCGCGACCGCCATCGGATTTATCGCTGTCTTGCTTTGGGCAATGCTGGCCTTGTTTACGGTGGGATCTGCACCCACTCCTCCCCTTCTGCTCAACACTCTCAGCTTCGGGATCGGCGGTTGTGTCGGGCTGGTCTGGGCTGCGGTGACGGGCAGCACCGCACAAATGCGCCAGATACCGCTGCGCATCTATGCCTTTGGCGCAATTGGATTATTTTCATTTCATTTACTTTATTTTTCCGCTCTCCGCCTCGCCCCCGCAGCCGAAGCCGGCTTGATCGCCTATCTCTGGCCCCTGTTAATTGTTATTTTCTCGGGCCTACTGCCATCAGAGCGGCTGCGGGCCGGGCATCTGTTTGGCGCGGTGCTGGGTTTTGCAGGTGCCGCCCTGATCATTCTGGACGGCACTACAGATCTGAGTACAGCGCATGTAACGGGTTACATGCTGGACCTGCTCGCAGCTTTTACATGGGCGGGCTATTCAGTACTTTCACGCATGGTCGGCACCACGCCGACGAGCAGCGTAGCAATATTTTGCCTTGCAACATCGGCGCTCTCCTTTCCCTTGCATCTGGTCTTCGAAGAAACGCTCCTGCCCACGACCGCGTTCGGCTGGGCCAGCATTTCAGGGCTGGGCCTTGGGCCGGTCGGCCTTGCGTTTTATGTCTGGGATATCGGATGCAAGCGCGGGGATATACAGCTGCTAGGAACCAGCTCTTATGCGGCACCTCTGCTGTCAACGTTAATATTGATCGCTGCAGGCATTTCATCGCCCACGATCACACTCCTTTGGGCTACGCTTTTGATCACCGGCGGCGCGCTGATTGCAGCGCGCGCCAGCTTTTTTAAAAATTAATCATTCGGAGAGACGGTTGATCTCTTCCTTCAACCGCATCTTCTGTTTCTTCATATCGGCCACTTTCAGACCGTCAATTCCTGGCGCACGTTGTGCTTGCTCGATTGCCTCGCTCATATCGCGGTGCTTTTTCTTCAACGTCTCAAGATGTGCGTTTAGGGACATACTTCCTCCAGTTGTTAAAAGTGCGACTTTAGTGAAGCACGAACTTCGCCCCAAGTCACGCCGCCCCGCAGCATCACGCGGTTTGCAGTGAATAATTCCTTAAGACCGCTCAAAAGGCAGCGCAGCCCCTGTGCGCAAGGCGGCACGCACGTCAGGTGTGTACTGGTCGCCGTCCAGATGGCCCTCGCCGCGGTGCAGAATAAGCGGGGCATGCAAGCGAAAATCCGCCCGTCCCGACTTGCGTGCACGCAGAATCACCCGTTCCGCAGCGCGGCCCATGCGTGCGGTAACAGGCAACACTTCAACGCTGCCCATATCGCGCGGCAGAGCGGCCAGCAAATGCGGCAAACGCTCGGCGCGGTGAATGATGTGCAGCATACCTTTGGGCGCCAGCCGTTTCGCTGCCACCTCGACCCAGACCGCCAGCGGCGTCTGCTCTCCCAGCGCAACCTCGCGCGCAGGGTCATTGGCCGCCACAGAAGCATCGCGCCGCCAATAGGGCGGATTGACCAGTACATGGTCAAATTGCCGCTGCCGCAACGTCAGAGGCAACGCGGCAATATCTGCTGTGATCACTTCCAGTGCATCGCCACCATTGCGAAGCGCCAGCGTGGCATATCCCTGCTCGCGCTCTACCCCTGTCAAAACAAGGTGCGGTACGCGCGCGCCCAGACACAGGATCGCCGCGCCTGCACCGCAACCAAGTTCCAGTACCCGCTGCCCTGGAACCGCTGGTATAGTGGCTGCAAGCAGCACCGGATCCACACCCGCACGGTATCCCTTACGCGGCTGCCACAGCTGCACAAGACCGCCCAGGAAGGCGTCACAGGTCAGGTCAGCCTCGCTCAAAATCCCAGATCAATCTCGTTGTCGCGCATCACGCGCAGGGCCGCGTCATGCTCATCCGCCCGCACCATCAGGCGGCGCGGGAAAATTCCGATGCCACCTTCGAGGATGCTCATGTTTACGTCCATAGAGAAGCACGCTATATCTTCGCCTTGTAAAAGGGCGGAGGCAAAAGCGATGATCGTCGGGTCGGTGCTGCGCAAAAGTTCTTTCATAGCAGTGATGTAATCTGGGGGCGTTGCCCTTGTCGAGCACTAGGATGCGGGAAAAATGAGCACTAGTATCAGTCAAAAGCCACACGACCGTCTGGCAGCTGCACTGGCAGGCGATATGGAAGCGGTTAGCACGCTGATCCGCGAGCGGATGGCGTCCAAGCACGCGCCGCGCATTCCCGAAGTCACAGCCCATCTGGTGGAGGCCGGCGGCAAGCGGTTGCGCCCCATGCTAACGCTCGCCGCGGCGCGGATGTGCGGCTATGCCGGACCCTATCACATCCATTTGGCCGCCACGGTCGAATTCATCCATACCGCAACCCTCCTGCATGATGATGTGGTCGACGAAAGCAGCCAGCGTCGCGGCCGTCCGACGGCAAACCGGCTCTGGGATAACCAGTCTTCCGTGCTGGTCGGCGATTATCTTTTCGCGCGCAGCTTTCAGTTGATGACCGAGCCCGGATCTATGCGTGTTATGAAAATTCTCTCGAACGCGGCAGCGACCATTGCCGAAGGCGAAGTGCTGCAACTGACAGCCGCGCAGAATTTGGCAACAACCGAGGCGATTTATCTTCAGGTTGTGCGCGGCAAAACCGCAGCATTGTTTTCTGCGGCTACAGAAGTCGGCGGTGTCATCGCAGACGCCCCCGAAGATCATGTGCGTGCGCTGTTCGATTATGGCGATGCTTTGGGAATAGCCTTCCAGATTGTCGATGACCTGCTGGATTATCAAGGTGTTGCGGGCGAGACCGGCAAGAACATCGGTGATGACTTCCGCGAGCGCAAACTAACCTTGCCCGTCATCAAAGCGGTTGCGCTGGCCGTTGAGGAAGAGCACGCCTTCTGGACCCGCACCATCGCGCGCGGCAAACAGGAAGACGGCGATCTGGAGCATGCCCTGACCCTGCTGCACAAGCACGGCACACTGAAGGCTACGCAGGCCGAGGCGCTGGACTGGGCGGACAAGGCCAAGCGCGCTCTCGCCCCCCTGCCCGCGCACGAGATCAAGGATATGCTGGTCGATATTGCCGATTACGTCGTGGCGCGGCTTAGCTGAGCACAGACCCCGCGCGCACCCACCATGTCGGGTGCGCCTGCGCAATCCTCTGCGCGGCCTGTTCCGCGCCGCTTGCGTACAGCCCGAAACAGGTCGCGCCCGATCCTGACATCCGCGCGATCAGCGCACAGTCCAGGGCCGCCAGTGACGCGTCGATTAACGGCGTTAAGGCTCGCGCGGGGTCTTCCAGATCGTTGCGTTGCGTAGAGAGCCAGTGGCAGAACGCCGGTGCATCTGCAAATTCCGGCAGGGTTTCAGGCATTGCCTGATTCTGCTTGCTCACCAGCCCGTCAAACACCGGACCCGTCGGCACGGCCACACGCGGATTGACCAGCAGGATTTCCATTGCGGGCAACGGGGCGAGCGGGTCCAAAACCTCTCCGGTACCGCGCATCCTTTTAGGCCTCTGCGTCAGGCATACGGGCACATCCGCTCCTAAACTCAGGGCATCCGGCCCGCCGCCAAAGGCGCGCAAGACTGCCGCCGCATCCGAAGACCCACCGCCAATGCCAGCGCCATGCGGCAAGTTCTTCTCGATCGTGATATGGCCTGTCCAGCCTGCCAGCACCGCTGCCTGCCAGACCAGATTGTGGCGGTCAACGGGCACCCCTTCGGCAAACAGGCCGGTCACGGTGATCCGCATGTCCGGCCCGGCATCAAACCACAAACGGTCCCCGATATCAGCAAAGACCACAAGACTGTCCAGCAGGTGATAGCCGTCCTCCCGCTGTCCGGTCACATGCAGCGTCAAATTAATCTTGGCGGGCGCAAAACCCTCAGTTGTCATGCGCAACCTTCAACGGCTCCGCCCCTTCTTCGGCCAGCACCGCGTCCAGCCCCACATCCAGCTTGCGGCGGATGCGGTCGGGGTCGGCTTCGGTATCACTCTGTTTGAACTGGATAAATGACAACGCGCGGCTCCATTGAAACTGGGCTTCGCGCTTGCGGCCTACAGCCCAATAGACATCACCCAAGTGATCGTTCATCACAGGATCAACGGCTTCCAGCTCTACCGCGCGCTCCATCTGGACCACCGCCTCATCGTACCGGCCAAGGCGGTAATAAACCCAGCCAAGACTGTCGACAATAAAGCCGTTGTTGGGGCTGGCAGCCACGGCACGCTCGATCATGTCCAGTGCCTCGTCCAGCTTGCGGTTTTCCTCTACCAGCGCATAACCCAGATAGTTCAGAACCTGCGGTTGCTCGGGGTCGATTGCAAGGGCTGCACGAAAATCTTCCTCGGCGGCGATGCTGCTGCCGTCCTGTGAGTGGGCGATACCGCGTGCAAAATACAAGAACCACGCGCGGGTATCCGCCGCCTCCATCAGATCCAGCGCCTTGGTATAGGCGGCGATTGCTGCCTGGTCCTCGTCTTGCGCACGCAAGATATCGCCCAGCGTAGAATGGACGACGGCCAGATTACCGTTGGTGCGCGTCAGCTGTTCCAGCACCTCGATGGCCTGATCAGGCTTGTCAAGGCGGCGCAGGGCGGCGGCGCGGCCCAGCTCGGCCACATGAAAAGCGGGATCAGTTGCTGGTACACCCCGATATTCGGCGATGGCCAGCGGATATTGCCCCAGTGCTTCCAGCAGGTCTGCCGTCAGCAAAAGCGCATCCGTGTGATCAGGGCGCAGATACCGCGCGATACGCGCATAAAGCAGCGTATAATAGTCGCCTGCCTGCTCGGCCCGCAGCAGGGCGGCAAAGGTATAGAACACCTCTGCCAGACCGGCGCGCGCAGTCGGGGTCTGGGTAAAAGGCAGCTTGTCGCCCGCATCCAGCTTGGCAATGATCATATCCAGCTCCGGATCGGCAGAGCCGTTAAATACTTTTGCAATCACCTGTATGGCATAGGTATTGCGGCCCAATTGCGACAGAATCTCGACCCGCGCGATCAGACCGCGCCGCGTGCGCGCGGCGGCGCCGGGTGCATCCTGTTCGAAAATTGCTTCCGCAGCCGCGTAATTACCCACAGTCGCGTAAGCCAGAGCCTTGTGATAAGCGACAATGCCTTTCATACCCGCATCATCCGATATGGCATCAAACTGCGCCAGTGCCGCATCGACATCATCTGCGCCAATCAGGGCCCAGGCCTTGACCAGCCCGTCCACCCAAGGACTGATGCCGTCGGTCTGTATCTCTTGCGCGGCCAGTTCGGCATAATTGCCATCCTCCACCAGCCCTGCCGTGATCAGCATCCGCGCAGCTTGCGACGTCTGTCCCTGCGCCACAATCGCCTTGCCCAAGGGCAGGGCCTGCGCAATATCGCCCATCGCCAGATAGGCAAGGGCGGCACTGTCCATCAGCTCTATGTTCTCGGGGTCGCGCGCCAGTGCAGTTGTGAAAAAACGCGCAGCGATGTCAAACTCGTTGCCGATCGCGGCACTGCGCCCCGCCAGATACGATCCGGCCAGCGATTCAGCCGATACCGGCGCAGGCGCAGCCATAGTTAAAGCCAGTCCAAGGGCTGCGGCACTCACGGAATTCAGGAAATTTTGCATTTGCTCAACCTCTTTGTTTTGAGACTCAAGCTAGCATGTTTGCGGGTACGCGCAATGGCGGCCCCCGGCCCGGACAGGCAGGAAGCCGCGAAAATTGATCACATGTTCGGGTAGTTGGGTCCATCACCACCCTGCGGCGTCGTCCAGATGATGTTCTGGCTGGGGTCCTTGATGTCGCACGTCTTGCAATGCACACAGTTCTGGAAGTTGATGACAAAGCGCGTGTCCTTGCCTGCCTCCTCCACAAACTCGTAGACACCCGCAGGGCAATAACGTGCAGACGGCCCTGCGTATTTCGCAAGGTTCACCTCTACAGGTACCTTTGGATCAATCAGCGTCAAATGCGCAGGCTGACTTTCTTCGTGGTTGGTGAAGGAAAACGCAACATTGGTCAGACGGTCAAAGCTGAGTGTGCCATCCGGCTTGGGATAGTCGATCTTCTCGTGCTTGGCAGCCAGTTCGGTCGCTTCTGCGTCCGATTTGCCGTGGGGCATCGTGCCCAGCATCGAGCCGCCAAACACCGTGTTGGACCACATATCAAACCCGCCAACCGCCAGCGAGGCCACAAGCCCGTATTTGGACCACAGCGGCTTGACGTTACGGACCTTGAACAAGTCCTTGCCAATCGCACCCGTGCGCACCTCTGTTTCGTAATCCGGCAACTCGTCCCCCGAACGGCCAGCCTGAATAGCGGCATATGCCGCATCTGCCGCCGCTTTGCCCGACAGCATTGCATTATGATTGCCCTTGATGCGCGGCACGTTGACCATGCCGACCGAACACCCCAGCAGCGCCACACCGGGGGCGACCATTTTGGGCATCGACTGGTATCCGCCTTCGGTGATCGCGCGGGCGCCATAGGCCACACGTTTGCCGCCCTTCAGCAGCTCTGCCACCATCGGATGATGTTTGAACTGCTGGAATTCCATATAGGGGAACACATGCGGGTTTTTATAGCCAAGGTGGACCACGAAACCGACGTAAACCTGATTGTTCTCGAGGTGGTAAATGAATGATCCACCGCCCGCTTTCTTGCCCAAAGGCCAGCCCATCGTATGTGTGACGGTGCCCTCTTTATGCTTGGCGGGGTCAATCTCCCAGATTTCTTTCATGCCAAGGCCGTATTTCTGGGTCTGTTTGCCTTTGGCCAGATCGTATTTCGCAATCACCTGCTTGGAGAGGCTGCCGTGCACGCCTTCGCCCAGAAACACATATTTGCCATGCAATTCCATGCCGGGCTCGTAGTTCGGGCCAGGGGTGCCGTCCGCGCTCAGGCCCATCTCGCCCGCGACCACACCTTTGACTTCGCCATTCTCGCCATAGACGATCTCGGAACAGGCCATGCCGGGGAAAATCTCCACGCCCATCTCTTCGGCCTGCTCTGCCATCCAGCGGCAGACGTTGCCCATCGACACGATATAATTGCCGTGGTTGCTCATCAGCGGTGGCATCGGGAAATTCGGGATACGGATTTGGCCCGTAGCGCCCAAGGCGTAAAAGTTATCCTCGACCACCGGCACATTCAACGGCGCGCCTTTGGCTTTCCAGTCAGGGATCAGGGCATCAAGGCCGCAAGGATCAAGTACCGCACCCGACAGGATGTGCGCGCCGACCTCGGAGCCTTTTTCCAGCACAACAACAGTGCAATCGGCGTCCAGCTGTTTGAGGCGGATCGCAGCTGACAAGCCCGCAGGCCCTGCCCCAACGATCACAACGTCATATTCCATCGCTTCGCGTGTTGTCTCGGCCATAGCAGGCACTCCCTATATGCGTCAAAAACTGTTATATCCGAGGTATCGCCTGAAGACCTTCTTTGCAATCACGACGGGGCGTTAAAATCGTCGCAGCTGCGGGTTTTTCGACAACTGTACCGGGGTAGGCCACCCGCATCTTCGGCGAAACCGCGCCTGCCTCGCAGCCTTATCCGCTTGCATTTGGCCTTCGTATTGGGTCAGGTAATTGCAACTCAACCACGCGCTCCGAATTCGCTTCGGGGCGCGCCTTAGTATTACGGACACGAAAAATATGGAAAAGATCCCCATGACCCGCGCCGGTCACACAGCCCTCGAGACGGAACTCAAGCATCTCAAATCGGTCGAGCGTCCCGCCATCATTCAGGCCATTGCCGAAGCCCGCGCGCATGGCGATCTGTCGGAGAACGCAGAATACCATTCCGCCAAGGAAAAGCAGTCGTTTATCGAAGGTCGCGTGAAAGAGCTGGAAGGCGCCATCTCGCTGGCCGAGGTGATTGACCCCGCAAAGCTTTCCGGCACGATAAAATTCGGCGCACGCGTGACGCTGGTGGACGAAAATACCGAAGAAGAAAAAACCTATCAGATTGTTGGCGAATACGAGGCAAACATCGAAAACGGGATGCTCAACATCAAGTCGCCCATCGCGCGCGCGCTGATCGGCAAGGACGAAGGCGACAGCGTAGAGGTGACCACACCGGGGGGCCGGAAGTCCTATGAAGTACTTAAAATCGTTTATGCGTAAGCCGGGCGTATATTCAATGCGCCAGCGGAGCATAAATCATGGCTGACGCCCCGACACCGGACCACCCCCGCAGCCGGTCGGCCGGTGCACGCGCCTCGGCGTCAAAATCCGTTGCATCGCGGCCCACACCGCTTGGCATCTACGATAAAAACCGCGTCGAAAGCATTACCGGAATAGAGATCACCGCCATCGTCCTCTCGGTGATGTGGCTGCTGGGCTGTCTGGTGTTCTTCGTCTTCATGACCCAACCGCCTGCCGTCGAGGGCGAAGGCGGCTTGCGCTTTTTGATGACCATGCTTGCCGTGTTCATGCCCGTTGCCATGATCTGGGTTGCCGCCACTGCCGCGCGCGCAAGCCGTGTCATGCGTGAAGAAAGCCAGCGATTGCAGGCCGCCATCGACGCGATCCGCCATGCCTATATTGCCCAGCAACAAGGCGGACGCCTCAGCACGGAGCCCTCGGTCAGCCGCAAGCTGGAGGAGATTGCAGCAGCCACCCGCAAGACCGAAACCGCGCTCGCCACCTTCTCGACGCGCCGCGAAGAGGCACAGCGCGTGGCAAAACCTGCGGTCGAGGCGCCCAGCGATGATCAGGCCATGCTCGCTCTGGGCACCCAAAGTGCTGACACGGCACCGCCCGTGGAAGGCGATGATCTGATCCGCGCGCTCAACTTTCCGGAAACCGCCGATGACGAGGCCGGTTTCGCCGCCCTGCGCCGCGCAATGAAAGACCGCAACGCCGCACAGCTGATACAGGCCGCGCAAGACATTCTCACCCTTCTCAGTCAGGACGGTATCTATATGGATGATCTAAGTCCCGACCGTGCGCGTACAGAAATCTGGCGGATGTTCGGCCAAGGCGCGCGCGGACGCGCCGTGGCCGCATTGGGTGGCATCAGGGACCGGTCTTCGCTGGCGCTGACCGCAGGCAGGATGAAACAGGACCCGATTTTTCGCGATGCGGCCCACCATTTCCTGCGCCGCTTTGACAAACTGTTTGCCGATTTCGAAAAGGTCGCGACCGATGCCGAAGTGGCCGCAATGGCTGACACCCGCACCGCGCGGGCGTTTATGTTGCTGGGTCGCGTGGCAGGAACCTTTGACTAGGGCAGCTTGATCAAGGGGCAGGCCTGCGCGCGGTTCTGGTCATCAAACAGGGGCTGCGTCCTCTCGCTCTGCACTTTCACAAACGTGGCAATTGCACCCGCCATCTCAGCGCCTGTCACGCGGATTTGACCCAAGTTTGACCCAAGTCAGATCCCCCAACCGATCATCTACATCAATCGAAAACGCAGCCTTGCCGCCAGCTCTGACTTCGCGCAAGGCGACTGTGACACCTTCGGCACCATCCGCAACATTACCGACCTGCGCACCGCCTTCGTCGCGCAGGGGCTGGAACACTTCCACACTTGTCCCACCGGCAGCAGTGTCAAAAATCAACCGCCCCGCCGGCGGCGCAGGTCAACTGTAACCGCGCGCAGATCCTGCGCGCCGACCACAAGCTCGAACCGGTCACGCGGTGCACTCTCGATGAAACGAAGCGAGGCGCCAGTACAATCAGCCGCCAGTGCAGCCCCTGCAAAAAGGCCCAAGGCTGTTAGATATTACAACCTCAAAAATTCTCCTAAAGTCCAAAACTTCCAAACGGTATAAAACGCACAGGGTCACCGGCCCTGATATCCTGCGCCTCTTCGCCCAACTCGACCAGCCCTTCGGCCCAAGTCAATCCGCTGATGCGGCCCGAGCCTTCGGAAGCAAACACCTCGATCTGCCCCTCCCGCATGCGCGCCCGCAAATACTCGCGGCGGCCCGCTTTTTTACGTTTTTTGAAGGCGGCGGGCACGTCAAAGCCCTGCGGCACAGTCCAATCCGCACCGGCCAGCTGCGCCAGGGCAGGCTGTGCAAACACCAGCGCACAGACCAGCGCCGCCACCGGATTTCCCGGCAAACCAAACACTGGCACACCCTGCCACAGCCCCAGCGCCAGCGGCCGCCCCGGCTTCATCGCGATGCGCCACAGCGCCATTGCACCCGCGTGCTCCAGCAGCGCAGAGACGTGATCTTCGTCCCCCGCAGAGGCGCCACCACTGGTGATGATCGCGTCAACTTGCCCCGCCGCTGTATCCAGCATGGCGCGCAAACCCGCACGGTCATCGGGCGCACGGCCCAGATCGACTGCGCAATGGTTCAGCCGCGCCAGAAGTGCCAGCAACATGGGGCGGTTGGCATCGTAAATCTGCCCGTCGGCAACCGGCGCTCCCGCCTCTGCCAGCTCGTCTCCCGTGGACAAGACACCCACCCGCAGCGGCCTGCGCACCGCAATCTGCGCCACACCCGTGGCGGCCAGCAACGCCAGATCGGCGGGCGTAATGACACGGCCTGCCCGCAGCGTCACATCACCCGCCTGCACATCCTCGCCCGCGCGGCGGGTGTTGCTGCCCTGCTTGAGCACGCCCCGAAAAACGATATGGCCATCTTCAACCAGCACATCCTCTTGCAAGATCACCGTATCGACGCCGTGCGGCAAGGCAGCGCCTGTCAGCACGCGGATCGCGTAACCCGCAGGCACATCCGCACGCGCATCGCCTGCCGCCGCACGCCCCTGCACCAGCGGCACACGGTGCGTCCCCTCCCCCCGCCCACCCGCAAAACCATATCCATCCACAGCCGTATTCGGCAGCGGAGGGTTGGCACGCGGGGCTGTGACATCAACGGCAGCGATACGCCCGCAGGCCTGCGAAAGCGCCACAGTCTCAACGGCAGTCACGGGCGTGAGCCTGTCGCGCAAAAGCGCCAGCGCCTCGTCCACAGGTGTCCAATGCACGCCCTGCGGCAGCGCAAAACAATCGTTGCGCAGAGGAGGCAATACAGGTTCGGGCCTGAGAGACATCAATTCCTGCTCGAACCCGAGCCCAAAAATCCAGCCCTCTTGCGGCGCATCAATATCCAGCATTCCCGCAAGCCTGGCGGGAGCAAGACCCGCAATCTGACGGGTCAGCTCAGCGACTTGCCAGTCGTCCTTGATCATCCCGTCCGGTGCGGGACCAACTGTCAAGGAAGGCCAGACCTCGATCATGGCCACATCACTTTCCAACCGCTCGAACGGCCAGACACAGGCACCGAATTTTGCCCGCAACCGCGCCAGAACCGGCAATCCCATAATTGTCTGCGACCCGACAGCGCCGACACCGGCAAGCTGCCAGCAGGTAAAGCTGCCCTTTGCCTGGCCTTCACACACACGCCGTTCCGGAAAAGGATTTACATATCCGGCCTTGGTGCGCGACAGACCCGCAATATCACGACCAAGCGCATTGGCCCAGAACGGGCCTTTGCCACTGCCCAAAACAGAGTTGATCTCGCCCGCGATGTCAAAGCGGTTATTGGATTTCGGGCTGTCCGTTATCCGGCGGGCAAACCAGTCAATCACTTCGATAGGGTCGCTTGATCCTGTCAAAGCAGCGCCAAAACCCTCCGGATACCCGAACGGGAAATCAAACCCGATCAATAGCTTGTGGCCCTGCGCACGCTCCTGCTCGATTATATCTCCCAGAAACTGCTCTGCTGTGGCCCTGTTGCGCAGATAAGTCGTCTCGACGCTTGTGCGGGGGCGTAAAACTGCGGCCCATATCGCATCGGCTTTCGGCGCCGCCCCCCTGTCATTGCCGCCCGACCAGTCCACCATGATGAAGGTATCAAACGGCCTCACAGACCAACCTCGCCGAGTATAAAACCGGCAATTGCCACAGTGTCGTTCAGATCAAACACGGGCCGGTCCAACGTCATGGCCGTATCACTGGCAATCGCGCGCACGGTCGGATCATCAGGCGCGATCAGCGGGTTGCCCGTTACCGCACGGTGCGCCTCGACCTTGGGGTGCGCATCGCGTTTGTACCCCTCCACCAGCACCAGATCGACGGGGGCAAGCTGCGTCAACAACTCCGCAAGGGTCGGCTCGGGTGCGCCGCGCAACTCGTGCATCAGGGCTGTCCGGTTGCGCGAGGCCAGCAGCACCTGCGAGGCCCCCGCCTCACGGTGGCGAAAACTGTCCTTGCCTGCATGATCCACATCAAAACTGTGGTGCGCATGTTTGACCGTTGAGACGGTAAAGCCACGGTACGTGATCTCGGTGACCAACCGCTCCATCAACCCTGTTTTGCCTGCGTTCTTCCAGCCGACAACGCCGTAAATCCTCATAGCATCGTCTCTGCACGGGCCAGATCATCAGGCGTGTTGACGTTGAAAAATGCATCTTCGTCCGGAAACAACGCCTCACGGCCCCCATGGGTATCCGTCCACAGGACAACCTTGCGCAGGCCCCCTTGCAACGCGCGGCGCAGATCATCCCGCAAGGTCACGGGCCAGAGACCAAAAGTGGGATGGCGCGCGCGGCCACGCACCGGATCGGGGGTGGTGGCCAGGACCAGCGGGTGCATCATCCCCTCTGAGGCCAGCAACAATTGCGGCACCAGATCACAGGGGAAGAAGGGCGTATCTGCAGCGGCGGTCACGATCGTCTCCGCGCCTTGTTCCGCCGCCCAGTCGAGGCCCGCCAGAACCCCCGCCAGTGGCCCTGCAAACCCGTCCACACTGTCGGCAATCACCGGCATGCCGAGGCCTGTAAAACGCGCAGGATCGCCATTGGCATTCAACGCAATCGCAGCCACTTGTGGCGCCAGCCGCGACTCTACCCGTGCCAGCAGGCTTTGCCCGCCCAAGCAGCGCAAGCCTTTGTCGCCGCCCCCCATCCGGGTGGCCTGCCCGCCTGCCAGAATGACACCAAGGGGCTGTTTCATCGTGCATCCTCCATCCAGCGGGTCAGGTCCGCCGTAAAATTTTCAGGCGTTGTGCCGTCGGGCAGCGCCACATCGGGAATGGCATAGACCAAACCGCCGGCTTTCAGCACAGTGGCATCCTTCACTGCAACCACCGCGTCAAAACAACGCCAGCCCATACGACCAAAGCTGATATCGGGGGTGAACACCACTTGCTCCGCATCGAATTCTGCATGCAACAGCCCCTGCCGCGCAATCGCATCGCTGGAAGTCTCCATCAGCTTGCGGCTGCTGATCCAGTGGATCACAGCCCAGAGCGCCATTCCCCCTGCAAACCCCGCAATCACGGCCATCAGGATATCAATGCGCAGAATATCATATTGCATCACCACGATCACACCACCGAACAGCACGACATAAAACAACGTCACCAGAACAAAATTTCTACGCTTGTGCGCATGACTGCGCTGGGGTGCGTCCCACGAGATCATCGCGCGGCGCAGCAGATCAGGCGCGAGTGTATAGCTGACTTTGTACCGCGTCATTGTGCGGCCTGCCAATGCTGTTGCGCAAATTCCAGCGCCTGCGCAACATCATCCGGCCCGTCAAATTCACCGTGCGGCAAGGCGATCGCGATGCCGGAGATCCCGACCGCCAGCGTGGTCTTGCCCCCGCAAACCGCCGATACATCGGCCCATCCGGTCTGCCACATGCTGTTCTGCGTCACCAGTGTCATGCCGTTTTCGTCCAGCAGCACAGAGTATCCGCGCCCGAACCGCGAGCGGACACTCAGCTCTGCCATCAGCACATAGGGCTGCTGCGCCAACCAGACGCCAGCTGCGAAGAACCCCAGCAGGGTCAGCGGGACCGCGGCGGCAGGCAGATCCTCGAACACCGGACCCCCGCCAAGCCGGACCGCCACCCAAAAGATCAGCGTGGCTCCCAATGGCGCGCAGAAATAGACAAAAAGCGCATGGACAAACGTCCAGAGCCGGCTGTGCCCACGCATGATCGCGGCGCCGACAAGGATCATCGCCTCATAGGTCTCGCCACGCGTCGCCGTGACATCCAGACCCCAACGCGCCTTGCTCATGATCCGCTCTTTCGGCCCGCGCGGCGCGGCTCGTCTGCGATGGCGGAGGGATCGGCATCGCGGACCAGTCGCGCCTCACCCGACAGACATATAAACCGTCTCCCCTTCATCCGCCCGATCAGGGTCAGGCCCAGTTCCTGCGCAATCTCCACCCCCCAGGCGGTAAAGCCGGAGCGCGAGGCCAGCACCGGGATCCCCATCATCGCCGTTTTGATCACCATTTCAGAGGTCAGGCGCCCCGTAGTATAGAGAATTTTATCCTCGGCACTGACACCCTCGGACAGCATCCAGCCCGCGATTTTATCAACCGCATTGTGCCGCCCCACGTCTTCCATATAGACTAACGGGCGGTCGCCACAGCACAGCACGGTGCCGTGAATGGCACCTGCTTGCAGATACAGGCTCGGCGTGCGGTTGATCTTGGCCGACAGCGCATATAGCCATGAGGTGCGTACGGGTGTCTGCGGCAACACAACGCCCTCCAGCCCCTCCATCATATCGCCAAAGACAGTGCCCACTGCACACCCGCTGGTGCGGGTCTTGCGGCGCATCTTGTCCTCGTAATCGGTCTTGCGGGCAGTGCGGACCACAACCGTCTCCAACTCCTCGTCGTAATCGACGCGGGTGATTTCATCGTCCGCACTCAGCATGCCCTGATTGCGCAGGAACCCCAGCGCCAGATAATCGGGGTAATCGCCAATGGTCATGGCGGTCACAATCTCTTGTGAATTCAGATAGATCGTCAATGGCCGCTCTTCGACCACGTTGATTTCTTGCTGGTTGCCTTCATGGTCCCATCCGGTGACAGCCCGCGTCAAACGCGCCGCCTGCGGGTCAGGTACAATCAGATATTCCGACACATCATCCAGTTCAGCCAATTGCGCCCCCTGTGGCAACACGCTACGCAGTGGTTTCAATCTAAGGGCAACGCATGACCACTACCACCCGCAAATCCCCGTATGTTCAGGGTGTCCTCGACGCCAGTCCGTTCATTCTGATGATCATCCCGTTCGCGACGCTGTTTGGCGTTCTGGCGACGGAAGCAGGACTGAATGTATTCGAGACAATGGCCTTTTCCATCGTCGTGATTGCAGGAGCGGCCCAGTTCACCGCGCTGCAACTGATGCAGGAAAACACGCCCACTGTGATCGTCCTGATCTCGGCTCTGGCGGTGAATTTGCGCATGGCGATGTATTCCGCCTCGCTTACGCCTTATATCGGGTCCGCCCCGCTGTGGCAGCGCGCGCTATGCGCCTATGTGACCGTCGATCAATCCTATGTCATCGGCGTCTCCAAGTTCGAGCGGGAGCCGGATATGACCGTGCCTGCCCGCGTCGCCTACTTCTTTGGCGCAGTGACACCTATTGTGCCGCTGTGGTACGGATTTACGCTGGTCGGTGCGCTGGTTGGCACGCGCATCCCCGAAAGCTGGGCGCTGGATTTTGCGATACCCATCGCATTTCTGGCCATGATCGCACCAATGTTCCGCACCGCCGCCCATGTCGTTGCCGCGCTGGTGGCCGTTGTTGTGGCCTTGCTGGCCGCCGGTATCCCCTATTCGCTGGGGCTGATCATCGCGGGCATTGCAGGCATGATGGCCGGCGCACAGACCGAAGTGTGGCTTGAGCGGAAAGGAGCGGCAAAATGATCGACAAAATTGATCCGGTAACGCTCTGGACTGTTATCATTGTTCTGGGGATCGGCAGCTTTGGTTTGCGGTTTGTGTTCACCGGCCTTGTGGGCAACCGCGCGATGCCCGACTGGCTGCTGCGGCATCTGCGCTATACGGCTGTGGCAATCCTGCCCGCACTGGTGGCACCGCAGGTCGTCTGGCCCGTGGCCACAGACGGCGTGTTCGACGTGCCCCGCGTGGCGGCGGCAGTGGTCACGCTGACGGTCGGTTTGCTGTCAAAAAATGTGCTGCTGGCCGTGATCACTGGGGCTGTGACCCTTTACGGCCTGCTGTACCTACTGGGATAATCCTGCGACACCGTCCCGCACATTACCCTCATCATCCTCATAATAGCGGGTAGTGGTGACACCGGGCAACTTCTCCACCTGCTCCATCAACTTGAGCGGGTAAAACCCCTTTTTGATCGAGGTGAAACCGGGGATTTGTTTCAGAATGCCCGACGTCGCATTGGCGCACAGCGAGCTGGGCACAGCGCCGTTCGACTGAACCAGTTGCAGCGCGCGTGCGGCCTGCGCAGGGGTCACGGTAAACTCTTGACTGACAACGTGAAAGTTGCTGCGGGCATGGGCAGATTTGTACCAACCAACCCATTGCGGTGACATACCATACAGAACGTCACCACGCTCGGGCACCTGTTTGTGATCGAACGAGCCTGCGGGGTCAAACAACACGGTTTGCGTGCTGGCGACCAGCAATGCAGTGTGCGCACCAGCGCCTGTGCGGTTATTGATCATCGTGATCAACGTCAGCTTGGGTGGGCCGGTGTTGACATACACAGCGGCCTGAACATCCTCTGCCGGCGATTCTTTGCGTTTTTCGGTACACCCGGCAAGCAGGGTCGCCGACAGCGTCAGCGCCAGAACTGTCTTGATCATCTTACAACCGACCGGATCAGCGGGCGAAAATCGCCATAAAAACGAGGATCCCGATGATCACAATCACAGCGCGGCTCACGAATTTCACAAAACCGTCAAAGGTCTTTTGCTGTGTATCGGAGTTCATGGAGCCATGCTCGTGTTCTGCCATGGGAGTGTTCCTTTTGTGATCTGTCTATACGTGTTGCGCAGCAGTTACGGCATTTTGCCTGCCCTGTCACGCCGGATTTATAGCATGGCAGATTTGCCGGTTGTCTGCGGGATTAAAGCCCTTATGCCTCGTCGCTCTCCAGATCAGCCAGCAGTTTAAAGCCGATGCGGTTGGGCTTTGCCGTCTCTACCGCTTTGGGAAGCGCACGAAAGACCACACTCAGCTGGCTGACATGCTGGACCAGCTGCATTTTGCCGCCCCCCGCATCTGCCCCGTAGAAGGTCACGATGTCGGGGTCAAAATATCCCATGCCTTCGATTTTCAGCACACCTGCATCCGTACCGGCAAAGCCCATCGCAATCTCCTGATCATCGTCCAGTCCTTCCTCGAATTTCTTCAAGTAAAGAACTGTCCGCTCATAGGCCCATTGCGCGGGGGATTTCTGCGCCACCGGCTTTTCGGCAATGCACTTGGGCAGCGGCAAGGGCTTGGCGTTTTGTGCCTCCGGATCGCTGTGCACCTCATACATGCGCGGCAGGGCCTGGGCCTCAACGGCTTCGGCTGCGGTCTTGATCTCGTCATCCATGGCTTACCCCTTACGCTGGTACAGCCATGCGCCATCCTCGCGCTGCGTCCGGATGGCATGGCCGTCCTGATGAAGGTGACTTAAATGGGCAAAAGCTTCAACCAGTGCGAGGCCATATTCTGCCTCGCCGATCGCGCGTTTGAACAGTGGTGCAAAAACCTCGCCTGCGGTTTTGGGCATGTCGATATAGGCCAGCAGGCGTTTCAGCGCGCCGTGATGGTTGTCGATCAACTGGCGCATGCGCGTGGGCAATCCTTGAAACGGCAGCTTGTGACCCCCTAAAACAAGGTGATCGACGCGGCCCATCGGTGCCAGACGCTCGCAGGCCTCCAGCCATTCGCCAATCGGGTCGGCCATAGGCTCGGTCGCGTAAACGCCGACATTCGGACTAATCGAGGGCAGGATCTGGTCGCCCGCAATCACCAGATTGTCATCCCTGCTCCAGAAGGTCGCATGCTCGGGCGCGTGGCCATTGCCCATGTGAACATCCCACGTGCGGCCGCCCATGGTGATGGTGTCGTCTTGCTGGATGCGGGTAAAGCCCAGCGGCAGCGGCGCCACGATATCGGCAAAGTTGAACGGGCGGTCGGCGGCGCGTTTGTCATAGATCGCCGCGTCCATACCGGCAGAGCGGTAGAAGGCAAGGCTCTCGGCGTTTGGCAGCTCATGCACATCCAGCGTCAGCATCCGCGCGGTCAGCCATGCGGTGCGGGTGGTGACCAGTTCCGCGCCATGCGCTGTCTGGAACCAGCCTGCCAATCCGATATGGTCAGGGTGGTGGTGCGTGACCACAACGCGGGACACGGGCTTGCCGCCCAGCGGGCCCGCCATCAACTCCGCCCAGATCGCCTTGGATTTCTTTGAGGCAAAACCGGTGTCGATGATGGTCCAGCTGTCGCCCTCGTCCAGCGCGTAGACGTTGACGTGATCAAGCTTCATCGGCAGCGGCAGGCGCATCCACAAAATGCCGGGGGCAACCTCAATGGCCTCGGGCCCCACTGGCGGCGTCTCCCAGGGATAGCGCATGCCCTCATGCTTGTTCACGCTCACGAGACGGCCAATTCGTCAGCAGTCAACGCATAAAGGTCTTCCGCGCCCGCCTGCGCATGGGCCAGCAGGGCCGTATACTCGGGCAGCATCCGTTGGATATAGAAGCGTGCCAGTTTTTCACGCGGCCCGCCCCGGTCGGCCAAGGCCGCCTTGAGGTGCAGATGCGCGCCCAGCACCCGCGCGAAAGCGTGTAGATAGGGCACAGCCCCGGCAAAGCGGTCTTGCAGATCGGTCTGGGACACAAGCCATTCCGTTGCCTCGCGCATGCTTTCGCAGGCCTCCCAGACATCGCCGGCAAGGCGCGGGAAGGTGGCGCGCGCGGCCTCCACATCCTCGGCCACTTCGTCCAGCAGGGCCAGCGCCGCCTCGCCGCCGTCCATCATCTTGCGCGCCACCAGATCCATCGCTTGAATGCCGTTGGTGCCTTCGTAGATCGCAGTCACACGCACATCGCGACAGAATTGCGCGGCACCTGTTTCCTCGATAAAACCCATGCCGCCATGCACTTGCAGGCCCATATCGGCCACAGCAATGCCGGTATCCGTGCCAAAAGCCTTGGTGATGGGCGTCAGCAGCGCGGCGCGGGCTTTCCACGCCTTGTCGCCTGTGGCTGTCGCCATGTCGATTGCCACCGCGTTGCACACGGCGATGGCGCGGGCGGCAAAAACTTCGGCCTTCATGGTGGTCAACATGCGGCGCACGTCTGCGTGGCCCAGAATCGAATCCTTCTCGGCGGGGGCTGCGGTTTTACCCTGTTTGCGGTCCTGCGCATACGAAAGTGCGTGCTGGAATGCGGCATCCGCCACGCCAATGCCCTGCCCGCCGACCCCCAGCCGCGCATTGTTCATCATTGTGAACATGGCCGCCATACCGCCTTCGCGCGCGCCCACCAGCCAGCCGGTCGCGCGGTCATATTGCATCACACAAGTGGGCGAGCCATGGATGCCCAGCTTGTGCTCAAGGCTCACAACACTGACTTCGTTGCGCACACCCGGATTGCCCTCTGCATTGGGCAGCAACTTGGGCACCAGAAACAGGCTGATTCCGCGCACACCCGCAGGGGCGTCAGGCAAACGCGCAAGCACCAGATGGCAGACGTTGCCACCCAGATCGTGATCGCCCCATGTGATGTAAATCTTCTGGCCGGTGACCGCATAGGTGCCATCGCCATTGTCTTCCGCGCGTGTCGTCAGCGCGCCCACATCGGACCCGGCCTGCGGCTCTGTCAGGTTCATCGTGCCGGTCCATTCGCCGCTGATAAGCTTGGGCAGGTACATCTCCTTCAGCGCATCACTCGCGTGATGCTCCAGCGCTTCGATCTGCCCCTGAGACAGCATCGGGCACAGTTGCAGCGACAGGCACGCGCCGCTCATCATATCGGTGACAGCGGCCGTCAGTGCCATCGGCAGACCCATGCCGCCGTATTCCGGATTGGCCGACATGCCCACCCAGCCGCCATCGGCAATCGCACGGTAGCCTTCCTTAAAACCAGGTGATGTGCGCACCACACCGTTTTCCAGATGTGCGGGATGCTTGTCACCGCTGCGCTGCAAGGGGGCCATCACTTCTTCGCACAGCTTGCCCGCTTCGGTCAGGATCGCGCGGGTCACATCCGCTGTCGCATCCTCAAAGCGCGGGGTCGCACGCAGCGCCTCAAGCCCGACAACATGATCAAACAGGAAATTGTAGTCTTCAACCGGCGCACGATACGTCATAGTAATCTCTCTCACAAACAGGTGGCGTTACGTCACCAAAATGAACAGCACCCCGATCAAGCGCAACCGAGACGCCGCGTCAGAGCACAAGGAGCAGGCGATGAAAACCCGAACCGACCGCCTGCGTGCTGACGCCGAAGGCATTGACCGCGCCGCCCTGCTGCTGCGTACAGGTGCACTTGTCGCATTCCCGACAGAGACAGTCTATGGCCTTGGTGCAGATGCACGGCAAGGGGCAGCCGTGGCCGCGATCTACGAGGCCAAAGGCCGGCCCGCCTTCAACCCGCTGATTGTGCATGTGGCGGATACGCAAAGCGCGCAGCGGTATGTGCAATGGAGCCCGCAGGCCGATATTCTCGCGCGTGCCTTCTGGCCCGGACCGCTGACGCTGGTGCTGCCCTTGCGCGATGATCACGGACTGTCTTCACTGGTCACAGCAGGGCTGACCACGGTCGGGCTGCGCGTGCCGGCGCATCCTGCGGCCCATGCGCTGCTGACCCGCTTTGCCGGACCCGTTGCCGCGCCCTCGGCCAACCCCTCGGGCCGGATCAGCCCGACCACGGCGGACCATGTGCTGGCGGGCCTCGACGGGCGCATCGCCGCTGTACTGGAGGACGGGGCCTGCACTGTGGGCCTGGAAAGCACGATTATCGGATTTGACGGAGAACACACCGTGCTGCTGCGGTCAGGCGGTGTGCCCCGCGAACAGATCGAGACCGTGCTGGGTACGTCCCTTGCCCTGCCCGCAAACACTGGCATCACCGCTCCCGGCCAGATGGCATCGCATTACGCCCCGCGTGGCGCTGTCCGTCTGAACGCGACACATCCGCACAAAGGCGAGCATATGCTGGGCTTTGGCACGATCGACGGGACGCTGAACCTGTCACCCTCCGGCAATCTGGTGGAGGCGGCGGCAAATTTATTCGGCCATCTTCACCTGCTGGACGCGATGGGCGGGCCAATTGCAGTCGCACCGATCCCGATGCGGGGTCTGGGCCTCGCGATCAATGACCGCCTTTTGCGTGCTGCAGCCCCCCGCGACTAGGCCCTCCCGCAACTGGGCCACCCGCACCCAAACCCGAGTTCAAGCCCGCCCGGACGCCGCAGAAAGCCCCAGCGGATCAACCCCGATGCTGCGCACAACTGTTTCCCACAGCGTGTCACGGTCCGCGCAAAACACCAGATCATGCGTTGCGGGCGCCGTCAGCCAGCCATTTTGCACAATCTCGCCCTCAAGCTGCCCTGCCCCCCAGCCCGCATAGCCCACGGCAAACAGATAGGGATCAGGCCCCGTGCCCGCGCCGATATCCTCCAGAATATCGCGTGTCGCCGTCACAACATAGCCGCCCGGAATGACCAGCGGTTCGGGTGACTGGCGTGTCTGGTCCAGATGCAGGACAAACCCGCGCGCAGGCTGGACAGGCCCGCCGATATGAACGGGGGCCGTGCGCGCAAAGCCGCCCACTTTCATATCCATACGCGCAAAAACATCGCTCAAGGTCACTTCTGTCGCGCGCTGGTTGATGACAAAACCCATCGCGCCTTCTTTGGAATACGCACAAATAAAGATGACCGACCGTGCAAAACGCGGATCCCTCATGCCGGGCATCGCCACCAGAAACTGCCCTGCCAATTCCATTCCGGTCTCCCGCCCTGTTGTTGCAGTCACACTTTGGCGGGCGCCCCCCCGCGCCGCAAGCACCAAACACTTCGAAATCACGCTAGGCATGAAACAACAGTGACCGAGTTGTGACTTGGCAAACCGCTCGGGCAAGGTCACACAAGAATCATGACAAAAATATTCCTCTGCGCCACAGCCCTGATCACTTGCCTGACCCCTGCCTTCGCGGCGGATCCTGTCGGCACGCCTGTCACAGCCACGCTGGTAGACGGCTGGATGCAAGCCGACGGCACCCGCATCAGCGCGATACAATTAACGCTGGCACCGGGGTGGAAAACCTACTGGCGCGCGCCCGGCGATGCGGGCATCCCGCCCGAATTCAACTGGCGCGGATCGCGCAATCTGGGCGGTGTCACTGTCAATTGGCCGACGCCGCAGGTGTTCGAGCAGAACGGCATGCGATCGGTCGGATATTCACATCAGGTGATGCTGCCGCTGGCGATTGCGCCACAGCAGGCGGGCAAGCCTGTACAGATCAATCTAAGCATGGATATCGGCGTGTGCAGCGATATTTGCGTGCCCGAAACACTGCGCATCACGGGCGTGCTGGATGCACAGGGGCGCGCGCCTGTGCCCGCCATTGCCGCCGCCCTGGCAGAGCAACCCTATACCGCCGCCGAGAGTGGGGCGAAGGGTGTGACATGCGCATTAAGCCCGACCAAGGATGGTCTGAAAATCACTGCAAAACTCGCCCTTCCCAGCACAGGCAGCCCCGAGCATGTGGTGATCGAGGCAGGCAGCCCCGACATCTGGGTGTCAGAGCCTGCAACCCGCCGCACAGGCAACACCCTGACCGCCGAGGCTGTGATGATCCGCAGCACTGACGGCGCGCTGGCCATTGACCGCTCTGCGATCCGGTTCACTGTTCTGGGGTCCTCACATGCGGTGGATTTGCACGGATGCACGCCGGATTGATCGACGTCGGCCTAGCTGCGGACCAGACGCTTTGCGCGCATAAACATCACAACCGCGCCCAAACTATAGCCGGACAAGGCCAATAGCCCTGCGCCAGCAATAAACAGCACAAAAGCTGCCGACATTGGCGAAAGTGACGCCAGCGCAGGCAAAGCTGCCAGGATTGCAGGGAACAAAGCCCCCTGAACCGCCGCATAGCCCAGCGTCACTCCTCCCCAGCCCAATACCAGCATCCACAGGCCCGCAAGCCCCAGTTGCAAGCCGCGTGCGCGTGTCCGCATGGCGCGGCGCATCGCGGTAATCTGGCGCGCAACATCATGCTGTGCAGCCATCAGCGCAGGCACCACCAGCAAGACCAGCACCATGCCAAAGCCCAAGCCATAGACCAGCGTAATCACGGTTGGTTTGAGGAATTGCGCTTGCTGGCTCCGCTCGAACAACAGGGGCGCCATGCCCAGAACAGTTGTCAGCGTGGTCAGCATCACAGGCCGCAGCCGGTCCGCCGCGCCGTCAATGATTGACGGGATCAGGCCGCGATCCGCAGCGTATTCGTCAATTGTGGTGACCAGCACGATAGAATCATTGATGATAATACCGGTCATGCCCAACAGCCCCACCACGGTGAACATGCTCAGCGGCACGTCCCATGCGTGGTGGCCATAGATTGTGCCCACCAGCCCGAAAGGGATAATCGCCATCACCACCAAGGGCCGCGTCCAGCTGCCGAATACCCATGCCAGCACCAGAAATATCCCCGTAAGGCACAGGATCAACCCTGTCCGTGCATCGCTCAGGAATTCATTCTCCTGCTCGCTCAGGCCTGCGATGCGGTATTCTACCTGTAGCTCGGAAGCAATGCGCGGCAGGATATCGTCCGCCAGCGCCTCATTGATCTCGCTCGCGCGCGCAGCGTCATCCTCGGATATATCGCCGGTGACAGAAATCAGCCTGATGCCGTTTTCGCGCCGCACCGTGCTGAACCCCGTACGCTGCTGCACGCTGACTATATCGCCCAGCGCCACATATTTGCCCGCAGGGGTGCGCATTTGCGTGGTGTCCAGAAAAGCTGCCGTCAACTCGCCCTCGGGCAACTCCACGCGGATGGTGGCCGAGCGGGGACCGTCAGGATAGGTCGCTGCCTCGATCCCGCCCAAGCGGCTGCGCAACACACGGCCCATGTCATCTATGGTGAACCCCAACGCCAGACCCTGTGGCGTCAAATCAAGGATCAGCTCTTCCTTGTCATAGGCCAGATTGTCCTGCACCGCGCTGACTTCGGAGTATTGCATCAAGGCCGTTTGCAGGGTCTCGGAGGCGTCTTTCAGCGTCTGCGTATCCGCGCCGTAAAACTGCACATCCAGCGCATCCCCCCCCGGCCCCGACCGCCAGCCACGAAAGCTGACCACTTCGGCCAGCGGATGATTGACCACCTCGTCTTGCAGCAGCCCCACAAATTCAAAACTGGAATAGGGCCGCAGATCTGCGTCGATCAGCTCGATCGAGATGCCGCCCAGCAGGTCACCATCCTTGCCATCGGCGGCATCAAGTCCGCGCCCGCTGTTGCCGCCAATTTGCGCCATCACAAAATCCAGCGGGTTTGCGCCATGCTCGGCCTCCATCTGCGCCGCCACGGCATCTGCTGCGCGCTGCATCTCGCGCATCATTTCGATGCTGTCGGCGCGGGTGGCTCCTTCGGCCATGATGAAATTGCCGGTCACCGATCCGCGTTCGGGTGCGTCGAAAAACCGCCACTGCACGTCGCCACGGATGAACAGCGCCACTTGACTGGCCAGCACCACCACAAGGCCTGCCAGAACAACGTACCGCGCCTTGATCACCAGCGCCATAAATGGGCGGAACAGGCGCTCACGCATCCAGACAAAACCGTGGTTGACCACCATCGACGGCGTATCAATGCCGTGCCGGCCGATCGCGTTCACCACCGCCCGCAGCCGTGCCGGACGGCGCACCACATAGCCGCCCAGCAGCACCGTCGCGATGCCCGCCAGCACGGCCGCGCTGCCCGACAACATGCCATAGGCCTGCGCCACATCGGCATCTGTTAGCCACAAAAACCCGTAGATCACGCCAAAAACCAGCAGTGTGATCAAGCCCGTCGCCACCACAGCCGACACAATTCCGCCCACCACCAGCTTGCCCATAGAAAACCTTGTCCGCTGGTCAATCCCGGCCAGCGCGTTTTTCATATGGTGCGGCAAGATCAGGAAACATTCGATCAACGAGGCAACCAGCACCGCGATCACAGTAAACGGGATATCCGCAATCAACCCGCCAAACCGCCCGCCCACGGCCATCAGTCCGAAAAAAGCAATCACCGTGGTCAGCGTGGCGGCAAATACAGGCATCGCCATCCGCTGTGCCGCCCCTTCGGCAGCTTCTGCCGCACTCATCCCGCCAAGGCGATAGCGGTGATCGGCATGTTCGCCTACGACAATGGCATCATCCACCACGATGCCCAACGTAATGATCAGCCCGAAGAGCGAGATCATGTTGATCGTCAAACCACCCAGGTACATAAACGCAATCGCAGCGCCCATCGCCACGGGAATGCCCGCCGCGACCCAGAATGCCGTGCGCGCGTTGAGAAACAAAAACAGTAGCGCCAGCACAAGACCCAGCCCCATCAGCCCGTTCGCGATCAACAGATCAAGGCGTCCGGTGATATCAGCGGCGCGGGTGCGGATCAGCCGCACGCTGACCCCCTCGGGCAGGCTGGCCTGCAACGCAGCGGCGACATCCTCCACCTGCTCCTGAATGCCGATTGCATCGCCCTTGTCGGTGCGGTCCACCCGCACGGTCATCGCAGGGCTCTCGCCCACAAAAAAGCTCTCGTTCCGGCTGACGCCCAGCGCGCGCACGTTTGCCACATCCCCGACCCGCAGGCTTGAGCCATCAGGGTTGGTGCGCAGCGTGATGCCCGCAATCTGTTGCGGTGTGCGTTTGGCTGTGCCGGTGCGGACACGGGCATTGGCACCGGCTACATCACCCGCCGGATCAGCGTCTACTTCCGCCGCAATCACGGCAGCGATCTGTGCCATCGTCACATCATAAGCGACCAGTTTGGCCATAGGCACCTCGACCAGCGTCTGCGGCGCGGCCACGCCTTGAATGCTGGTACGCGTCACACCGACCGCAAACAGACGTGTTACAAATTCATCGGCAAAACGGCCCAACTGCACAGGATCAACAGGACCCGTGATCACCACATCGGTCACGCGGTCGCGCCATGCACCGCGCCGCACAACGGGGTCTTCGGCCTCTTCCGGCAAGGTCGTAATCGCGTCCACAGCCGTCTGCACATCCGTGGCCGCGCGGGCCATATCCCAGCCCGGCTCGAACTCCAGCAAGATCGTAGCGCGGCCCTCGCGCGAGGTGCTGCTGGAACTCTCGACACCCTCAAGCCCCAGCAAGGCGGTGCCCAGAACCTGACTGATCGCCTCGTCCACGTCATCCGCACCGGCACCCGTCCAGAAAGTTGAGACAGTGACATTGTCCACAATCACATCGGGAAAAAACTGTGCGCGCATGTTGGGCGCGGCGGCAAAGCCTGCCACCAGCATCAGCACCAGCAACAGGTTGGCAACCGTCTTGTGCCGCGTGAAATACGATAGAATGCCGCTGGCGGTTTTCGGGAGTTCACGTGCCATGGCCTAGCCCCCCATCCGGCTCTCGATCCGCTCTACCACTTGTGCCGGCACCTGCGGGGCCGCCAGTTGCGCCAGCACGCGGGCTTTTGCCTCTTGCGGCATACGGGTGTTACCCTCAACGAATGCGACCAGTCTAGCCCGCCGCTCCTCTGTCAACTCCAGCATCTGCGGCCCATCAGGCTGCGCGCCCTTGCGCAGCGGCTTGACCGCGATACCGGCACCCAACAGGGGCGAGCGCGCCGCAACTACCTCGCGCCCCGCAATGTCACCGCGTACCAGCACATCATCGTCCCTGCGGCGCAGGATATCGACACGGGCTGCCTCCAGCCGGTCCTCCGGCCCCAGCAACAGCACTGTGCCGCTTGCATCCACAGCGGCGGCAGGCAACAGGATGACGTTTTCCAACGCAGGCTCGTCAAGGCGCAGGGTCACAAAATCACCCGACCTGAATCCGCCAGCCGTCGCAAGCGTTGCGAAGACCAGCCTACCTGTCTGGCCATCGCCTGCCACCGCTGAGGTACGCGTCACACGCCCCTGCGCCTCTATATCCACGCCAGAGACATCCAGCGTCACGCGCACATCGGACTTCAGTATCAGGCCTTCTGCATCCAGCAGCCGCGCATATTGGGCGTTGGACAAGCGGAAGGAGACTTCAAGATCGGTTGCATCAATCAGATCTGCCAACCGCTCGTTGGCGATGACCAGCCGCCCTTCGACCACATTTGTACCACTCAGCGTGCCATCAAAAGGCGCGCGCAGAACCGTCTCCTCCAGCCGCCGCTGCACTTCGGCCAGCGCGATTTGCATCCGAACCGTTGCTGTGGCTGCCTGATCCACCCGCGCCTGCGCCTGTGCCAGCGCCTGACGCCGCGACAATACGGCCTGCCGCGCAGCCGACGCGGCCAGTTCTGCCGTCTCGCTTGCAGCAGTTGTGCCAACGCCACGCCCGGCCAGATCATTCTGTCGCCCGGCTGCACGCACGCGCAAATCCGCTTGCTCCTGCGCGGCGCTCAATTCATCGCGTGCCAATCCAATATTGCGCGCGGCATCGCGTTCCTCGGCTTGGGCGTCAGCCAGATCGCTTTGCCCGCGCTGCACAGCCGCTTGCGCATCCGCCGGATCAATCCGCACCAGCACATCGCCCGCACGCACGGTCCCGCCCTCTTCAAAGCCTTCGGCCAGCATGATCACACGACCGCCCCCGGCGGCACGTAATTCCAGCGTGCGGCGGCTGGCAATCTCGCCAAAACTTTCGAGGATAGGGGTCTGCGTACCTGTCTGCGCCGTGATAACATTGACGGTAAAGACCCTTTCGCGTGCGGGCGGTGCTTCAGCAGTGTCGGCCATACGTGTCTGCACAGCACCGCCGATCATCTGCCCCGCCCAGACCAGCAGGCCCAGCGCCACAGAGGCCAGAAACAGGCCGATCATAGATTGTCTCAAGAACCGCATGGCACATCCGATCGGGTCAATACTCTAGCAAGTCTAGTCTATCGCCGGACCTAGCCAATGCAGCTTATACGCACACCCTGCGGAATTCCGTCACTTTTTCTATTTCCGGCGGCGATGTTCGTCCAGACGGGGCAGGATTTCGACAAAGTTGCAGGGGCGGTGGCGGTAATCCAGCTGCTTTTGCAGGATTTCGTCCCATGCGTCCTTGCAGGCCCCCGGGCTGCCCGGCAGCGCAAAAAGATAAGTGCCGTTGGCCACGCCGCCGGTCGCGCGCGATTGCACCGCGCTGGTGCCGATTTTTTGCATCGACACGATGGTAAAGATCGTGCCGAAAGCGTCGATCTCTTTCTCGTAGACATCGCGGTGCGCCTCAACGGTCACATCACGGCCCGTAAGGCCGGTACCGCCTGTGGAAATGACCACATCGATCTGCGGATCGGCGCACCAGTCGCGCAACTGCTGCGCAATCTCCACCCGCTCATCGCGCAAAATCTTGCGGTCGGCCAGCACATGCCCCGCCGCCTCCAGTCGGGCGACCAGCACATCGCCCGAGCGGTCCTGATCCAAGTCTCGCGTATCAGACACGGTCAGCACGGCAATGCGCACCGAAATGAAATCCTTGCTCTCGTCAATCTTGCTCATCATTCACTCCACCACTGCCAGCCGCAGCGCGATTGCGGCGTAGATTGTGCCGGTAACATAGCCCAGCGCTTTGCTGGAGCCCACCAGCTTTGCCCCCAGCGTACCGGCAAAGGCGCCGACCAGCCCGTTGATGATCACACTGCCCACCGCAATCATGGCACCAAATGCCAGAAATTGCAAAAACACCGGCCCTGCCTCTGGCACAACAAACTGTGGAATAAAGGCCAGAACAAACCATATTACCTTGAAATTGCTCAGATTGGTGAACAGCCCCGCGCGGAACGCCTGCATCGGGCGCATGCCGCGCGCGCCCGCCTTCACGCGGCTGCTGCGAAACGCCTGCACGGCGAGATAGACCAGATAGGCCACCCCCAGCCAGCGGATCACCACAAAAGCCCAAGGAAATGCGGCCACCACCGCCCCCAAGCCAAGCCCCGCCACCGTCACATGAATAAATGCCCCCGTGCTGACCCCCGCACTGGCCGCCCAGGCCGAGGCCCGCCCCGAGTGCATGCCCTGCGCCAGACAGAGCATCATATCAGGCCCCGGCGTCAGCAACAGCGCCAGTGCCGCAGGAAAGAACGCCAGCAGAATGATAGGGTCAATCATTTGGTCAAAGCCGCTTTCAAGCCCAATAAATCCGCCCAAGCGTCTTTTTTCGCGTCAGGATTGCGCAAAAGATACGCCGGATGGCACATTGGCAGGGCAGGTTTAGCCACAGCCTGCGTCCAGCCACCGCGCAATTTTGTGATGCCCCGTTTGGCAAGCAGTGCCTGACAAGCCCAGTTGCCCATCAGCACCAGCACCTTAGGGTTTGCCAGTTCGATGTGACGCACCAGAAACGGCAGCATCATCGCAATTTCCTCCGGCTTGGGATCGCGGTTTTGCGGGGGGCGCCACGGCAAGGTATTGGTGATGTACACGGGCGCTTCGGTATTGCTCCGGCCCCGTCCGATGGCGGCCAGCATACGGTCCAGCAACTTGCCGGACGCCCCGACAAAAGGCTTGCCGATGCGGTCCTCCTCAACCCCTGGCGCCTCGCCGATGATCATCACAGGCGCGCCGGCGATGCCGTCCGAAAACACCATGTTGCGCGCCCCCTTCTTGAGGTCGCACAGATCGAAAGCGGCAATCGCTGCGCGCAGCTCCTCCAGCGTGTTCGCGGCCTGCGCGGCGGCATGTGCCACCTTCACGGGATCGCGGCTCTCCAGCGCGACAGGCCCACGGGTCAGATGCGGCTTGGCCTCCGGCTGGTTGGGTTTGGACAATTTTTCCGGCAGCGTGTAGCAATCCACAGGGGTATCGCCGATACACTCGGTGGCGCCCAGCTCGATCTGCCACTCCAGAAGCGCGCGCGCTGTATGATAATCCACTGATTCCATACCTGCACTCTACGCGCTGGCCTGCCGGACCTAAATGCCCCATGCGCCGCTTCTTGCCCGTCTCTGCCCGCGCCCCTATAACGGCGCAAACAGCCAAAGGTTCCCGCCATGAGTTTTGCCCACCGCCACCTGCTTGGCATAGAGCCTTTGCACCCGACAGAGATCACAACCCTGTTGGATCTGGCGGACAAATACGCCGAGCAGAACCGCAAGCCCGACAAACACGGCACCGCCCTGAAGGGTCTGACGCAAATCAATATGTTCTTCGAGAATTCCACCCGCACGCAAGCAAGCTTCGAGATTGCGGGCAAGCGGCTGGGCGCGGATGTGATGAACATGGCGATGCAGGCCAGCAGCATCAAAAAGGGCGAGACGCTGATTGATACGGCGATGACGCTGAACGCGATGCACCCCGATTTGTTGGTGGTGCGACATCCGCAATCGGGTGCGGTGGATCTGCTGGCGCAAAAAGTGAATTGCGCGGTGCTGAATGCCGGTGACGGGCGGCACGAACATCCGACGCAGGCGCTGCTGGATGCGCTGACCATTCGCCGTGCCAAGGGACGGCTGCACCGCCTGTCCATAGCGATTTGCGGCGATATTGCCCACAGCCGCGTCGCGCGCTCCAACATCATTTTGCTGGGCAAGATGGAGAACCGCATCCGCCTGATAGCGCCCCCCACCCTGATGCCTGCAGGGATCGGTGAATTCGGGGTAGAGGTGTTCGATAACATGCAAGAAGGCCTGCAAGACGTCGATGTCGTGATGATGCTGAGATTGCAAAAAGAGCGCATGGACGGCGGGTTTATCCCCAGCGAACGCGAGTATTACCACCGGTATGGCCTGGATGCGGAGAAGTTATCCCATGCCAAGCCGGACGCGATTGTGATGCACCCCGGCCCGATGAACCGCGGCGTGGAGATTGATGGCACGCTGGCCGATGACATCAACCGCAGCGTCATTCAGGATCAGGTAGAAATGGGCGTGGCCGTGCGCATGGCCGCGATGGATCTGCTGGCGCGCAACCTTGCGGAAAGCCGCAGATGAGCACGTTAGACTTCTGGGATAACGTGCTGGAGCGGGACGAGAAACTGCTCTGGACCGGCAGGCCAAAACCTCTGCTGCACTGGCGCAACTGGCGTTTGTTCGGGCCTGCACCAATGGCTGCCGCAGGGTTGTTTCTGGCAGGCGGGATCATCCTTTATACCTCCGGCAAGGACGGCGATGTCTGGCTGCTGGTCCTGCCTGCCCTGCTGGTGCTGATCCCCGCACGCGCCACATGGCGGCAGCTGCAAACCTACAAGGCCACGCGCTATGCGCTGACCGACAAGCGCGCGCTGTTTTTCCATATAGGCGCCGAAACTCGGGTACGGGCGGTGCCGCGCAATGCTATGATCCATCCGGTCGTTCAGAACACCGTGCCGTCCGGTGTCAGTTTCCTCGGGCAGGGCCCCAAGAACACACCCGGAATAGGGTTCGAATTTGTATCGGATGCAGGCGCGCTTGTCCGGCATCTGGACACTGCACCATGAGCGGCCCGCATAAAGCCCCCGTTGACATACCAAAAGCCGAGAAGGGCGTGATCCGTGTCTTCGCCATTTCCCGCCCCCTGGCCGATATGGCACGCGCACTGAAACAGACCCCGAAAGACATGCTTGCCTCCGGCTTGCTCAACCATATTGTGGGCGAAGATGACTTTGAATTGTTCGCGCTGTCGGACCTCGCGGGAGTTGGCCTGTCGCGGTATCTGGGCGATGGCTATGATGTGGACAAAGCGGCCATCCACAAAGACCATGCGCGGCTTGAAGCACTGGACGGCTATGTCTTGCTGCTGTTCTCGCGGGTGAGCGATCAGGGTGATGTGAGGCTGACACCTGCCGCCGACCTGACACTGATCGGCACCTATGCCGGGCCGGTAGCCGTGTACAAAGCCGAACAGGTCCCGAGCGAGGCAGCGCAATTATACTCGGGCGCAAAAAAAGCGCCTACATCAGCAGGCCGTTCACGGGTGGGCAGTGTGCTGACCGGTGTGATGGGGCTGCTGGCACTTCTCATATTATGGTGGATACTGCGATGAAAGAACCCAAACCCGATCCAAAGATGTCCGGCCGCGTTGCGACCGTCGCCCTGCTGGTAGCCTTTGCCGTGGCCGCCGGAATGGTCTGGATGGCAGGATGAGCGAGCCGCTCGCGGCTTGGACACCGGCCCTGCCGGTGTTCATCCGCCGGACCGTGATTGTGGGCGCAATCACTCTTACCTGCCTTGCGGCAGTCGGCTGGATCATCGGCGTACTCTATAACCGCTGGGAGGTATTCTACCTCGCGCCGTTTCTGGCGCTGGTCTATAACATCGGTATGGAGGACCCCACCCGCTGGCGCGCAGCACGGCAAAGCCGCTGGCATCTGCGCACGGATGCGATCATCTACCACGGCCCCGATGGTGAAACCCGCATACCGCTGGTGGAAATTACGGATGTGCGGACCCGGTTCGGGTGGAGTGTCGTTCTTTTTCTGGAGGACGGACAGCGCGTGCGCATGACCTATCTGCCAGAGTGCAAATATGTAGCCATGCAGATCCGTAGCGCCCGCGCGCGCCTGCTGCCATGAGCGATCCATGGGAAGGCATACTGGAGGAAGGCGAGACGATCCTGTGGCAAGGACGCCCCGATCCGGCCTTTGCCCTCACGCGCGAAGATATCGTTCCCATGGTCTTCGGTTTGGTATTCAGCGGATTTGCACTGATCTGGATGGCGATCGCCATGACCGGTGGTTCCTTTTTCTGGATGTTCGGCCTGATCCATTTCAGCGCAGGCCTGTGCATGACTATCTATTCCCTGCTCCGCGATACAGTCGCGCGGCGCTACAGCTATTACACACTCACATCGCGCCGCGCGATCATTGGCCTGTCCTACCCGTGGCGCGCCCCCAGCCTGCGCAAATTTCGCCTCACGCACACACGAAAAATATCCACGGATCATGTGCATACTGTCACCTTTGGCCCGCCCGGTCGCAGCAAGCGCCATCCGCTGCCCACCTGTGCGCCGCAATTCACGCGTATTGACGAGGCGGAAAATGTGTACCACCTCATGCAGCAGATCCAGAAAGAGACGCCATGACGCTTCATTTCATCAATGCCATTCTGATTGACCCCGAAAACGGGACCGAATTCGCTGGAACTTTGACGGTTGAGGGCGGCCAGATCACCGCTGTGACCGCAGGCGGGCTGGCCAACCCTGTGGGCGAGGTGATCGACTGTGGCGGCAAATACCTTGCCCCCGGCATTGTCGATCTGGGCGTGAAAGTCTGTGAGCCGGGCGAGCGGCACAAGGAAAGCTACCGCTCTGCCGGACGGGCGGCGGCCAAAGGTGGCGTGACCACGATGATCACCCGCCCCGATACAACCCCCGCCATCGACAGCCCCGAGGTGCTGGAATTTGTCACCCGCCGCGCAAACGAGGCGACGCCGGTGAACGTGCTGCCTATGGCCGCCCTGACCAAAGGCCGCGAGGGGCGCGAGATGACCGAGATCGGGTTCCTGATGGACGCCGGTGCCGTGGCCTTTACCGATTGCGACCATGTGATCACCGATACCAAGGTATTCGCCCGCGCGCTGACCTATGCGCGCAGCCTTGGCGCGCTGGTCATTGCCCACCCTCAGGAACCGACATTAAGCAAAGGCGCTGTCGCCACCTCCGGCAAATTTGCCTCCCTGCGTGGCCTGCCCGCCGTCTCGCCCATGGCGGAGCGGATGGCGCTGGACCGTGACATTGCCCTGATCGAGATGACAGGCGCGCGCTATCACGCGGACCAGATCACCTCTGCGCGCTCCTTGCCGCCGCTGGAACGGGCCAAGCGCAACGGGCTGGATGTGACGGCTGGCATCGGCATCCATCATCTGACGTTGAACGCGCTGGATGTGGCGAACTACCGGACGTTCTTCAAGCTCAAGCCGCCCTTGCGCGACGAAGACGACCGGATTGCGATGGTCGAGGCAGTGGCGAGCGGGCTGATTGATATTGTCTGCTCCATGCACACGCCGCAGGATGAAGAAAGCAAACGCCTGCCCTTTGAAGAAGCAGCATCGGGTGCCGTTGGGCTAGAGACGCTGCTGCCTGCTGCCTTGCGCCTGTGGCACGCCGGCATGATCACGCTGCCGCAGCTCTGGCGCGCCATGTCGTTTAATCCGGCAAAGCGTTTGGGCCTGCCCTCGGGGCGCCTGTCCGTGGGTGCGCCTGCCGATCTGGTGCTGTTTGACGCCCACACACCTTTTGTGATGGACCGCACCACGCTGCTGTCGAAATCGCGCAATACCCCGTTCGACGGGATGCGCATGCAGGGTAAGGTTCTGTCCACCTATGTGGCAGGCACCTGCGTTTATACTGTTTGAACTGGAAAACATCCCATGCCTTTGATTGAAAGCACTCTCACCGTTTTGCTGCTCTGGGCCGTTCTTGGCTATCTGGCGGGCTCTATCCCCTTTGGCGTTGTGGTGGCGCGGGTGATGGGCCTTGGCAACCTGCGCGACATCGGCTCCGGCAACATCGGCGCGACCAATGTGCTGCGCACCGGCTCCAAGCCCGCCGCCGCCGCGACCCTGCTGCTGGACGGTGCCAAGGGCGCTGTGATCCTGCTGCTGGCGCGTGCTTTTGCGGGCGAGGATGCGGCGCAGGTTGCGGCCTTTGCTGCGATGATCGGGCATTGCTATCCGGTCTGGCTGAAGTTCAACGGCGGCAAAGGGGTGGCGACTTTCCTCGGGATTCTGCTCGCGCTGGCCTGGCCTGCGGGAATTGCCGCCTGTCTGGCATGGCTGATCGGCACCGGCCTGACGCGAATTTCATCCGTGGGCGGGCTGCTGGCTGCCGCCATCTCCAGTATTCTGGTGATTTTTACGGGATATGGCACCGGCTATATGCTGTGTTTAGCATTGACGCTGATTGTGTTCTGGCGCCACCGCGCAAACATCAAACGCCTGCGCGCAGGGACAGAACCAAAGATCGGCCAAAAGGGATGAGGTTTGCCTTGCTTGCCTGCGGGATGCTGCTGGCCGCCCCTGCGAGTGGTGAGACCTACAGCGTGTCACTGGGCGGCAAGATGCTGGGGCAGTTGAGCTATACGCAATCAGGCGGTACGGCCACACTGCGCTCGACGCTGGACAACACACCGCTGGGGGTTTTCAACGGCACATTCACCGGAACCAGCACAGGCACAGGCACAGGCACAGGCACAGACGCAAGCACCACATTCACGGGCAACAGCAGATCATCGCGCAAACAGCGTGTAGTAACCGTGGATTTCGCCAAAGGCCGCGCAGTGGGCGCGCTTGTCACCCCTATGGATGAGATGACCGACCTCTCCGATATTGCCCGCGTACCGGACGGCGTTATGGATCCGGTGCGCGCCATGGGCCAGTTGTTCCGCGCCAAAGGCTGCCCTGCACCTGTGCAAATGTACGATGGCCGCCGCGTGGTCACGATGCGGTCTGATGCCGGTACGCAAGCGGGCGATATCCTGACCTGTAGGGTCAATTATAAAGTTATCGCAGGGCCGGGCCATCTGTCGCCCTTGGGCATTTCCTCTGCTGAACTGCACCTGAGCTATGGCATGTCGGACGGGCAGGCCTTGCAACAGATCAAGGTTTCATCAGGCATTTTCAGCATCACACTCGACCGTCAGGAGTAACCGTTACAGCGATAATAGATTTTTCTTGCTAGTGCGGTTAATTCTGATAATTCTGTAATTACAGAAATTAAGGAACGAGTCGCCCCCATGCATCTGACACCCGCCATGCAGAACTTTATCCTCCACTGGGGGGACATGGGTGCCAAATGGGGCACCAACCGGTCGGTTGCGCAGATCCACGCGCTGCTGCACATCGCCCCTGATCCGCTGGATGCGGAGGAGATTTGCGAGCTGCTCAATCTGGCGCGCTCCAATGTTTCCAACGGGTTGAAGGAGTTGCAAACCCTCGGCATGGTCAAATCCCAGCGCAGTCTGGGCGAGCGCCGCGACCAGTTCACCTCGATCCGCGATATGTTCGAACTGGTGACTACCGTGATCGAGAGCCGCCGCGAGCGGGAATATCTGCCCACCCTGCGCGCGCTTGAAGAGGTCCAGCGCGAGGCCGAAGCGGACGCAACCCCAGCCGCCGTGAAGGCGCGCATCAAGGAAACACTCGACACGATGCAGATGTTTGACAGCTGGTACACAGACGTCTCGCGCCTGCCGCGCGGTGTCCAGATGGCCGCGATCCGCCTTGGCGCGCGCATTGCGCGGTTCTTGCCAAAGGGCAAAGATGGGTGAACCATTTGCCTAATTAATTCTCTTATTACAGAAATAAATGATATATCAGAAAAGAAAGGACCAAAAATGCAAACCCTGATACTCCCCCCACCGGTCCCCTACCCCGACCGCTATCTCATTGATCCTGTCGCTTTCTGCCTGGCGCTGGTTGGCGGGCCACTCATGTTCACCGGGCTGACCTTCTGGACCCTGATCCCGGTTTTTGCAGTTGTCATCGGCGGGCCTGTTTATCTCGCTTTCGGCACGCCAGTGCTGCTCTGGCATTTGCGGCGCAATGACGGTGATCCGACCGACCTCGCCCTTCTGGCGTTCAAGGTGATGGCCCTGCTGTTTGTGATTTTCGCAGCGACAGCGGTCATAACCGGCAACAATAACATGCTGGATGGCGGGCTTGTTCTTGCCGCCTTCGGCCTGATCTTTGCCCCCGCTTGGGCCTATTTCTTCGGCAACATTTACCGGCGCTTGCGCAGTGATTTCTTCGCCAGACCGCGCCCCTTCCAACTCTTACCCCCCTCTCCTGAAAGGAACCTGACATGCTTATACTTGCCACTCTCTACATCACTCTGGGCTTTGGGGCGCTGGCCGCTTTCGCCCTGATGATCCTGCGCATCGGCGACTTGTTGGGTGAATGCCCGCTGAGCCGTGCCACTGCCCGTGCGGGCGCCGTGACAATCGCCACCGGCTTTAGTGCAATTGGGGCGGGCGGTGTGATCCTGATCGGTGCAGTATTGCCACTGCTCGCAGAGGTCCCGCTGGCCGGTTTTCTGGGTGCCTGCGGCTCTGCGGCGCTTTGCCTCGGGTTGGGGTTCACTCATGCCGTCGCTACTCTGCGTGCGGTACTGTTTGATGCCAGAGCACAAGCTGCCACGACCTGAACCTGTCCCTCAAAAAACCTTCAAAGGGCCTGCCACCGCGCGGGCCCTTTTCTATTTGGCCCCGAATTAAACACATTCCGCCCCTTTTTGCGCCATCCGGCTTGGGCAGAGTGAAGTGGAATAAACCAAGGAATTCCCGATGACCGGACCTTTGACAGCCATAAATTTGGCATTTGTAAACATCTTCAACTTTAAAGGCCGCGCCACGCGGGCCGAATTCTGGTGGGTGGCATTATTCTTCTTTCTGATCGGGATCGTGACTGCAGGTATAGACGGCATGATGCTGATTCAGGTCATGGCTATTGGCGATCCAGTCGCCCTCTATGCATTACGCCCGTTTGATTTTGCCACCACCTACACCTGTCTGATCACCGCTATTCCCTTTTTTTCGCTGGCCGTGCGCCGGTTGCATGATGTCGGCGTCTCGGGATTCTGGTGGTTGCTGAACGCGATCCCGCTGGTGGGCCCGCTTGTCCTGTTGGTGTTTTATTGCATGCCGTCCAGCACCCATACTTCGATCCACGGAACACCCAAAAGTCCGGCGGCAGGCCCCAAAGTCACCGTCGACGTTCACAAGAGGGCCATGCAGGGCTATGCTGTGCTGTTTGACAAAGACAAGGCTGTGACGCCCGCGATGCAGGCCGCCCGCAAGGCAGAGGTCGCGGATTATTATCGCACCCGCGTCCTCAAATCCTCGCCAGCAGTCTAATACGAGAAATCGGCGTAGATCCGGCTTAAATCGCCTGCCCACTCACCGTTGTAGCAATCCAGCAGTTCGTCGGCGGGTGTTTTGCCTGTCTCTACGCTTTCTTTCAGCGCATTCAGGAAATGTGTCTCGTCAGGGACCAGACCGCCCGCACCACTGCGCGCACGCGCTTTCAGGCCGGCCTCAGACAGCGCAACCGTTTCGCGCGCCAGATCAATCATCTTGATCCCGTTCACTTCCGCCTGAAGTCCGTCAATCGAGGCAGCGATCCGCAGCGCATCACGCGTCCCGGCGTCCCAATCCTTGACCAGATCCCATGCGCCATCCAGCGCGTTCTGGTCATACATCAGGCCAACCCAATAGGCGGGCAGCGCACACAGACGGCGCCACGGGCCGCCATCGGCACCGCGCATCTCGATGTATTTCTTCATCCGCGCTTCGGGAAAGGCCGTGGTGAGGTGATCCGCCCAATCGCTGAGCGTTGGCGTCTCGCCCGGCAGGGCAGGCAGCTTTCCGGCCATGAAATCACGAAATGACATGCCCAGCGCGTCGATGTATTTGCCATCGCGGTAGACGAAATACATCGGAACGTTCAGCGCGTAATTCACCCAAGCCTCAAATCCGAAACCTTCCTCGAAGATAAACGGAATCATGCCGGTGCGGGCATTGTCCAGATCGCGCCAGACGCGGCTGCGCCATGATTTATGGCCGTTCAGCTTGCCCTCGAAGAAAGGCGAGTTGGCAAACAATGCTGTTGCAACCGGCTGCAAGGCAACAGCTACACGCATTTTCTGCACCATGTCCGCCTCAGAGCCGAAATCAAGGTTCACCTGAACCGTGCAGGTGCGGCGCATCATAACGCGGCCCATCGTTCCGACCTTGCCCATATAGGCATCCATCAGTTTATAACGGCCTTTGGGCATCAGATCCATCTGTTCGTGCGTCCAGACAGGGGCGGCACCGAGACCGATAAATCCCACACCAATCTCGTCGGCCACATCTTTGACTTCGCGCAGGTGGGTGTTCACTTCGTCGCATGTCTCGTGAATCGTCTCGACGGGCGCGCCAGACAGTTCCAGCTGGCCGCCCGGCTCAAGGCTGACGTTCGCGCCGTCTTTCTCCAGCCCGATCAGCTTGCCGCCCTCTTCCACCGGGGTCCAGTTGTGGCGGTCGCGCAGACCTTCCAGCATCACGCGGATAGAGCGGTCGCCCTCATAGGGCAGCGGCTTGAGCGTGTCTTTGCAATAGCCGAATTTCTCATGCTCGGTGCCGATGCGCCATTGATCTTTGGGCTTGCAGCCTTCGGCCAGAAACTCGGCCAACTGGTCAAAATGCTCGATTGGGCCGCCGCCGGATTGTGGGATAGACATGCTTGGCACTCCGCTGATGGTTTGGTCCGCAGCCTTGCGGAGAATCTCTGGATCGTCAATGCAGCAGGGCGTGGGCAGGGCGCAAGGGTTTGCGTTCCCAAATCACAACCGCGTGGCTGTGTTTTGTGTTTAATTCGGACAACATCCGCTCGGTCTTCAGGGTGGGCAAAGTCGCGAAAGCGTCAAACAGGGCATCCGCGCCGGCGGCATTGACGGGAATCAGCAAGGACTGCTGCTGGAGTGCATCCAGCCGCCAGTGTGCGGGATGCTGCGTGGCGTCCAGCGTCAACCGTTCCAGCGATTCCAGCGCCATAACGCCCCCTGTCAGCGGCCCGAAATAGGATATCTGCCCCTCAATCACTTGCACTGCGCCGATACCGTCGCCTGCCCCGCGAAATCGCGCGCGCTGGATTCCGACAAGACACAATGCGCCGCCGCCAAACACCAGCGCCCAGCCCGGCAATGCCAGCAGCAGGCCGGGCCCCATGATAAGCCACGCCCCCAAGAGGGCCAAGCCGACGGCCACCAGCACTTCGCGCCACTGCCACAGGGCTGCTTTTGCTTCGGGTCTGAAAAACATCGCTTGCCCCTTATGCCCAGTCGCCAAATTTCTGCTGCCAGACTGTCATCGCCGCAACCGCCGCAGTATCGGCGCGCAGGATTCGCGGGCCAAGTGAGACGGCGATGGACTGCTCCAGCGCGGTCAACTTCTGGCGTTCGCGCTCGGAGAAACCACCCTCCGGCCCGATGAAGATCGCCCAAGGGCCTGCCGCCTCACCGACAAGCAATGCAGGCGCGGAACTGGCCAATGCTTCGTCGCAAAACATGATCCGGCGCGCGGGGTCCCAGCTGTCCAGCAGGCGCGTGAACTTTTCCATCCCGGCCACTTCGGGCACATAGGTGCCGCCGCATTGCTCTGCCGCCTCGACCGCATGGGCTTGCAGGCGGTCCCGCTGGAAACGGCCTGAATTAGTGTATTCTGTTTGCACAGGGACAATCCGCGCCGCGCCCATCTCTGTTGCTTTTTCGACAATAAAATCAGTGCGTGCCTTTTTGATCGGGGCAAAGCATAGCCACAGATCGGGCGGCATCTGCACCGGCCTCGTCTGCACGTCACAGCGCAATTCACCGCCACGTTTGTTGGCATCCGTAATCTCGGCGCGCCATTCGCCGTCCGTGCCGTTAAACAGCAAAACAGCCCCGCCCACGGCCTGCCGCATCACCCCGAAAAGGTAATGTGCCTGCGCGCGGTCCAAAGGAACCGATTGCCCCGACCCCAAAGGGTGCTCTACATACAGTCTGATTTTCGCGTCCATAGGGATGGATATATGCAAGACGGTGCCCCACCGCCAGAGCCACCGGAAAATGGTGTAGTCGCAGACGCCTATGCGCTGAACTGGGTAGACCAATACGCCCCCGCCATCACGCGCCCTTATCTGCGCCTCAGCCGTGCGGACAGGCCGATTGGCACGTGGCTGCTGCTGATTCCCTGCTGGTGGGGGCTGTCGCTGGCGATGCTCTATGACGGGCAGGCCAGCTGGTTTGATCTGTGGATATTTCTCAGCTGCGGCGCGGGCGCCTTTTTGATGCGCGGTGCGGGATGCACGTGGAACGACATCACCGACCGTGACATCGACGGGCAAGTGGCGCGCACCCGCTCGCGGCCCATCCCGTCCGGGCAGGTCAGCGTCAGGGGGGCGACGGTCTGGATGGTGGTGCAGGCGCTGATCGCTTTCTGCATCTTGCTGACGTTTAACGCCGCCGCCATCCGCCTTGGCGTGCTGGCCCTGGTTCCCGTGGCGATTTATCCCTTTGCCAAGCGGTTCACGTGGTGGCCGCAGGTTTTCCTTGGCCTAGCGTTCAACTGGGGCGCGCTGCTGGCATGGACGGCGCACACAGGGCGCCTCGATGCGCCTGCGGTTGTACTATACCTCGCTGGCATCGCATGGACCCTGTTTTACGATACAATCTATGCCCACCAGGATACCGAAGACGACGCGCTGATCGGGGTAAAATCCACCGCGCGCCTGTTTGGCGAGAACACAAACCACTGGCTACGCCGGTTTCTGGCAGGCACCGTCGGGCTGATGGGGATTGCGGTGATCTTTGCAGCGCTGCCCAATGCCTCGATTCTCGGGCTGGTGCTGGCGCTTGCGGGACCATGGGCCATGGGCTGGCATATGGCATGGCAACTGCGCGGATTGGACATACATAATTCACAAAAAATGCTGCAATTGTTTCGGGTTAACCGGGATACCGGCATAATTCCGCTCTTGTTTTTTGCCGCTGCCCTACTCCTTTGATTGCACCACAGGCAACACCATCGTACACCCTTTCCTAATGATTTAACTATTGCGAAAGTGCCTATGCGCCTCTCCTCCCTCCTTACGATATTCCTGACCTTCGCCGCAGCGGCGATGATTTCACTGGTTGCGGCAAACTTCTCTGTGAGTCTCATCGAAGACAACTCCGAGATCGGCGTGCGTGACGCACTGGATGCCAAGGGAATGACATGGGCAGAAGTAGAGGCGAACGGGCTGCAGGTGTCTCTGTCCGGCATCGCCCCCACGGAAGCAGTGCGGTTTTCTGCGCTGACCACGGCAGGATCTGTCGTTGATGCCGCGCGGGTGATTGACGACATGGGGGTCGCAGCCATTGAGGCGCTGGCCGCACCCAAATTCTCCGCAGAAATCCTGCGCAATGACAGCGGCTTGTCAGTCATTGGCCTGATCCCGACCAGCACGGACCGCGAGTATGTACTGGCCCGCTTCAACAGCATCGCAGGCTCTGCCGGTGTAACCGATCTGCTTGAGACCGCTGATTATCCGCCCCCGGACGGCTGGGACGGTGCGCTTGAATTCGCCCTCTCGGCAATGAGCAGCCTGCCCCGCGCCAAAGTCTCCGTTCAGGCGGACCGCGTTGCCATAACGGCCATCACAGACAGCGCGGCCGAAAAGACCCGGCTGGAGCAGAATCTGCGGCGGATGGCGCCGCCCCAGATCGCACTTGTGCTGACAATCTCTGCCCCCCGACCGGTGATTACCCCTTTCACAACCCGCTTCCAGATTACTGCGGATGGCGCCAGCTTTGACGCTTGTGCAGCCGATACCGATCTTGCAGCGCAGCGCATTATCGGGGCTGCTAAAACAGCTGGCGCTGTCGATCCGCGCTGCACGGTCGGTCTCGGCGTGCCGACCCCGCGGTGGGCGGATGCAGTTACCGCCTCAATCACGGCACTGGCCAAGCTGGGCGAGGGATCGGTCACGATTGTCGATGCCGATATCACCCTGCTGGCAGCAGCGGGCACCAGCCAGTCGGAGTTCGACACGGTCGTGGGTGAACTCGAAAATGCCCTGCCCCCGGTATTTGCATTGCAGTCCAAGCTGCCACAGGCAGACGATCCCAATGCCGGCCCGCCGGAATTCACAGCGATGCTGAGCCCCGAAGGGCAGGTCCAACTGCGCGGACGTGTGAACAACGATGCCCTGCGCGATTTGACAACCAGCTTTGCAAAAGCCCGCTTTGGGTCGGATAAAGTCAATACTGCCACACGTGTTGTCGATGATCTGCCTGCCGACTGGGCCACCCGTGTCCTGGCAGGCCTGGAGGCCTTGGCCAAACTTGAAAACGGTTCCGTGCGCGTGAGACCGGATAGTATCTTGCTGACCGGCAATACAGGAAACCCTGACGCTTCTACAGAAATCTCCGCGCTGCTGGCAGGGAAACTGGGCGAAGGATCAGCCTTTGACGTCAACGTGACCTATCAAAAACAGCTGGACCCTGTACTGGGCCTGCCCAGCCCTGCCGAATGTGAAGCCGAGATTGGCACAATTGTGGCCGCCGGAAAAATCAACTTCGAGCCGGGTTCGGCCACCATCGACGCCTCCGCCCTCGGAACGATGGACAGCATTGCCGCCTTGCTGAAACGCTGTGGTGATCTCGGGCTGGAAATTCAGGGCTACACCGACAGTCAGGGCCGCGAAGAGATGAACCTCGCTCTCAGTCAGAGCCGTGCGGAATCAGTGCTGAACGAATTGCGCGCACGCCGCGTCGTCACCGGAAGCTTTAACGCCAAAGGCTATGGCGAGGCGAGTCCCGTGGCGGATAATGGCACCGAAGCGGGCCGCGAAGCAAACCGCCGCATCGAGTTCCGCCTGACGGCCTCCGGCGACGCGACTGAATCAACGCTGGAAACCCCTGCTCAAAACAGGGATACACCTTCCGAAGAGTCGGCTGAAGAAAGTGCTACAGAATGAGCAGATTTGAATTTGTCCTCGCAACAGCCATTATTTTGTTTGTTGCGTTCTGTATGGGATGGTTTGCAAACTGGTTGCTGCACCGCTTTACCCGCGTGGCCGCTGATGATGTGGCCCAGCTGGACCGGATGTCTCAGGAACTGCACGAGGCTGAAGAAACACGCGATCAGGCGATCACGTATTTGCAGCAACGCGAAGCAGAGCTGACAAACCAGCTATCTCAAACCGAAGCCGAGCTGCGCGCAGCGATGGATGGTTTGCGCGACGCGCGCCATGAAGCAGAAGAAATGCGCAATTATATTGAAAGCCACAGCGCAGGCTAAACCCCGGCCGTTATGGCACGGTCAGGCAGGCACATTTCGCATTTTTGCTGATCTGCTGCGAGGTGCTGCCCAATACCAGCGCGCTAAAATTACCCAAGCCACGCCGTCCGGTCACGATCAACTCTGCACCAACCTCGTCCGCCCGTTCCAGCACATCATTGGCCGGATCCCCGTTGCCCACATGCGCAGCTACCTTCTGCACACCAAGGTTAGCAGCAATTGCCATCGCATTCTCGCACAGCTTTTCCGCCGCCTCGTGCAGCATGTCCTGATGGGCCGCATTGGGCCCTACGTAAAACCCAGATATCGATTCCGCCGCATAAGTGACAGTTTCATCGCGCGGAGTGTGGACGATCTGCAATGCGGAATTGAACTGCTTGGCAATGCCACATGCCATACGCAGCGCGCGGTCTGCTGCGTCAGACCCGTCAATACCGACAACAATTGAAGCAAACATATTCTGGTCTCCTGTAAAATGATGCTGTCAGACTAGCATCCGGCACCGGCAACGACCTTGATGTGGATCAACGCAAACAGGCTTACCAACGGGCCAGTTCTGCCTCGTCATCATCGGTGGCAGCGACCCATGCTGCGCCTGTGGCCGATATTTCACGCTTCCAGAACGGTGCACGGGATTTAAGATAGTCCATCAGGAAGGTCGCTGCGTCAAAGGCATCCTTGCGGTGGCGCGCGGCGGTCGCAACCATCATGATCACCTCGCCGGGTTGCAACCGTCCATGCCGGTGGATCACCAACACATCGCCTAGCGAAAACCGCGCCTTGGCATCTTCGGCCATCGTGCGGACCGCCTTCTCCGTCATGCCCGGATAGTGCTCTATCTCCATCGCATCCATTGGATCATCCGGCAAATCACGCACCAGACCCGTGAATGTCACAACAGCGCCAATGTCACTGCGGCCAGCTGAAAATGCCGCCAATTCGGCGCCTACATCAAAGGCCTGCTCCTGTATCAAAACGCGCATATCAACCGCCCGTCATCGGCGGAAAAAAAGCAACCTCGCGTACACCTGCAAGCGGCGCATCAAAGTCTGAAAGCTCCTGATCCAGTGCAACACGCAGCGCGCTCAAATCCTCAAAGGCTACGGCATACCGCTCTTCGCGCGCCCGCAATTCCGCAACCAGATCTTTAACTGTCACGGCATCGGTCTTGATTGCTTCGCGCGGCAAGCCGATCCGCTCGCGCACCCATGCAAAATACAAAACATCCATTAGCGTCCCTCCCTGAGATGCGGCATCGCTTTTAGCAAGTAGTCCCAGCCCGTCACCGCAGTCAGCGCCGCAGCCCCCCAGAGCAGCCAATGCCCGATACGGCCAGACCAATCCATCGCCGCCGCCTTCCAGCCAAGGCCGAATACATCCTCCTCGGCACCTGTAAGAATGGCATGAACCATCCCGTCATCCATCCCGTAAATGCTCATGCCCAGATAATGCTCGAACACACCCTGACTGAACAGCACGGCAATAGCTGTCATTTGTAGCGCGGTCTTCCATTTTGCCAACCGGGTCACTTTCAACGTGCCCGCCGTATCACCCAGATATTCGCGCAAGCCCGATACGAATACTTCCCGAAACAGGATCACAGTGGCAGGCAGCACCAGCCAGGGTGACCAGCTGGAAAAGCCGATAATGACCATCAGCGCAATCACCACCATCGCCTTGTCGGCAATCGGATCCAGCATCGCGCCCAGTTTGGTTTCCTGCTTCCATGCCCGCGCCAGATAGCCGTCCACCCAGTCCGTCGCCGCCGCCGACACGAACAGGATCAGCGCAAACCAATCCGCATAAGGCCTCGTAAAATATAAAAACATCACCGCCACAGCAGGCGCCGCAAGCAGACGGATGACAGTCAGGATATTGGGCAGGTTCCAGTTCATGGTCCTACTCTATACCGCCTGCCAATAACGTAAAAGCACGAAGAATTTATCATACGCGCTCCACTGGCGAAAAAGCACTGCGCCCCGCTTCATTTTGCCCTTAAACTCAATCCAACCCTCAACACCCGCACTGACTGCCGCAGAAGGTCACCCCTTCTCGTGGAAATAGGCATAGATCGTATCAGCCAGAGCGCCCGACACGCCTTCAACCGCTTTCAGATCATGCAGGTTTGCCCGCGCCACTGCCTTGGCCGAGCCGAAATGCGCCAGAAGCGCGCGTTTGCGTGCGGCCCCCACGCCCGGCACATCATCCAGCGGTGTAGCGCCCACCGATTTCGCCCGCTTGGCACGGTGTGTGCCGATGGCAAAGCGGTGCGCCTCGTCGCGCATGCGTTGAATGAAATAGAGCACAGGATCATTATGGCGCAGCGCCATCACGGGCTTGCCGGTGCGGTAGAATTCCTCTTTGCCCGCATCGCGGTCCACGCCTTTGGCCACGCCAACCATCGGAATATCCTCCACCCCGTATTCGCGCATGATGTCGCGCACGGCACTTACCTGCCCTGCACCGCCGTCAATCAGCAGCAGGTCGGGCCAATGGCCTTCCTTACGCTCGGGGTCTTCTTTGATCAGGCGCTTGAAACGTCGCGTCAGCACTTCTTTCATCATGCCAAAATCATCACCGGGTGTCAGCTCCTCGCCGCGAATGTTGAATTTGCGGTACTGGTTCTTGATCATGCCTTCCTGCCCCGCGACCACCATCGCGCCCACGGCAAAGGCACCCTGAATGTGCGAGTTGTCGTAAATCTCGATCCGCGCGGGCGCTTTCGGCAGATCAAACGCCGCCGCCAGACCGCGCAGCAGTTTGGTTTGCGTCGCACTCTCCGCCATTTTGCGCGCGAGGCTTTCACGGGCGTTGCGCAGCGCCCCATCGACCAGCTCGGCCTTCTCGCCGCGCTGGGGCACCAGCAATTCTACCTTGCGGTTGATCTTACTCGCCAAGGCATCCGCCATCAGATCAGGGTTCTCGATCTCGTGGCTCAGGATCAGCTGGCGGGGCGGATCGCGCTGGTCATAGAACTGGCCGATGAAGGCCTCCAGCACTTCCGCAGGTTCCACATCATCGACAACCCGCGGATAGTAGTCATGATTGCCCCAGTTCTGGCCCGAGCGGATGAAGAACACCTGCACACAAGCCTGCCCGTCCGCCATGTGCAGCCCGATGATATCCGCCTCTGTCACGCCTTTGGGATTGATCCCTTGGGTCGTCTGCACCTGCGTCAGCGCTTTGATCCGGTCACGCAGCGCGGCGGCGCGCTCGAACTCCATCTCCTCGGATGCGGATGCCATCTCGGCGGCAAGCCGCGTCTGGATGCCGGTACTTTTACCCGACAGAAATTTCTGCGCGTCCTGCACGGTTTGGCCGTACGCCTCCGCACTTATTTTGCCCACACAAGGGGCCGAGCATCGCTTGATCTGGTGCTGCAAACAGGGGCGTGTCCGGCTCTCGAATTGCGCGTTGGAACAATCGCGCAGCAGAAAGACGCGCTGCAACTGGTTCAATGTCCGGTTTACGGCACCGGCGCTGGCGAAGGGACCATAATACGATCCCTTTTCCTTCTTGGCACCGCGATGCTTTTTGATCTGGGGATAGCCATGATCCGAGGTCACAAGGATGTTCGGAAAACTTTTGTCATCGCGCAGCAGTACGTTGTACTTGGGCTTGAGCTGCTTGATCAGATTCTGCTCCAGCAGCAGTGCTTCGGTCTCTGTCTTGGTCGTCAGGAACATCATCGAGGCGGTATTGTCGATCATCCGCGCGATGCGCTGGCTGTGGCCGCTGGGGCGGGCATAGTTGCTGACCCGTGCCCGCAAATTGCGCGCTTTACCCACATAAAGCACGCGACTTTCGGAATCCAGCATCCGGTATACGCCAGGCGAGCCATCAAGAGTCTTGAGATATCCTTGGATAACCTCATAGCCCGTTGGCTGGATTTTCTCCGCATCCGTCATGACAACTCGATTCTCTCTTTTGCGTCACGTTTAAGGGGGCACAGCAACCGCAAACATGTCCACTTTTACTGTGGATAACTCTGCTGATAACTTTCGGAAGTCCCCGTTTTTCCGTTACATTCTAAACGCTTCGTTAATTTGTCTATTTTTTAGGCACATATCTAACGCATTGATTTAAAATATTACTTTTATTTCAGTCATGTAAAACAGCTGTTTATGGCCCGAAACTGTAACATATTACCTGCCTTGCCCTGCTACGTGCAGAACTTTTGCCGTGAGGCTGCGTTACTCTACCCCTAACACATCCGGCGTCTGCCAGCCCAGATGCTGCCCGCCATCCACACACAGCAGCTGTCCGGTCACCGAAGGCGCATCCAGAAAATAGCCAAGCGCGGCAGTAATGTCCGAAGGATTGGCCCCCCGCCGCAAGATTGTCGCATTGCGCTGGGCGTCAAAATGGGCCTGTGACTGGCGGCTGCCCTGCAAGGTTGGCCCCGGCCCGATGGCGTTGACGCGCACATGCGGTGCCAGTGCTTGCGCCGTCGTTTGCGTCAGCGCCCAGAGTCCCATCTTGGCAATGGTATAGGTCATGAATTCAGGCGTCAGCTTGCGCACGCGCTGGTCCAGCATATTGACGATCAGACCTGTTGCAACAGGTTCGCCTGCGTCATCAACACCCGCTACCAGCCCTTGAGCTGCCATCGCTTGCGACAGGACAAAAGGGGCGCGCAGGTTGGAGTTGATGTGCCGGTCCCAACTGGTCCGCGTTGCAGACCCAAGCGTATCATATTCAAAAATTGACGCGTTATTGACAAGGCACGTGATGGGCCCGCCAAGGGCCTGTACAGCGGCGGGCAGCAAAGCCTCCATTGCATCCAGTTCCAGCAGATCGGCCTGAAGCGCAACGGCGCGCTGCCCCATCGCCGCAATATCGGCAACGACCGCATCGGCGTCCTGCGCCGAAGTCGCGTAATGCACCGCCACGTCAAACCCGCGTGCGCCCAGATACAGCGCCATAGCGCGGCCCAGTCGCTTGCCCGCGCCGGTTACCAATGCTCGTTTCATTGAAAAATCCTCAGCCAGCCAGAACCACAAACAGATAGACGCCATATAGGGCGGTCAGGGCGATTCCCCAGTAGCGGTTGATATTCAGGCCCAGATAGACAAACGGGATCATCAGCAAGGACGCCCCCAGCATCACCCACAGGTCAAAACGCAGGAACGAGGGGTCAACTGCAATTGGGCCAACCAGCCCCGCAATCCCGATAATTCCCAACAGGTTGAATATATTGGAGCCGATGACGTTGCCCAGGGCCACATCCGCCTGACGGCGCAGGGCCGCCATTACAGTGGTTGCCAGTTCTGGCAGCGACGTTCCAATGGCCACCAGAGTAAGGCCAATCACCGTCTCACTCACGCCAAACTCCTTGGCGATAATCGTGGCGTTATCCACCAGCAAAGTTGCCCCCAGCGGCAGCCCCACCAGCCCCAACACCAGAAACAGCCCGATTTTCCAGCCCGGCATATCGGAGTCCGCGCCTTCCAGATCGTCATCTTCAACGGCAGCGCCCGCTTTCTTGTGCGCCATCGCATCGCGCCCTGCGTCAAACAGCATCGCAGCAAGGGCTGCCAACAAAATCACCGAAGCAATCCAGTCAAACACCCCGCGATAGGCCAGCGCAATAAACAGCAGCGAGGCTGCGATCATTTGATTGAAGGATTTACGCGTGTCACACTCGGACGTGTACAACGTTGCCAGCAATGCGGGAATGCCCAAGACCAGCAGGATATTCGCGGTGTTGGAGCCGACCACATTGCCCAGCGCCAGACCCGGCACATTGTCCATCACCGCCTTGACCGAGACCAGCAATTCAGGTGCGGAGGTCCCAAAGGCCACAATTGTCAGACTGACGATCAGTGCAGGGATGCCGAGGCGCAGGCTGAGATTGACCGCTCCTTTGACAAGCGCGTCGCCCGCCACGAGCAAGATCAGCAGACCAAGCCCCGACAGCACCCATGCAGTCATCATCTTCGTTTTTCTCCGCAGGCACAGGGACCTTTACCGATGCGGTAGCGCCCGCATCCACTACATTTGCGCTGGGTCAGGGTCTTGCCACCGATCCAGTGCATTTTACCAAACCATCCCAAAACGCCAATAAAGACCAGAAACAGCGCAACAATCTTGAGGATCATCCTACAGCCCGAACCGCGCGTATTGCGCACGTTCTTCCACGCCATGCAGCGCGTCCGAAATAACCTGTGCGCCAAACCGGCTTAGCAGGCCCTTTTTTGACCCGTAGCGGCGCAATTTGACTTTCTTGCCGAACCGCTCTTGCAGGTGCGGTTTGATGTGGCCGATCCCGTCGATCAGACCGACTTCGATTGCTTTGCGCGCCAGCCATATCTCGCCCGTGAACAGATCACGGTCTGTCACCAGTTTACCCATCCGGCGCGTTGTCACATGCTCTTTGAAATTCGCATGGATATCTTCCAGCAACTCCTTAAGGCGGGCCACATCTTCGGGCCGCTCGGGGCGGAACGGGTCCAGCATGGATTTGGAATTACCGGCGGTATAAACCCGCCGTTCAACCCCGTTTTTCGCCAACAGCTCATGCAGACCAAAGCCCGCCGAGACAACCCCGATAGAGCCTACAACCGACGAAGTATCTGCGTAAATCTCGTCCGCCGCCGCTGCCAGCCAGTACCCGCCCGAAGCGGCCACATCCTCGACAAAAGCGATGACAGGTATTTTGTGCTCCTCGGCCAGACGCCGGATGCGCGCACCGATCAGTGAAGACTGCACAGGGCTGCCACCGGGGGAGTTCACCTCAAGGGCGACAGCCGCAGGTTTGCCCTTTGTGAAGGCTTTTTCTATGATCGGTGCCAGACTTTCATCATTCAGCGCACCGCGCCCGCCTGTGCTGATCATACCTGAAAGCCGGATCACCGACACGACGGGGTCGCTTTTTATAAAGGGGAGCCATTGTTTCATATGACTACATGTAGAGCCGCGCGCACGCCGCAACAAGGAGGATACAAATATTATTGCCGGATGCGCCAGCCGGTTTTAAAAATCCACCAGATCACCAGCAGGCACAGCGCCGTAAACCCCGCGATGGCGAACAAGCTTATGCCGATCGGAACCTCCGCCGCGCCAAAGAACGACCAGCGGAAACCCGAAATAAGATAGACCACAGGATTGAAGTGCGAAATCACCTGCCACACCGGCGGCAGCATCGAAATGGAGTAGAAAGAACCCCCAAGGAACACCAGCGGCGTGATGATCAGCAAGGGCACCAGTTGCAACTGCTCGAAATTACCTGCCCAGATGCCGATGATAAAGCCCATCAGCGAAAAGCTGATGCAAGTGAGGACCAGAAACCCGACCATGGCAAAAGGATGCTGGATCTTCAAATCAACAAACAGAAACGCTGTGCCAAGGATGATCACCCCGATAAACAGTGCTTTGGTCGCCGCAGCGCCCACGTAGCCCATGACGATTTCCAGAAAGTTAACCGGCGCCGAGAGCAACTCGAATATCGTGCCGATGAATTTAGGAAAATAGATGCCGAAACTGGCGTTGGAAATCGACTGCGTGATGACACTCAGCATGATCAGTCCGGGCACGATGAACGCCGCATAGGATATGCCTTCAACCTCTTGAATACGGCTGCCGATGGCCGCACCAAAAACGACAAAATAGAGGGATGTTGATAGCACAGGCGAGATAAAGCTCTGCGTGAGGGTGCGGAAAAACCGTGCCATCTCGAACACATAAATAGATTTCACGGCGGTCCAGTTCATGGCGCATCCCCCTCGTGGACGAGGTTTACAAAAATATCCTCAAGGCTGGATTGCCGCGTCACAAGATCACGCAGGATTAGCCCTGCGGCAGCAACATCCGCCAGCAGTTTGGTGATGCCCGTCCGCTCGCCCTTTGTATCATAGCTGTAGATCAGCGCAGTGCCATCGTCGCTCAGGCGCAGGGCATCCGAGACCAGAGCGGCGGGAATTTCGGAAATCGGCGCAGAGAGTTGCACCTCCAGCTCTTTCTTGCCCATCCGCGCCATCAGCTTCGACTTGTCTTCGATCAGCAGTATTTCACCGCCTGCGATCACGCCAATGCGGTCTGCGATGGCCTCGGCTTCTTCGATGTAATGGGTCGTGAGGATAATAGTGACGCCGTCGCGCTTTAGCCCGGCCACGATCTCCCACATATCACGGCGCAGCTCTACATCTACGCCCGCGGTCGGCTCGTCCAGAAACAGCACGCGCGGCTCGTGGCTGAGGGCTTTTGCGATCAGTACACGGCGCTTCATACCGCCCGACAATGCGCGGATCTGGCTGTCGCGCTTGTCCCACAGGGACAGCTGGCGCAGAATTTTCTCGATCAGCGCAGGGTTTGCAGGTTTGCCGAACAGCCCGCGCGAGAAGTTTACCGTGCTGATCACTTTCTCGAACGGCTCAAGGTTGATCTCTTGCGGGACCAGCCCGATCATGGCGCGGGCAGCGCGAAAATCCGTGATGGTGTCATGCCCACCAACCCGGACAGAGCCGGAAGTTGCGGTGGTAATCCCGCAAACTGTCGAGATCAGGGTCGTCTTGCCTGCCCCGTTCGGACCGAGCAGCGCCAAAATCTCGCCCTCTTCGATCTGCAAATTCACGCCCTTCAGCGCCTCGAACCCACCCGCATAGGCTTTGCGTAGGTCGGTGATGTCGACGATAGAGGGCATGGCAGTCTCCGATTGCAGGCTGTCTACCTAGACCGGATCACCCTGCCCGACAAGCGCGCCCGCGCGTCAGGACTTGGTCCGGCCGAACCAGCCTTTCTTGGCAGGGGTTTCTTCCGCCCCGTCTTCGGCCACTTCCTTGGGGCCCTCAAGCGTCTCTTGCAGAGTGTTGAAAAACTGGTCGGCCATCTTTTTGGCAAAGCCGTCAATGATCCGGCTGCCCAGCTGTGCCAGCTTTCCGCCCACTTTGGCCTCGACGTCATAGCTCAGCTCGCAACCGCCGTCTTTGGCCACCAGCCGCACATCGGCGCCGCCTTTGGCGAAACCTGCTGCCCCCCCCTTGCCCGCACCGTCGATGCGCAAGGAGGTGTCCGGCACCATATCCGTGATCGTTACTTCGCCCGTAAACGTGGCCTTCACCGGCCCGACCTTTTGCACAACAGTCGCAACAAAGCCTTCTTCGGGCGAGCCCGCAACCTCGGTCGCTCCCGGCACACAGGCCTTCAGCATTTCAGGGTCCAGCAAGGCGGCATAGACCTGCGCCGGTGTAGCGGCAATCTGGCGGGTATCGGACATTTGCATGGGCGTTGGCCTCCTGAAGGGATATTCCGCCACGGTATGAATTTTTCTGGACACCCGCAACGGGATTGATGAGGGTGGCAGGATGACAGGTGCCTCCAACCGTGCAGGCCCCGCGATTGCCTTTGTGCTGTTCGGGGTCTTGTGCATTTCCCTCAACGACATGCTGATCAAGCAACTCTCCAGCGGCTATCCGCTGCACGAGATTGTGTTTTTCCGTGCCCTGATCGCCCTGTTGGTCAGCTTTGTGTTCTTGCAATTCGAAGGGGGATGGGCCGCGTTGCGCACCGACCAGCCGGTCCTGCATGTCGCGCGCGGGGTGTTGGTGGTGATTGCAAATATGTCCTACTTTCTCGCCCTCGCCGTGCTGCCGCTGGCCGATGCCACAGCCCTGTTCTTTGCAGCGCCTTTGTTCATCACGCTGCTATCGATTCCGCTGCTGGGTGAAAAGGTCGGGCCGCTGCGCATGGGGGCGGTGTTGGCCGGTTTTGTCGGCGTAGTGATCATGCAGCGCCCGTGGGAGCCATCGGACAGCCTTGAAGTCTCACGCATTGTGTTGCTGTTGCCGGTACTGGCCGCTCTCGCTTATGCGCTCAACCAGCTGATGACGCGCAAGCTGGGGATCAAAGCGCCCGCCTCGACGCTGGCGATCTACATTCAGGCAACGTTCCTGATGGTGTCCGTCGTGTTTTACGTTGTCGCGGGCGACGGGCGATATGCCCAGAACACCACCAACGGGTCGCTGCAATTTCTGCTGCGCGCATGGGTCTGGCCTGCGCCGGAAGACTGGAAAGTGCTGATCGGGATGGGCCTGAACGGCGGGTTGATCGGCTATTGCCTGTCTCAGGCCTACCGCCTTGCCGATGCCGCCACAGTCGCCCCGTTTGAATACGTCGGCCTGCCGCTGGCCGTGCTCTGGGGGCTGTTCATCTTTGGCGATCTGCCCACATGGGAGGTCTGGACCGGCATGGCGCTGATCCTCGCCTCTGGTCTGTTTGTGTTCTTCCGCGAGCGGGCGAAGTCCAAACGCCTCACGCGTCGCGCTGTCCCCAGACCACATTAACGGTTACGCAGTCACGTCAATCACAACCTTGCCTGTCGCCTCGCGGCGGCGCAGCAGATCCAGCCCTGCGTTGGCCTCGCGCAGGGGCAGCACGTGGCTGACATGGGGTTTAATCTTGCCCGCCTCGTACCAGCCGATCAACGTCTTGAAACTGTCGGTCAGGGCCTTTGGGTTCAGTTTTGCATAGCCGCCGATATAGAGGCCCAGCACGGTCATGTTTTTGACCAGCAGAATATTCGCCGGAATTTGCGGCACACTGCCACTGGCAAAGCCCAAAGGCAGCAGGCGCGCGCCCGGATTACACGCCCGGAACGCCGCGTCAAACTGTGCGCCGCCAATCGGGTCATAGAGCACATCTGCCCCGCCCAGCGCCTTGACAGTCTCACGGATGTCATCTGTTTCAGAATTTATCAGATGGTCTGCACCCATCTGTTTGCAGATCTCCAACTTCGCGGCCCCGCGTGCACAGGCGATCACCTCCGCCCCCATCAGCTTGCCCAGCTCGACCGCCGTGAGGCCCACGCCGCCCGAAGCGCCAAGCACCAGCAACCGCTCGCCCGGCTTCAGGCGTGCGCGGTCCTCCAGAGCCAGATGACTGGTGCCATAAGTAATCAGGAAGGCCGCCGCATCGGTGAAGGGCATCCCGTCGGGGACAGGCACACAAACCGAAGCCGGAACCGCCGCATATTCCGCCAGTCCGTTCTTGCCACTATAGGCAGCAACGCGCTGGCCCTCATGCAGGTGCGTGACGCCCGCACCCACAGCCGACACCACACCTGCCATTTCCATGCCCACCGTAAACGGCAGCGGCGGCTTTTCCTGATATGTGCCTTTGACCAGCAGCGTATCACCGAAATTCAGGCCACAAGTGGCCACTTTGATCACCACCTCACCTGCGGCAGGCACTGGCACTGGCACCTCTTGAAGGGTCAGAGGACTCTCGAATGAAGTAATTTGCATCGCGTACATAACGGGCGTCCTCACTTTGTCTTGCACGACAATGGCGTGAGGCCCGTCAGGTTTCAAGCAGTGTGGACAGGTCTGCGCCCTGCGCGGCAAAGTCCAGCCGGACCCGCAACCCCGGCGCGGCGTCCTCGAACGCCAGCGCAGCACCGTGCAGCCGGGCCACGGCCTCCACAAGGCTGAGGCCCAGACCATTGCCCGCGGTATGCCTGCTGCGGTCCAGACGGTAGAGGCGCTGCGTGACGCGGCCACGCTCCTCCTCGGGGATGCCCGGCCCGTTATCGCTAACGCCCAGAGTAGCGCCACCGGATCCAGCATCCAGAAACACCCCGATCACAGAACCCTCACCCGTATGGCGCAGCGCGTTTTCCAAAAGATTGGCCAGCATCTGGCCCAACAAGGTCTTTTCGCCCTCGATCACCAAGCTGTCCGGCCCCGAATAGACCAGCGATTGCCCCTGCGTGGTGGCCGTAGGTTCGTAAATTTCGACCATGGTGCGGCACAGCACGGCCATATCCACAGGCGCAAATTGCGCCCTCAGCGCGCCATTTTCGACCTGCGACAGCTGGAGAAGCGACTGGAACACCGCAGAAATTTCCTCCACTTCACCCCGTGTCTGGGCCACCAGATCAGCCACTTCGCCCTCCGGCACCACATCCGCCAGCGCCTCCAGCCGCAGTGACACGCGCTGCACCGGCGTTTTGAGATCATGCGCGATGTCCGACGACACCTGCCGCAGCATTGTGACCGAGCGTTCCTGCGCGCCTGCCATGTCGTTCACCGACTTGCCAATGCGCAGCAGATCATCAGACCAGCGCGGGCCGGTCTGCACCCGCGCGGCAAGATCGCCACTGGTCAACCGCTCCAGCGCGGCGCGCACCACCTCTACATGCCGTTGCGAGCGGCGTGCAAGGATCAGCCCCCCCGACAGGCCAATCAGCACCGTTGGCAGCAAACTGATCCAGAGAATATTGAAAAACACAGGCCGCAGCGCCTCGATCTCGGCACGGCTGCGCGCGATGGTAAGGCGGCCGCTGTGCAACCGCTCGCTGAGCGCCAGATATTCGCCATTCAGTTCTGCCCGCCCCGCGTCCAGCGAGATGATGTGAAATCCTTCGCCGTCACGCGCCACAGCGCCGTTGCCGTAGATCTGGCCGACGGGCGTCACATAACTCAGGACCAGGCGGTCGGGATCCGTTCCTTCGGATTCCGCCTGCACCAGAAGTGCAATGGCCCGCGCCGAGGGCGCGGCACGAAAGCCCGCCATGTCTTGCGCCAGATCGTCGCGAATGGACTGCTCGAACGCGGCGCGGCTGAAGGCATAGCTGGCGCCAAGGCTGAGCAGGCTGACGGTGCCGAAGAACACCACCAGCACCAGCGCCAGTTGCAGCGGCATGGAGCGCCAGAGCCGTCTCACCCGTCGATCCTGTAGCCCGCGCCGCGCACTGTCTTGATCAGCTCTGTCGCAAACGGTTTATCCACCTTGGCGCGCAAACGGCTGACATGGGTTTCGACCACATTCGTCATAGGATCAAACGACAGATCCCAGACGCCTTCCAACAGCATCGTACGGGTCTGCACGCGCCCCTTGCGGCGCAACAGAAACTCCAGCAGGGCAAATTCACGCGGCAGCAGATCAATCACCTGCCCCTCACGCGTGACGCGGCGTGTCAGCAGATCCAGCGTCAGGTCACCAGCGCCCAGCGCCGTCTCCTGCTCGACCGCTTGCGGACGACGGCCAAGGGCGGCCACCCGCGCCGACAGCTCGCCAAAGGCAAAAGGCTTGACCAGGTAATCATCGGCACCTGCATTCAGCCCACCGATCCGGTCCTCGACCGATCCCATGGCCGTCAAGAACAGCACAGGCGTAGCAATGCCCGCGCCGCGCAGTGTTTTCACCAGCGTCAGCCCATCCACCTGCGGCAGCATCCGGTCAACGATCAGCACCTCATGGCCGCCGCATGTGGCCGCCACCAGCCCGTCGCGGCCATTGGCCACAAGATCTACCACATGCCCCTCTTCGCGCAGGCCCCGCGCGATATAAATGCCGGTGGTGGGGTCATCTTCGATCACAAGTATTTTCATCATTTCTGTATAGCGCCTTTGCCGGCGCACTGCATCCCTCGTGCACGTTACAGTTTTGTATAGTGCACGTGGGCTGTCCCGTAATATTTGCCCCCCATCTATGGTCCAGTCGAAACAAGATGCACGAAGGACCAACCATGACATCTTTGCTCTCCAAATCTGCCCCAATCGCCCTTGCCGCTGCACTGGCACTCTCGCCGATGCTCGCCCCGACCGCCGCTTTTGCAGTGCCGGCAGGCGGCTATGGTGATCTGGTCGAGCAGGTGGCACCCGCCGTTGTCTTCATCGAAGTAACCAGTATGACACCGGCAGGCGCCGCCCTGCCTGACAATATGCCCGAAGCCCTGCGCAAACAATTTCAGGAACAGATGCCGGAAGGCGAGGCGCAGAGCGGTCTGGGCTCCGGCTTTCTGATCTCGGCAGACGGGAAGATCGTGACCAACAACCACGTTGTGACCAATGCGCAGAGCGTGCAGGTGACACTGGCGGACGGGCGCAAATATGATGCCGACGTTGTGGGCGTTGACCCCGCAACCGACATCGCCCTGCTGTCGATCAAAGCCGGTGTGGATCTGCCCTTTGTCCCCTTCGGCACCTCCGAGACCATGCGTGTGGGCGATGAAGTTGTGGCCGTGGGTAATCCCTTCGGCCTCAGCTCAACCGTGACGAGCGGTATCATTTCGGCGAAGTCGCGCGATATCAACTCCGGTCCCTATGACGAGTACATCCAGACCGATGCCGCCATCAACCGTGGCAATTCAGGCGGGCCGCTCTTCAACAACGCAGGTGAGGTAATCGGGATGAACACCGCCATCATCTCACCCGGTGGCGGCTCTGTCGGGATCGGCTTTGCCGTGCCTTCCGATCTCGTGCGCGACGTGGTCGCGGACCTGAGCGATGACGGGACCGTCACGCGCGGCTGGCTGGGCGTCAGCATACGCCCGATGAGTGACGAAGTAGCCGACGTTCTGGGCTATGCCTCTTCCAAAGGTGCTGTCGTCGAGACTGTTGCAGAAGGCAGTCCCGCCGCCACCGCAGGGCTGGAAAAGGGGGACATCATCCTCGACTTTGACGGCACAGCGATCACCGCGCTGCGCGACTTGACCCGTGCTGTTGCGGCGAAAAATCCGGACGACAGTGCGACCTTGTCCATCCTGCGCCGTGGCCGGGAGCTGTCGCTGGAAGTGACGATCGGCCTGCTTGCACCGCAAAAGGCCTGAAACATTCCCTGCGCGCCGGACCCCAAGGCACGCAGGGAGTGCCGGTTGTTCCATAGCCGGCGAAGCCCCCCGATGTCTTTTGCGCATCGGGGGGCTGTTTTCCGGCATTAAAAGCGCAGCGGTCTGCTCTGGTACAGGCAATATCGCTGGTGTAGTCTCAATTTTATGAGACGTTTATTCCATATTCTGCTCGGGCAAAGCCTGCTGATTGCTGCCATTTCGGCACTGCTGGCGTTGCCATTTGTACACCGTGCCGGGTCGGCACCCGTTTCGCCGCAGATCAGTCGGTTCATCGCTATGGGCGGCAATCTGGCCGACATCTGCGGCGAAGGCGGCGGCCACAGGACAGGCGGCGGCGATTGCTGCACAATCGTGTCTGCGGTCGTTCTTACACAATATATTCCGCTCGTGCGCCCTGCCCTTGCGCTCATGCCGCTGGACCTCGACCGGTCTGGCGCCGAAGCTGCGCTTTTAGCGGTTTCCTACAGCACGCCGCCTGCGCGCGCACCGCCACAAGCCTGATGTTACGATCGATTCGAAAACATCATTATGGCGCTGGAAATCCCTGCGCAAGCTTTAGGAAAATAACATGAATACTCTGATCAAATCCGCTGTTGCGGCGCTCTTTCTGGCAAGTGCCGTACACGCGCAAGCGCATGATTATACACTGGGCGGCATCAACGTCACCCACCCCAAGGCCTTCGAGACGGCCAAGAATGCAAACGTCGGCGGCGGTTACATGACCATTGAAAACACCACTGGCGCCGCAGACAAGCTGTTGGAAGTCCGTGTTGACGCAATCCCGCGCGTGGAATTGCACCTGTCAGAGACAGACGCAAACGGTGTGGCCCGCATGATCAAGCAGGACGGCATCGAGATCCCTGCGGGTGAGACAGTGACCCTGCAACCCGGCGGATTGCATGTGATGTTCATGGAACTGGGCGGCGACGGCTTTGTACTGGACGAAAAAATCAACGCGACCCTCGTCTTCGAGACAGCGGGCGAGCTTGAAATCGACTTCAACATCGAAGCGCGCAGTGCCGGCGATCATGGCAGCATGGACCATGGCAAAATGGATCATGGCACCATGAAGAAATCCGATTGATCCTTTTGTAAACTGTGACGGCAGGCCATCGCTGGTGTGGCCTGCCTACAACTTGGCAATCTTATCCAGACAGCGGTTGAGCACGTCACGCTCCTGTGCCGTGAAATGGCCGGATATTGCGGCATCATAGGCCTTCGCCGCCTTATATAAGTCGGCATAGACGGTGGCCCCTTGCCGTGTAAGCGACAGTGTCTCGTGGCGGCGATCCTGCTCTTGCGGGCTGCGCGACAGATAGCGTTTGCGCTCCAGCGCACTGACGGCGCGGCTAACCTTGGTCTTGTGCATGCTGGCACGGTCGCAGATCGCTTTCGCCGTCATCTCGCCATAGCGGCCCAGATGGAACAGCACCCGCCATTCCGTGCGCAACATGCCATAGCGCTGGCGGTAGTGTTTCTGAAAACCCGCACTGGTCGCCTCCGCCGCCTGATTCAGGGCGTAGGGCAGAAACCGGCCAAGATCAAAATCATCAATGTCTTCATTTTCGAGCATTTTTGAAACTTATCTGTTGTTAGTTACATTCCAAACTAATACCCCGAAGGCCACCGCGTAAAGGGGAACACCATGATCAAAGAACGTATACCGCATGGATTGCAGACAGCCGCCACGCCAGTAGGCACGCATGAAGGCTATATGCCCGGTTTCGGCAATGATTTCGAGACCGAGGCGCTGCCGGGTGCCTTGCCGCAGGGTATGAACTCGCCGCAAAAGGTGAATTACGGCCTGTATGGCGAGCAACTGAGCGGCACCGCCTTTACTGCCCCCAGCCATCAGAACGAACGGACATGGTGCTACCGCATCCGCCCTTCGGTCAAGCACACGCACCGCTTTACCAAGATTGATCTGCCTTATTGGAAATCCGCGCCGCATGTGGACCCTGATGTGATCTCGCTGGGCCAGTACCGCTGGGATCCCGTGCCGCATAGTGACCAACCGCTGACGTGGCTGACAGGTATGCGCACGATGACCACGGCGGGCGATGTGAATACCCAAGTCGGCATGGCGAGCCACGTCTATCTGGTCACCGAATCGATGAAAGACGCCTATTTCTATTCGGCGGATTCAGAGCTGTTGGTCGTGCCCCAAGAAGGCCGCCTGCGCTTCGCGACCGAGCTGGGTGTGATCGACATCGAACCACAGGAGATCGCAATCATCCCGCGTGGTCTGGTCTACCGCGTCGAAGTTCTGGAAGGGCCGTGCCGCGGGTTTGTCTGCGAAAACTATGGCCAGAAATTCCGCCTGCCCGGTCGCGGCCCGATTGGCGCCAACTGCATGGCCAACCCGCGCGACTTCAAAACGCCCGTGGCCGCGTTTGAAGACCGCGATGCGCCCTCGACTGTCACGATCAAATGGGCAGGCCAGTTCCATGTCACGCATATCGGCCACTCGCCCTTGGACGTGGTCGCGTGGCACGGCAATTATGCGCCCTGCAAATATGATCTGCGCACCTATTGCCCCGTGGGTGCCATCCTGTTCGACCACCCCGATCCGTCAATTTTTACCGTGCTGACCGCCGATTCCGGCATTGAAGGCACAGCCAACATCGACTTTGCGCTGTTCCGCGACCGCTGGATGGTAGCCGAGGATACCTTCCGCCCTCCATGGTATCACAAGAACGTCATGTCCGAGCTGATGGGCAATATCTTTGGCATCTATGATGCCAAGCCCAAAGGGTTTGTCCCCGGCGGTATGAGTCTGCACAATATGATGCTGCCCCACGGGCCGGACAAAAACGCATTTGAAGGCGCGTCTAACAGCGATCTGAAAGCGGAAAAGCTGGAGAATACCATGTCATTCATGTTCGAGACACGGTTCCCCCAGCACCTGACGAAATTCGCCGCGCAAGAAGCGCCGTTGCAGGACGATTACATCGACTGCTGGACCGATCTGGAAAAGAAATTCGACGGCACGCCGGGCAAGAAATAGTAAGGAAACGATATGACACTGATGAAATCATGGGTGGCCAGCGCCAACAGCGCCGACACCCAATTCCCGCTCAACAACCTGCCTTACGGCGTGTTCACAACCAATGCGCTGGAGCCGCGCTGTGGTGTGGCGATCGGGGACATGATCCTTGATATGTACGCCGCCGAGGAAACAGGCCTGATCGAGCTGGCCGAGGATCCGGTGTTCGACGTGCCCTATTGGAATGACGTGATGGAGCTGGGGCCGGAGGCGTGGGAGGCCCTGCGTGCCCGGTTGCAACAGCTTTTGGCCGATGGATCGCCCGAGCAGGCGACAGTCGCGCCGCTGTTGATCCCGATGGCCGATGCCCGCATGGAGTTGCCGATGGTTGTGGCAGAATACACCGACTTTTATGCGGGCAAGAACCACGCCGTGAACGTGGGCACCATGTTCCGTGGCGCCGAAAACGCCCTACCGCCCAACTGGTTGCACATCCCCATCGGGTATAACGGGCGCGCATCTAGCGTGGTTGTCTCCGGCACGGATATCATCCGCCCCAATGGCCAGACCAAAGCGCCATACGCTGAAATGCCATCCT